>NPIF01000422.1_pt1 | contig 76418 bp, 76 predicted proteins | sample 8637461 | NCBI WGS metagenome assembly NPIF01 (sample SAMN07420641, study PRJNA396082) | bioreactor metagenome | isolation source: sample BR12 brine-fed electro-methanogenic bioreactor BR | place: Japan: Kochi | collected 2016-12-09 | reverse complement strand
TTCCCGGAAATGCGCGATGAACCGAAAAAAAACCCCGCCGGAGGCGGGGTTCTTTTTTGCAGCGGCGTGTCGGTTCCGTAATTACTGGGGAACGACGTTGCTCGCCTGCGCGCCCTTCGGGCCCTGGGTCACGTCGAAAGTGACGCGCTGGCCTTCGGTCAGGGTCTTGAAGCCGCTGCCCTGAATGGCGCTGAAGTGCACGAACACGTCGTCGCCGCCGTCATCCTGGGAAATGAAGCCGAAGCCCTTGGACTCGTTGAACCACTTCACGGAACCTGTTGCCATGTCTGTTCTACCTCTGAATCAATAATTTGTACCGGGTGTGCTTGCAGGCCATGAAATGGATTTGTTCGGGAGGTGTCGCAGATGGGACCAACCAAAGCTACCACTGCACAATCTGCAGGTAACTCAAACTATACGCGACTTTTCCGGAAGTGCCAGTTTTTATTTGTGTCGGTTTTGATGCGGTCCCGGGCGGGCGCGCCGCGGTTTCCCGTTTCCGCCGGCAAGCGCGGGCGGACGTCGGGGACGGGGCGGCGCGCCCCGGGCGCCTATGCCGGGGCGGTGGCCGCCGCCAGCTCCTTCACCAGGGCCTGCCGCGCGGCGGTGGCGGCGCCGGTGAGGGCGAAGCCGGCCAGCACGCCATCGCCGCGGAACTCCGCCCGCACGCCGTCGGGCCCGGCCTCCACCGACCAGGTTCCGGCGACACCCGGTGCCGGCGGCACCACCACCACCGGATGGGCGGGCGTCTTCACCACCACCGGCATCACCGGGTAGGCGAGGCGCTGCGGTCCCCCGTTGAGCACCGCCGCGAGCACCTTCGCCTGCTCCATCAGCGGCAGCACGTAGGGCAGCACCTGTCCGTCCACCTCGGCGCAGTCCCCCAGGGCATGGACATGGGGGTCGCTGGTCCGCAGCGCGGCGTCCACCCGGATGCCCCGCTCCACGGCCAGGCCGGCGGCCCGCGCCAGGCCCGTCTCCGGCTGCAGGCCCACGGCGGAGAGCACGCGGTCGGCGGTGATCGTGCCGCCGTCGGCCAGGCTCACCCGGTAGCCGGCGTCTTCGCGCTCGACCCGTTCGGCCACGGTGCCGAGGCGCCACTCCACGCCCGCCGCGCCCAGGGCCGTCTGCAGGGCCTCGCCCGCCGCCGGCGGCAGCAGGCGGCCGAGCGGCCGGGGATCGGGGCCGATGACGGTCACCCGGCGGCCGCTGGCGAGCAGGTCGTTGGCGAACTCGCAGCCGATGAGGCCGGGGCCGATGATCGCCACGTGCGCGGCTCCCTGCAGCACGGCGTGGAAGCGGGCGTAGTCATCGAGGCTGTTCACCGCGAGCACCTCCCCGGCGCCGTCGCCGGCCAGGGGCGGGCGGATGGGCCGGGCGCCCAGCGCCAGCACCAGCCGGGAGTAGGCGACCTCGCCCCGCGCCGTGCGCAGCCGGCGGGCGGTGGTGTCGATGGCCTCCACCGGGGTGCGGGCCATGAGGGTGGCGCCGAGCTCGGCGGCCATCAGCTCGCCGGGCGTGGTCACCAGCTCCGCCGGCGCCTTGCCCCGCGCCAGGGCGTTGGAGAGCATGGGCTTGGAATAGAAGTGTCCGTCGTCCGCCGTGACCAGCACCAGGGGGGTGGTGCGGTCGAGCTTGCGGAACGCGCGGGCCAGGGTGTAACCGGCAAGGCCGGTGCCGACGATGACGAGCGGCTCCATGGTCTGCTCCTCGGTCAGGAATGGCGGCGGCCCCGGCCGGGGCCGCCGTCTGGTTTCAGATCTCGACCATCTCGAAGTCGGCCTTGGCCACGCCGCAGTCGGGACAGGCCCAGTCCTCCGGGATGTCCTCCCAGCGGGTGCCCGCGCTGATGCCTTCCTCGGGCATGCCCTCGGCCTCGTTGTAGATGAATCCGCACACGATGCACTGCCAGCTTTTCATGGTTGTCTCCCTGGTATCCGAATCGTTGTCTCTGAATGGTTGTGGGGCCGGGCTCAGCCGGTGACCCGGGCCAGCGCCGCGCGGTAGTGGTCGGCGTGGCGCTCCTCCACCTTGGCCAGGGCGGCGAAACGCTTGGCCGCCTTCTCCAGCACCGCCCTGAACTGTTGCGCGTGCTCGATGGACTCGGCGATCTGCTCGTCGAACTCGCGCACGGCGTCGGCCTGCTGCTCCTCCACGGCCGTGTGGCGGAAGGCGGGGTACATCTCGGTGTACTCGTGGGTTTCGCCCTCGATGGCCAGCTCCAGGCACTTCGCCGGGTCCAGGGTCTCCTTCGGGAACAGCAGGTCCATGTGGCCGAGGGCGTGCTGCACTTCCTGGGCGGCGGTGGCCTCGAAGGCCTGCGCCGTCTCCTCGTCGCCCCGGGCGCGGCAGATGCGGGCGAAGTAGAGGTACTTGATGTGGGCCATGGACTCGCCGGCGAAGGCGGCCTCGAGGTTCTGGATGGTCTTCAGTTCGTGGGGGTTGCTGCTGGCCATGGGTCTGTCCTCCGTCGGTTTCACTGGGCCGCTGTGGCGCGGTACGGGGACAGAATAGGGGGGCGGGAAAAATCTGTCTAAATGATTGTTATGATTATATCGATAGGTAAAGACAATAGTAAGAAGCGTAAAAAGCCGGGCCGGCGGAACACCGGCCCGGCGCAGTCAATGCTCCCGCGCCTCCGCGCAGCGGATGCAGAGCTCCGCGGCGGGGTCGGCCTCCAGGCGGGCCGGTGTGATGGGTTCCCCGCAGTCGACGCAGAAGCCGTAGTCACCGCTGTCGCAGCGGGCCAGGGCCGTGGCGATGCGGCGCAGCTCCTGGTCGGCGCGGCGCTCCTGTTCCTGGGCCATGGCCTGGCCCAGGAGGGCGTCCATGCGCGACAGGCGCCCGGTGCGGCTCTGGTCGAGCTCGACGGTGGCCGCCTCCTCGTGCTGGGTGGCCTTGGTTTCCGACAGTTGCTCGCGTTCGGCCAGCAGCCGCCGGCGGTAGTGTTCGATGTCCAGTTCGCTCATGGTCTCGCTGCCGAGTCGGGTGGATATGGTGCTGTCCCGGTCATCACGGGACCAGTCTGGCATCCGGGACCGGGTGACGTCGAGGCCCCGGTGTCGGGAGGTCAGGCGGAGGGGTGCTGTCGGGCGGGCAGATGGAACACCATGAACACCGCGCCGGCGATGACGGCCATGCCCGCCAGGGCCTGCGGACCGAGGCGCTCGTCGAACAGCCACCACGCCTCGAGCGCGGTCACCGGCGGGACCAGGTAGAAGAGACTGGCGACCCGGGAGGCCGCGCCGTGGCGGATGAGCAGCAGCAGGAGTCCGATGGCGGCGATGGAGAGCACCAGGATCAGCCAGGCCAGCGCCAGCAGCAGCGGCAGGCCCCAGTCGGCGCGCAGCGACTCCAGCCACACCGCCAGCACGCCGAGAGCCGCGCCGCTGGCGGCGTACTGGATCACCGCCCCGCTCACCAGGTCCATGCCGGCGCAGAAGCGTTTCTGGTAGAGCGTTCCCCCGGTGATGGCGAACAGGGCCAGGAGGGCGAAGAGCAGGGCGTCGCCGCCGAAGCCAGCGAGGGTCTGCGCCGCCGTCCCCGGTGCCAGCCGGCCGGCCACCACCAGCGCCACCCCGCCGAAACCCGCCGCCAGCCCCAGCCACTGCAGCGGGCGCACCTGCTCCCCCAGCAGCGGCCCGGCGGCCGCGGCCGTCACCAGCGGCTGCAGTCCGACGATGAGCGCCACCATCCCGGCGGGCATGCCCGCGGCGATGGCGGCGAAGACCCCGCCCAGGTAGCCGGCGTGCAGGAGCAGGCCGGCCACGGCGATGTGTCCCGCCAGGGCCGGCCGCTGCGGCCACCGCGACCCGAGCAGGCGGGCCAGCGGCAGCAGCAGCGCCACGGCCAGGACGAAGCGGTAGAAGAGCAGGGTGAAGGGGCCCGCGTGGGCCACCCCCGCCTTGGCGGCGATGAAGCCCGTGCTCCACAGGAGCACGAAGGCCACGGGGGCGAGGCGGATCCAGCGGGAGGTGGTGGTGCTGTCGGCTGTCACGGAGCGGCCCGGCGGAGGAACGGATGAAGTCTGGTCCGTGGAGCCGGCGTGTCAAGGCGATCAGGCCGCCCTGCTCTCAACGGCCGACGGTGCGAGGCGTCGGGCCAGGACCGAGACGCCGAAGTAGATGGCGGCGCTGAGCGTCCCGACGAGGGGAAATCCCCCCTCGCCGAGCAGCCGTGCCGCCAGGCCGCTGGCGAGGCTCATGCCGAGGTACATGGCCGTGCTGTTCAGGGCCAGCACGGTGGCGCGCTCGGTGCTCCGCAGGCCGGTCACCAGCGCCATCAGCGGTGCCGAGCCCAGGCCCACCAGGAAGGCCCAGACCGTATGCCCGAGGGCTGCCTGCAGCAGCCGTTCGTCCAGGTGGGCGAGGAGCAGTACGGCACCCCCGGCGCAGAGGGCGGCTAGTCCCAGGATCGGCCAGGGATTGAACTGGTCGGCAAGACGGCCGCCGAGGAGGTTGCCCACCACGCTGGCGCTGCCCGCCACCAGGATAACGAGGCCGATCCGGGTGGTGTCCAGCCCGAAGCGCAGGCTGTAGAGGACGCCCACGTTGGCGAACATTCCGTAGAGGGCGGCATACCACAGCAGGGTGGTGAGCAGGGCCCACCGTACCCTGCGGTCCGACAGCGTGACGGTCACGGTGTCGGTGAAGTGCCCGGAGGCGTCGGCGGCCGGAACTGCCGGCTCCAGGCGACCCGCCCGGCGTCCAACCAGAAACAGGGCCGTCAGTCCGGCCACGGCCACGCCGGCGAAGGTCCAGGGCCAGCGGGCCATGTCGGCCACCAGGCTGCCCACGGGCACGCCGAGGACCGTGGCGCTGATCATCGCACCGTAGACCACTCCGGTGGCACGCCCACGCCGCTCGGGCGGGACACTGTCACCGAGCAGTGCGAAAAGGGTCGGCGTGATGGCCGCCGCGCCGAGGCCGGCGAATCCGCGCAGCAGCAAGGCGGAGACGGCGTCGGGGGCGAATGCGAGGGCGGCGGTGGCGAGAGTGAACAGCACCAGCCCCACCTGGAGGATCGGCACACGGCCGTGGCGATCGGAGAGGGGGCCGAAGAGGGGGGCGCCAAGGGCATAGGCGAGGCTGTAGGCGGTGACCAGCCAGCCGGCGTGGACGGGGAGCAGGCCGAGGTCGCCGGCCATGGCCGGCGCGAGCGGCACCACCACCAGGGCGTCGAGGCCGACGAGGAAGGCGCAGAGGGCGAAAAGAGGCAGCGGGTTCATGGCATTCTCCGGACTGATGAAATCCGGGAGCGATGCTGCATTTGTCTGTTGCGCATAAAAATAGGATGATCTGCAGTTCACCTTTGTTAATGACGCAAAGATCATGGATCTCCTTTACGCCATGGGCTGTTTTGTCGCCACAGTGGACAGCGGCAGCTTCTCAGCCGCCGCACGGCGGCTCGACATGGCGCCATCCTCGGTGGCGCGGCAGGTGGATCAGCTCGAGTCGCGCCTGGGGGTGCGCCTGCTGGTGCGCAGCACCCGTCGCCTGCGGCTGACGGAGGCGGGGGAGCGTTACGTGGAGCGCGCGCGGCGCATCCTGGGGGAGGTGGATGAGGCGGGACAACTGGTGTCCGGACTCCAGGATGAGCCACGTGGAACGCTGCGCCTGGACGTGGTCTCCCCTTTCGGCCGCCGTTACGTCGCCCCGATGCTGGCGGCGTACCACCGCCGCTGCCCGGGCGTGCGGGTGGTGCTCAGTCTCAGCGATCGTCTCGTCGACCTGCACGCCGAACAGGTGGACCTGGCCATCCGGGTGGGGGTGCTGGAGGACTCCCGCCTGGTGGCGCGGCGAATCGCACCGAGCCGCCTGTGGGCGTGTGCCAGTCCCGCCTACCTCCAGGAGCGCGGCAGGCCGCGGTCGCCGGCGGAATTGGCGGGGCATGACTGTCTGGGATACGGGGATCTTCCCGGGCCTGTGATCTGGCGGGTGGGCGGGGAGCGGCTGGTGCTGGACGGGCCGCTGCTGAGCAACGACGTGGAGAGTCTTCTCGGTGCCTCCCGTGGCGGCCTGGGGCTGGTGAACCTGCCCGACTGGGTGGTGGCCGAGGATGTGCAGGCGGGGCGCCTGGAGGTGCTGTTCGAGGGAGAGGAAGAGGGGGCGGCGCTTTATGCACTCTATCCCGAGCGCCGCTTCCTGCCCGCCAAGGTGCGCAGCTTCATCGACTTCCTGGTCGAGCTTATCGGCGACCCGCCGGTGTGGCGCCGGGCTACTCCACCCTCACCGTCACCCGGCGCGGACGCCCGTTCGCCAGCAGCAGTCCGGCGGCGATGAGGCCGGTGGCGGCGAATACCGGGGCCGGGTAGCGCTCGCCGAGCAGCAGGGCACCGAGCAGCAGGGTGGCGGCGGTGATGACGTAGCCGAGCTGGCTGAGGTAGACCGGCCCGCCGATCCGCTGCAGGGTGAAGGTGCCGAGGATGGTGAGGGCGGACAGCAGCGCGATGCCGGGCAGGGCCCAGGCGGTCGCGGCGTGCTCCGCGGCGGGCCAGGCGATGGCGCCGGCGAGCAGGCCGGCCGCGCCCACCCCCAGCGCCTGGACCAGCAGGGTGCCCGCCGCCAGCGACAGCGCCGAGCTGCCCGCCGGCCAGGCCCGGGTGCGGTAGATGTTCGCCAGCGCCAGGGAGAGGGGGACCAGCAGCGCCAGCACCGCCCAGCCGAGGGCCCCCGCCCCGGGCAGCGCCAGGCGCGGTAGCAGGATGGTGGCCACGCCGGCCAGCCCCAGCAGCAACCCCGCCACCCGGGCCGGGCGCAGGGGCTCCATCCCCAGCAGCCGGGCCAGGACGAGGGTGAACAGCGTGGACAATGCCGTGAGCAGCGCCAGCAGTCCCGCCTGCAGGTGCAGCAGCACCCAGTAGGTCAGGGCGTAGGGGAGGGTCACCCCCAGCAGGCCGCTGAGCGCGTAGTAGCGCAGGTGGCGGCGGTCCGTCCGCGGGATGTCGCCGCGCAGGGCCGCCAGGGCGAGGATCAGCGCACCGCCGCCCGCCACCTGCCACAGCAGCGGCGTCAGGGGCGGCAGCCCCGCGGCGGCCGCCGCCTTGCCCAGCAGGAGCACGGCGGAGATCAGGATGCCGGTAACCAGCAGCAGGGAGAGGCGCTCCATGGCGATCACCCCCCGCCCAGCGCGTCGCGTCCGTGGGGCGCGCCGAAATCGGGGTCCGGGCCGACGGGCATCGCCCCGCCGGGGTTGAGCTCCGGGTGGCCCAGGTAGTAGTGCCGCTTCACCTGTCCCAGGTCCAGGGTGGCGGCGATGCCCGGCTGCTGGTAGAGCTCCCGGGTGTAGGCCCACAGCGCCGGGTAGTCGGTGAGCCGCCGCAGGTCGCAGCGGAAGAGCCCGTGGTAGACGGTGTCGAAGCGCGCCAGGGTGGTGAACAGGCGCCAGTCCGCCTCCGTGGGCCGTTCGCCCACCAGCCAGCGCTGCCGCGACAGCCGCTCCTCCAGCGCATCGAGGGCGCCGAACAGTCGCCGCACCGCCTCGTCACGGGCACCGCGGCTGCGGGCGAAGCCCGCCTGGTAGACGCCGTTGTTGATGTGCGCGTAGACGAAGCCGTTGACCGCGTCGATTTCACGGCGCAGGGGCGCGGGGTAGAGATCCGTGCCGGGCCGGGCCCAGGCCTCGAAGGCGCCGTTCAGCTGGCGCAGGATCTCGGCCGACTCGTTGTTGACCGGCCGCCCCGCCACCGTGTCCCAGAGCAGGGGCACGCTCACCACGCCGTCGTAGCCCGGTGCGGCGCGCTCGTAGAGATCGCGCAGGTGGCGCGCTCCGGTGACGGGATCGCCCGCGCCGGGAAAGCGCCAGCCGCGCGTGCCGGGGATCGGATCGGTCACCCCGACGCTCACTACCCGCTCCAGCCCCTTGATCACCCTGGCGATGAGGGTGCGGTGGGCCCAGGGGCAGGCCATCGAGACGTAGAGCCGGTAGCGGCCGGGTACCGCCGGAAAGCCGCTTGCGCCGTCGGCGCTCACCGCGTTGCGGAAGGCGCTCTCGGGGCGCACGAAGCGGCCGCTGTCGATGCTGGATGCCGTGTTGTCCATGGGTCTCTCCCGGTTTCAGGCCGCGGTGGCCAGCGGGTCCCTGGCGAGTCGCGCGGTGATCTCCGCCAGCCGCGCACCCAGCGCCTCCGCCTCCGCCTGCCGGCGGCCGTCCCGCAGCCGCCCGGTCGCGTCGAAGGCTTCGTGGGCGGCGGGCAGGGCCAGCTGCTCCGGCAGCACCAGCAGCCCCAGGTTGCCGAGGATGGCGCGGGCGTGGACCAGGCCCCGCAGCCCGCCGAGCCCGCCGGGGGAGGCGCTCAGCAGGGCGGCGGACTTGCCCCGGAACAGGCTCAGCGGGGCGGCGCCGCCGTGGCCCCGGGAGAGCCAGTCGAGGGTGTTCTTCAGCACCGCGGTCACCGAGCCGTTGTACTCGGGCGAGGCCAGCAGCAGCCCGTCGTGGGCCGCGAACAGCGCCCGCAGCCGGCGGCCGGGCTCGGGCAGCCCGCCGGCCGCTTCCAGGTCCTCGTCGAACAGCGGCAGGGGATAGTCCCGCAGCCGCACGACGGTCACCTCGGCGCCGGCCTGGCGCGCGCCGGCGGCGGCGTTCTCGAGCAGCAGGTGGTTCCAGGAACCGGCGCGGGTGCTGCCGGCGAGGGCGAGGATACGGGTCCGGGTTTTCATGCTGTCACCTCCGATGCGTGGTGTGTTCATCGACCTGGGTGACAGCGTAGTAGCAGCCGCGAATTAAATAATCTGGGATCTATCGAATAGACTGTTCATGAATGTTAACCAATAGACGGGGCGGTCCATGGACAAGCTGAACGATGTGGCGGTCTTCGTGCAGGTGGTCGGGTCCGGCAGCTTCACCGCCGCCGCCGAGGCGCTGGGGCTCTCCAAGGCGGTGGTGAGCAAGTACGTCTCCCGGCTGGAGGACCGGCTCGGGGCGCGGCTGCTCCACCGCACCACCCGGCGGCTGTCCCTCACGGAGGTGGGCGTGGCGTTCCACGACCGGGCCCGGCAGGCCCTGGAGGCCATCGACGAGGCGGAGCAGGAGGTGTCGCGGCTGCAGGGCGAACCGCGCGGCACCCTGCGTCTCAACGCGCCCATGTCCTTCGGCATCCTGCACATCGCCCCGGCACTGCCGGGATTGCTGGCGCGGCATCCCGGGCTGGAGGTGGAACTGAACCTGGACGACCGGCAGGTGGACCTGGTGGCGGGGGGGTATGACCTGGCGGTGCGCATCGCCGAGCTGCCCGACTCGACGCTGGTGGCGCGGCGCCTGGCGCCCTGCCGGCACGTGGTCTGCGCCGCGCCCGCCTACCTCGCGCGTCACGGCACGCCCGCCGTCCCGGAGGATCTGGCCGGCCACAACTGCCTGGCCTACCGCTACCAGGACAGCCCGCGGGAGTGGCGCTTCCGCACCCCCGACGGCCGCTACCTGGCGGTGCCGGTGCGGGGCGACCTGAACGCCAACAGCGGCCTGGCGCTGCGCGAGGCGGCCCTGGCGGGGCTGGGCGTCATCCTCACCCCCACTTTCACCGTGGGCGACGCACTGCGCGAGGGACGCCTGCGGGCGCTGCTGCCGGGCCATGCCACCCTGGAGACGGCCGTCTACGCCGTCTACCCGGAGCGGCGCCACCTCTCGCCCAAGGTGCACGCCTTCGTGGCCTACTTCGCCGAGCGGTTCGGGGCGGTCCCGCCCTGGGACCGCCCCGCCTGACGCGGGGCCGGGTGGCCCGGCCCTGATTCCCCGGTGCGGACTCCGGCCTCCTCCGCCACGTTCCGGGGGCCTTGCGGTGGCCTGGCCGCGACGGCCGCGCTTGCCGTCGCGGCCGCCTCGCTCGTTCCCGCCCCGGGATTCAGGCCGCGGCGAGCAGTCGTTCCAGCGCCGCCTGGTCCGGGCCGGCGAAGGCGGGCGCCGCGCGGGCGGCGTCGAGGTTTTCCAGCAGGGTCTCCGTCATGCCCTCCGCCGGCGGCAGGTGGCTGCCGAGGATCCGCGCCGGCTCCAGTGCCCGGACCGCCGCCAGGGTGCGTCCGAAGGCGCCGGCCTCGACCCGGTCCAGCCACGGCGCGTCCACCCGCGCCCAGCTCGCCATCCCGGTCCGCAGCGCCTGCGGCTCGATGGCGGCGGCGTTCTCCGCCGGGGCCTCCAGCAGCGCCCCGAAGCAGTCGGCGCTGAACAGGGTGCGGTTGCGGGTTTCGAGCAGCCCGGTGGTCTCCGGGGCGTCGAAGCAGGGGGGGCTGACCGCCTGCAGCATCCGATCCCCGATGTCCAGGGACTGGCCCGGGTTGAGCAGGTAGACCCGGTCCACAGGCAGGCCGGCCAGGTTCATCTTCGCCATGCCCAGGTAGGTGGTGACGATCCGGGCCGCGGGCGCCAGCTCGAGCACCGCCGCGAGGTTGCCGATGTGGTCCAGGTCGGTGTGGGTGATCCAGATCCAGCGCAGTGCGGCGGGGTCGATGCGCGCGCGCAGGTGCTCCAGGAACTCCGTGCGCTGGCTGGCCAGGCCGGTATCCACCAGCACCGGCTGCGGGGCATGGATGAGGAAGGCGTTGATCGCCAGCAGGCCGAAGCCGGGTATCGGCAGCCAGGTGCCGAGGCCGTCGATGTCGGGGGCCACGGCGCGTGGCGCGGTCATGCGGGGAGCGTTCATGGGGTGGTTCCTCTCTGGCGGTGGGTCCCGTTTTCACGGCGGTTATATGAGTGAACATGTGTGTACATCGAAAAGGCTAGACGGGCGCCGGCCCGCTTGTCAAGGATTCGGTGAACATATATGCTCACCGAAATGAAGAGGCGCAAATACACCCTCCGCCAGCGGGCGGCGAAGCAGGACGAGACCCGGGCCCGGATCGTGGCGGCCGCCATGGCCCTGCACGAGGAGCTCGGCCCCGGCGCCACCACGGTGAGCGCCGTCGCCGGGCGGGCCGGCGTGCAGCGGCTGACCGTCTACCGCCACTTCCCCGACGATGCGAGCCTGTTCGAGGCCTGCACCAGCCACTGGCTGTCGCTCCATCCGCCGCCGGTCCCGGCGCAGTGGGAAGGCATTGCGGATGCGGATGCCCGTTGCCGGGCCGCGCTGGCGGACTTCTACTCCTATTACCGCCGTACCGCCGGCATGTGGCGGGCCGCCTACCGCGACCTGGCGCAGGTGCCGGCGCTGGCCGGACCCATGGACCGGGTCGAGGCCCACCTGGCCGGCGTGCGCGACGACCTGGTGGCGGCCTGGAAGCCGGCGCCCGCTGATCGGCAGGCGCTGGAGGCCACCACGGCGCTCGCCCTGCGCTTCACCACCTGGGACGAACTGCAGCGGCTGGGGCTGGACACCGACGCCATGGCGGCGCTCGCCGCCCGCTGGATGGCCTGCATCGGCGGCGGCTGATGCCGGACCGGCGAGGCATGGCGTGTTCCGGCCGCGACCCCCCGATCCCGGGGCGGGATTGATTTCCATCGGCGAACTTGGGCGCCGGTTGGCCTATGCTTCGTGCTGGGCATTCTCTGTGCAAGGAAAGAACCGGAATGAATTCCGACTCCAGTTCGGCGCGCGCGCTCTCCGTGGCCATCACCGGCTCCGGCGGCAGCGGCGCTGTCACCGCCGGCCTCATCCTCCTGGAGGCGGCGGCCCGGGCGGGCTGCTACGGACTCCTGACCCGCTCCTCCGGTCCCCAGATTCGCGGCGGCGAGTCGGCCGCCATGGTCCGCTTCGGCGGGCAGCCGCTGGGCTGCATGGGGGACCGGTTCGACCTCCTGGTGGGGCTCGACTGGCTCAACGTGAACCGTTTCGCCGACGAAATCCCCCTCGACGGGGAGGGCGTGATCCTCTTCGATCCCGGGGTGGGCGCGGTGCCCCCGGCGCTTGCCGGGAGCGGCGCGCGGCAGGTCCCGCTGCCGCTCAAGGAGCAGGCCGCGGCGATTGACGGCGGGCGGCTCAACATGGTCGCCCTCGGCGCGGTGGGCGCCATCTGCGGCCTGCCGCGGGAGGCGCTGGCGGCGGGGGTGGAGCGGGTGCTGGCCGACAAGGGCGGCAGCGTGCTGGAGGCCTCGCTGGCCTGTGTGGCGGCGGGCTACGCCCTGGCGCCGGAGCCGTTCGTGGCCCTGCCGGCGCCGGGCGGCGGCACGGAGGGGCGCTGGAACATCGGCGGCAACGAGGCCTGCGGGGTGGGCGCCCTGCGCGGCGGGGTGCGGTTCGTGGCCGCCTATCCCATCACCCCGGCCAGCGAGATGCTGGAGTGGCTGGCCCCGCGCCTGGAGCAGGTGGGCGGCTCGCTGCTGCAGGCGGAGGACGAGCTGGCCTCCGTCAACATGATCATCGGCGCCTCCTTCGGCGGGGTGCCGTCGCTGACCGCCACCTCGGGCCCCGGCCTCAGCCTGATGCTGGAGGGCCTGGGGCTGGCGGTGGCGAGCGAGATTCCGGCGGTGGTGGTGAACGTGATGCGCGGCGGTCCCTCCACCGGCATCCCCACCAAGTCCGAGCAGTCGGATCTCAACATCGCCCTCCACGGCATGCACGGCGATGCCCCGCACCTGGTGCTGGCGCCGCTGTCCATCCGCGACTGCGTCTTCACCACCCAGTGGGCGGTGGAGCTGGCCGAGCACCTGCAGACGGTGGCGCTGGTGCTCTCGGACCAGTCCCTGGGACAGTCGCGGGTGATTACCGAGGCGCCCGTGCGCACCCCCGCGCCCCTGGCGCGGCGGGTGGAGGAGGAGCCGGAGGAGGACTACCGGCGCTATGCCCTGACCGCCGACGGCGTCTCGCCCATGACCCTGCCGGGGGTGCCGGGCGGGATCTATACCGCCGACGGGCTGGAGCACAACGAGCGCGGCACCCCCTCGAGCCAGGCGGCCGATCACCAGGCGCAGCTGGACAAGCGCCTGCGCAAGCTGGAGGGATTCGACTACGGCCCGGCCTGGGCCGTGCTGCACGGCGCCGGTCCGCTGGCCATCGTCACCTGGGGCTCGACCGCCGGGGCCGTGCTGGAGGCCGCCGGGCGGCTGGAGGCCGGCGGAACGCCGGTGCGGATCATCGCCCTGCGCCTGCTGGCCCCGCTGCGCAGGGCGGCGCTGGCGGAGGCGCTGGCGGGCGCGGAAAGGGTGTGGGTGGTGGAGCAGAACCACGGCGCGCAGCTGTTCCGCTACCTGCACGCCGAGCAGGCGCTGCCGGCCGGCGCCCGTTCCCTCGCCCGCCCCGGACCGCTGCCCCTGCGGCCGGGCGAGATCGTCGCCGCCGTCACCGCCACGGCCTGAGGAGGAGAACATGATGACCGTTGCCGCCCTCAGGGCGAAGGACTACAAGTCGGACATCAAGCCGGTCTGGTGCCCGGGCTGCGGCGATTTCGCCGTGCTCTCGGCCCTGACCAAGGCGCTGGCCCACCTGGGGCTGCCCAAGGAGCGCGCCGCCCTCATCTCCGGCATCGGCTGCTCCTCGCGCCTGCCCGCCTACATCAATGCCTACGGGTTCCACGGCGTCCACGGCCGCGCCCTGGCCGCCGCCTCCGGGCTGAAGGCGGCCCGCCCCGACCTGGCCGTGCTGGCGGTGGGAGGCGACGGCGACGGCTTCTCCATCGGCGGCAACCACTTCCTCCACGCCTGCCGCCGCAACATGGACATGACCTACATCGTGATGGACAACGAGGTCTACGGCATGACCAAGGGCCAGGCCTCGCCCACCACCGGGCCCGACTGGATGGACAGCAAGATGACGCCCCACGGCCCCGGGGTGCGCCGCTTCCAGCCGGCCGCCATCGCCCTGGCCGCGGGGGCGGGCTTCATCGCCCGCGGCTTCTCCGGCGACCCCAGCGGCCTGACCCGCATCCTGGCGGCGGCCATCGAGTACCCGGGCTTCGCCTTCGTCCAGGTCCTGAGCCCGTGCCCCACCTTCCGTCCCGATCACCGCGACTGGAAGGAACAGGTGCACGGGCTCGAGGCGGAGCCCACCGGCAACGCCGTGGAGGCGGCCCGCATCCTCCAGGCCGACGATGGCATGACCACCGGCATTCTCTATGCCGAGGAGCTGCCCGTGTGGCAGCCGCGCAACCAAGCCAGCGCCTCGATCGCGGAGATCGAGGAGGAGTTCCGCCTATGAACGCAGAAACGGACCAGACCATCGCCACGGTGGGCGAACTGCTGGCCCACGCCCTGGAGCTGGAGCTGGAGTCGGCGGAGCGCTACCGCGAACTGGCCGACACCATGCAGGTGCACAACAACCCCGACGTGGCCAGCCTGTTCCACCGGCTGGCCAGCTACGGCGACGCCCATGCCCGCGAGGTGAAGCAGCGGGCGGCGGGGCTGGAGCTACCCACCATCGCCCCGTGGGACTTCAAGTGGACCTGTCCCGACGCACCCGAATCGGCCTGCGCGGAGGACACCCACTACCTGATGAACCGCTGCCAGGCCCTGCAGCTGGCGCTGCACAACGAGACCCGCGGCCAGCTTTTCTACGCCGGGGTCGCCGAGAGCGCCCCGGATCCCGACGTGCGCTTCATCGCCGCCGAGATGGCCGCGGAGGAGGAGCAGCACGTGGCCATGCTGCAGGAGTGGCTGGCGCGGGAGCAGTGCCGGGCGGAGGAGCCGCCGGAGGATCTGGACCCGCCCAACGTGTCGGAGTAGGGGCGGGCGATGGCGGGCATCGGACAGGTCGAGCACGTGGTGGCCGTCGCCAGCGGCAAGGGCGGAGTGGGCAAGACCACCGTCGCCATCAACCTGGCCCTGGGTCTCGCGGCGCGGGGTTTCAGCGTCGGCCTGCTCGACGCCGACGTCTACGGCCCCAGCATCCCCCTTATGCTCGGCATCAGCACCGAGCCGGTGCGGGAGGGGGACGCCCTCGTTCCCGTCGAGAAGTTCGGCCTGCTGATCATGTCCATCGGGTTCCTGGTGGACGAGGCGCAGCCGGTCATCTGGCGCGGCCCCATGGTGTCACGGGCGGTGAAGGAGTTCCTGGACCAGGTGGCGTGGGGGCGGCTCGACTGCCTGGTGGTGGACCTGCCCCCGGGTACCGGGGATCCCTCCATCACCATCGCCAGGTCCATTCCCGCCGCGGAGGTGGTGATGGTGACCACGCCGCAGGCGGTGGCGGTGGCGGATGTGCGGCGCGCCATCCACCTGTTCCAGCGCCTGGGCAACCCGGTGACGGGCATCGTGGAGAACATGGCCGGCTTCCGCGCCGCCCCCGGGGCGGCGCCCATCGACATCTTCGGCGCCGGTGGCGGCGAGGCCCTGAGCCGGGAAACGGGTATCCCGCTGCTCGGCTCCATCCCCATCGAGCCCGAACTGCGGGCGGCGGGTGACGCGGGCGCGCCGATCCTGATCCGATCCCCGGACAATCCCGCCAGCCTCGCGTTCGGGCGCATCGCCGAGCAGGTGAAGCGCGGCTGGCATATCCGCCTCCAGTAGGGCGCGGACGTACGGCGCGAAGCCCCGGCCGGCCCGGTGGAAAATTGATAAATATCTGTCAGCCCAGGATATATTGTTGAATAAACTTGTCCGGGCTCAATGATTCCCCCGGACTGTCGACCTTATCCTTTCCTACCGGCGGGCTGGCCATTGCCCCGGTTCGGCCCTGGGTTCTCCTCACCGGGTAGTGAACGTGAGACATTCCTGGTTACCTCTGCTGGCGCTGTGGTCCCTGCTCATTGCCGGTCCCGCCCGTGCGCTGCCGCCGCTGCAGATCTACGTGGCGATCACGCCCCCGGGCGGCGTGCTGCGGCTCGATCCCGGAACCTATGGCGGGCCGGCGGTGATCGACAAGCCCATCACCATCGACGGCGGCGGCGAGGTTACCCTCGACGGCCAGGGCGAGGGCACGGTCCTCACCATCCGCTCCGACGGCGTCACCGTGAAGGGCATGCGCATCACCCACTCCGGCAACGGCTACGATGCGGTGGATGGCGGGGTGTGGGTGGAGGATTCCGACGGCGTGGTGCTCGAGGATCTCGTCATCGACGATGTGCTGCACGGCATCAGCCTGCAGCAGTCCGACAACGCGACGGTGCGCGGCAACCGCATCACCTCCAGGGACGTCGGCCTGAGCCTGCGGGGCGACGGCATCCGCCTCTGGAACAGCCACGACAACCTCATCGAGAACAACGAGGTGGTCCGGGTCCGTGACATCGTGCTGACCAACTCCTCCGGCAACCGCCTGATCGGCAACACCATCCGCGACGGGCGCATCGCCATCGAGTTCATCTATTCCCCGGAGAACAGCGCCGAGCACAACCTCATCAGCGGCAACATCACCGGCATCTTCTCGCTCTACTCCGACGATCTCTCCATCCGCGGCAACCGCATCCAGAATGTGCGCAAGGTGCCCGGCATCGCCCTGGCCTTCAAGGAGAGCTCCCAGGTGGTGGTGGAGGAAAACGAGATCCTGCACTGCGCCGTGGGCCTGGAGGCGAATTCGCCGGTGTATCCGGAGAATCTGCTCTACATCCGCCACAACCACTTCGCCTACAACGACATCGCCATGTACTTCTACGGCGAGAAGGGTGGCCATCTCATCCACGACAACCGTTTCGAGGAGAACTTTCTTCCCGTGGCGGTCACCGTCTTCAGCACGGTGCTCGACAACGATTGGCGCGGCAACTACTGGGACGACTACGAGGGGTTCGACCGGGATGATGACGGGATCGGCGACAAGCCCTACGAGGTCTATCTCTATGCCGACCGCATCTGGCTCGATCGGCCCATGATCCGCTTCTTCCGCCGCTCCCCGGTGCTGGAGCTGGTCGACTTCATGGAACGGCTGGCGCCCTTTTCCGACCCGCCCATGATCCTGCGTGATCCGGCCCCGCGGGTCCGGTGATTTCCCCGCGGCCCGGACTCCCCCGCCGCCCGACCCGCGGGGTTCGTGGCCACCGGGTGCCCATGGATTCCCGCCGTTTAAGAAATATTTAGGGTTTTGTTAGCCATCATTTAGCAGTGCCCCGCCCCGTTTCCCCCTAAGCTCAAAGACTGCGCATGGACGGCATCTGCCGGCTGCGGGAGCCTCACCGCCGGCCCAATGGTTGCATCCATAACAATATGCGGAGAGGAAGGATTGCCATGAGGATTCGGAATGTTGCTTGGGGCGGCCTGGTCACGGCCGCCCTGCTTTCGGGTGGGTGGGCGCAGGCCGCCGGAGACTCCGCCGCCGCGGTGGAGCGGGGCCGCTATGTGGTGTCCACCAGCGGCTGCAACGACTGTCACACCCGGGGTTACCCGGAATCGGGCGGCAAGGTGCCGGTGGAGGAGTGGCTCCGGGGCAATCCGGTGGGCTTCAGCGGCCCCTGGGGCACCACCTATCCGGCCAACCTGCGTCTCGTCGCCCAGTCCCTGGACGAGGCCCAGTGGCTGCAGGCGGCGCGGCGGGAGATGCGCCCCCCCATGCCCTGGTTCAGCCTGCGGGACATGAGCGATGAGGACCTGCGCGCCGTGTACGCCTTCATCCGCTCCCTGGGCGAGCCGGGCGAGGCCGCGCCGGAGTATGTCCCGCCGGGCGTGGCGGTCAACACCCCCTATATCGACTTCGTGCCCCGGAACCTGCCGAACCGGCAGGCGGCGCGCTGAGACCGGGGGACGGCCGGCAGGGAAAGCCAACCCCGCCGGAGCGGGGTTGGCCTGGTGATGCGGATGGGTATCAGAGCGGGATGGTGGCGCCGATGTAGGCCGACTTGCTGGTCGTGCCCTCGCTGCCGTGGGCGAGACCGAAGCCCAGCAGCAGGCTGTAGGCCCGGCTGCGCTGCAGTTCCAGGCGGGCGCTGAGGCCCGCGCCCCGCTCGTCGAAGTCCAGCACGGAGGCGCTGGAGGGGTTCGATGAAGCGTCCAGGTAGTCCAGGTCGTCGTTGCCGCCGGTCAGGCGCTTGCTGAAGGTCGCATCCAGCGACGGCCTGAGCACCCAGCCGCCGCTGGCGTGGCTGCCGAAGTCGAGCCGGACGCCGAACAGGCCGTAGGCGGCCTCGCTGTCATGGTCGTCGTAGGTGTAGCCCCCGGCGCCGCGCTCGCGGTAGCCGTCGATGCCGTTCCAGGTGTAGCGCAACCCGGCGTAGGGCGAGGCCGTCACCCCGAACTCCAGGTCGCGGTGGGTGCCCACCCGCAGCTCGGCGAAGAGCTGATCGCTGTTGGTGCCGCCCCGGTGGCCGTCGCGGTTGGTGTCGAAGTCGCCGTAGGCGTAGCCGAGCGCCCCGTCGGCATACCAGCCCCCGGGGGCGTAGCGGCCGTAGACGGAGAGGCTGTAGATGTCCCCCTCGGCGCTGTTGCCGGCGAGGAGGGAGTCGCCCTGGAGGTTGTCGTAACCCAGGGCCACCCCGGCCATGAGGCTGTCCCCGAGGTGCTGGTCGTAGCCGGCGGTGAACTGCCAGCCGGAGCCGTCCAGGCCGTTGCCGTCGCCATCGGCGGAGCGCTGGAAATCGGCGTAGCGGGACTCCAGGAAGAAACCGGGGCCGGCCGGCGCCATGGTGCCGGCCGTGTCGCCGGCGTCGGTCCGGGTGCCGGTGTCCGCCGCCGCCAGCCGGATGGGTCCGTCCGCCAGGGCCAGGCGATCCGTCCCGCCGCCGGTGCTCTCGCGGCGCTGGTAGAGGGTGTCGAGCCGGTTGCGGGCACTGCCCTCCAGCAGCAGCGGCATGAAGGTCATGGGCATCCCGCCGCGGATGATGAGGAAGGCGTAGTTGATGAAGGCGTCGGTGCACACCGCGTTCGGATCGCTGTAGCGATCCATGCAGCTGTGGTCGAGCACATAGGCGGAGTAGGCGGTGCCGCTGCCGCCGGGATCGTCGTAGCCCGGGTTGCCGACGTCGAGCTTCCAGTCCTGGGGCTGGGGATTGTAGAGGTACTGGCTGTCGCCCCAGCCGTCGAGGTAGGCCAGGTAGTTGATGTCGGCGGGATCGGCGGAGACGGTGGAGATGGCGTAGTCCTCCGGGTTGCCGCCGTAGAGGAGGGCGGCGGCCTCCTGGGCCGAGTAGACCGGGGGATTGGTGCTCCATTGCGGGCCCTCGCCCACGTTCCAGGAACCCACGTACTCGTAGGAGGCCGCGTGGGCGTTCTGCAGCGCCCCGAAGGCCAGGGCGGCCGCGGATGCGGCGAAAGTCAGCTTGTTCATGTTGTCCCCTATTATTGTTGCCACACGGACGCAGGCGGGTGGCGCCGGCCCCGGCTCGTCATCCTTTTGCGGCACCCTCCTGGACGGTCGCCCTCCGGATTTGCCGCAACAACCGTGATTTTATTCCGGTCGGGTTCCGATTGACAGCAGGTCGGGACGGAAAGATGCCCGGCGAGGGTCCCGTCTGGGTGAAGCCGTCGCCGTGGCGGCTCAGCCGCTCTCCTCCAGCCGGATGGGCCGGTCCACCCGCAGCCGGAAGCGGCCGCGGCCGGTCTTTTCGATGCGCAGGAAGTCGCAGTGCTCCCGCAGGCGCTTCTGCAGCAGCACCAGCCGCGCCTCCAGGTTGTCGCTGATGTCGGGCAGGCCGATGGCGGGATCGAGGCGCAGCTCGCGGTTGCTGAACTCGGTGCGGTGCTCGCCGGTGAAATGGGTCAGCAGGCGCCAGAAGATGGCGCCGGCCACCCCCTTGATGAGGTAGTCGGCGTCGATGAAGACGCTGTGGTTGGCCGGGTAGTGGCGGATGACCACCGCCTGCCCCCGCCGATCGGTCCCGGAGTGGGCGGCGGGGCCGGGCGCAGCGGGCTCCTCGGTGGTCTCCTGCAGCAGCCGCAAGGCCAGCGCCAGGTGATCGGCCAGGGTGGCCAGGGCATCCTCGTCCTCGTAGCTGAAGCGCCGCTCCCGCCCGCTCTCCACGTAGAGCACGCCGAGCACCGCCCCGCCCAGCAGGATGGGCACCGCCAGCTGGCTCTGGGGCGCGGGCAGGCCCGGGAAGGGTATCTCCGTTTCGAAGTCGGCTTCCGGCTCCTGCTGCAGCAGGGTCTCCCGCAGCGCCCGGCTGTAGGTGTAGGGGCCGGCGGGGTACATGATGCGGATGGGTGTGCACTCCCGCGCCGCCACCCCGATGATGCCCGCGCCAAGGGGGATCTCCGAGCCGATGCCGGAGGCCGGGTAGCCCCGGCTGGCCACGGTGTAGAGCCGCCCGCGGACCGGGTCGGCCATGAGCACCATGGCGTGGCGGATCTCGAACTCGCGCTCCAGCCCGGCGAGCAGCGCCTCCAGCAGTCCGTCCAGGTCGGTGCAGGCGGCCAGCTCCCGCGAGCAGGTGCGCAGCGCCGGCAGGCGGCTGCGCACCGGCTGCGCGCAGGACGGCTGTCCCCCGCCCACCGCCTCGATGGATTCGACCCGGTAGATGTCCGCCCCCAGCAGCCGGAACACCTTGCCCATGCCCGTGTGGGAGGCGATGCCGGCGAGCTTCGCCTTCATGTGCTCGAACAGCGGTCCGGCCGTCTCCGTGCGCAGGTAGTGCAGGGTGAGGCGGTAGTGCGCGGCAGTGTCCGGATCCACCACCTGCACCACGGCCCGGGGATTGGCGAGGATGTTCTCGCGGGTCTTGCTGAAGAACTGGAACGAAAGCGCCACGTGGCCGCCGTCCACGTAGTGAACCTGGGAGAGATAGGCGACATTCGGCTCGCCGCCGGGTGCGCTGGTGGCGATGACGGCGGGTATCACCCCCTCCAGGCAGCCGCGGATGGCGTCCAGGGTCAGGCTCATTCCCGGCGCTCCATCCGCCGGCCGGCATGGGGCCCGGGGGTCTGGTCGTAGAGGGTCTCGGGCGCGAAGCCGACCGCCACCCACTCCGTGTCCGCCGGCGGCACCATCGCCCGGGCGAACCCGGGCGGGTAGCCGAGGGAGGCCAGCTCCTCGATGAACGAGATCCGGTAGGCGTCCACCACCGCCCGGTCCGCGGCGGAAGCAGGCGCCGACCCCGTGCAGCGACCCTTGAGCTGGATGGTCACATGGGTGCTGGGCCGGCTGAAGACCACCGCCAGCGTCCCGGTTTCAGCCAGGCAGGCGAGCAGGGCCGGGCAGTGCCCGGCCGGGAACAGCAGGGTCAGTTCGCGCCGATCCGGCGCCACGCGGCAACCGTAGGCGCGCGCCACCGTGGGCCGGTTGTCCCGGTCCCGGGCGGCCGCGTTCATGGAGACGTGGTGCTGGATGAAGTCCGCCAGCCCGGCGTCCAGCACCGGTCCGGGCGCGGCGTCAGCGGACATGACCGCCCCCCGGGAGTGCCGGACCGGTGGCGCCGTTGCGCTGGAGCGGGGAGTGCCTGGTTTCCATCACTGTCCGTGTTGCCGCGTTGCCGGGATTCCGGGCGGTTGCGCCGGGTGTCATGGTACTAGCCTAGTGTACTGCTTCACCCTTGGAGGTACTTTCAGAGCCGCCCCGAAAGCGCCAGGATGCCGCGTCCCGGCTTGCCCGCATGGGCTACCCCCGTCATGCTTGACTAATATGGTAGGGAACAATGGACGTCCGGGGAACTCCGATAGGGATGAGGCTACGCAAGGGCCGGCCTGCCGCCGGCGCCCACCGATCCGACAGCCAGAGGAGGGGGCCGTGATGAATGACGACCCGAACACGACCATCCGCATCACCCTCGCCGCCATCGCCCTGGGCCTCGCGCTGGCGTTCGCCGGCGCCCTGGTCTCGGTGGCGGGCGACTACTACCGGCTCGACGTCCCGGTACTGCTGGCGGGGGTGCTGCCCTACGCCGTGCTGGGCATGCTGGCCGGGCTCATGGCCGGGCGCGCCCTGGGCGCCGTCGCCGCCGGGGTGTTTTTCATCCACCTGGCCGCCGTACTCATGACGGACCCCGGGACCGGCGCCCGTGCCGCCGTCCCCCTGCTGCTGGTGCTGGTTCCCCTCGTTCTCCTTCCCGGCGTCATTCAGAGCATCCGCGCCGGCGCGTCCCCGTCCGCCGGAGGTGAGTCATGAGCGCCGAGACCCTGAACGCGCGCAAACCGCTCTCCGGAGGGAACGCCGACCAGCCCCGGGTGGACCTGAGCGAGCCGCTGGACTGGCTGACCGCGGGCTTCGGCACCTTCCGGGCCGCCCCCGGCGCGAGCCTGTTCTACGGAGTCCTGTTCTCCCTGGCCTGCCTGGCGGTGCTCGGACTGGCGCGGGAACTGCCAGGTTTCGCGGTCGCCTTCCTCAGCGGGCTGCTCCTGGTGGGGCAGTTCCTGGCGGCCGGCCTCTACACCGCCGCCCGGCAGCTGGAGCGGGGGAATACGGTATCCATCGCCGCGGGGGTGGGCCTGCTGCTACGGCGCCGGGTTCACCTGGGGCTGTTCGCGGTGGTGCTGGCCCTGATCATGCTGGCCTGGCTGCGCCTCTCGGCGCTGCTGTACGACTTGCAGACCGGCGCGGCGCCGCCCTCCATGGAGAGCTACCTGGGCCTGTTCCACGGCGGCGGCGATCCCTGGGTGGTGCTCTACTTCACCGGTATCGGCTTCCTGCTGGCGGTGACCGTATTCTGCATCAGCGCGGTGGCCATCCCCCTGATCGTCGACCGCGACGCGAGCCCCCTGGCCGCCGTGCGCGCCAGTGCCCGCGTGGTGGCCCGGAACCTGCCCGCCATGACCATCTGGGCGGCCTTCATCGTCGCCCTCACGGGTATCGGCATCCTCACCTTCTTCGTCGCCATGGTGGTGCTGTTCCCCGTGCTCGGCTACGCCACCTGGCACAGCTACCGCGGCCTGGTGGAGCGGGAGTGACGCCTGACCCCGCGCCCGCTCCGCGGACTGGCCCATATACCGGCGGCGCTCCACCTATACTCAGGGTGTACGGTCTGAAAAGCGGCGCCGGTGGCTGAAACGCCGGAACCCGTCGAGGGTGCCCGGATCAGCCGGGGGAGTCCGTTACCGTTACCAGCATCGCATCTGACCTGCCCATCCTGCGGGCCCTCACGTTGCCCCGGGTTCGCGCGCCGGGCAGGAAGGCGGGAGGGAAGTGTCCGAGCACAATTGCCCGTTCAGGGTGGTCTGTCCGCTGCGCCGGCCGTGCGCCCATTTCCCGCACCTGTGCCCGTTGCTGCTCTATCTCGCCCTGGCATTGGCCGTCGCCATCCCCGGCTGGATGATCTGGAAGATCTGGCCGGTGGTGTTCCGATGACGGGGCAGAGGCGGCCGCCTGCTCCCGGCGGGGCAAAGACCCCGCTTGCGCGGGGTCCGTGATCGGCCTGTCCCGTACCGGTTATCCGGGCGGTGTCCCGTGCTTGAACTCCCGGCGGATCTGTTCCCGGAACTCGGTGTTGTCGGCATGGCCGTGGACCTGGATTGCGTGCTGGACGGCGGCTTCGAGGAGCTCCTCCTCGGAATCGGCGCTCAGGGCCACGGTGCAGTGGATATCGGGGCTCGGATAGTCCCGGCAGTCGATGTAGTAACGGGCCACGACAGACTCCTTATCGGTCGAACCGATGGTTGGGGTCGACGTCCTGTCAGCCGCGTACTGTCAACCGCCCCATGGGGTTGCGGGGATCGGGGCGGGAGATAAAGTATAGTTCATTAGTCTGGAATTGAGGCCGGCGGACGGGGCCCGGGGGCGATGGCCCGGACATGCGCTCCCGCGCGGGATTGAACCGGGGATGCCGGGCCGGAAGCTGCCGCTCCCGGCCCGGCAGGGTGGGGATCAGTTGCCGGCGGTCGGGCCGACGGCCGGGGCGTCGGTCACCACCTTGCCGTCCTTCACCGGCAGGGTTTCGCCGGGGTGGTGATCCATGCGCACCGTGGCGACCTGCTCGCCCAGGCGGTACTCCACGTCGTAGCCGACGAGTTCCTCGTGGGAATCGGTGACCGTGTCGCATTCACGCTGCGTCTCGGTGTAGGTATCCCGCTGCTGCAGGTTCTTCTGCACCTGGTTGCCGGCGTAGCCACCGGCCGCCGCGCCGGCGATGGTGGCGAGCGTCTTGCCGCTGCCGCCGCCGATCTTGCTGCCCACCACGCCGCCCACGACCGCGCCGATGGCCGTGCCGGCAATGCGCTTCTCGTCCTGCACCGGGCGCTGGCGGGTGACGGCCACGTCCCGGCACTCCTCCCGCGGCGTGCTGACGGTCCGGGTCACTTCCTGCACCGATAGCACCTGGGCCTCGGTCGGCCCTTTCCTGAGCAGGTTGTAGCCGGCGATGGTGCCGCCGGCGGTGGCGACCGCAACACCGACGACCACCCCGACGATCATGGATCTGTCCATGGAACCCTCCTTGATGGAACAATCTTCATTCTGGTTATGGCCGCGATTGCCAAGCATGTTTCATGCCTGCAGGCGGCGTGGCGGACATCGTGCCGGGAAATCCCCCGCATCCGTTGTCGCAGTCGAAAAAAACATTCCCCCCGCGTTCCCAAGTCTGGCAGGTCCGGGTGGAGATTCCGTGAACTGACGTAACTTATTGGACCGCGCAGAGTTGCGGATGTCACCGAAGGGAGGTGGGTGATTCATCGCCGGGCGGGCGGGTGCTGTCCGCGAGCGGTTCCGCCCCGGCCTCCGCCAGGCCGCTGCAGTGGCTGAGCACCAGTTGCGGCGGTTCGACCGGGAAGATGAAGGGGGCGGCCCGGTTCAGGGCGCTGAGACCGAGGATCTGGCGGATGCGGCCGGGGAATACCGCCGCTTCCACGTCGTGCAGGGTGCACTTGCCGCCGATGCGCAGCTCCCGGATAGCGTACACGGACACCACCAGGCGGTTGCCGTCGGCGAGGATGCAGGCCAGCAGCAGGCAGTGTCTCCCCGTGCGCTTCACTCCGGCGTATCCCTGGCGTGGGTGTCGTCGTATCGCGACACCCTGGTTCGTGTACTTTCAGGCGCTTGCGGCATGCCGCGCCAGGGCCTGTCGCCGTCCGGCGACGGTTGCGGGTGCCCGGCGCCCGGCCCCGGCCGGTCCTCTCCCGCCTGCCGCTCCCTATCCCGTTAATCCGGCGAGGAAAAAGCCGGATTGGCACGAGGGTTGCCATGGGTCCTGGCGAGGATTCCCGCAACCCGGGGTCAAGGAACAACGCGATATCTCACTCGCAGCCACTATCGGACCCAGCCAAGGAGAAAGCCATGACCAACATCAAGTTCGCATCCGCCGCCCTGATCCTCGCCCTCGCCACCGGCGCCGCGTTCGCCGCCGGCATGGAGGAGAAGGCCCAGGCTCCGGCCACGGGCTTCGAGCAGATGGATACCAACCATGATGGCCTGATCAGCAAGGAAGAGGGTGCGCTGCGCGAGGATGTCGCCACCCTGTGGGAGGCGGCCGACGCCAACAAGGACGGCAGCCTGGATGCCGCCGAGTTCAGCGCCTTCGAGACCACCGAGCCCGCGCAGCAGTAAGGGCCGGAGTCGGGCCGCGGACTCGCCACCCTCCAGCCCGGGTCCGGTCGGCAGTCATGGGGAGCCCCCCGTGCCCGCCGGTGCCCGACTCTCGGGGGGGTGAAGGCCGGGCCGGGGTTCTCCGTGCCCGCTGAAACAGAGGAGCCACCCGGGGGCTGGCGCAGTGCGACGTGACTTCGCGGGCGTACCCCCTCCCAATCGTCGGCGGGTCGCTGCCCGCCGCCCCGGCGGCTCCCGATGCCGGCCACAGTGACGTTGCCGCGAGAGCGACAGGGATGTCCCCACAGGGATGTTCAGGGAAATGCGGACAGGCCGGCCACAGGGAGGGTCGGAGCACACGGCGGGCCGCAGCGAGAGATGGACCGGAAGGGGGCCGGCAATGCCGGCCCCCTTCTTTTTTCATGACTCCCGTGAACCGGTTCCGGTGCGGCATCAGCCGCCCGGCCCGGTGTCCCGGGTGGGCATCAGGACATGCCGCCGTAGAGCAGGTCGGTGTCGATCTGCTGGCGGTCCACCACGTGCGGGCCGGGCGCCTGCCAGGCGTTCGGGCGGGTCAGCGCCGCCGGTCCGCCATAGAGCATGCTGGTGTCAATCTGCCCACGGTCCACCCGGTGGGGTCCGGGGGCCTGGTAGGGGGCCTCCTGCAGGTGGGCGAGGCCGCCGCCGTAGATCAGGTCGGTGCTGATGCTGCCGCGCTGGCCGGCGAAGGCCGCGCCGCTGGTCAGTGCGAGAAGAAAAATCGCCAGGGTCATGGTTTTCATGCTGTCTGCTCCTCTGTGGGCATGGGTTCGGGTGTCGTTCCGGCAGCGCTAACGCTGTTGCACCTACCTCAGCAGAGAGCGTGCCAAGTGGGGCGCAACGGTTTTATCTCTTGTGAAACAACGGGATGTGACTCATGGAGGCGGCCTCCATGGAGCGCCGGCCGGCGCCCATGGTGGTGGCGGGGGTGGATATGCACCGGGACATGGTCGCCGGACCGCCGCTCACCGCCCGGTGCGGGATGCTGCCGCCGTGCCGAATCGTGCCCCCGCCGGGGGTTCCGGCAGGCGTAGCGGACGCCTCCCGCTCTCCTCCACCCCGGCGGGCCGGAAACCCGCGCGATCGACCGGTGTGCCAGATGACGACATCGGCGCGTTTCGTTGTGCGAAATAACGCACGTCGCTCCAGTCCTGGAGTGCTTGTCCCTACAACTATCAGTGGCTTGCGAACTGGCGTGGTCCTTGCTGAACCACCGTGTTGAGGCGGTCGGCCGCAGCAGCGGTGCCGCCGCCCGGTTCATTGACCCCTGGAGTCATCGCCCATGCCCGGATTCCGCGGCGCCCTGCTGCTGGTGCCCCTGCTGCTGATGCCCGCCCTCGCGGCGGCCACCGAACCGCTCTGGTTCTCCGATCTCCCGCCCACCGCCGAATGGGCCGGGAAGACCCGCAGGGCCCATGGCGGGCTGGTGGAGCGGGGCCGGGGCGGTGTCACCGCCAAGCGGCTGTGGCTGCGTGCCGGTGACGATCCGGCCCGCGCGGCCTACGTGCCCGTGCCGGCCGGCGCGGTGGTGGCGGAGGGCCCGGGGCCGGACCCGGTGACGCCGAAGCCCTTCGGCGCGGACGCCGGCGGCGGCATCCGCTTCGAGATGCCGGAGGAGGGCTTCTACAACGCCTATCTCCTGAGCCGCGAGGTCCGCGATGGAACCCTGGAGGCCCGGGTGGTGAAGGCGGAAGTGCTCATGCACAGCTGCGCCAACGGCCATGACCGGCGCTTCACCGAGGCGCGGATGCCGCCCCGGATCACCGCCGGGGTGCCCTTCGAGCTGATCCGCGAGCGCAGGCCGGACGAGGATTTCCACAGCCGCGCCGTCTCGGGCGAAGCCATCGCCTTCCTGGCCCTGCGCCAGGGCGAGCCGGTGGCCGGGGCCGAGGTGCGGCTGGTTTCCAACACCGGCTGGAGCAAGACCGTGACCACGGGGGCGGACGGACGCGCCGAGTTCCGGATGGTCCGCGACTACTACACCGACTGGTCGGAGTTCGACAAGCGCCGGCGCCAGGACTACCTGGTCCTGGCCGAGTACCGCCAGCCCCAGGCGGGCGAGCTCGACGGCCGCGCCTATACGCAGGTGCACTACAGCGCCTCGCTCGCCGGCACCTACTACCCCGCCGGGCGGGAGTACCAGTCCTATCTCTACGGGCTCGGGGTGATGCTCTTCGCCGCCTCCCTCTCCGTGGGCGGGGTCTACCACTACCGCCTGCGGCAGCGGCGCCCGGAGCGGCGGGAGGCGTTCGATGAAAAGGCTTAGGGCGTTCGTGAACGGCGCGGACATCCAGCGCTTCCGGACCTGGTTCCAGCTCTTCGCCTTCGTGCTGCTGGTCTACGGCGGCTACCTCTACATCGATCTGGGCAATTCGCTGCCGGTGTTCGCCTGCGGCTTCAACGACGCCGGCCGGGGCGGGGTCTGCTTCCTGCTGCCGCTGCAGCACCAGACCCACATCCCCTGGGAGAGCCTGTTCAGCTGGCGGGTGCTGGGGCTGGTGTTCGGCTTCCTCACCTTCTTCGCCTGGCTGCTGGTGCTGAACAAGGCCTGGTGCGGCTATGTCTGTCCCCTGGGCACCATCCAGGACTGGATGACCGCCCTGCGCCGGCGGCTGCGGCTGCGCTACTCGGTCTACAGCCTGGAGAGCTTCACCCGGCTGAAGAAGGTGAAGTACGTCCTGCTGGTGCTGCTGATCCTGATCCCCTTCGCCATCGGCAACCCGGTGGAGGGGCTGCCCCACGTCCCCGAGGACATGGCCACCCCCTTCTGCACCATCTGCCCGGCGCGCATGGTCATCCCCGCCTTCACCGGCGACTTCTCCCAGTGGACGCTCGACTTCTCCACCCGGACCGCCCTGGTCATGACCAGCCTGGGCATGGCGATCCTGGGCATCTTCTTCGTCGGGGCGTTCGTCAACAAGCGCTTCTTCTGCTTCTTCTGCCCCATGAGCGCCCTGCAGGCGCTGTTCTCCAACATCGCCCTGCTGAAGCTGCGCAAGGACGGGGACAAGTGCACCCGCTGCGGCGACTGCTACCGGGTCTGCGACATGCAGATCAAGGCCATCGCCGACGACGTGGAACGGAAAACCCTGATCGAGGACGACTGCATGATGTGCCTGAAGTGTGTCGCCGCCTGTCCGGAGGAGGGCTGTCTCAAGGCCACCTTCATGGGCATCCCCGTCTACGAGGCCACCGAGGCGGGCTTCTTCCGGCGGCTGCAGCAGCGGGGTGGCCAATGAGCGCGGCGCCCCAGGGCGGGCGGCGCGCCGCCGTCCTCGCCCAGCAGATCCGCGAGTCCGCCCAGGCGCTGGCCACCCTGGAGCGGGAGTTTCCCGACAACCCGGCGGCGATGGACTACTTCTACAAGCTGTTCCACCGGGTCTACTGCGAGGGCGGGCGGGCCCAGCCGGAGGGGACGCTCGTCGGCACCACCTGCGTGCAGGTGCCCGACGAGATCGTGCGCGCGGCGGGCGGCGTCCCGGTGCGGCTGTGCAGCGGCTCCCACGCCTTCGACCTGGCCGGCGCCGACTTCATGCCGGCCAAGTCCTGCTCGCTGGTGAAGGCGACCCTCGGCCTGCTGCAGGACGAGCGGCCGGCCTGGCTCGACAGCCTGGACCGGGTGGTCAACCTCACCACCTGCGACCAGAAGAAGAAGGCCGGCCAGATGATGGAGGAGCTCGGCTGCCAGGTGCACCACCTGGAGTTCCCGCCCTCCAAGGACAGCGAGCACGCCCGCGCCTTCTGGCGCGCCTCGGTGCGCGATTTCGTGCGCGCCGCCGAGCGCATGACCGGCGGCCGGGTGACCCGCGCCTCCCTGCGCGAGTCGATTCTCGCCGTCAGCCGCGCCCAGGCCGCCTATCGCCGGCTCCAGCGCCTGCGCGCCGAGTCGCCGGCACTGCTCCTGGGCAAGGACGCGTTCCTGGTGACCAACGCCTATTTCTTCGACGACCTGGAGCGCTGGACCGGGGCGGTCGACGCCCTCGTGGCGGAGCTCGAGGCCCGCCGCGAGGCGGGCATCTCCGCCGCCCTGCGACGGGCGCCGCGAATCCTGTTCACCGGCTCGCCGCCCGTGTTCCCCAACCTCAAGATCCCGGTGCTCGTGGAGCAGGCGGGCGGGGTCATCGTGGCCGACGAGACCTGCTCGGCCAACCGCATGCTCAACGACGCGGTCAGCGTGGACGAGTGGAACCTCTACGACATGGTGGACGCGGTGGCGGACCGCTACCTCAAGCCCTGCACCTGCCCCATCTTCACCAGCAACGGGGATCGCCTGCGCCGGCTGCTGGACCTGGCCCGCACCCACGCCGTGGACGGCGTCGTCTACCAGGCCTTCGCCGGCTGCCAGGTCTACGAGATGGAGCACCACTCCGTCAGCCGCGCCCTGGCCGAGGCCGGCCTGCCCTGCCTCTACGTGGAGACCGACTACAGTCCCGACGACGTGGGCCAGCTCTCCACCCGGGTGGAGGCGTTCATCGAGTCGCTGCGCTCGCGGAGGAGGCGGCGCCAATGAACCATTTCGCCGGCATCGACATCGGCTCCACCGCCATCAAGATCGCCCTCGTCGACAGGGACGAGAAGCTGGTGGCCTCCAGCACCTGTCCCAGCGGCGGGCAGTTCCACCGCAACGCCCAGGAGGCCTTCCAGCGGCTGCTGCAGGAGAGCGGCATGGAGCGCGGGCAGATCGCCTTCGTGACCGCCACCGGCTACGGCCGCAAGCTCTACCGCGACGCCGACGAGGCCATCAGCGAGATCACCGCCAACGCCGTGGGCGCCCTCAGGGCCGGCGCCCCCTACGGCACGGTGCGCACCATCATCAACATCGGCGGCCAGGACTCCAAGGCCATCCGCATCGACGGCGACGGCAACGTGGTGCAGTTCGCCATGAACGACAAGTGCGCCGCGGGCACCGGCCGCTTCCTGGAGATGGTGGCCCGCAACCTGGAGATCGATCTCGAGGAGCTGGGTGAGTACCACGTCCGCCTGGACGGCGCGCCGCCCACCATCAACAGCACCTGCGCGGTGTTCGCCGAATCGGAGATCATCGGCCTGCTGGCCCGCGGCTACAGCAAGGAGGAGGTGGTGGCGGGGGTGCACTACTCCATCGCCCGCCGCACCGTCCGCCTGGCCCGGCGCGTCGGCATCGAGGAGCAGGTCTACTTCGACGGGGGGCCGGCCCTCAACCATGGCCTGGCGACCGCGATGCGGGAGGAGCTGATGCGGGATCTGATCATTCCCGACATCGCCCAGATCACCACCGCCTACGGCGCGGCCATCCTCTCCCGCGAGGTCTGGGCCGCGGAGTCGGAGGGGGCCTGAGGGGGAGGAGTGGGGGCGCGGGGACGCTGCAATCGCCGCCCCAGGGTCTATAGTTCAGTAGTCAGTACCTATCCGTGCCAGTCACGGGGGAGGTGAACATGGCCATCTCCGCACGACTCCGGGACTATCTCGAGCTCAAGGGCATCCCCTACGAGGTAATCCCCCACCCCCACACCGAGGACAGCCGCGCCACCGCGGCAGCCTCCCGCGTACCTGCCGGGCAGCTCGCCAAGGCGGTGCTGCTGGAGGACGACGAGGGCTACCTGCTGGCGGCGGTGCCCGCCAGCGAGCGGCTGCACCTCTCTCGCATCCACAACCTGCTGCGGCGCCCCCTGGGGCTCGCCACCGAGGCGGAAATCGCACGCATGTTTCCCGATTGCGCCGTCGGCGCCGTGCCGCCGGTGGCCGCTGCCTTCGATCTGCCGGCGGTGGTGGACGAACGGCTCCTCGCCGCCCCCGAAATCTGGTTCGAGGCCGGTGACCACGAGGATCTCGTCCACCTCGACGGCGAGGCTTTCCGGCGCCTGATGGGGGACGCCCCCCACGGCGACATCGGTACCCACTGAAGCGGTAGGTCATGACCGCCCCGCACCGCCTTCCCGGCGCCGCGACGGGAGGGCGGGGCGGACCATGTCCGGGCGCCGTTCCGGGGATGTCGCCCGCCACGGCCCGGCAGCGGTCGGACAGCCTCCCCCACACCCATCAAGTCATGGAGCCCACCCGATGAAACCTCTCCTCCACAGCGCCCTTGCCCTGTTGCTCTGCGCCGGCATCACCCCGCTGCACGCCGCCGATCCCGCCCCGCTTCCGGCCAGCGGCCCGATACCCTTCGCGGCCTATGACCTCGACGGGGACGGCAGTGTCACCGAGCAGGAGTTCAGCAGTGTCCGCGACCGGCGCCTGGCGGAGCGGGCCCAGGCGGGCCGCCCCATGGGCGGCATGGCCGGCAGCCCCGAATTCAGTGACTTCGACGCCGACGGCGACGGCCGGTTGACGCCCGCGGAGCTGGAGCTGGGCCGGCAGCAGCGCCAACAGGGCATGGGACAGGGCATGGGGCCGGGCATGGGGCAGGGCATGGGGCCGGGCGCCAACATGCCCAGCTTCGCCGAGTTCGATGCCGACGGGGACGGAAGGATCTCGGAACAGGAGTACGTGGACGGCCGCAACCGGCGCATCGCCGAGCGTGCGGCGGCCGGGTATCCCATGCGCGGCCTGGGCCAGGCGGTGGATTTCAGCGCCGCGGACACCGACGGCGACGGTTCCCTGACTCCGGAGGAGTTCGCCGCCCTCCAGGCCGGACACGTGCCCGGCCGATGATTTGTCGGTGCCGGAAGGAGCCGTTCCGCGCGCGGTAATCCGCCGAGTGCATTGGGCTTTTCAGGCGCCGATTGCGAATTCGCATTCATGCGTGGACGGGTTTGTTGTTTCATATACGTACATGTGGGCTTTGGCCAGGCAGGCTCCGGCCGGTCCCGATAATAGTTTCCGGGCGCATGCCGATCCGGGAAGCGTGAGAGAGATCAATATGTTCCACTGGCTGAACCTTACCCGAGGGCCCGTCGGGATTGCCCTCGCGGCGCTGTTGGCGCTGAGCGCCGGCCCCGTCGGCGCGGAGACGCAATCCTCGTCCGCCGGCACGGCTGCCGGGCACCCCGATGTCGACATGCACTTCCGGCTCAATCCGACCACGGTGCCCACCGAAAGCCGCGGCCCCTCCACCGCCGATCACAGCCGCTTCGAGGAGCTCCAGGGCCCCTTCACCGGCGGCCCCGACGTGACCCGCGCCTGCCTCTCCTGCCACAACGAGGCCGGCCACCAGGTCATGAAGACCATCCACTGGACCTGGGAGTACACCAACCCGGAGACCGGCCAGAAGCTGGGCAAGAAGACGCTGGTCAACAACTTCTGCACCAACGCCCGGGGCAACGAGGGCATGTGCGCCCAGTGCCACGCCGGCTACGGCTGGAAGGACGAGAGCTTCGATTTCGGCAACGCGGACAACATCGACTGCCTGGTCTGCCATGACCGCACCGGCACCTACTACCGCATGCCCAACTCCCGCGGCAACGACGCCTGCGCCGTCATGTTCGAGGACAAGGGCCCCATCGACTGGCCGGCGGTGGCCCAGAGCGTCGGCCTGCCCGGGCGCGAGAACTGCGGCAGCTGCCACTTCTACGGCGGCGGCGGCGACGGGGTGAAGCACGGCGATCTCGACTCCTCCCTCATTCACGCCGACCGCTCGCTCGATGTGCACATGGACGACAAGGGCGCCGATTTCGCCTGTACCGTCTGTCACGTCAGCAGCGAGCACCAGCTGGCCGGCAGCCGCTACCAGATGCATGCCCGCGACACCGGCGGCACCGGCCGTCCCGGGCTGCGCCGCGGCGTGGCCACCTGCGAGTCCTGCCACGGCGACGCGCCCCACCCCATGGACAGCCTGCGGGGCATGAAGCTCAACGGCCACGTGGACCGGGTGGCCTGCCAGACCTGCCACATCCCCGCCATCGCCCGCGGCGGCGTGGCCACCATCGTGGGCTGGGACTGGCGCACCGCCGGGCGGCTGCGCAACGGCGAGGGCTACAAGGAGCACGACTACATCCAGGGCAACGGCGAGGAGCGCGCCACCTACAAGTCCATCAAGGGCGACTTCACCTACACCGAGAACAGCGCGCCGGAATACGCCTGGTTCGACGGCCGGATGCGCTACACCACCATCGACACCCACTTCGATCCGGCCGCCCAGCCCATCCCCATCAACAGCTTCTCCGGCGCCTCCGACGACCCCGCCGCGCGCATCTGGCCGTTCAAGCGCGTGCATACCTTCCAGCCCTACGACAAGGGCAACAACACCCTGGTCTACATGCACCTGTGGGGTGACGACGAGGACGCCTACTGGGGCAACTACGACTTCGGGCGGGCCATCGCCACCGGCATGGAGAGCAACGGCAAGCCCTACAGCGGCGAGTACGGCTTCATCCAGACCGAATCCTGGTGGCCCATCACCCACATGGTGGCGCCCGCCGAGGACGCGCTGGGCTGCGGCGAGTGCCATGCCCGCGAGGGGCGGCTGGCCTCGCTGACCGGCTTCTACATGCCCGGCCGGGGCGACACCCCGGGGCTCGATCGCATCGGCCTGCTGGCCCTGGCGCTCGCCGCGCTCGGCATGGCCGGCCACGTACTGCTGCGGCTGCTGGCGGCGCGGCGGAGGAGAGGATCATGATCACGCGCTCGGTCCGCATCTTCAGCCGCTTCGAGCGGTTCTGGCACTGGTCCCAGATGGCACTCATCGCCACCCTGGCCTTCACCGGCTTCGCCATCCACGGGCTGCACGGCCTGGTGGCCTTCGACACCGCGGTCTATCTCCACACCGGCGCGGCGCTCGGGCTGGTGGTGCTGTGGCTGTTCGCCATCTTCTGGCACCTCACCACCGGCACCTGGCGCCACTACCTGCCCACCTCCAGGGGGCTGTGGAGAATCGCCCGCTACTACGCCTGGGGCAATCTCCGGGGCGAGCCCCACCCCTACCGCAAGGCCTGGCGGCGCAAGCACAATCCGCTCCAGGCGCTCGCCTACCTGGTGCTGAAGCTGTTCCTGTTCCCGCTCATCTGGGTGACCGGCATCGCCTACCTCACCTATGACCTCTGGGCCGCAACGGGCGGCGGCAACGGGGCGCTGACGCTGGTGGCGGTGCTGCACACCGCCGCGGCCTTCGCCATCGTGCTGTTCGTCATGCTCCACGTCTACCTGCTCACCGTCGGCGGCCACTTCCTGGGGCATGTCGCCCCCATGGTGACCGGCTTCGAGGAGGTGGAGCTGACCCCCGTCGAGGCGGCCTACCTCGAGGAGAGCGAAGGCGGGGCCATCCGCCGCGAGGGCGGCTGACGCCGCGCCAATCCGCGCGGCGCGGACTACTCTTTGGTTGAGCATCGCCGAAACGGCGGTGCCGCGGGCACGCGTCCGCCACAGAACCGGAAGAGGAGTCTGCATGATGGCCGAACCGAACGTCAGTCTGCTGAAATCCGTCACCCTGGCCGGGCTCATCGTGGCGGGGATCCTGGTCCTGCTGTCGCTGCTGCTGTTGACCCGGTCCGCCGCGCTCGGAATCATCGCGCTGGCCATCAATGGCGCCATCGCGGCGTTCGTCTACTTCGCGCGCGACGCGCTGGTGAAGGGGGACGCCGCCAAGGCCAGGCAGCCGGCCTTCCTGGCCGCCATCATCGCGGGTGTCGCCGCGGTGATCTCCCTGGGGTTCGGCGACGTGATCGGCCTGCTGCTCGACGGCGCCGTCGCGGGCGCGCTGGGCTACACCTGGTACCAGTTGAAGTAGTGGCGGCCCCCTCGCGTCGACAACGGGGTGTTGTTCGACAATACTGGGGAGGATTCGCTGCGGTCCACGGTACCTTCACGGCCGCGGAACGGGTCCGCTGGCCGGGGTGGGCGAATCCATGGGCCCGGGGGCCCCGGGCACGTCTTGATGGAAGCCGGGCCTTGCCGGTTTCGAGGGGGGGATTCATGTACAAGAAATGGCCTGTGATGGCGTCGGCGGTCGTACTGGCCTCCGCATCGCTGATGGTGGCGGACGCCATGTCCACCGAAACCGTTCCCATGCTGTCGGTGAACATCCCGCTCGACGGCGTCACCGCGGCCCAGCGGGCGCCGGTCTTCTCCGCCTCGATCCTGCGGATGGGGGAGGGTGCCGACGGGCAGCGGACCAGCCTGCTTGACACCTCGCGTCCGCCCATCCTCGACCTGAATTTCAAGCAGGGCGGGGTCGAGTCGCTCAATCTCCAGGGGGTGACCCTGCTCAAGCGGGTGATCACCTACAACGCCGACGGCTCCACCTCCGAGGGCATGGCCATGCCCGAGCTCACCCCGGTCCAGTGGGCCATGATCGGCCTTGGCGTCGCGGGCGTCCTGTGCGTGACCGAAGTCATCTGCGACGATGACGACGGCGGCAGGAAGCCGCCGGCGGATGATGTCATCGCCGACGACGTGCTGGTCGAATAAGTCCCGTCACGGCCGGCGGCGCCTCCCGGCGCCCGCCTCCGGGCCGGGTCCCGCCCGCCGCTTCCCGTGGCATCCCGTCACGGGGCGCGGGTGAGGTTCGCGTAGGCCAGCATCGCCCCCAGCGCGTGCTGGACGTAGTCGATGCGAATCTCCGTGGCGTAGCGGTTGAAGGCGCGGTTCGCGCCGCCCTCCCCGTCATCGGGCAGGGGCCGGATGGCGAACGGGATGCCGCCGTCGAAGGGGCCCGAGCGGATCTGGGCGCGGAGCAGAAAGTCGATCCCGTCCGCCGCGAAGTCCATGATCCCTTTCCGCAGCCCGCGCTCGCTCTCCGGCAGGAACTCCATGGCCGCCAGCAGCCCCTCGAGGGTGGTCGCGGTGGAAGTGGTGGCGCCGTCCGCCCGGATGCTCCCGCGCAGGACCGGGTCCTCCGGCTCGCGGTAGCGCGCCAGCAGGGCCCGGGCGATTGCCATGGAATGCCGGACCAGGCGCTCGCGCGGCAGCGGCGGTTCACCGGCCGGCTCCGCGGCCAGCAGCCGGGCCGTGGCGATCAGGGTCCAGTGGTCGGGGGGCCAGCCCTCCGACTCCACCGGCTGCTCCGCCAGCCACGCGGTGGCCCGGGCGGCCGCGGCGTACCAGCGGGGATCCGGGTCCAGGCGGTGCAGCGCCAGCAGCCCCAGGATGGCCTCTCCCGGGTAGTAGAGCGCGTGGCGGGTATCCCGCCGCCCCCCCTGGTTGGGGGTGAACTTGGCGTAGAAGCTCCCGTCCTCCTTCTGCATGAACAGGAGGAACTCCCCCAGCCGGCGCAGCCCCGCGACCGAGACCGCCCCGGGCCGGAGCCGCTCCAGCTCCGCCAGCCCCACCAGCGCCAGTCCCGTGCCGCCCAGGTTCGCCTCCAGGGGCGCCCGGGTGCGATCCAGCTCCGGCTGGGACCAGACGGCCAGCAGGTCCGGGCGCTCCGGCGGCGTGGCGATGCAGCAGTCGCTGAGGAAGCGGCCCGCCCGCTGCAGCGCCGCCAGGGCCGATGCGTCATCGGCCCGCCGCAGGTAGAGTCCCAGCACGTAGAGGGCCGCGGCGTGGCGGACGGCGTTGTACTGCAGCGGCGAGGGATGGCGGGGATCGCTGTTGGCCAGGTAGATGAACTCGCCGTTCGGCAGGTTGGCGCGGGTGAGGTAGCCCAGGCTCCTGTGGATGGCCTCGTCCAGCGCCGGCGCCTCGACGACGGCGCCCGCGGGGGCCGTCGGGGCCTGGGTCTGCGCCTGGAGTGGAAGCCAGCAGCCGGCCAGGGCGGCCAGGGCGGGCAGCAGCAGTCGTTTGACTGGAGTCATCGGCATTCCTGCGGGTGTCGGCGGAAGGGACAAGCTACCAGAAACCGCACTCCCTGTGCTGCCGGCCACCCCGTGTTGGGCAGTCCCGGAAGCGGCTGCCGCCACGCCAGGGTGCCGGCGGATCCAGGCCCCCCGGCCACGGCGCCCGGGCGACGGAACCGGGCGCCGCGCACGGATTCTCAGCCGTCCGGAGTTCGGGCGGTGCCGCCGCCCTCATGTCCGGCCTGGCGGCGATCACGAGGTCTGTTGTTGCAAAAATACACAATTGTCAAAATTGTGTATTTGTGAATAATCTCACACAGGAGTTGTGGTTTCGCAATCGTGGAGAGTGAAGATGAACGTGCGTTTATTCAGGGCCTTGGCGGCTGTCGCGGCGGTTTCCCTGGCTGGAGTGGGTAGTGCCGTGGCGGCACCGGTGAGTGGTCTCTACCTGGGGGTGGACGGGGGGATCAACATCGCCGACGAGGCGGATTACGACTCCGACTACAGCGGCAGTCACTGGGCCGACTCCAACACTGGCTGGGGTCTGTTCTTCAAGGGCGGCTACGGCTTCGGCAACAATTGGCGCGCCGAGCTCGAACTGGGGCACCGCCGCAACAACGTCGAGGGATTCGGTCCCTCCTGGTGGACCACGGCCGAGGGTACGGGAGAGCTGACGTCCACCACCGCCTTCATCAATGCCCTGTACGATTTCGACATGGGCTGGAGCTGGACGCCCTACGTGGGCGCCGGATTGGGCGTGGCCCGGATCGATGCGGAGAATATCCGCCGGGCCATTCCCGGCTACTCCTGCTGTACCGGTATCGTCTCCGGGGACGATACGGTCGCGGCATTCCAGTTCCTGGCCGGCGCCGCCTACCCGATTTCCGGGGGCTTGCTGCTGACTCTGGATTACCGTTACCTGACTACCCGTGATCCGGAGTTCGATTTCGGTGGTGCGTGTTACGGAGACGGCTCCTACTGTTCCTCCAGCGAGAGGCTGGACAGCAGCTACTCGGACAACACCTTCACCATCGGGCTGCGCTGGCAGTTCTGATCTCCGGCGCCGCCGCACAGGTGGCTACAGGGCGGGTCCGGTCAGCCAGACGGGCCCGCCCTGTTTCGTTCGGAGCGGCATGTTGTGAGGGCGGCTGTTCCCGGATCGGGAGGGATCGCTGCCCCGTTGCAGGGAACGGGTTCGCTCCCCGCCTCCCCCGGGTGGCAGAGCGCACGGCGGGGATGCGGGCACTCCTTGCCGGGCGTGGAGCCGGCCTGGAACCCCCGTCTTCGCCCCGGATCGATGATCGGGCATCGCTACACCCGCGCGTGAATGCGCCGGGGCTGTACCGTTGCGCCGCCACCCAGGCCATTGGGGCCAGGGCGGGCCGCGAACCGCTTCACCAGGCCATGCTGAACCGTGCGCCCCAGAAATGGCCGGGCCGTCGGAGCCCCTCCGGGGCGCGCCGGAGTCCGGCCGGGCCGGCCGCCTCCGATCGGCCCGGCAGAAGCCCCACCTCGAGTTCGGCCTCTCGTCCCAGCAGCCGATCCGTCTGCCGGTTCAGCGCGCCCAGGGGGTCGGTCAGCGCCAGCAGCACCCGGTCGCCGAGGTCCCACGACGCCTTCGCCTCGATATCCCGCCGCAGCTCCACGAAATAGAGTCCCAGCAGCGATCCGGCCACCGGGGTGCTGATGAGGTCCTGGTAGGAGGGCTTCTCGAACATGGCCTCCACGCCGAACTCGAACATCGCCGAGAGCGCGGCCGAGTACCAGAAGGCGCCCGTGTTGCCGAGGCCCCGTTCCCGGCCGCGGACGAAATAGGCCGCGCCCCAGTAGGGGTGGAGGATGTAGTTGATGTACCAGAGATCCTTGTCCCAGACCGGTTCGCTGGCATTGTCCCGCCACTGGCTCAGCCGGAAGTCGCTCTTCTCCTCATCGCTCCAGCGGCTGATCCGCTCGGGCATCAGGTAGAGCAGGCCCACGGTTGCGGCCTGGTAGCCCAGCAGGTAGCCCGCGTCGCGCCGCAGGCCGGCGTAGTCGGGCCCGGGCGGGGTGCCGCTGCCGGCGGCCGTGGAGGAGCCGGACGGGGAGAGCCACAGGCCCGTCGCGGCCTGGAAGGGGAGCGGTGTCGGCCGGGGCTGCCCGAAAATCTCGGCGCCCGCAAGCTCCGGGGCCAAGACCAACAGCAGGAACAGGGGTATGTGCAGGCGCATGATTGCGGCTCCTGTTGTGTGCCCCTTGTTTTCATCGCGGGGAGAACCGGGGCCCTCCTCCGCGACTGCAGCTTACCCCAGCGTCGCGCCGGTTTCACCCCGGGAAGCTCCCCCGTCCGCCTGCCCGGGACACTGTCGGGCTTTCCGTGGTGGCGGATCGCAGACGGAGTGGCGGGGCCTGGCGGGCGCCCGTCCGCCCCGGTGTCTCTAAGCTTCCCTTAAGCAATTGCGGCTAACCTTCCGGCCACTGTTCAAACCCACTGGAAGGCGAAGGAAAATGGAAGAGAAAAACACGCAGACACTCAGGGAAGTGACCGTCTGGGACCGCTCCACGCGCTGGTTCCACTGGATCAACGTTCTGTCCATCATCGGCCTCATGTTCGTCGGGATCGCGCTCCTCAACGGCAAGTCGCTGGGCGTGAGCCCCGAGGGCAAGGTGCTGCTGAAGACCGTGCACGTCTACATCGGCTACGCCTTCGCGCTGAACCTGGCGTGGCGCATCGTGTGGGGCTTCCTCGGCAACCACTACGCCCGCTGGACCACCACCTTCGCCTTCGGTCGCCGCTACATCCTCCGGGTGCGCGACTACCTGGCCGGCGTGCGCGGCGGACGCCCGCCCGCCTACGCGGGCCACAATCCCCTCGGGCAGCTCATGGTGGCGGCGCTGTTCATCCTGCTCTCGGTGCAGCTGGTCACCGGCCTGGTCCTGGCGGGCACCGATGTCTACATGCCCCCCTTCGGCGGCTATTTCGCCGAGTGGGTCACCGGGGGCGACGCGGAGCGCATGGCCGCGCTGACGCCGCTGAACAAGGAGGCGGTGGTGGCGGGCGCCTACGCGGAGATGCGCGAGTTCCGCTCCCCCTTCATCGAGACCCACGAAGCGGCCTTTTACCTGCTGCTGGCGGCGATCCTGCTGCACGTGGCGGCGGTGGTGGTGACCGAGCTGCGCGAGCGCAGCGGGCTCATCTCGGCCATGATCAACGGCCGCAAGGTGCTCGCTGAACGGCCGGTGGACGAGCGCGCCTGAGACTCCGACACCTGCGATCGGCAGCGGGGCGGCGGAGGCCGCCCCGCTGCGTCAGGCCCGCCGCGGGGCGCATTCCGCCGGCCCGATCCCCTGCCGCCCGCCGGCACCCGCGGGCCCAGCGCAGCCGCCGCACCGGGCACCAACGACGCCCGCGGTCTGTGTAGCCTTTGTTACAGATCCGCGCCCCCAGGGTGATTACCTTCCGTCCCGTGGTTCCAATCAACCGATGACGGAGGCAACCCATGCAACGGATGAAGTTCTTCATCGATACCCATGACCGGTCCAGCGAAACCTTCCCCGCCGGCCTGACGCCCGCGCAGTTCGAGCTCTTCTTCGCCCAGTACGAGCAGGCCTGCTACGCGGAGGGCGTCGTGCCGCTGCGCGTCCATGTCGGCTATGAAGAGGGGAAGGCCTTCTGCTTCACCATGGCGCCCGAAGCGGAGGCGGTGCGCCGGGCGCACGAACGGGTCGGTCTGCCCTTCGAGTCCATTACCGAGGTCACCACGGCGACCCCGGGGGACACCTTCTTCCGGCGGGCGGCGGCGTAGGGGGGGCGGAGAACCGGCCGCGCCGGCACCGGTGCGGCCGGTTCTCCGGGTGGAACGACGTGATGAACATCGGAAACATGGGCGTGATCGGGGTGGGCGCCACGGCGCTGCTGGCGGGTGTCGCCGTGCTGCTGGCCATGGTGCGCTACGATCTCGGCCCGCGGGCGCGGCTGGAGCGGGGCGGCTGGTGGCTGCTGGCCACGGCGCTGGGCACGGGGATGGCGGCCTTCGCCCTGAAGCTCGGCATCATCCTCGCGGTGGCGAATCTGCCCGGGGTGCTGGTCGATCCGCTGATCACCCGGGTGCAGACGGCGCACCCCGCGCGCGCGGCCGGGCCGTCCGTCGCGACCCCGGGGCCGCGGCGCTATGTCTGGCAGCGGCTTCCCTCCGCGGCGCCGGCGCCGGCCCCCGCGCCGGTGGCGGGAGCGGCGGACTACCCGTGGCGCGCCCTGCCGGAGGCGGCGCCCGCGCCGGCCGGGAATCCGACCACGCCGGCCCGGGTGGCGCTGGGCGAGCGGCTGTTCTTCGACCGGCGGCTGTCCCGCGACGGCACCGTCGCCTGCGCCTCCTGTCACGAGGTGCCCGGCGGCGGCGCCGACGGGCGCCCGACCTCTATCGGCATCGACGGGCGGACGGGCGGCCGCAACGCCCCGACGGTGTGGAACGCCGCGTTCCAGGCGGTGCTGTTCTGGGACGGCCGCGCCGCCTCCCTGGAGGAGCAGGCCCGGGGGCCGCTGGTCAACCCGCTGGAGATGGGCATGCCGTCCCTGGCGGCGGTGGAAGAGCGGGTGCGGCAGGATGGGGACTACCGCGAGGCCTTCACGGCGGCGTTCGGTCCCGGGGAGCCGATCACGATCGACCGGATCACGGCGGCCATCGCCGCCTACGAGCGGACGCTGATCACCCCCGACGCGCCCTACGATCGGTTCGTGCGCGGCGAGCTCGACGCCCTCACGCCCGCCCAGCTGCGGGGCATGGCCCTGTTCCAGGCCGTGGGCTGCGTGCTGTGCCACTCGGGGCCCAACTTCAGCGCCGCCAGCGTCTTCGAGCCGCAGGCGCCCCTGCGCATCTTTCCCGCCTTTCCCACCCCCTACGAGACCCGTTACGGGCTGACCGAGGACAGCGGCGCGGCACCGCCCGGAAGCCCGCGCGGCAGCTGGCGCGTCCCCTCGCTGCGCAACGTGGCGCTCACCGGCCCCTGGTTCCACAACGGCTCGGTCACGGAGCTGGAGGAGGCGGTGCGGCTGATGGCCAACGTCCAACTCGGGCGCACGGGACACCTGCTGATCTGGTCCGCGGGCGACCGGGTGCTGAGGGAGGTGGATCGGCCGGAGCTGGGCGAGCGGGAAATCGGCGACCTGGTGGCCTTCCTCCATGCCCTGAGCAGTGACCGGCTGGCGGAGCGCACGGAAGGGGCGGGTAAAACCCCGCCCGGGGCGGTAAGCTATCCGTCCGCCGGCGCCGCGCCGCGGGCGCGGTGAGCGGCGCACGCCGCGTGGTCCGGTTGCATTCGGCAGGGGAGTCGGGAATGGGGTATCTGAGCGCCGTCCAGTCCTACCTCGGCCTCTCCTCCCCGGGCATGACGCTGCTCGGGGAGGGGCTGCGGGGGGTGCGCTTCGAGCGGCCCACGGCGGTGATCCACAAGGGTCAGCGCGTCTCCGGCGCCTACCTCGTCACCCGCGGGCGGCTGCGGGTGTTCACCTACACCCCGCACAGCACCGAGGCGACGCTCTATTTCATCGGCGCCGGCGAGACCTGCGTGCTGGCCCTCAACTGCCTGTTCAACGATCTGCGCTACCCGGCCTGGGTCGAATCCGACGCGGACACCGAGGTGGCGATCATCCCCGGTCCGATCTATCGCCGGTTGTTCGAGCGCGAGCCCGCGGTGCAGGACCTGACCGTGAAGACCCTCTCCACCCTGGTGTTCCGCCTGATGGGGGAGATCGAGCAGATCCACGCCTGTACCCTCGACCAGCGCCTGGCCGGCTTCATCCTCGGCCACGCCTCGGCCGACGGGGTGCTGCCCATGACCCAGCAGGCGCTCGCCGGCCACCTGGGCACCAGCCGCGAGGTGATTGCCCGGCTGATGCAGGGTTTCACCGCCCGGGGGCTGGTGAAGACCGGGCGCGGGATGATTACACTGATCGACGCCGCCGGCCTGGCGGAGGTCGCCCGGCCCGGCTGACCAGGCGATGGCGGCATCGTGACCGGAATGGCAGGAATGGAACGGCGGCGCCCGCGCCGGGCAGGCCCGCCGCACGACACGCACGGGAGATGAAGATGCAGCAGCTCGACGCCAGGAACCTGCAGTGCCCCTTCCCCGTGCTGCGGGCCAACCGCGTGCTCGCGGCCCTGCCCGCCGGCAGCCGGCTGGAGGTGCTGGCCACGGGGGCGTGCATCGAGGAGCACTTCCGGGTCTACTGCGAGCGCAACGGCCATCTCCTGCTGGAGTACAGCGAGACATCCGGCGTTCACCGGCTGCTCATCGAGCGGGGCGAGGGTCCGCCGAAGCGGCCGCGCTGACCCGGTCGGCGCACGGCAGCGGGTCCGGCCCCGTTCGCGCGGGGGCCGGGAGCCCGAACTGCCGCTCAGGCGGCGCTGGGCTGGAGGTCGCCCGAGGCGGAGGCCATGTCGCCGTACAGCGAGGCGAGCAGGTCCAGCCGGGTGAGGATGCCCACCAGCGCGCCATCCCCGTTCACCACCGGCAGGTGGTTGATGTGGTTCTGCGCGAACAGCAGGAAGGCGTCGGTCAGGTGGGTCTCTTCGCGGGCGAGGATGAGCGGGCGGGTCATGATGCGCTCGGCGGTGTTGCGCGCCCGCCCCGCCACCGCCAGCCGGACATGGCGCACCAGCGTGTCGCACAGGCGCCAGTTGGCGCTCTTGAGGAAGTCCGCCACCGTGACCATCCCCAGCAGCCGCCGCTGCCCGTCCACCACCGGCGCGCCGCGGATGCCGCGGGTGCGCAGCAGCTTCCAGATCGCCTCCAGCGAGTCGTCGGGAGCCACCGTCACCACCTCGCGGGTCATGATGTCGCCCACGGTGATGTCCCCCAGGCGCCGGCGCTTGGCGTGCAGGATCGCCAGGGAGTAGATGCGCTCGAGGTCCTCGCCGGTCACGTCGATGTAGCCGTCCATGGAGCGCAGGGCCGCGGTCAGGTCGTCCTCGGTGAATCCGAGCCGCACCGGCGGCTGCTCGCCGTGGGGCGAGGGGGCCTTGGCGGGCATGGAGAGGTTGTAGGGGTAGTGGCGCAGCAGCACCACCCGGTTGATGAGCAGCGCCGCCACCAGCAGCACGCCCACGTTGGCCAGCACGGGCATGAGGACGAAGCCGTAGCCCATGCCGTGGATCGCCTGGTCGCCGATCACCGCCAGCAGCGCGGTGGCGCCGCCGGGCGGGTGCAGGCAGCGCAGGTAGTACATGGCGGTGATGGACAGCCCCACCGCCAGTCCCGCGGCGATGTGGAAGTTCGGCACCTCCATGGCGCAGAACACGCCGATGAGCGCGGAGACCAGGTGCCCGCCCGCGAACGACCAGGGCTGGGAGAAGGGGCTGTGGGGCGCGCCCAGCAGCAGCACCGTGGAGGCGCCCATGGAGGCGATCATGAACGGCGTGACCACCGGGCCGAGGGTGTGGCTCGCGATCCAGGCGGTCAGGAAGATGGCGATGAACCCGCCGAGGCCGGAGATGATCCGCTCCCGGTGGGTGGTGGTCACCTGGCGTGGAAACAGGTAGGAAACGAGGTTGTCGGGTCTCATTGCGCGCCGTGGCCGCTGACGCCGGTTCACCGGCGGACAAAAAAACCCAGTGTACGGGTGGGTAAAAGCCTGGATACCCCCAAATGGGGATAGGCGCTGCCCGGAAGGGGTAGGAGCGTCGGCGGCGCGACGCCGGCGCCGCGGCTCTGCTATTGTTCCGCGACCGGGCGTCGAGGGGCCCCGGGCACCCCCGCCACCCGAGGTTGCGGCATGACCATGAAGCGCAATGTCTTCCTGCTGGCCTTCTGCCAGGCGATGATGATGACGGGCAACTCCCTCATCGTCGCCACCGCCTCGCTGGTGGGCTACCTGCTGGCGGAGGACAAGTCGCTCGCCACCATCCCGCTGGCGCTGCAGTTCCTCGCCACCATGCTCACCACCGTCCCGGCCTCCTTCACCATGCAGCGCCTCGGGCGGCGCAACGGCTTCCTCATCGGCGTGGCGCTGGGCGGCGCCGGCGCGGCGACCGCGGTCGCCGCCATCCTGGCGCAGGACTTCCGGCTCTTCTGCGCCGCCACCATGCTGGTGGGCATGTTCAACGGCTTCGGCATCTACTACCGCTTCGCCGCCGTGGACGTGGCCACCGAGCACTACAAGCCCAAGGCCATCTCCTACGTCATGGCCGGCGGCGTGGTGGCGGCCTTCGCCGGGCCCAACCTGGCCAACTGGACCAACGGCTGGCTGGGCACGCCGGAGTTCGCCGGCAGCTACGCCGCCCTGCTCGGTATCTACGCCCTCTCGCTGGCCGCGCTCGGCTTCCTGCGGGTGCCGAAACCGGCGCCCGCCTCCGACCGCGAGCCGGGCCGCCCCCTGGGCGCCATCCTGCGCCAGCCCGCCTTCGTCGTCGCCGTGCTCTCCGGCATGCTCGGCTACGGCATCATGGTGCTGGTCATGACCGCCACCCCGCTGGCCATGAAGGGCCACGCCCACAGCTTCGGCGACACCGCCTTCGTCATCCAGTGGCACGTCTTCGGCATGTTCGCGCCGTCCTTCTTCACCGGCGCGCTGATCCAGCGCTTCGGCGTGCTGAACATCCTGATCACGGGGGCGCTGCTGACCCTGGGGTGCGTCGGCGTCAATTTCCTCGGCACCGACATGTGGCACTTCTGGCTGGCGCTGTTCCTGCTCGGGGTGGGCTGGAACTTCCTCTTCGTCGGCGCCACCGACCTGCTGACCGAGACCTACGCCGAGAGCGAAAAGGCCAAGGCCCAGGCCTTCAACGACTTCATGGTCTTCACCACGGTCACCGTCTCCTCCCTCTCGGCGGGGATGCTCCAGTACAACTACGGCTGGCAGACGGTCAATGCCGGGGTGCTGCCCTCCATCCTGGTCATCCTGGCGGCGGTGACGTGGCTCAAGGCGCGGCGGGCGCGGGCGATCGCCGCGGGGTAGGGCGGGGCGGGACGGTCGGCCCGCACGGGCCGGGGAGCCGTGCCGCTCACCCGCGGGCCGCCATCTGCGGCGATTCGAAGGTGAGGGTGGGCAGCAGGAGCCACTGCTCGGGCGCGCGCCGTATCAGCGACTCCAGGAGTTCGGCCACGACCTGGGCGATCTCCGGCAGCGCCGCCCGGCGCGCCTCCGGGCCGCGGCCGTCGAGCTCGATCCGGATCGGCTCCTCGAGCCGGGCGACGATCCCCTCGCGCTCGCGGAGCAGCACGCAGGGCAGCAGCATGGTGCCGGAGGCCGCGCCCAGCGACAGGAAGCCCGAGGAGATGGGCCGGGGCGCGCCGAACAGCGAGGCCGGCTGGGCCGGGTGTCCCCGGTAGACGAAATCCGGGTAGGTGCACAGCACGCCGTTCCGGCCCAGCGTGGCGCGGATGGCGCGCACCGCCTTCAGCCCCCCGCCCGCGATCCGGTCCTCCGGCAGCCCGCCGCCGTCGATGGCCTCGATGCCTTCGCCGTAGATGGTGAACGGGCGCTCGCGCAGCAGCCGCCGGATGCACATCACCGCGTCCGACAGGGTGACGGTCATCGGCGCGACGATGATCGTGGGCGCCCCGGCGGTCTCGTCGAGCCACTCCCGGCCGGCGACCCGGAAGCGGCCGGGCTCCGCCGCCATCGCCCCCGACTGCCAGCGGGCCTCGCGCCAGGCGCACCAGAGCTGGTGTTCGAAGAACCGCTCCACGCCGGCCCCGTCCGTGGCGCCGACCCGGGACAGGGCGCGCCGCACGAAGTCCGCCTCGCCGTAGGGATCGGCGCCGGCGAGGTAGCCGGCCAGCGCGCCCAGCCGTTCGAACGGCAGGTCCGCGGCCAGGGTGCGCAGCAGCGGATCGAAGGCGATCTCGTTCAGTGTGTCGTGCAGGCTGCGTTGCCTGGTCATCGCAGGCTCCCGGCGTAATCGATCAGGGCGTCGCTACCGGCCAGCGACAGGGAGATGCGGTCGAAGGCGAGCTGCGCCATGGCGCACGCCTCCGGCCACAGGGCGTCGATATCCCCCGCGTGGGCGAGGCAGGTGCCGCCGCAGAGGGCGAACCAGATGCAGTCGGCGCAGGGGTCGTTCCGGTCCATGTCCCGCGAGCGGATGCGCTCCGCCAGCGGCGCCGCCCGCGCCGAGGCCAGCGAGCCGCCGGCCATGTGGCCCAGCCCGCCCAGCGGGCCCACGGGGTCGATGCAGTCGCAGGCCTCGATGGTCCCGTCGGCGGAGACGGACAGCAGGTCGCGCCCGGCGCCGCACCGGGCGCGCATGCACATGTTGTGGCCGGGGCCGCGCAGGAAGTTGTCCAGGTACTTGGTCACGGGCTTCACCGGGAAGCCGTTGAACTCGCGGCCTTCCACCGCGGCGAACAGCGCGTCCCAGCCCCGGCCGAGGGCCCGGGCGTCGAGCTGCAGCCGGCCGGCGAGGTCGCGGCCCCGGCCGATGGGCTGGAACAGGCTCCAGTCCCAGGACGCCATGCCCAGGTCGCGGAAGTGGCGCGCCGTGGCCAGCAGCGACTCCTGGTTCAGGGCGGTGATCGTGCTCAGTACCCCGCAGCTGCGCACGAAGCGGGGAAAGCGCCGCAGGCACTCGGCGAACAGGGCATGGCTGCCGCCCCCGCCGTGACCGACGCGCAGGGCGTCGTTCACCGGCGCCGGGCCGTCGATGGACAGCCCCCAGAGGATGTCGTGATCCAGGGAGAACCCGGCGATGCGCCCGTCCAGGCGGGTCATGTTCGTCTGGCCGGAGAAGCTGATCGCCTTGCCCTGGGCGCGCGCCTCCGCCTCGCCCCGCAGCACGATCCGCTCCACCAGCTCCCACACCAGCATCGGCTCGCCGCCGTGGAGGATGACCCACAGCCGCTCGGGGCACAGCTCCAGCGCCTGGGCGATCGCCCGCTGGGCGGTCTCCTCGTCGATCACCCGGGCGTGCTCGACCTTCTCGAAGTCGTAGCAGTAGCTGCAGGCCAGGTTGCAGGCGTTGGTCAGCTTGAGGATCAGGGTATTGAGGCGGTCGAATGCCGGGCCGGGATCGTCGACCCCCACCTTCCCGTCGACCAGCAGGCGGCGCAGCCGCTCAACGCGCGCCCGGACCTCCGCTGGAACCGGGGCCAGCCCGTCCGCCGCGAGCAGCCGGAGAAAGGGCTCCTCTTCCGCCGCCAGCGAGAGCCAGTGCCCGGACCGGCGGTCGACCACGAGCAGGTAGCGGCCGCGGGGCAGCAGCCGGAGACGGGTGGGATCGAGTCTCATCGCATGCCGCGGGGCAGGTGAACGAACCTGCCCCGCGCGGCGCCGGAAGGGATCAGCGTTTCTTCCGGGGAGTCTTCGCCTTGCCGTGCATGCTGGGATAGGACAGGGTCTGCACCCGCATCTGCGACTCGACGTGTTCGTTGGCGAGCTCGGGGCGGGTCAGGGACACTTCCTGGTCGAACTCCTGCATGACCGGGTCGACGAAGTCCTCGATGCGGTCCCGCTTGTCGCAGCAGGCGCGGGTCCACTGGGCCCACACGCCGGCGTCCGCGGCGGTGCCCTTGACCAGGGAATCGATGGCGACCTTGTTGACGCCCACGGGTCGGAGGTCCCTGGGCATGGCGTCGAGCATCCGGCTCGCTTCCTCCGCGATGTACTTCTCGACCTCCCTTTCCGACATCGCATGCAGCTTCATCGATTTCGGTGCACGAATACGCAGCGTCTTGCTCATGGTTTCCCTCCTTGGGCGGCACTGTCAGTTCGAATCCGCGTCCACTCTTCCGACGCTTAGTGAATACTAGGCGAAGACCGGGCGGATGCAAGGCGGCCGGCCATTCAGCGGCGTGGCTGAAGGCGGGAGAGTCGTTGCCGGTTACAAGTCAAGCGGAGATTCAAGGGTAATGGCGCCCGCGCCGGAGGCGCGACAACTCGGACAACAACACAGGGGTACAAACCCCGTTTCAGGGAGCATGGACGATGAAACGAACCCTCAGTGTGGCGACCGTCGCCACATTCACCCTCCTTCTTGGCTGTGCCACCAGCCCGGACAAGCCGCCCACGGCATCGGTCTCCAGCCTGGAGTGCCGGGACTACAACTGTGAGCAGGTCGCCATGGAGATGGAGCGGGTCACCGACCGCGCCAACGAACTCCACGGAACCCTGAAGAAGAAGGCGGACAATGACACCGCGCAGATGGCGGTGGGGATGCTGCTCTTCTGGCCCACCCTCTTCTTCCTGGAGGGCGGCGACGGGCCGGAGGCCACGGAATACTCCCACCTGAAGGGGGAGCGGGATGCCCTCGAGAAGGTGGCCGTGGAGAAGCAGTGCGGCGCCACCGTGCCCACCATCCAGGAGGTGCCGGCCGGGTGACCGCCAACCCCCCGCTGCAGGAGGCTTCAACCCCAGCAGAAGCGGGTTGATGCGTCCTTCAGGGCCAAGCAGGAACCGCCTTCGGGCGGTTTTTGCTTTTCAGTGATCGTCGTTTCCCGGGTGGGCTGAAAGGGAGCGGAGGGAATGAAGAATATCCCTCCGTCTCCTTTTAACCGTTTGCGATGAAGTACGCCAATGGCGTATAGTCTGCATGATGCTGACGATCATCGAGTCTCCACTGTTCACGAAACTGTGGCCGGATTACTGGTCGGAAAGCGAGCGTGGAGAATTCGCGGCGTTCATCGCAGGCAATCCGGAGGCCGGTGATCTGGTGCCCGGTTCGGGCGGATGCCGAAAAGTCCGGTGGGCTCGGGCGGGTTCCGGGAAGCGGAGTGGGGTGCGGGTCATCTACACCACGCGGCTCGCCAACGGCGCGATTGTCCTGCTGAACATCTATGCCAAGAGCGCACGGGAGAACATCCCACCGGATGTGTTGCGAAAGATTGCGGAGGAGATGGGCCATGCCACGTCCTGAGAAAGAGCTGCTGGAGCGGGACGCACAGCGCAACCTCGGTGAGGAGCTGCTGCAGGCCATCCGGGACGTGAAGGCCGGGCGGTACGGGGCGAGCTACGGGGTCGAGGCGAACGATATCGTGGAGGCGCGCCTGAAAAGCGGTCTGTCCCAGGCCCAGTTCGCCGCGGCGCTGAACATTTCTCCCCGGACCCTGCAGCAGTGGGAACAGGGTCGGCGCCGCCCCTCGGGCGCCGCCGAAACGCTGCTGAAAATCGTTGCCCGTCATCCCGAAATTCTTCGCGAGGTCATGGCGGCCTAGGCGCACGGCCAGGGCGCGTCATTCAGGCTGAACCCAGGCCCGAGGCAATGGGTCGGGAAGTGGGGCTAGAGTGGAACGCGGGCGGGCAAAGGATCGTCGGCAGTCAACCTGTTCCCGTTGTCTACGTTAAGGTCGAGACAGTGATACCGTGGTTCTGTCAGAGCTGCAGCATGGCAGATGCCGGGCTTCTTCATGAGTGAGAGCCGGGGGGACTCCGGGAAGCCTGTGAAGTCGAGGCAGGCAAGGGCGGCTGGTGTGCTGTACTTGGCGTGTTGTCTATGTGAGTTGATCCCCGCTGGGTACGGCATCCTTGACGGAACGGGATAAGGCGAGGGGGTGCGAATGGAACGCATTTGTCACCGACCCCATTTCGACTGAAATGAGTGAAGAATGCATTTGCAATGAGTATGGCGATCTCCCGCTGGAGATGACTGCCATCGAACAGCGTGAAAAGGCGTATTCTAGAATGCGGCCTAAATTGCGCCAGTTATCCCAGAAAGTGATCGAACGTTGGTACGAACACTATCGGCTATACAAGTGCGATGTATGCGGTCAGTATTGGCAATCAAGCATTTCCCCAGGCATTGAAGAAGGTTGGTATCTCTTCAAAGTCCCGAAGATTTCAGTAAAGGCCTGGAAAGAACAGCCATATGTGGCCCCTGGCTTCATCGTGCAATTCCTCGAACAACAGAAAGAGTATCTTTCAAAAAAGTTTGAAACGCAGGAAAAAACGTGTAACGAGGTTGGGTGCGATGCACGCGCCATGACAGGGGCGTTGAAATGCCAGTATCACCAGTTCGTTCAGCTCAGCAGACACGGAACTATGCGAGAATCGCCCTCCGGGCGTTGGTTTTCGCCATATCAACCGGACCTATTGAAACCAAAATTACCCTAATAAAAATCTCTAAGCAAAGAGTGAGTAATGACAACAGGTAATTATAAAAACTCTCGTTTGTCACTACCCATTATTTTGCCTTTTGATGCATTTACTATTGCTGTGCAGGGTGCAAAACGACGGCGTTCTTTAGTCAAGCGTTGAGTGTGGGGAAAAATGAAGCACGTTGAAATAGAAACGGATGGATCGTGCTACAGGGCCGCTATCAGGATTGAAAGCGGGCCAACTGAGCATGTGACATTCAGAACCATTGAGTCTGCATCAAAAGCGGAAATCGAAGCGGTGCTAATGGAACTTGGGTTTCATGGGCGTGATATCCTCGATGCTTTCGCCCTTGCTGAAGGGAGAGGCGTAAATACCCCCCATCCCTTTTTTGAAAAAGCATTGGAAATTGCGAAAAAATCAGAAAAATAGTCAATACCAATTGGTAATTATAATGATTCTGGTTTGTCACTGACCCTCTTTATCGATTCACTCTGCCAGTTGAAGATGGCGCTGTAAAGTGATTTCAATCTATCTACAGATTAAACGTGAATCACACATACTATCATTTCACATTTCAATAATTATCCCAAATAATGCAAGTGTACATAAAACAAACAAATGTGCTGACGAGGTCAAGTCTTGTAATCAAGCAGTTGGAGAAGTGTGAGAAGAGCACGTCACGCGTTCATCCGGGGCCGTGTCTTGCAAAGCGCCATCAGGTGAGAACGATGTCCTCGTCATCGAACACGCACCGCTCCCCCGCATCCAGGTGATGCTGGTCGAAGCGGTCGATTTCGGTGACTGGCAGGGTGATGAGGGTGCCGTCTTCTAGTTCCATCCCCACACTTCCGGGGTGACGTGACGACAGGGGCCCGTTCGGTAGGAAGAGAGGTCCCGGGTGGTGGACTGGAAGGAGAGTCCCACGATGGCCCAGAGCGGGCCGCCTCCGCCGCCGTAGCTCGCTTCAGAGCGAAAAACGGTGCGCCGTCCACCGATGAGCGCCATCGTTCCGGGCTTGATGGTGTCGTAGAGGTCGTCCATGTCCTGTCACCTCCAGGCAGATAGACAGCCTTCTATGGGGTATACCCCAGATTCGGCGCCAACCACCGCTCCGCCTCCTCCACGGTCATCCCCTTCCGCTCGGAGTAGCTCTCCACCTGGTCCTTCGCGATTTTGGCCACGGAGAAGTACTTCGACTCGGGGTGGGCGAAGTAGATGCCGGAGACCGCCGCGGTGGGGACCATGGCGTAGCTTTCCGTCAAGCTTAGACCAATCCTGGTTTCCACATCGAGGACCCGCCAGAGCAGCCCCTTCTCCGTGTGCTCGGGGCAGGCGGGGTAGCCGGGGGCGGGGCGGATGCCGGTGTACTTTTCGTGGATGAGGGCGTCGTTGTCGAGCGTCTCGTCGGGGGCGTAGCCCCAGTACTCCTTGCGCACCCGCTCGTGGAGCCACTCGGCCAGGGCCTCGGCGAGGCGGTCGGCCAGGGCCTTGAGCATGATGGCGTCGTAGTCGTCGTGGGCGGCCTCGAACTCGGCCACCTTGGTGTCGATGCCGATGCCGGCGGTGCAGGCGAACAGCCCCACGTAGTCGGTCGCTCCCCGCTCCTCCGGGGCCACGAAGTCGGCCAGGCACTGGTTGGCCCGACCCTTGGGCTGGGCCTTCTGCTGGCGCAGGAAGTGGAGGGTGGCGAGGGTCTCCGCGCGGTCCTCGCCGGCGTAGAGGGCCACGTCGTCCAGATCGACGCTGTTGGCGGGGTAGAGGCCCACCGCGGCGCGGGCGGTTAGCCAGCGCTCACTCACGATCACCTTCAGCATCTCCTGCCCGTCGCGGAAGAGCTGGCGGGCGTGCTCGCCCTTGTCGGCGTCGTCGAGGATGGCGGGGTAGCTGCCGCGCATCTCCCAGGCGTGGAAGAAGGGGGTCCAGTCGATGTAGGGGACCAGGGTGGCCAGGGGGATGTCGGTCAGGGTGAGGGTGACCGTGCCGCCGGCGCGCTCCACCCGGAGGGGGCCGGTTTCGTGGAGGTGCCGCGCCAGGAGGGACGCCGCGCCTTCCGCCTCGGCACGCTCCTGGAGGGCAATGGTGCCCTCCGGCAGGTCGAGGAGCCTCGGGCGGGGCGGGGTGTAGGCGTCCCAGTCGACGGGGGCCCGGTTGGCGCGGGCCTCGGCCAGGGAGACGAAGCGGGTGGCGCTCTGGCGGGCGGCGAAGTCGTCCCGCACCCGCTCGTACTCGGCGACGATCTCCTCCACGTAGCCGGCCTTGAGGTCGTCGCTGATGAGCTTCTGGGCCACGCCCACGGCGCGGGAGGCGTCCTTCACCCACACCACCGGCTGCTCGTAGCCGGGGGCGATCTTCACCGCCGTGTGGGCCTTGGAGGTGGTGGCCCCGCCGATGAGCAGCGGCGTGGCGTAGCCCTCCCGCTGGAGTTCCTTGGCCACGTGGGCCATCTCCTCCAGCGACGGGGTGATGAGGCCGGACAGGCCGATGAGGTCCACCTCGCGGCTCTTCGCCTCGTCGAGGATCTTCTGCGCCGGCACCATGACGCCGAGGTCGATGACCTCGAAGTTGTTGCACTGGAGCACCACGCCGACGATGTTCTTGCCGATGTCGTGGACGTCGCCCTTGACCGTGGCCATGAGGATGCGGCCCTGGGCCTTGGCGCCCTCCTGCTTCTCCGCCTCGATGTAGGGGATGAGGTGGGCCACCGCCTTCTTCATGACGCGGGCGGACTTCACCACCTGGGGCAGGAACATCTTGCCCTCGCCGAACAGGTCCCCCACCACGTTCATGCCGTCCATGAGCGGGCCCTCGATCACCTGGATGGGGCGATCGAAGGTCAGCCGCGCCTCCTCGGTGTCCTCCTCCACGAAGGCGTCGATGCCCTTCACCAGGGCGTGCTCCAGGCGCTTCGCCACCGGCCACTCGCGCCAGGCGAGATCCTCCTTCTTCGCCTCCACGCCGCCGCCCTTGTACTGGTCGGCGATCTCCAGCAACCGCTCGGTGGCGTCGGGGCGGCGGTTGAGCACCACGTCCTCCACCCGCTCGCGCAGCTCGGGCGGCAGCTCGTCGTAGACCGCGAGCTGGCCGGCGTTGACGATGCCCATGGTCATGCCCGCCTCGATGGCGTGGTAGAGGAAGACCGAGTGGATGGCCTCGCGCACGGCGTTGTTGCCGCGGAAGGAGAAGGAGACGTTGGAGACCCCGCCCGAGATCATGGCGTGGGGGAGGTGCTCCCGGATCCAGCGGGTGGCGTCGATGAAGTCCACCGCGTAGTTGTCGTGCTCCTCGATGCCGGTGGCGATGGCGAAGATGTTGGGATCGAAGATGATGTCCTCGGCCGGGTAGCCCACCGTCCCGGTGAGCAGCCGGTAGGAGCGCCTGCAGATCTCCCGCTTGCGCTCCAGGGTGTCGGCCTGGCCCTGCTCGTCGAAGGCCATGACGATCACCGCCGCGCCGTAGCGGCGCAGCAGCCGGGCGTGCTCCAGGAACTGCTCCTCGCCCTCCTTGAGGCTGATGGAGTTGACGATGCCCTTGCCCTGCAGGCACTTCAGCCCCGCCTCGATGATGGACCACTTGGAGGAGTCGAGCATCACCGGCACCCGGGAGATGTCGGGCTCGGAGGCCAGCAGGTTGAGGTAGGTGACCATGGCCCGTTCGCCGTCGAGCATGGCCTCGTCCATGTTGATGTCGATGACCTGGGCGCCGTTCTCCACCTGCTCCCGGCACACCTCCAGGGCCTCGCTGTAGTTGCCCTCCAGGACGAGGCGCTTGAACTTCGCGCTGCCGGTGACGTTGGCCCGCTCGCCCACGTTCACGAACAGCGACTCGGCGGTGATGTTCAGCGGCTCCAGCCCCGAGAGGCGGCAGGCGGGCACGGTCGCGGGCACCGCGCGCGGCGGGTGTTCGGCCACCGCCGCGGCGATGGCGCGGATGTGGTCCGGGGTCGTGCCGCAGCAGCCGCCGACGATGTTGAGGAAGCCCGCGGCGGCCCACTCGCCGATCTCGGCGGCCATGGCCTCGGGGGACTCGTCGTACTCGCCGAAGGCGTTGGGCAGCCCCGCGTTGGGGTGGGCGGAGACGGGCACGTCGCAGATGCGGGAGAGCTCCTCCACGTGCTGGCGCAGCTCCCGGGCCCCCAGCGCGCAGTTCAGCCCGAAGGAGACCGGCCGGGCGTGGCGCAGCGAGTTCCAGAACGCCTCGGCGGTCTGGCCGGAGAGGGTGCGCCCGGAGGCGTCGGTGATGGTGCCGGAGATCATCACCGGGACGCGCGGCGTGCCGGCCTCGAACAGCCCCTCCAGGGCGAACACCGCCGCCTTGGCGTTGAGGGTGTCGAAGATGGTCTCGATGAGGATGAGGTCCGCGCCGCCCTCCAGCAGCCCGAGGGCGGCCTCGGTGTAGGCGGCCACCAGCTCGTCGAAGTGGATGTTGCGCTTGCCCGGGTCGTTCACGTCCGGCGACAGGGAGGCGGTGCGGTTGGTGGGGCCGAGCACGCCGGCCACGAAGCGCGGCCGCTCCGGGGTGCCGAAGCGGTCCGCCGCCTCCCGCGCCAGCCGCGCGGCCGCCAAGTTCAGCTCGTGCACCAGCGCCTCCATGCCGTAGTCGGCCATGGAGACGGCGTTGGCGTTGAAGGTGTTGGTCTCGATGATGTCCGCGCCGGCTTCCAGGTAGCCCTCGTGGATGCCGGTGATGACGTCCGGGCGGGTGAGCACCAGCAGGTCGTTGTTGCCCTTCAGGTCCGACGGCCAGTCGGCGAAGCGCTCGCCGCGGTAGTCCGCCTCCTCCAGCTTGTGGCGCTGGATCATGGTGCCGGTGGCGCCGTCGAGGACGAGGATGCGCTCGCGCAGGAGGGCTTCGATGGGGTGGGGCTGGTGGGTCATTGCTCTCGGACGTCTTCGGGTTGCAAAGGGATCGTGAAGTTTAACACGCAGATCGGGGTCGTTGCCGCTGCCTCCGCGGAGGGAGGACAGGATGATTTATCCGCCGATTACGCCGATTACGCAGATTCATTTTTGTTGTCGGGGAGGTCGGGGCTGAAGGTTGTTCGGCGTTCTGTGCAAGACAGCGGGATAGGGTTCCGGCCCGCCCGTTCCTGGGCGTTGGTGGGGCAGCGATGGGCACGGGCCTGTCAGCCGGCATGGACAATCGGCGCAATCTGCGGATAGATCCTGATCTTTTTGAAATCCTGTCCATCCTGTAAATCCTGTCTATTCCCTCTTTTCCTGCACTACACTGGGCGTATGTCGAAGCCAAGCTCCGCCCGCGCGCGTCTCCCGCGCGCCATCATGGACGCCCTCGTCGGGCATGCCCTGCGCTCGCCGCGCCTGGAGGTGTGCGGCCTCATCGGCGGCGTCGGCGAGGTGGCGGTGAGCCGCTACCCCGTGGCCAACGTGGCGCGGGATCCGGCCCGCCGCTTCGAGATGGACCCGCGCGCGCAGATCGATGTCTTCCGCGCCCTGCGCGAGGAGAACCAGGAGCTCTACGCCATCTACCACTCCCACCCCGACGGCCCGGCCGAGCCCTCGGCCACCGATCTCGAACAGGCCGCCTATCCCGACGCCTTCTACCTCATCGTCTCGCTGGCCGGCACCGCGGCGCCCGAAGTGCGGGCGTTCCGGCTGGTGGACAACGCCTTCGCGGCGGTGGATCTGGTGGTGGAGAGGTAGGAGGGTTCCCGGCGGTTTCGATGGGCCGCGGGGGCTGTGCGGATTAATACGGGACTGCGATATCGTGTTCAGTTTTAAGTTTTAAGTTTTAAGTTTTAAGTGTTCCCTGTTCCCTGTTCCCTGTTCCGTGTTCCATGACCGCACCGTATTCCGGACGTAGGGCCGGATTCATCCGGCCATGAACGGCGCCAGGGCGCGGAAGCGGGGGGGCGGAGACCTGGGCTCCGCCCCCCTGGGTCTGTCCGTCGCTGCGTTATCCCGCTAGCGCTGCAGGCGGATGGTCAGGACGGTGCGGCGGTTGGGGCGCAGATCCACCTCCTGGCGGTGGGTCCGGTAGCCGTCGGCCCGCACCTCCACGGTGTGGTTGCCCACCAGCAGCCCCACCTGGTAGGTGAGGTCGCGGCGCGGGCTGAGCTTGCGCCCGTCCACGTAGACGTCGGCGCTGACGGGGTCCACCATCAGCAGCAGCCGCCCGGCGGGGATGACCTGGTCGCCCCCGAAATCCCCCTGGCTGGGGCCGTAGATGCCCGGCGGCGGGGCCCAGGGGTAGTAGTAGGGGTAGGGGCTGTAGTAGTAGGGCGCGTAGGGGGCGTCATAGACATAGCCCGGGTCGGCGCTCGCCGTCGTCGGGGCGAAGCCCGCCAGGGCCGCGGCCACTATCCAAAGCACTCTGCGCATCTGTCGGCTCCTTCCGTCCCCGCGGTCCCGGGACGGCCTCACTGGTAGCGGTAGTACTGCTGCGGGGTCCGTTCGACGATGAAGTCCACCGCCTTCTGGATGGCGGCGCGGATGGCCGACTCCATGGGGGTCTTGGCGAAGCCGGCGAGCCCGCCGCCCAGGTCGCCGCCGATGCCGCCGATGCCGCCGGCGAAGCTCGAGGCGGTGGCCTCGGTGCTGGTGGCGGAGACGATGCGGCCGGTGTTCACGTCCACCACCCGCAGGTCCATGGCCACGCGGGCGGTTTTCACGCCGCCCATCAGCCCGCCCAGGGTGCCGCCGAACAGGCCGCCCAGCCCCACGCCGACGCCCGAGGTGCCCGGATCGAAGCCGGTGACGGCGCCCATCACCAGCAGCTCGGCGCCCTCCACCTCGCCGATCTGGGCGGCGGTCTCCTGCTTGATGCGCCCGGTGGCGCCGAGGTTCTGCTCGGCCATCACGGCGCGCAGCTTCTGCCGCTCCAGGACGATGTAGCGGTTGGACTGGAACAGGGCGGTGGTGAGCATGTCGCTCATGCCGCGGCCGTACTCCTCGCGATAGGCGCCGCTGCTGGACATCTTGTCCTCGAAGTCGGCCACGGCGATGCGGGCCTTGGGCCCGTCGTAGGCCTCGGCCCGGGCCGATTCGATGTCCGGCCCGCCGCCGCTGGTGACCCGCGCCTGCGGCTGCGGGCCGGTCACGCAGGCCGTCACCAGGGAGGACAGCAGGAGCGCCGCCAGTGTCTTCAACAGGTACGAAGCTTTCATCTCTTCTCCTCCCTCCCTAAGGGTATTTCCTCTCAGAAAAAGCATAGCACCGTGACCGCCGCAGCGGTCGCATGTCTGCACCGGCCCTCAGCGGACCTCGCCCGAGCCGCCGGTTTCGAACTCCTTCAGGATCTGGTCCAGATCCATGCCCACGCCGCCCGGCGGCGGGCGCTGCTGTTGCTGCTGGGGCGGCGGCTGCCGGGACCGCTGCTGCGTCGGCGGGGTGGTGGTCGTGGTCCGCGACGGGGGCGGCTGCTGGGCCTGCTGGCGGCTCCGGTAGAGCTCGTTCAGGCGGGTGCGGGTCTGCACCAGCCAGGGGTCGTCGGCCGGCACCAGCCGCTCCACGGCGGCCAGCTCGCCGCGTACCTGCTGCTCCCACTGGGGGCTGAAGGTGGGCTTGGCGAGCAGGGCGTCCACGGCCCGCCGATGCTGGTTCACCTGGGCGGTGAGCTGGCGCTGCCGTTCCGCCTCCGCCTGGCGCTGGCGCTCCCGTTCGGCGGCCGTGGCCTGCTCCCGGGCCTGCTCGAGGGTGTCGCGGGCCGCGCCGAGGCGCTCCGATTCGGGCAGCAGGCGCAGGGACTCGGCCAGCAGCGACTCGCCGGCGTCCCACTGCCCTTCGGCGGCCAGGGCCTCCACCGCGCCGGCCAGCCGCTCGGCCACCTGCCGCCGCCCCTCCACCAGCAGGGGGTCGGTGGGGGCGACCTGTCCCAGTTCCCGCAGCAGGTCGAGCAGCGGGGCGGCGCCCTCAGCGGTGGGGGGCATCGCCTCCAGCCCGGCGGCGAACTGTTCCCGCAGCCCGGCGGCCCGGGCCTCGCGGGCGCGCTGCTCGGCGAACCGGTCGGCGTTGCGCTCGCCGGCCTCGATGAGGGCCAGCTCGGCGTCCAGCGCGTCGTTCACCGCCGCGCCGGCGCCCGCCTCCCGGCCCGCCTCCACCTGTGCCCGGGCCGCGGCCCACTCTCCCTCGGCGCGGGCCGCGCGGGCATGGCGCAGGTAGGCCAGGGCCAGGTTGGCGCGGGCCTGCTCCAGGCGCGGATCACCGGCGGCGTCCGCCGCCAGCGCCGCCAGCAGCGCGGCGGCGTTGTCCTCCGCCGGGGGCGCCAGCCGGTCGGCCCCGATGGCCGCCTCCAGGGCGGCGAAGCGGGCGTCGAGCCGCTCGCCCTGCATCCGGTTCCAGAGGTAGCCGCCGCCGCCGGCCAGGGCCGCGATGACGATGACCGCCGCCAGCGCCGCCAGCAGCCGGCGCCCCTTGGGCGGGCGCAGCTCGGCCATGAACTGCTCCACGCTGGGGGTGCGCTCGCCGCGCCTGAAGGCCAGGGCGTGCTGCAGGGCCCGCCACTGGCCGCGGCCGAGGCGCTTCGGGGTCTGGGGGGTGATGCGGTTGTCCCGCGCCTGGACGGCGGTGAGCCGGTTGAAGGGGTGGCGGCCGGCCACCAGCTCGTAGGCCACGCAGGCCAGCCCGTAGATGTCGTCGCGGGGATCGGGCTCCTCGCCCTCGAACATCTCGCAGCTGGCGTAGCCGGGGGTCAGCGCCCCGAGGCTGCCGGGGTCGAACAGGGTCACGTCCTGCTCGTGGCCGGGGCGCTTCACCGCCCGGGCGATGCCGAAGTCGAGCACCTTCACCACGCCCTCGCGGGTGATGAAGACGTTGCCGGGCTTGAAGTCGGAGTGGACGATGCCCTTGCGGTGGGCGTAGGCCAGCGCCTCGGCCATGCCGTCCACCAGCTCGATGGCCTTTTTCGGCTCCATGCCGCCCGGCGGCAGCTGCTTCAGCACCTGGGAGAGGGACTCGCCCTCCAGCAGCTCCATGGTCATGAAGACGGTGCGGCCGTCGCGGTCGAAGTCGTAGACCGTCACCACGTTGGGGTGGGCCAGGCTCTGGGCCTTCTTGGCCTCCCGCTGCAGGGCGATGAAGGCGTCGGGGTGGCGGCGGAAGTCCTCGGTGAGCACCTTCACCGCCAGGTAGGGGTTGCGGTCGTGGGCCTCCTCCTTGCGCAGGTCGCGGGCCTTGTAGACCACCCCCATGCCGCCGCGGGCGATGATGGACTCCAGCACGAAACGGTCCTTGAGCACGCTGCCGGGGCGCGCCGGCCCGCCCGGCGACTCCTCCCAGTCGGCGGGATTGGTCCAGCCGGAGGAGGCGCCGCCGGTGGTGTTCCCGGCGCCGGTCGCGCCCGGCCCGGCGCCGCTGGCCGGACCCGCTCCCGGCGCCAGCCGGGTGGGCTCGTGCGTCTCCGCCGGCGGGGCGGCGGGGGGGGTGGATTGGAGCCGGGTCTCGCCACCGTCGCCGGTCGCCGGCGGCATGGCCGGGGCCGGCGCGGAAGTCTCCGGTGCGGCGTCGATGCGCTCGCGCAGGGCGGCGTGGACGGCCGGGTCCAGCCCCTCGCTCCGTGCCGCGTCCGCCATCGCGCGCAGCTCGTCCACGGGCAGGTCGCCGGCGGCGAGGGCGGCGTCGCAGGAGTCGAGCAGGGTCGCCTCGGGGAGCCGGCCCTGGAGGTGTTCGTTGAGTGCCGTCTGGAACGGATGCATGGTCGTCGATCGTCAGGGGCGGTGTCGGGGCGGCGGCGTGCCGGACTCAGCCGGCTCCACCCGCACCACCAGCGCCGTCACGTTGTCCCGGGCCCCGCGCTCGAGCGCCGTGTCCACCAGCTGCCGGGCGGCGCGGGGCGAGGGGGTGCGGGCGAGGATGCCGGCAATATCGGCCTCGCTCAGCTCTTTATACAGCCCGTCGCTGCAGAGGAGAAAGAGATCCCGCGGGGCGAGCTCCACGATTTCCGCGTCCACCTCGAGCTTCTCCTCGCCCCCCACCGCCCGGGTGATGACGTTGGCGGCGGGGTGGCTCTCGGCCTCCTCGGGCGCCAGCAGGCCCCCCTCCACCAGCTCCTCCACCTGGCTGTGGTCGCGGGTGAGGCGGCGCAGGCGGCCCTGGCGGAAGCGGTAGACGCGGCTGTCGCCGGCCCAGAGGTAGACGCCGTGGCCCCCGAAGGCCACCAGCGCGGCCACGGTGGTGCCGATGACGGACTTGCCCCGCCGCCCGGCCTCCTCGCGCAGGCGCCGGTTCACCGCCCGCAGCCGCTCGCGGGCCGCCTCCACCTGGTCGCCGAGGTTGTGGGGGGCGGGCAGGGCGCCCAGGGTCTCCACCACCCAGCGGCTGGCCAGGTCGCCGGCATCGTGGCCGCCCATGCCGTCGGCCACCACCCACAGGCCGCGCTCGGGCAGGGAGAGGCAGGCGTCCTCGTTGAGCTTGCGCACGCGGCCCACGTCGGTGACGCAGGCGGAGCTCCAGCGCAGGGGAACGCTCATGGGGCCGTGGCCGTGTCCGCCGCGAGGTTGCGGGTCTGCCAGCCCCAGCGGCTCCAGTCGCCCCCCAGCAGGGCGGAGAAGCCCTCCACCGGCGGCAGTCCCTGGCAGATGAGGAGCGAGCTGTCCACCCGGTCCGACCCCGATGTCCACCACAGGCTGTAGGCGAAGAAGAAGGACTGCAGCAGCTGGCGCGCCAGGTCCGGGGTGCCGCCCCGGATCGCCTCCGGCTGGGGCAGCGGTATGTGCCACGCCGGGTGGCGGGCGGACTGGGCGGGCGGGTTCGGCGGCGCCTCGGCGCCGGCGCCGGCCGGCAGGCCCAGGGCCTCCACCTCGCGGTCGAACGCCGCCAGGTCGAAGCCGTCCTCCAGGGCGGAGAGCAGCAGGGACTCGGCGCGGGCGAACCAGTGGCCGCCGTTGTCGATCAGCTGCAGGGGGTTGCCGTTGGCCGGCAGGGGCGCGGCCAGGGTGAGGGGGAAGTAGCGCCCCACCCGGTCCACGCTGGGCATCAGCAGCCCCGCCCAGCCCTGCTCGCCGCAGATGCCGGGCGAGAGCACGAAGCGCCACAGGGGGCTGGTGAGGTAGATGTCGAGCCAGCCCGGGACGAGCTGTTCGCGGCTGCGGGTGATGCCGTCCTGCAGCCAGCCGTCCCACGGGTCGATGAAGCTGCGCGGCAGGCGCCGGGTGACGAAGTCCCCGTGGCTGGGAACCTTGCCGTGGAAGCCGGCCGCGGCGGGGGTCACAGTCGTTCCGGGCACCGGAAGGCCTCCAGGGCGTCGAGCTTGAACGGATTGCGCACGCTGCTGGCCTGCAGCTCGTAGCTGGCGCTGTGGCCGCCGAGGCTGAAGGTGACCTTGAACCGGTCGCGCACGGCGGTGGGCTCGACGGTGGCCTTGTCCAGCACCCGGAACCAGGCCCAGGGGCCGGTTTCGGTGACGCCCGGGCGGTTGCCGGCGGTGTCCTCGAACACCAGCCGCACCTGGCCGGTGCTGTTGGCCGCCGGCCACGTCAGGCGCACCTGGCGGGTCGGGCCGTGGCGGTAGTCGGCCAGCTGCCCCTCCAGGTCGAGCAGGAACCGGCTCACCCCGGCGTCCAGGCCCTGGGGCACCAGGGTGAAGCTCACCGCGGGGGTCTGCCCGCCGGCGGGGAAGAAGGCGTCGCGGATGGCGGCGGCGTTCTGGAACTGCTGCAGCACGGCGTTGGAGATGCCGAGCCGGGAGCCGCCGGCGGCGGCGCGCCAGCTCCACTGCGACCCGGAGGTGTCCACGAACGACTCCAGGTATTTCTTGAAGAAGTCGTCCATCAGCCCGCCGGGGCCGAAGAAGCGGCCGAAGTCCTCCAGCGTCGCCTCCCGATCGCTGGAGCGCACCAGCGGGTAGCGGCCGCTGATGGCCTGGCGGTAGAAGGGCAGCACCGTGGAGGTCCAGACGTTGTTGAGGTGGGCGCTGACCCCGCCGATGGTCATGCCGGCGCTGTCGGCGGCCACCCCCTTCACCCAGCCCTGCAGCGGCAGGGGCAGGCGGTCGGCCTCGGTGCGCACCTTGCCCACCACGTCGCCGCCCATGCCGGCCTGGCTGCGGGCCGCCTCCAGGGCCGCGCCGCCGCGGTCCGCCGCGCTGGCGATGGCGTTCACGTAGAGGTAGAGCTCGTTGAGGCTGGCGATGAGGCCGTCGATGGGCGGCGCGCCGTCCTCGGGGGCCACCACCAGCCGGTTGAGGGGCTCGAAGCGCTGGCTCACCTGCCGCTCGGGGGTGTCGGGCGCGGCGGCGGTGGCGGCGCGCTCGCTGAACAGCCGTCCGAAACGATCGCGCAGGGCGCTCACCCGGTCGGTGGCGCGCTCCACCAGCCCCGTCTCGGCCTCCGTCTGGCGGTCGAGCATGGTCTCCCGGGCCACCGCCACCAGCAGGCGCTTGAGCGGGGAGTCGGGTCCGGAGAGCACGCGCAGGATCTCCACCCCCTGGCGCAGGCTGGTGAAGGGGGCGATGTCCAGATCGTCGAGCAGGTCCGACCAGCGGGCGATGTAGTCCTGCAGGTAGAGCCGGCGCACCGAGGCCACCAGCTCCTGGAGCTTCGCCGGGTCGGCGGTGGGGGCCTGGGGGCCGAGGATCCAGCTCTCGCTGGCCAGCTCGCGCACCAGGTCCGGCGCCTGCCGGGCGAACACCTGGTGGTAGCCGTCGTAGGTGTAGAGCCCCGGCACACCCTGGTTCAGCGGTAGCCCGCTCTTGCGCACGAACACCAGCGGCGCGTCGGGTCCCGCCGCGCCGCTGATGGTGAAGTCGGGGATCTCGTTGGCGATCTTCTCCTGCCTGATGCGGGCGTAGATGCGCTGGTCCAGCGGCACCCGCAGCAGCACTTCGCGGGCCCGGGACACCAGCTCGCCGTCCAGCGGGATGGGGGCGGTGCCGGCCTCCCGCTCCAGCGCCGCGGCCAGGTGCGCCTCCAGCTGCTGGCGCTGCTCCTTGCTCACGTCGCGGGGCAGGTTCTGCTCCCAGTCGAAGGCCATCCAGGTGCGCACGGTGGCGGCGTCGAAGTGGTCCGGGTCGTCGAGCATCAGGTAGACCCGCAGCGCCTCGTAGAGGTAGTCGGGCTTGCCCATGCCGCTGCGCAGCTGGTCCTCGAGGCGCAGGATGACCCGCGGCAGGAAGGCGCGCCGCAGCACCCGCTGGTAGACCGACTTCGCCTCGGTGCCGAGCTTGTCGCCCTGGTAGAGCCCCAGGCCCATGAGCAGGGGCACGCCCTCGTCCTTCGCGGCATAGCCCCCCGGCAGGTTGCGCAGCGCGTCCATCAGCGGCAGCACGCTGATGAGGTCGCGCTGATCCGGGTCCATGGCGTCGATCTGCGCCTGGATGGCCTGGACCTGGCTGTCCACCTCGCTGACGTAGGCCTTGTTGGTGGTGTAGCTGGTGGTCCAGGCGGCGGCCGCCAGCAGGGTCACGCCGGCGGCGGCGGCGTAGACGACCCGCTCCAGCCAGCGCCGCTGGCGCTCCAGGCGCAGGTTGGTGCCGGCCAGGTCCGCCTCCGGGAAGGCCAGGTCACGGAACAGGCGGGTGATGAAGTAGCTCTGGCCGTGGCCCACGAAGGCGGGCAGGGACTGGCGGTCGAGGCGGAAGCTGGCCGCCACCGAGCCCATCACCCGGTCGATGGGGCTGCCCTCCTGGGTGCCGCTGGTGAAGTAGACGCCGCGCAGCTGGGGCGGGGTCTCGAACCGGCTGGGCTGGAAGATTTCGCCCAGGAACGGTTCCAGCAGTGTCTTGAGGGTGCCGAACTGCTGCGGGAAGGTGTAGATGAGGTTGCGCCGCTGGGGGTCGCGCTCCGCCTGCAGCCGCTCCACCAGGCGGGCGTTGAGGCGCTGCAGGAGGGCGTCGAACTCGGGGCCGAAGTGGCGCACCAGCCCCGCTTCCGTCTCCGTCTCCTCGGCGGGGAAGGTCATGCCCCACACCTGCGCCCGCTCCTCGCGGCCCAGGTCGGCGAAGAACTCCATGAACCCCGCCACCAGGTCGCACTTGGTGAAGGTGAAGTAGATGGGGAAGCGGATGCCGAACTCCTGGTGCAGCTCGTGGATGCGCTGCTTGATGGCGCGGGCGTGGGCGGCGCGCTCGCCCTCGCTCTGCTGCAGCAGGTCGGCCACGCTCACCGCCACCAGCACGCCGTTGATGGGGCGGCGCCGCCGGTGCCGCTTGAGCAGCTTGAGGAAGCCCATCCAGGCGGCGCGGTCCACCGACTCGAAGCTGTCCTGGGTGGTGTAGCGCCCGGCGGTGTCCAGCAGCACCGCCTCGTCGGTGAACCACCAGTCGCAGTTGCGAGTGCCGCCCACGCCGCGGATGGCGTCCTGGCCGAAGCGCTCGGCCAGCGGGAAGTGCAGCCCGGAGTTGAGCAGCGCCGTGGTCTTGCCCGAGCCGGGCGGGCCGATGATCACGTACCAGGGCAGCTCGTAGATGTAGTGGCGGCCGAAGCGGTGCTTCAGGCGCGACTGCTTCAGCACCGCCAGCGCCTCCTCGAAGCGCTTGCGGATGGTCGCCAGCTCCTCGGCCGACTCCACTTCGCCGGGGGCGGGGCCGGCGGGGGCCTCCGCGGCGCCGCTGGTCAGCCCGTCGAGGATGGCCTGGTTGGTGCGCTTGGCCTGCCAGGCCCGGCGCAGCCGGTTGAGGCCCCAGAGGGCGGCCAGCACGGCGATGGCCACCAGCCGCCCGGTGGCGCTCACCAGCGGCTCCCAGCCGGCGAAGCTCAGCAGGGGGCCGAGGAACCAGACGATCACCGCCAGGGCGATGAGCCCCAGCAGGGAGAGCAGCCAGGGCCGGCGCAGGAGGTTCAGCAGGCGTTTCATACGCGGTCTCTCTCGGACAGGCTCATGGGCTCATCCACGCCCCGGTCAGCCCCGTCCATGGGCTTCCACCAGGGTGATCTCCACCCGCCGGTTGCGGGCGCGGTTGTCGCGCGTGTCGTTCGGCACCAGCGGCTCGGTCTCGGCGCGGCCCTCGGCGGTGAAGCGCCCGGGGGTGCCCGTCTCCCGGCCGAGGTACTCCACCACCGACTCCGCCCGGCGCTGGGAGAGGTGCCAGTTGGAGGGGAAGCGCAGCGTGTGGATGGGCACGTTGTCGGTGTGGCCGGTGACCAGCACGTCGCCGGGCACCTGGGCCAGCGCCTCGGCCACCCGCCGCAGCACCGGCAGGTAGTCGGGCCGGATCTCCACGCTGCCGGATGCGAACAGGCCGTCGCCGTGGAGGATGACCGTGCTGCGGCCGTCGCTCTCGGTCACGTCGAGCTGGCCGGCCAGGATCTCGGGGTTGAGCAGCTCGCGCAGGGTCGGCGGGCGGGGCGCGTCCGGGGCCGGGGTCGGCTCGGCGACCGCCACCGGCCGGTTGAACAGGGCCGCGGCCTGGTTGCCCGCCGCGTGCAGCGAGGCGAACACCGGGTCCGAGGCGCGGTTGAGCATGAAGCTGAAGCCGACGTAGAGCACCAGCAGCAATGCGGCGGCCACCGCCCCCAGCACCCACAGGGGGACGCTGCGGGAGAGCGGCGTGCGCCGGTCCACCACCCCCCGCCAGTGGGGCGAGAGCTCGCGCTCGTACTCGCCGCGCTGCTGGCGCAGCACCCGGTAGAGCTTCTCGCGCAGATCCGCCAGGGCGGCCTGGCCGCCGGCCATCACCCGGTAGCGGCCCTCGAAGCCCAGGGTCAGGCACAGGTACATGAGCTCCAGCAGGTGCAGGTGGGCCAGCGGGTCGCGCAGCAGGTGGTCGAGCAGGGCGAAGAACTTCTCCCCGCCCCAGGCCTCCTTGTGGAAGGTGATGAGCATGCCCTGATTGCCCCAGCTGCTCTCGGCCCCCCAGGGGGTGCCGAGGATGGTCTCGTCCACCAGGGAGCAGAGCACGTAGCGGGCCGAGAGGGTCACCTCGGAGCTGACGCCCTGGCTTCGGGCCCGGTTCTCGAACGCCTTCACCTCCTCGATGACCTGCCGGCGCAGGGCCTCCGGATCGGGGTGGCGCAGGGTGTGGCGCAGCTGGGTGACCAGGGTGAGCAGCGGCGCCGCCGCGCTCACCAGGGGGTTGAGCCCGGTGTGGCCCAGCTCCGCGGTGGACAGCGGCGCGGCCGCCCGCCCGGCCGGGGGCGGCTGGCGCGGAGGCGGCGCACCGGCGGCCGGAGGCGCTCCGGCCGGGGGCGGGGCGGACGGCCCGGATTCCGCGCCGTCCTGCGTGCGTCGCCCGCCCGGGGTGGGACGGATGACGGTGCGGTCCTCGTCACCGGGTTGATTGAAGAAAGGATCGTCGTGGTCCACGGCTCAGTCTCGGATGGCCCAGAACTCCAGTTTCAGACCGGGGAACTCGCCGCCGATGTGCAGGGCGAATCCGCCGGACTGCTCCAGCCCCTTCCAGTATTCGCTGTTGCGATCCAGCTCGAAGTAGTTGTAGCCGGCATGGTAGGGAATCTGCCGCGGCGCGACCGGGAGGGGATGGAGGCCGATGCCGGGCAGGGCGAGCTTGACGAACTGCTGGATCTGTTCCACCGGGCCCACTTTCACCTGGGCCGGGAACTGCCGCCGCAGCGCCTCGGCGCTGATGTCCGCCTTGGCGGCCAGCACGAAGCTGGCGCTGCCGAGCAGCGTCCGGTCGCTGATGGGCGCGACCCGGAAGCCGTACTTGCGATCCTGCAGCGGGATGGGGATGGCCCGCTCCAGCATCACCTTGCTCAATGCGTCGCGGATCTCGTCGAGGAGCGGGTCGTAGGCGGCCTGCGGGTCCTCGTGGGTGTAGACCGGGAACTGGGGCGGGCGCCGCTCGGCGCGGGTGAAGGAGGCCAGCTCCCCGGCCAGCTCCAGCAGCCGGCGGTAGAGGAGCTCGCCGTGCAGGCCGGGCAGGGCGGCGAGGTGGGCCGCCAGCGGCTCGTAGCGGTTGATGACCTGCAGCAGCATGAAGTCGGAAACCTCCGCCACCCCGCCCTGGCCGGCGCCGGAGATGCGCCCCGCCAGGGCCTCGCCCCGGTGGCGCAGAAGCCCCTGCAGCTCGTTGAGGAAGCCCGCCAGGCGCGGGCTCGCCCGCACGTCCAGGCACGGGGGGATCCAGGCCTCGTCCAGCACCACGCCCTTGTCCGGGCGCAGGTCGAGGATGCGCGCCACGCCCAGGCAGGCGAAGCCGTCGCGGTTCTGCTTCTCCAGCAGCAGCCGCGGGAGCAGCCGGCCCACCTGCAGGGCGGCCGGCTCCTGGGTGCCGGCGTTGTTGTCCTTCACCTCCTCCTCGCCCGGCGTGAAGCGCTGCAGCCCCTCGTCCCCGTCGCCGGTCTCGATGCCGCCGGGGCGCCGCACCGGCAGGGCGAGGTACACCACCTGGCCGCGGGCCTCGTCGGGCAGCTCCAGCGGCGCCGGAGCCGGGTCGTCGGCGGGCAGGCCGAAGGGGGTGCCGTCGGGCAGGACGCCGCGGGCGGCGGTCAGCCCCAGCTGCCCCATTCCCAGCAGCCCGGTGTCGATCTCCAGCTCGCGGAAGCCCCAGGGGTAGGGCGCCAGGGCGCCGCTGCGGGCGTCCACCAGGGACTCCAGCCAGCGGTCGTGCTGCTGGAAGTGCTGGGGACGCAGGAACAGCCCCTCGGACCAGATGACTCGATTGTTCCAGGACATGGCGGACCGGTTCCGGTTACTTGGCGCGGATGCTGACGCTGCGCTCGCCGAGCTCGATGGTGACGCTGTTCTTGCTCTCCTTCTTGAGCGGCGTCACCGCCCGCCAGCGCGCCTGGTCGATGTCGCGGAACGCCGCCGCCACGCCCAGGAACTGGGTCTCGGGCGGGAAGTCGCGGCTGATTTCCAGGCTGCCGCCGGGCACGATCTCCATCTCCTCGCGGCCGAGGAGCGAGTCCTTGAGGGCGGCCACCTCGTTGTCGTACAGGGTGAAGAAGTCGGCGTTCTCGAAGGCGCTGGCGGCGCGCAGGGCGTAGAGGCGGACCACCACCGGCGAGGGCCTTCCGCTCACGTCCGGGTTGATGGTGGCGGCGGCCGCCAGCCGGGCCTGCAGCTGGGTGGGCGAGGGCTTCATGCAGCCGGCCAGGGGGAGGGCGAGCAGCAGGAGAAGCAGGAGGGGCAGCGGGTACGGGACTGGCAGTCTGCGCATGGCTCGATTCCTGTTCACAAGGGTCGCCGGGCGTCGCCGGCCCGGCGCGGATTGGCAACCGTCACGGCCGGCGCGACCGTGATGACTTCAATTTTAGTATCTGTTCCTCGTAGGCCTTGATGAACTCGTCGCCGAACAGGCGCAGAAAGCCCTCCTCGGCGTCCCGGGCCACCTCGCCGTAGATGTCGGTGAAGAGATCCCAGTACTTGGCCTTGCGGGCCATGGGCAGCAGGTTGTCCAGCATCGACTCCGCGCCGAAGCGCGCCTCCAGCGCCGCCGGATCGAAGCGCCCCAGCAGCGACTGCAGGGCCGCCTTCAGGCCGGCGATGATGGCCAACTCGTGGGCGAGGATGTCGTCCAGCGCCTCCTGGGTGGCCTCCACCGGCGGCAGGTAGCCCCGGGTCTGGCCGAACAGCATGTGGCTGAGGGCGTCCTGGCTGTCCACCGAGAACTTCAGGGGATTGTTCTCCACCGGCTGGATGGTGGTCATCTCGATGCGCAGCTCGCGCTTGAAGCTGGTGCGGGCGGCGAGCACCTTCATCAGCCCGTCGGTGGTGACCCGCACCAGCCGCCCGACGGTGTTGAGCAGTTCGGGCAGCGCATCGGGCGGCAGCGCCGCCCCGGGCGTGTCCAGCCCGGCCAGCAGCTGCCGCACCAGCGCCGCGCTGTCCGCTCCCGCGGCGCCGCCCGCCGCGGCGGGCGGCGCCGGGGCGTGGCCGGGGGTGGGACGGCGCGGCGGAGTCTCAGGCGGCGCGGGGGGGGCGGGTTCCGGGGCCGTCATGGGCTCCCCGGGCGCGGCGGGCGGCTCCGGCGCAACGGGGGGCTCGGGCGCAACGGGGGGCTCGGGCGCGGCGGGGGGCGGCTCCGGCGGCGGCGTGCCCAGCAGGTCGAAATCCTCCGGGATGGCCTGCGGCGGCGTGAAGGCCGCCTGGTCGCTGGGGACGTGGTCGGGGTGGCTCTCCGGGCTCTCCGGCTCGGCCGCGGGCGAGAGCAGGTCGAATCCCTCGGGGATGCCGATGGGCGGACCGGTGGGGGCGGTGTCCTCCTCCGGCGGTGGCGCCGGTGTGGGCGGCACCAGGTCGAAATCCTCGGGAATGCCGGACGGCCCGGGGCCGCCGCGGCCTGACTTCGCCATCAGCGCGAGGGGATCGAGGGTCTGGTCGGGCTCGGCCAGGTCCGGCCCGGCCGCGGCTGGCGCGGCGGGTTCCACGGCGGGCGGCGCGGCGGGCTCCGCGACGGGTTCCGCCGGGTGCTCGCCGGGGAGCATGGACAGCCACACCTGTATCTCGTACTCCCCCAGCGACAGCACGTCGCCGTCCTGCAGCTCCACGCTGGCGCCGCGGCCCACCGGGCTGGGGGCGTGGTTGACATAGGTGCCGTTGGTGCTGGCGTCGAGGAGGTGATAGCGGCCGTCGCGGAACTGGATGCGGGCATGGGTGCCGGAGACATAGCGGTCCGGATCCGGCAGGACCATGTCGTTGTCGGGGTCGCGGCCGAGCGTCGCGTCCCGCGAGCTCACCATCAGCTCGGTGGGCCGTGTGGGGGGAAGGCCGCGGTAGGTGAGGACGCTGAGAGTCAGTTCCATGGCCGACGTGCTGCCTGTCTCCGTTCAGGTCAGGGTCGGGTTTGCCGACCTCGTCACGGCTCGCGCCACGGTGTCGCGAAGGGCGGCGGCCGGGCGGTTGCCTCTCCGAAATGGTGGCCCATCCACCGTACCCTTGCAAGGTAATGGCCCAAACCCGGGTCCGGCCGCTCCCGGCGGCTGGCCCAGAGGGGGGCGGCACGCCGTTGCTCCGGTTGTCCCCGGCTCAGGGGAGGAGGACCAGGTGGTCCCGATCGCGCGGATCGATGCGCACCTCGACCTCGGAGCCCGGTTCATAGCGCGGCAGGTCCATGACGTGGATGCCCTGCTCGATTTCCACCACATAGGTCGAGCCCCGGGGCGGGCTCACTTCCAGCTTGAGCCGGACCAGGGGCATGTTGGGGCCCCGGTTGACCCCGGTCCTGGCGAGCGCGAGCACCTTCGCCCGGGCCGCGACGCCCGACTGTTCCAGCGCCTTCTCGCCGCCGGCGCGGGCGAAGATGAATACCGCCACGGCCACGGCCGCCAGCAGGACGAGGCCGACGATGATCAACAGGGGAGAACGCAGTTCCATGGCGGCTCCTGGGGTTCCGCTGGCCGATGGGCCTCAGGGCGCCAGCAGCAGCACCTTGACCTGGCTCGGCACGATGCGGCAGCCGGGGCAGTTGGTGGAGTTCTGCAGCGACACGCTGGTGAGCCGGGTCGCGGGCGCGCCCTTGAGGATGACGGTGAAGGCCGCCGTGACATGCCGTGAGGGGCCCATCACCGTGCCGGAGGCGACCCCGGTGGCCACGCCGGCGTTGTCGCCGTTGGTCATGGGGATCGAGGTGGCCATGTTGTGGGCGGGCGTTCCGCCGTACAGCACCGTCGGCACGTTGGGAATGGCGGTGGGCCCCATGGCGATGTTGGGATAGGGGATCGGCACCGGGCCGGCCGGCGACGGGGTGAGGCATACGTCGGGGAAACCCGTGTCCATGCCCATCATCTGCGAATTGGCAAACATCGTCGAGACCTCCTAGCCGAGGTGAATCTGGCCGCCATCGACCTTGACCAGCTCCTCGGCGGTGGCGAGCAGCTCCCGTCCGCGCAGGCTCATGGTCTGCTCCGCCTGGTAGTCCACCACGCCGCTGCGCACCTGGTCCATGCCCTCCACCGAGCGCAGGCTCTCCTTGGCGAACCGGGTGAGGCGGTCGACGAAGGTTTCGAGCAGGTTGCCCGTCAGCCGCAACCGCCCCACGAGGGCGGTGCATTCCCGGCCGATCCAGTGGCAGCAGTCAATCAGCGCGACGCCTTCCCGCGCGCGCAGCCTGAGGGTGTCGGACTCCAGGCCCAGCGCCTGCTCGGCCCGCAGGCTCAGGCTGCCGCCCGTGACGGCCAGCTCGGCGTCGCCCTCGAAGGCCAGCCGCGTCGGGCCCGGCTCGCGGCGCTCGAGCACGGCGATGATCCAGGCCGACTCCAGGGTCGGTCCGCACACCAGCACCCGATCGCCGGTCCTGGGCTCGAGCAGGCAGCTGGCGGCCTTGCGGGCGGGGAATTCGCCGAATTCGGTGCGCACCGTCGCGCTCCCCGCGGTATCGAGTCCGGTCAGCTCGCCGATGGCCTGTACCGGCACGGATACGATGCTGGTTGCGAGTTCCCGGGGTAGCGTTTCCATGGCGTGGGTCTCCGAAGGTTACGGGATCTTGACCTCGACCGGCTTCCAGCGCTCGGCTTCGAGGAGTTCGGGATCGCTCTCCAGGGCGCGGCTCCGGTCGGTGAAGCGCGCATCCTGGTCGAGCACGCCGTGCAGGCGCGTGCGGTGCATCGAGGCGCCGCTGAAATCGGCGGCCGTGAGGTCGGCGTGGGTCAGGTCGGCCTCGCCCAGGGCCGCGTTGCGGAAGTCCGCCCGGGCGCAGCGGGCGCGGTGCAGGATGCATTGCCGCATATCGGCGCCGCCGAAGCGGGCCTGCTCCAGGTTGGCGTCGGCGAAGACCGCCTGGGCCAGCCGGGTTTCCCTGAAATCGGCCCGGGTGAGCCCGGCATTGCAGAAGATGGCGTTCTCGGCCCGGGCCCGGGCGAAGTTGGCGCCGGTTCCCTGGGCGCCCTGGAAGTTGCACTGGCGCAGGGTGGCGCCGCTGAAATCGCACTCCCGCACGTCGGCGTCGATGAACTGGGTCAGCGTCAGGTCCATGCCGGCGAAGGACAGCCCGCCGAGCACCGCCTTCATGGCCACCACGTTCTGCAGCGTGGCCCCGGCCAGGCGCGCCTGGCGCAGGTCGGCCTTCACGAAGATGGTCCGGTCCAGCACGGTGTTGCGGAAATCCAGCGCCCCGAGCTCGCACTCGGCGAAGGTCGTCCGGTCGTTGCGGACCTGGACGAACGCCACGCTGTCCATGACGCAGCGCGCGAAGGTCACCAGCGCGAGGTCGGCCGCGGCGAAATCGCAGCTGGAGAAGTGGCATTCGGCGAAATTGGTCCGGCCCAGCTGCGCCCGCTGCAGGGCGGCGCGGTGGAACCGGCAGCGGGAGAAGGAGGCCAGCGCCGTGACCGTCTCCGGCCACCGGCTCCGGTCGAAGCGGCAGTCCAGGAACACCGACTGGCGCAGGTCCGCCCCGCCCAGATCGGCGCCGGTGAAGTCCACCGCGCGGAAGATGGCCCCGGCCAGGTTCGCGCCGGCGAGATCCAGGCCGCGGGCGTCTACCTCGACCGCCTCATGGCCGGACTGCACCCATGCGATCAGCTCGTCCCGGGTCATGCCGCGCCGCCTCCGGTGGTGGGGCGCGGGCGCCGGGGCCAGGTGCGCGCCCGGTGGGTCAGCGCCCGGCTGAAATCGGTGGCGCCGTCCACCCACACGCGGGCGAGATCCACCCCGTAGAGGTTGGCATGGCGGAAATCGGCGCCTTCCAGGCGGGCTTTCTGCAGGCTCGAGTTCATCAGGTTGGCGGAGGTGAAGCGCGCCTTTGCCAGGTCGGCTTTCATGAACCGCGAGTCGGTGGCGGTCGCCATGATGAAGGAGGCGCCCTGCAGCTGGCACTCGGAGAGATCCGCCTCCTTGAGGGTGGCCCGATCGAAGCGCGCGCCGGTGAGGTCCGCCGGGCGGAACAGGGTGGTCACGATGCTCGCGCCGCTGAAATCCGCCCCCTGGAGCGCGCTGCCGCCGACGAAGACCGCGCCGGAGAAGTCCGCGCCGCGGAACAGGGCCCCGGCCCCCTGCGGCTTGACGAACACCGCCCGGGCCAGGTGCGCGCCGGAGAAATCCACGCCTTCGAACCGGCAGCGCACGAATACCCCGCGCTCGAGATGGGCGCCGCGCAGGATCAGCCCCTCCAGGGAGACGTCGATGAAGTTGAGGTCCTGGGCGTCGGCCTCCGACCAGTCGGTCTCGCCGAACAGGGCGCCGCCGCCCAGGTCGGCCCGGGTCAGGCCCGCACGGACGAAGGACGACCGCTCCAGGCGGGCGCCGCTCAGGATGGCGCCCTCGAGCCGGGCCTCGTCGAACCGGGTCCCGGCGCAGAGGGCGCCGCCCAGGTTGGCGCCCGGGAGCCGGGCCCCGACCAGCCGGGCATCGGTCAGGTTGGCCCGGGCCAGCACGGCCTGGCTGAAATCGGCGCCCTCCAGCCGGCAGCCGCGGAGGTTGGCCCCTTCCAGGAAGGCGCCGGAGAAGTCCGCGCCCTGGAGGTCGAGTCCGGACAGGTCGGCGCCGGTGAGATCGATGCCGGCGAAGGATGCGCCGCTGTGGAAGCGCTCCTGCGCCCACTGCCGTACCCAGGCCGCCCGGTCGGGGTCCATCGGGTCCGCCGCCGTCTGCCGGTGGGCGGTGCGCTGGTAGCTCTCGCGGCCCTGGCGCTCCGCATCCGCCAGCCGCTGGCGGAAGGCGGGGTCCTCCAGGTAGAGATCGATCTCCTCCGCCGAGCCCTTGTCTGCCTTCATCGACGAGCGCAGTCGGCGCAGGCTCGCCAGCTCGGCGTTGGCGCTGAACTTCGGCGGGCCCTTGGGGGTCTCGTTCATCTCCGCCTCGATCACCGCATAGTCGATCCCGGCGCGGGCGGTGGCGGCGCGCCGATCGGCATCCAGCTGCACCTCACGCGCCTCGAACTCCGCCTTCATCTCCTCGCGTCGGCGCTGCATCCCGGCCAGGTAGGCGGGCAGCTCCTCCAGCTTCTGCGGGGGGGCGGCGACCGGGGCCGGTGGCGGCGGGGCGTGGCCCTGGTCCGGATCGAGTCCGTACTCCGCCACCTTGGCGCGTGCCGCCTCGATCTCGGCGGCCTGGCGCTTGCGCAGGTTCTCGCTGAGCAGGGTTGGCGACTCGATCGGCCCGCCGGCCAGCCGCTCCACCCCGTAGCGCTGGCCGATGCCCTCGGGCAGCAGGTCATCCTCCTGCAGCAGGTAGTAGTGGCCGGTCTCGGGGTCCAGCCGGCGGCGTACCGCCTCCGCGTAGTGGTCCTCGCCGCGGGGTGCGTCCGCCCATTCGACGGCGGCGACCAGGAGGCTGATGTCGGCGGCGTCGTCCTCCGTGACCTCCATGAGGCCGCGCCCCACCAGGATCGCGCACTCCTGTTCGGGGAAGAACCAGACGGTGTCGAGCCGGGTCGCGATCTCGCCGAACTGCTCGCCGTCGGGGGTCGTATGCCTGACGAAACAGCGCGTGGCGAAACCGGGCAGCCGGCCGCGCAGCAGGCGCTGGTCCGGGTGCAGGTTCTCGAACTCCCACTCCTCGCTCCCGCTCAGCGCGCCTTCGAGCCACTGGTCGGGCGATGCGACGTTGAAGTGCTTCCAGTCGAGATCCCGCGCGAGACCGGGAAAATCGTTCTTGAGCCAGGCGTCGTCATAGGTGCCGGCCAGGGCCGCGCGCTCGGGATGGGTGACCTCCCGCGGGCCGAACCCGGCCGGGCGTCCCGGCTGGTCCGGGCGCGTGAGGCGGGCGTCCGGGTATTCGATGTTGGGCAGCGGGAGCGGCGCCTCGGCCTTCGGGTCGGCCCCGCGCCCCGCCGGGTTGGGCGCGAATCCGGGCCCGCCGTAGGCGCGGGACCAGTCGATGGGCATGCGGGTGAACGGGACCGGCTCGCTCGCCGTGCGCCCCTCCCAGTAGCGGTCGCCGAAGGCGAACAGGGTCTTCTCCCGCCCGGCGACGCGGGCGCGCACCGCGCAGGCCGGGCAGGGCCTGCCGCCGGGGGCGAAGGCCTGGGCGTGGATCAGGAACTCCGGCACCGCCTTGGGCTGGCCGGCGTCGATGGCGGCATCCTTGCCCAGCGTCGCGGCGGCGAACTTCCACAGGGCCACTTCACTCTTGAGCCGCACCTCGCCGGTGAGGGAGACGAACAGCAGGGGGGAGACCACGAAGATGCAGCGCCCGCGGTGCTCGATGGTCCGGGTCAGGAGGCTCAGTGCGCCGGGCTTGATGGTTTTCATCGAGGCTGGGGTGAGCGGCGCACTAGGCGATCACCTTGGCGTCGACCGTCTCGATCTCGAATGACACCTTGTCGCAGGTCAGGCCGACATAGGACATGTTGATGCCCTTGGTCTCCATGTTGGTCGCGGTGGCGCAGAAGGCCTGGCCGGTGGTTTCGATCTTCTCGGCGGTCTGGCCGATGGCCACGCCGGTGGCATTGTAGCTGGAGGCGCAGACCGTGCTCTGGGTGCCGAACTTGCGGGACATGAGCCCGCCGATACTGTCGAATATGTTGTCGACGGTCCGGTTGCCCGCCGCCGAGACGATGGTGAGCCCCGCCGGGGCCGTGATGGTGACGGGGCCGCCGGCGGTCATGTTCCAGGCGGCGCCAACCTTCTGGGTCAGGGACGCGCCGACGTTCTGCACCGCGTTGCTGCCCACGTTCTCGATACGGTTGGCCTTGACGTTGAGCATGTCGTTGGCGCCGATATTGGTGGTGCGGCTGGCGCCGATGGTGATCTGCTCGCTGGCCCCGACGCTCTCGGTGCGGTTGGCGCCGATGGTGATCTTCTCCTCGGAGCCCACCTTCTCGGTCCGGTTGACGCCGATGGTGATGGACTCGTTGT
>NPIF01000602.1_pt2 | contig 77036 bp, 68 predicted proteins | sample 8637461 | NCBI WGS metagenome assembly NPIF01 (sample SAMN07420641, study PRJNA396082) | bioreactor metagenome | isolation source: sample BR12 brine-fed electro-methanogenic bioreactor BR | place: Japan: Kochi | collected 2016-12-09 | reverse complement strand
CGGCTTTCCACGGTGAGTTTTCCCCGGTATTGCCGGTGCAGGGCAAGTGCTTCTTCGTAGATGCTTTCTTTTTTCGTCATGAATCTTCCCCTCGTCTTCCCTGAAGTCTTCTAGGAACAGCCTCAATAAAATGCCGCCTATTTGACACAAGCATACAAAGGGTTCCCTTAAAAGAGAACCCATTCGTACATAAAGAATCTTTTTGTACACTTTTGTTCATTCTTGGAAATTTTGAAAATGGAAGGAGAAAGAAAGAAAGAAAGAGAGAGAGAGAGAGAGCTTTCGTACTGCTTTGTGCCGAAAACTTTTAGAGAAGTTCGCTCCAGACCTGATTGGCCACCCGCATGCCCCGGGGGGTGAGCCGAAGATGTCCCTCCCGATACTCCGCCAGATCCGGCATGAAGGGAGCCAGTTTTGCGAGCACACCTCTCGCGATGGCATCTCCGAAGCGACGGCGGAAGGCTTTCAGGGGAATTCCCCACCGGGTTCGGAGGAGCAGCACCGCACCTTCGGCAGCCCGTTTTTCCGGAGAAAGGAACTCCGTATAGTTCAGGCTCCGTTCAAAGGCTTCGGCGGAAGAGGGGTTTTCGAAGGCCCGGAGATAGTCCCGAACCGAAGATACGTGGCCGTAGCGAAGGCCCTTCCAGTATCCCCAGGCTCCCGCTCCCAGCCCCAGCACATCTTCCTGGCGCCAGTAGGCGAGGTTGTGCCGGGCTTCTTTACCGGGGCAGGCAAAGCTCGCCACTTCGTATTGGGAAAAACCTTTTCGGCCAAGGTAATGCTGGGCCCAGCGGTAGAAGGAATACCCTTCGGGAAGATTTGCCGGAGGGCTTTCTCCCCAGGGAGTTCCCGGCTCCAGGGTAAGGTGGTAGAGGGAAAGATGGGATATCCCCAGGTGCACCGCTTTCCGGAGACTGGCATGCCATTCCCGAAGGGTCTGCCGGGGAAGACCGAACATAAGATCCAGAGTTACGTCAAAACCCAGATCCAGCGCTCGCTGCACCACATCCTCCGCCTGTTCCGCATCATGAGGGCGCCCCAGCGTCCGGAGATCCTCCTCGGAAAAGCTCTGCACCCCCAGGCTGATTCGGGAAACCCCCCACTCTTTCCATAGCCGGAGATGCTCCTCCTTCAGGCTTCCGGGATTCGCCTCCACGGTAATCTCGGAAGTTTTTTCGAAAAGCACGTGCCCATCCAGGGCGGCGAAAAACCTTTTCCAGAGATCCGGATCCAAAAGCGTGGGAGTACCACCCCCCACGTAGAGGGTGGATGCCCTCAAGGGGCTTTCCAGGCGATCTCCCCACCAGGTCATCTCTCTTTCCAGGGCTTTCAAATAGCGCTCCATATCTTCTTTCGACGGAGCGGTCTCGCTGTAGAAGGCACAGTAGGGGCACTTGCGTATGCAGAAGGGAATGTGTATGTAGATTTTCCGGAAGATTCCCGAGGGTTCCGAAGAAAAGATGGGAAGTTCCATTACGAAAGATAGGAGAGCACCATGGCGGCAAAAGCCATGGTGTCTCCGGCATTTTCGTAGGCGTGGGAAACGTTGGCTCTAAAGGAGAGACACTGCTCCCGGCAGACCCGGTAAAGTTGATCTTCCACCCGAATGGAAAGAGCCCCCTGAAGAACCAGCACGTGCTCCTCCACCATGCCGTTATGAGCCTCGGACTCCATACAACATCCCGGATCCACCTCCACATAGTACAGTTCGAACCCTCCTTCGGGATCGAAGGGCACCACCGGATAGGCCCGATAGCCCTGGGCCGCTCCGTGCAGGGGCTCCTCTTCCCGAAAGCTCCGAAGCACCGCCCGGGAAGCCTGGCTGCGGAGAAGGCTCGTAAAGGAAATGTGCAAGCCGTTGGCAATCTTCCAGAGAGTCTCTATGGTGGGATTGGATTTTCCCGTTTCGATCTGACAGAGCATGCTCTTGCTCACTCCGGTAAGGTCCGCGAGATTTTGAAGGCTCAGATTCCGCTCCTCCCGAAGAGCACGAAGGTTTTCCGCCAGGGCCTGGGGAGACTGTTTCATATAACACACGTCCTTGACACTATAATGACCCCCTCGTATACTATGACAACCATTCGTATTGTATAACGCACAACAGATCTTTTGTCAAAGAGGAGGATTCTTTCCATGGATATCGACTACCTTCCCCTGCTCTCCTACGTCTGCATCACCACCTTCACCCCGGGGCCCAACAACATAACCTGTGCATCCCTGGGTACCCTGTACGGCTACCGTAAGACTCTCCCCTTCATTCTGGGAGTGGGGTGGGGATTTTTCCTGATCCTCCTTATGGCAAGCGGCATCTCCTCGGCCCTTCTCCGCACGTTTCCCGCCCTGGAACCCGCCCTTCGCCTCGGAGGAGGAGCCTACATCCTCTGGCTGGCCTGGAAGATCTTCCGGGCTACCTATACGGCGGAAAACGAACGGAATACCCCTCCTCTGGGCTTCTGGAAGGCCACCTTTCTCCAGCTTCTGAATCCCAAGGGGGTCATCTACGCCCTCACTCTCTACGCCACCTTTCTCAGCCCTCTGGTGGGGCACTACCCCCTCATTCTCCTTTCGGGAATTCTTCTTGGGGGAGTGGCCATTCTCTCCTGCTCCCTCTGGGCCCTTTTCGGAGCGGGGCTCCATCACTTTCTGGACAACCCCCGGCTGCAGCGGGGAGTGAATACCGTGCTGGCCCTTCTTCTGGTCTATACCGCGGGATCTCTGATGTTTCTGTAGTTCTTCCCTTTCTGGAAAGGAGTGATTTCCTTGCAAAAACTCTGTTCAAGCGTGCTCGAGACCATCGGCAACACCCCCCTGGTGGCTCTGGATCGCCTGACCGCCTCTCGGGGATGTTCCGGGCGCATTCTGGCAAAGCTGGAGTTCTTCAATCCCGGGCTCAGCAAAAAAGATCGGGTGGCCCTTTTCATGATCCGGGAATCCGAAGAGGCGGGGCTTCTCAAGCCCGGGCAGACCGTGGTGGAACTCACCAGCGGCAATACCGGCACGGGGCTCGCCCTGGTCTGTGCCCTCACGGGGCATCCTTTCGTGGCGGTCATGTCCCGGGGCAATTCCCGGGAACGTATGCGGATGATGCAGGCCCTGGGAGCCGAGGTAGTCCTGGTGGATCAGGCTGCGGGGGGAAGCGAAGGGCAGGTTTCCGGAAACGATCTCGATCTTGTGGAGGAAATGGCTCGAAAAATAACGAACCAGCGCCATGCCTACCGGGCGAACCAGTTTCTTCTGGAGGCCAACGTGCACGCCGAGGAGATCACGGGCAGGGAGCTCTGGGAACAATCCGGGGGCTCCCTGGACGCCTTCGTGGACATGGCAGGATCCGGAGGCTCCTTTACGGGATGCGCCAGAGCTCTGAAGCGCCAAAAAACCGACATCCGGTGCTACCTGGCGGAGCCCGAAGCGGCCGCCTGGCTGGGAACAGCCCCCTATGGAAGCGGCCGCCACAAGATTCAAGGATGCGGCTACTCCAGAAATCTTCCTCTTCTGGATTCCTCTCTGGTGGAACAGTTCGTCACCGTCTCCGACGAGGAGGCTCTGCAGTCCGCCAGGGATCTTGCAAAAATCGAGGGCATTCTCGGAGGTTTTTCTTCCGGAGCCAACCTGGCGGCGGCGCTGAATCTTCTCCGGGGCCCCGAAAAAGGCAACACCCTGGGCATTCTGGTCTGTGATTCCGGCGCCAAATATCTGAGCACCGATCTCTACCCCTGATCTCCGGATGGACGGAGGCACCGGAAAGAACCGCTTCCGAAGGACTGGGGAGAGACTGAAAGGACCGGGACATCTTTCAGCGAATATGCTTCTTGCCTTTCCACACATCTTCCCATACCATAATTGCATACACTTCGGGAGCCTCATGCACCCTTCGAAAGGAGCGAAAAAACATGAAAAAAGTTTTTGTGGCGGGAGCTTCGGGCAACGTGGGACGCACCATTCTGAGAGGATTGAAGGAGCGGCAGGATATGCGGCTCGCAGGAGGTTTCTGCGCCGAGGAAGGCCAGGATCTGGGAGTTCTTGCGGGAAGCGATCCCCTGGGAATAACCGCCTTCACCGACCTTTCCAGAGGCTTGAGGGAATGCGCTCCCGAGGTGGTCATCGACTTTACCTCCGCGTCCATTCTCATGGACAATATCCGGATCTACGCCGATCTCGGACTGGATGTGGTGATCGGCACCACGGGCCTCACCGAAGAGAACGCCGCCGAGGTGGAGCGCCTGGTGCGGGAGAAAAAGCTCCGCTTCGCGGTAATTCCCAACTTCGGCCTGGGGATCTCTCTGCTCATGGACTTCCTCGAAAAGGCCCGGGCCTTCTACCCCTACGTCTCCGTGGTGGACCGCCACCCGGTCTCCATGGCCAACGCCCCCAGCGGCACTGCCGCCATGCTCGCGGGAAATCTCCCCGAAGGCCCCAAAGGAGAGGTGCGCAGCAAGGAGGTCTATCCGGGAGTTTTGGGAGGAACCATCGCGGGATATCCCGTACAATCCCAGCGTTTTCCCTATCCCGGCCCCTTTTCGGAGCACGAAATCATGCTGGGCCGCCAGGACGAGGTGATCCGCATCACCATCTCGGATTTCACCAGCGCAGTCTACCTGGACGGCATCTTTCTGGCGGTGAACACCCTCACCGCCTCTCCCGGAGGAACCCTTATCCGCACCCTCGGAGAGATGCTGTAACACTCACCTCGTCATCCCCAAACAAAAGCCCGGGGAACTTCCCGGGCTTTTGCACTTCCACATGTTGCAGCAATCCCCTACCGGGGAACCCGGATTTTGCGGAGCAGGAAGGGCCAGAGAAGAAGCGCCGCGGCGGGAAAGGCGAAGGCCAGAAAACCGAAGGCCCGGGGAGGCTGCTCCCAGGGCATGGTGACGATCCACATGCAGCAGGCTCCCACCATGTACTGCACGAAGACCAGCACCGAGGAGGCGGAGCCGATATCCCGCTCCACCTGCTCCAGAATGATGTGATTGCTCAGGGGGCGGCTCATGCCGTAGCAGAAGGTGTAGATGCCCACCCCCACCGCGAACCCCAGGGGGTGCCAGTGCCCCCCCAGCAGGAGCCCCGCCCCTCCCACGGATGCCCCGGCAATGCAGAGAGTGAGCAGCGGAAGATCCCGGATTTTTCCGTGAAGCCTGGTGCAGGCGAGAGCTCCGAGCATGGAGATAAAGGCGTTCACTCCGAAAAAGATGCTGAACTGATGCGGGGAAAGACCGAAGAAGCTGATGTACACCAGAGAAGACACCGCTATGTATCCGAAGAAGGGGCCTCCGAGCACCTGCATGGAGAACACCGCGAGAATATACCGGGGGTTTTTGAGAATCCTCAGGTACGGGCCGAACATGGACCGTATTCCCGGAGCAATGGGCTGCTCCAGGGTCTCTCGATAGAAGAGGGCGCCCCCCAGGCAGATCAGCACGAGCACCCCCTGGGTGACGAAAATGACCCGCCATCCCGTGAACTGGAGAAGCAGGGCCCCCAGAATGGGAGAGAGCATGGGAACGATGGAAAGGAGTATGGCCATGTACGCGAGGATGAGCTTCCGCCGGTCTCCTTCGTACCGATCCCGGCATATGGCCATGCCCATGGAGGAGGGAGCCGAAGCCCCCAACCCCTGAAGAACCCGAAAGAGGATGAGATGCTCCGCCCGGGCTCCCAGGGCGCAGAGAAAGGATGCCAGGGCGAAAACGGTCATTCCCGCAAGAAGCACGGGCTTTCTTCCGAACCGGTCCGAAAGGGGGCCGCAAAAGAGAAGACCCACGCTGAAGGTGGCAAACCAGAGTACCAGAGAGAGGCTTATGAGACTTTCCGAAACCTGCCATTCCCGAGCGATGGTGGGAATCGCCGCGAGGTACATGTCCGTAGCCAGGGGCGGTATGGCGGTAAGAGAGGCCAGAAAGGCCACATAGAGTCTTTCATGCTGCTTCGTTGAGAGGTTTGGGTAAATCACGAGATGCTCCTTCCGTGGAACCGAAATTTTCTGACCGTTTTCTGCGGGGCCCATGCCCCCTCCATCCGGAGATCTTCCGGAAGAACCCCCAAAGGACGGAAGAACTCTTACCGTCGTTCCCGGGGGATCCAGCGAATCCGCACCCGGGCCACCTCCTCGCCTCGGGCGTTTTCCAGCCGGTGAAGCGTCTGATTTTCTTCCAGGCTCCGAGCCAGGGAACGCACCGGCTCCTCGAAGGCAACTTCCTTGCGGAAGAGAAACCCCACCTCTCCTGGAAGGTTCCCGAAAGGGATTTCCCGAGGAAGGGCCTCCACCGCCCATCCCAGATAGACCGCATTGTTCACGTGGCCGTTCATGTCGATTTCGGTAATTCTGGGGGTGGTGCTCCACTCCCAGGACGGATTTTCCAACCGAGGCGGCGGAGCGGGATCCTCCGCAAAGAGAGCCTCCTCCCAAAGAGGATAGGGCTCCATGGCCTTTTCCACGGACAAAGCCTTGCGCTCTCGCAGATCGATAACGCACCAGACGCTGGTACCCTTGCCGATGGTTTCGGAACCCCGCAGAAATTCCACATCCCGGAAAGCGAAGATGCGCTTTCTCTCCCGGGGCCAGGTACGCAGGGTCAGGATCTCTCCGTACCGGGGAAACCGCTCCATCCGAAGATGGAACTTCGAAAGCACCCAACCGAGATTGCGAGGATACAGAGAGGAAAAACCACAGTTCAAAGCTTCCGCATGATGGCTTGCGGCCTCCTGAAACAGGTTCATCAGAGTGGTAACCGTGGCTCTTCCGTCGGGGCTCACCTCGTAAAGCCGAAGAGGAAATTCCTCCTGCCATTTCCGCATAACCATAAATATCGCTCCTTACAGGGCAGCACGATGAAAAAACGACCCGAAATCCTTCTTGTCATGTATAGTCTCTATAGTACAGCCATAACTCCCGGCGGAAAAGGAGAAAAACATGAAATTTTTATTCTATGGGCTCTACATCTGCAATCTGTTGCTGATCTTTGGAGGAAGGGCTCTTCCGGCCTCCGTGGCGGTACATTTTTCCCTCTCGGGAACCCCAAATCAATGGATGAGCCGGGGGACTTTTCTTCTCTCCTGGGGAATCTACTGTACCGTCATGGCTCTCGCCTTCGGCTGGTCCGCTTCGGGGAAAATCCCTCTCTCCTCCCGGTTCTGCAATCTCCCTCATAAGCAATACTGGCTCCATCCTTCCCGAAAGGACCGGGCCGGAAAAATGCTGAGCTCTCTTCTCTACCAGGGGGGATCGGGGCTTTTTCTCTTTCTGGGAGGAGTTTTTCTGCTCCTTCTCCATGCGCACCAGACAGAACCTCCCCACCTGGCTCTTCCTCTCTTCTTTCTTCTTCTGGGAGGATTTTTCGCCGCCTTTATTCCCTGGATCTTTCGCTTTTACCGGGCCTTCCGAAAGCCCAAAAATTCTTTCGAGGAGTGATTTTCCATGACCATCACCGTAGGCATCTATCTTTTTCCCGAGGTGGAAAACCTGGATTTCGCAGGCCCCTTCGAGGTTTTTTTCACCGCCGCCCGGATGCACCAGCGAACGCATCCCGAGGAAGATCTTCTCTTCCGCCCCCTGCTCGTGGCGGAAGAGCCCGGCCCCGTGGCGGCCCGGGGAAATGTACGCATAATACCCCATCACACCTTCGACGACCACCCTCCCCTGGAGGTTCTTCTCGTTCCGGGAGGCGTGGTTTCAGAGGTCATGAAAAAACCCGGGGTTCTCGAATGGATCCGCAGAGAGTCTCAAAAAGCGAGCCATACCGTTTCGGTGTGCACCGGAGCCTTTCTCCTCGCGGCGGCGGGACTCCTGGAGGGAAAACGAGCGGTAACCCACTGGGAAGATATGGAGGATCTGGAAAAGCTCTTTCCCGGTCTTCACCTTGCTCGAGGAGCGAGATGGGTGGATGAGGGAAAGATAATCACTGCTGCGGGAATCTCCGCAGGCATGGACGTGGCACTCCACCTGGTGGAGCGCATGGGAGGAGAAGCGCTTGCCCTCCGCACCGCCCGACAGATGGAATACTCCTGGAATCGCGGTTGATCCTCCGCCGTTTCTTCCGAACACCATATTTCTGCCCGGATATCCCGGCACAACAAAAAGCTCCCCTTCTCGCTTCGAAGGGGAGCTTTGCATTTTGGCTTGGCTTGTTTTCGGAAAGAGCTCCTAAACCTTGAACTGGCTCAGGTGCTCCTGCATTTTTTCCATACCCTCCAAAAGGGTGTGTGCCTGGGAAGTCACCGCCTCGAAGGCTCTCCGGGTCTCCTCGGTAGAGGTTTGGATACCGCCGAGGCTGCTCACGATATCCGCGGTTCCCCGGGCAATGCTGTCGATGGCGTTGGCCATTTCGGTATTTGCGTGGGATTGATCCTGAGCGACCTGAGAGACCTCGTTCATCACCGCATCCACCGCCTTGATCTCCTCCATGCTGGATTGCAGGGTGGTCTGAAGATGATGGGCCTTTTCGACGACCTTCCGGAGAGTGGCCTCCTCCTCCTCGGTGGCGTGAATGGACTCCTTGGCATAGGAGGTGAGCGTCTCGATAAGGGTGGCGATTTCCCTGGCGGCGCTGTTGGATTCCTCCGCCAGCTTCCGTACCTCCTCCGCCACCACCGCGAAGCCCCGTCCGGCTTCGCCCGCCCGGGCGGCCTCGATGGCGGCATTCAGGGCAAGCAGGTTGGTCTGATCCGCAATGCTCGTGATGGCTCCCACGAAGCCGGCGATGGAATCCACCGCCCCCGCCAGGGAAGACATCTTTTCACGATTTTCCTGGGAAAGCTCGCTTACCGAGCCAATCTCCCCGATAACATCATGCATCTGGGAGGATACGTCGTTGGTAAACTCAAAGGTCCGGGCCGAAGCCACCACGCCCCGCTCCGCCGCCTGGGCAACGGTAACCGACGTGGAGGCCATTTCCTCCACCCCCGCATTGGTCTCCTCCACCGCCGCGGCGTTCACCTCGGAAAGTTCCACGATCTGCTCCACTGCGGATTTTACTCGATCGATGGCCCCCATGGATTCCCGGGCAAGCTCCGAAAGATCTTCGGAATCTCCCCCCAGCTTTCGGGCGATGGCGAGAACGTCCACGATAAGCCGGGAGAGCTTTTCCATGAACTGGTTCAGAGAGCCCCCCAGGCGGCCGACCTCGTCGCTGGTACGGATATTGGTCCGTACCGTAAGATCTCCCTCTCCTTCGCCGAGCTCCCGCACCAGGGCGGTCATCTTGCGGAGGGGAGAAGCCACCTGAAAAAGACCGAAGATGTTTACCAGCAGAACGAGAACCGCAATGCCAAGAGCTATAAAGACGATATTGCGGATGATTTCTGCACTTACCACAGCCGCCTGGCTATTGAACGACGTTACCAGGTTCGCCTTGGTGGTCTCATTTTCCCGGGCCAGCGCATCAAGATAGGTGGTGTTCAATCCGATTTCCACGGTCCCGATGGCCTTGCCTCCGTGAATGATCTTTTCGGTGAAAGCCTTGATTTGGGGAGTTTCCTTCTTCTCCCCCGCCGCGACGGAACCGCTGTCATCGTAGATCACCGCATAGGCCACGTTGGGAACCTCGAGCATTCCCGCGGCGTAATCCGAAAGGGACTCTTCGTTGAAATTCCACAGAGGAGCCGCCGCAATCCAGGCCAGATAATGAGACATGGCCTTGCCGTAAGCCTCGGCGGACTCCCGATCCCGAATATTCTTGTTTTCAATGTCCTGGTTCAGCATGGTCTCCGCCACGCTTTCCACGGAGCGGGACATGGTCTGACAACCCCTCAAGGTGGCATAGAGAATGGATCCCGTAAGCACTATCATGCTCAGCGCCACAAGAATCCCCAGTTTTGAAACGATGCTTCTGAACATTCCATCTCCCCCTGTCATGTCGTATCCAAAAGAGTCGATTCCCTGGCCGGTAAAATTTTTGGTGAGATTCCGGGGCTTCCGGCTGCCCGCCCCCTCTTTCGAAGAGCGGCAAAAAAGACCTTCAATTTCCGGAAGGGTACGCTGAAATAATATCACAAAAAAGTCTGGTTACTGCAAATATGCCAAAAGAAAACATCAAACCCCGCTCTTTTTCCCATATATAACACAAGAAACGCAAAAAAGCACCCCGAAAATACTCCGGAAGTGCTTGAAAAACCGAAAAAAAAGAATTTTTAAATGTTAGAAAAAAGCGGGAATTTTTCCGAAAAACCCGAAAAATCCCTTTCGCTCCATGAAAAGAACGCTCCGAAAAAACCGCGTAAAAGCCTCAAGACTTTTGAGAAAAGAGGAGTTCCGCCTTTACGCGAAGCTCTTCTCCCTCCTTCGATCCCTCAGGCAGAGCCGTTTTTGGGAAAAAGAGACCCTCCGTGAGGAAGAACGTAGGTGGCCGCCTCCCGGGGAAGCAGAGAACGAGCCAGCTCCAGAGCTTTTTCGAGAGAGGACGTGACGGTGATTCCCGAGCCTTCCAGTCCCCGGGGATCCAGGGAGGAGACGAGAATTACCGTACACCGGGAGGTATACTCCCGCAGAAGATACCCCACGTAACGGGCTATGGAAAACTGTTCCCGCAGGGCATCCTCCCGCTCCATATCGTCGGAATAGGCGGTAAGCATGTGCAGGAATTCCTCGCTTCCGAGCCCCTCGGCACACTCCGCCAGAACGATGAGCACTCCCTCGTCCCGCACCGCCTCGGAGGCGTTGAAAATGGCCTTGGAAGCCTGGTAGAAGAGTAAATCCTTGGGATACCCTCCGGCGCTGGCGATGACAAGATCTCCCCGTTTGGATATGGGAACCCCATCCAGAGAATCCACCAGGCGAACTCCCTCCTGGTACGCCTTTTCCCAATGGCCGCTTACGGCGGCTGCAATTCCCCGGGGCCCCATGATGACGTTGAGGAGAAAATCCGGTTCCGCCATGGCGCACCCCTCCACCATATCCAGATGCACCGGGTTATTCTCGAAGTTGCCGCACCGGGCCTGAAGATTCCTGCCCTTTCCCCGTTCGGGAGAAAGGGCCAGGGCATGGTTGGCCTGAATGCTCTCGTACCCCGCTATGCCGGGCAGCACGGACTTGCGCCCCCCGCCCCAGCCAGCCATGACGTGATAAGCCACCACCCCCGTAAGAATCAGGCGATCGCACTCCAGAGCCAGCTTGTGTAGCTTCACGGAAGTGCCGAAGCTGGTGGTGCCGAGAAAAACCAACGAACTTTCATCCCGGCAGTCGTGATCCGTCAGGGTAAAGCGATCTGCCAATCGATGCCCCAGAATGAGTCGGTGTTCTTCTTTCGTTTGAGCTCGATGGGTTCCGGTGGCACAGAGAAAATGGATATCCTTCTCCCGAATTCCTCCCGCTTCGAGCTCCTCCACGAGATAGGGAAGATAGACTCCCATGCGCTGCCAGGCTCGGGTTATGTCCGAAACCACCACGCATACGGATTCCCCGGGAGCCACCATCTCCCGAAGCCTGGGGGTGCCCAGGGGACTTTCCAGGGCCCTGCGGATAACCACTTCTTCGGAAATCTCCTCCTGGGCAGGAAGATCCAGCACCCCCAGGAGTTCGCACCATGAGGGAAGCTCAAGTGTTCGAAGATCTTTTCCATAGGGAAGGTCATAGGTCCGCATGATGTTTCTCCTTCCTGCAATTCATCGAAAAGGGCTGACCATTACGGGAAACGCCGTTCTCGGAGAACGGCGTTTTTTCAAGGCTCTTTCGGAGACGAAGTCTCTATTCCGTCAAAGGAGCCACTCCGAACTCCCGGGCATACTCTCCGAGGATCTTCCAGGTGGCTTCATCCAGAGAGATTCCTTCTTTCAGGGAGCGCTGGCGGCTTTCCGACTCCTTTTCTCCATGGATGTAGATGCGCTCCTGCCCCTCCGCCTTGGCGCTGGAACGAACCTCCTGGAGAATCCGGGAAACTTCCCGGCGAATGCCCTCGGCATCTCCGTACACATCCAGGCTGGTGACGGCGAAGTAATGGGTAATGCCGCTCCCCGTGCCGGGATTCTGGAAGGTCTGGGGGCTCCATCGCCCCAGGGAGAAGGCGGAGCAGAAGAGATCCACCATGAGTCCCAGTCCGTACCCCTTGTGTCCTCCCAGGGTCTCTCCCTCTCCTCCGAGGAAAAGGTGTCCTCCCCAGGGAGATTCTTCTTTGAAAAGTTCCTCCAGGTGGGACGCATCGTCGGTGGTCTTTCCGGTTTCGTCCACCGCCCAGCCCAGGGGCATGGGTTTTTTCCGGCGGTCGTAGACCTCCACCTTGCCGTGGGCCACCACGGGAGTGGCCATATCGAGGAGAAAGATCTCCTCTCCCTGGCCGGGCACCGCCACCGCAATGGGATTCGTTCCCAAAAGGCGTTCCTTGCCGAAGGTGACGATACAGCACTTCCGGGTGTTCGTCATGGCCATGCCGAGACATTTCTCCTGGGCCGCCCGCTCCGCCCAGAGCCCCGCCATGCCGTAGTGGTTGGAATTTCGCACCACGCAGGAGCAGGTTCCCGTAGCGTAGGCCTTGCGAATGCACGCATCCATGGCGAACTTTGCGATGTGGGCTCCCACTCCGGAGTGTCCGTCAATAACGAGAGAAACCGGCGTCTCGTGTACCACCTCGGGCTCCGCTTCGGGAAAGGCGAATCCTCCCTTCACGTTCTGCCGATAGAACTGAAGCCGGGCCACTCCGTGAGAAGGCACTCCCCGGGCATCCGCCTCCACAAGCACCCAGGCGGTGGTTTCCGCCTGGGGCCGGGGATAGCCGAGCCCCTTCTCCAGAATTTCCATGGTATGCCGAAAAAGAGCGTCGTAGGTTACGATATGCATAAAATGTGTTCCTCCTTACAGAAGACGGGCAAGCCCGCCTCCTTCGTTATTTCTCTTGTAACACTTTCCAAACCGCTATTTTTCAAAAATCGACCCTGCGGGCTCCTTGCCCAGGAGAGAAGTGATGATGAAGGTGAGTATGCATGCGGGCCATACGAGATAGACCACGTGAGAGACCACGTGAGTCTCAGGGAAAAGGCTCCAGGCTCCCCATACGAGAAGGGAGACCAGGATGGTCCAGAACCCGCAGATCTTTTTGCACAGCTTGGGCAGAAAAAGGTTCGCCAAAATGAGCAGCGTGAAGGAAGCCGTTACCGCCAGAGCGGAGGTGATGGCCTGAAGGATTCCCACCACCGTAAGGGCCAGGAAGAAGGTAAGCACGCTCACCAGGAGGACGCTGAGGCGGGAATAGAAGATTTCGAGCTTGGGATCCATCTCCCTGCCCTGGTGGAGTATGGGTTTGAGAATATCCTCCAGTACCAAGGTGGAGCTTCCGAGAAGAAGCCCCACGGCGGTGGAGATGTCCGCCGCCCAGAGCCCCGCAAGAAAAAGACCTCCCACCAGGGGGCTTACATGGGTCACGATCTTGGGAAGAGCCATGGCGGAGTTCTCCAGTCCGGGAAACTGTGCCGCCGCGATAATGCCGAAAAGGGCACAGAGGAAGCCCACGGGAAGAATGGCGATGCCTCCGAAAATGAAACCCCACTGGGCGGAACGCTCATCCCGGGCGGCGAAGGCGATCTGGTTGATGGCCTGTACGGAAAAGCCCTGGGTGATCATAACCACCATCCAGGCCACCACCACGGCTATTCCCATGCCGGAGGTCCAGCTCATCCAGCTATCCGAAGGAGGAAGCTGGGCAAGGATGGTCTCCATGCCGCCAAATGCGTTGGAAGCACTGTAAAGAGCCGCCCCAATACCCACGTAGATAACCACCACGTTGATCACGTTGGCGAGCCCGCCCGCGAGATACCCTCCCACAAGGGTCACACCGATAAAGATCACCGCCGTAGCGATCATGCCTGTCTGAAAGGTGAAAATCTCCGGCAGCAGCGCCGTGAGCACCGCGCCCCCCGCCACGTACTGGAGAGAGGTGATCACCATCTGGATGAGAAGCTGGGCCACCGCGCCGAGTACCCGGGCTCCGGGGCCGAACATGCGCCCCATCATCTCCGGCACCGTACGCACGTTCATACGGCGGAAATATCCCGCCGCCACAACTCCCACCAGAATGCCCGCCACGCCCCAGGCGGCGTTGTACCACCCGGCGGAAAGCCCCCGGGTATAGGCGTTCTGGGCCACTCCCACGGTGGAGGCGCCTCCTATGGCAAGCCCCGCAAGCATGGCCGCCACAAGCACGGGAGGCAGATTGCGCCCCGCCAGGAGATAGGCCATGGCCCCCTTGGCCTCTCCCTGCTGCTGCATCTTCAAAGCCTTGAAAGAAACCGCGAAAAGAAGAGCGATATACGCTATAAGAATACCCAACTGAATGCTCAACTGAACTAACCTCCTCATCATCTCGCCGGAAACATCTCCGGCACCTCTGCTTTCGGGGCGCTCGAAACTATGGTATACAGCACTAAGATATCGGTTTTTTATACTAAAGCATTCGTGGGTTGTCAAGAAAATCCCCATTGCGCATTTACAAAAAAAATTTCAGCCCCACCACATGTTCACGTTCATAAAAGCCCGGAAGAATGAACGTGTTATGCGTAAAAAAATCAAGGAATTTTGAAAAATTCAACCGGCAGCATGTGGCCGAAGCGGAATGCTGCCGTGAGTTCGGAACCCTTAAAATCTCATTCCCCTTTCCGGGGCTCTCATTTTTTATGAAAAACCCTCGTATCGAGGAGGCCGTAGGCATTAAAGCTCTTTCGCAAGGTGAGCCAGAGAGCCAGAAAAACCGTGAGAGCCGTGCCGGAGAAAATGGCAATCATGATGGCAATCTGGTATGAAATGGCCGTCAGAGGGTTCACTCCCGCGAGGATGACTCCGGTCATCATTCCCGGCAGGGCAACCAGGCCGATGGTGGCCATGGAAGCTACCGTAGGAAGCAGGGAAGCCTGAAGAGCCCCCCGCATGTAGGGATCAAGGGCCTCTCGAAGCGTAGCCCCCTGGGCAAGGCTCTGATGATAGATCTTTTCGTCTCTTTTCAGGGACTCGTAAAAATTCCTGAGGCCGATAATATCCGCCCGCAGGCAGTTGCCGAGCACCATTCCCCAAAGGGGAATCACGTATTGGGCATCCAGGCAGTTGGATCTCTGAAGAATGGCCCCCATGAAGACGAAAACAGGCACCAGAGTTCCTGCGGCCAGAGCGATAAAGACGGAAGAGACGAACCGGGAAAGCCGCAGGCCGCAGCCCCGGACAATGGAAAAATCCGCCACTCCCACCATAACTCCCACCCAGGCGAGGTTCAGCCAGGGATTGTTCAGCCGAAAGACCACCTGCAGATACAATCCCACGAAAAGAAGCTGCACCGTCATCCGGATAACGGCGATACCCGCTTCCCGGATCATGGGAACCCTTTGAAGGAGGAAAATCGACAGTGGAATGAGCAGGAGAAGATAGCCCCCCGCAAGCTGCCAGGGAGTGATATCGATAATGCCGTTCATTTCGGCCCCTCCTTCTTCATGAGGGCAAGAGAAACGGTGCGAGTGGCAAAATCCGCCCATTCCGCATCATGTGAAACCGCCAGAACCGTAAGATTCGGGGCTTCTCGAAAATATTCCGCCACCCTGCGCTTGTTATCCTGATCCAGGGCTGACGAGGCTTCATCCAGAAGCACCACGGAGCGTTCGAGAAGAATCGCCGAAATCAAGGCCACCCGCTGTTTTTCCCCTCCCGAAAGGGTAGATGCTTCCTTGTCCAGGAGATGCACTGGAAGATCGAACCTGTCCAGCCATGCGGGAATTCTCTCCAAATTTCCCCGCAGTCTTTCATTGGCCCGAAAGAAAAACGGAGCCTCAAGCACCTGGCGCACCGTTCCCCTTCCGAGATCCGGCTCCTGGGGAACATAGCCCAGATGAAGCCGGGCCTTCCACACGCTGGAAGAATCCACGGGTTCCCCCCAAATCGTGACGGTTCCCTCCCGAGGCACCACGAGCCCCAGCACGCAGTGCAGCACCGTGGATTTCCCGGATCCCGAAGGGCCGCTGAGCAGAACCCTCTCTCCCGAACGCACCTCCAGGTTGAAACCATGCAGAATCTCCCGTTCTCCATAGGCCACGGAAACCTTTTCCATGATAACCGCCGGAGGGGAAGATCTTTCATGCTCTCTCACGTACAGCACCTCGCTCTCTCTCGGCATAAACCGGAGGCCGGATTCCGGACTCTCCTGAAAAGATTATCCCCCAACCTCTCACCTTCGTCACGGCACAGATGCACATCGGGGAAGAGCCCTCAAGGGCCCTTCCCCGATGCAGCAACGGAAAAAGTTTTTGTGGCGGAGTCCGGGAAAATCTCCGAGAATCCTCCCCTAGGACAAGGGAGTCAGGGCGGCACAGAAATCCACCGGCATGGCCTCGCAGCTCACCGAGTCGTCTTCCATGACGTACCGCTCGTAAAAGGGCCGGGCGTCGGGTTCGTAGCCGCTCTGGGGGAGCCAGTTCCCGATAAGCTCTTGCCAGGCCTCGGTATATTCTCCAGAACCCACGGCCTTTCGATATACTCCGTAAAGACCTCCGGGGATGATCTGAAATCCCACATCCCCCTCCAGAGGCGTACCTTCGGGAACCATCACGCAGGCATCATAACGGCATTTCTCCGGAGGCGTAATGTCCGGGTCATCCAGGCAGATACCGAAAAAAATGGATCCTTTCCCCGTAAAACCCCGAGGGGCCGCCCATTCCATGAGCTTCTGAAAAGCGCCGCCGCATCCCTCCGGGCCGTAGGGCCCCATATTACGCACATAGGCTACGGAATAGGAGGGCATCTCCCGTACGTCCACATTCATCGCCATGATACTGCTCCTTTCGGGAACCGAGATATGATACCAACCAGCATATCCCTCCTCTTCCCCGAAACCGTTTCGTTCGTTGCCTTCCATGATTCCTTTCTTGCGGAGCTGCTCCCGGAACTCCGAGGGGGAATAATCGAAGTGTTTCCGAAAGGCCCGGGCAAAGTTCTGAGAACTGGAGAAGCCGTATCGGTGAGCTACTTCGGTCACCGAAGCCCGGGGGGAAAAACGAAGCATACAGGCCGCTTTTTCCAACCGCAGACGCCGGGCAAACTCCCCCACGCTCTCCCCGGTGAGGTTTTTGAAAATACGATGAAAGTGGTACTTGGAAAAGGAAGCCGCCCGGGCAACCTCCTCCAGGGAAGGATTCTCTTCCAGGTGTTCTTCGATGAAGTTCATGGCCTGACAGATGCGCCGTCGGTACTCCTGAAGGGCCTTCTGGGAATTTTCCGGTGTATTCACGGGCTTGTTCATCTCCTTGCGTTCAAAAGGTCAATTTCGCGAAAAAAAGAACCGCCCCATGAGAATAGCATACTTTACATTCCCGGAGGATTCGGCGTAGAGATTGGGAACTCTCGCGAAACACGGGCACCCTTCCGTCGGAGGGTGCCGAAAATTTTTATCGCTTTGCCAAGGGGTTTTTCCCCATATTGACAACAGGAAAATTCAGCGGTAGGATGTCAGGTGGTCGGACCTCTTACCAGAGAATCCGTTTTCTCTTGGCGAACAGTTCCGTTCGAGAAAGGTGAAAGGTGACAAGGATGTTCGAAAAAATCGTAAAAAACTCGGTTCCCGAAACCATTATCGAGGAAATCCAGCACAAGATTACTGCGGGAGAGCTCCTGCCGGGAGAAAAGCTCCCTTCGGAACGGGCTTTGGCTCAGATGTTCAGCGTAAGCCGCTCCTCGGTACGGGAGGCCATGAAGGCCCTCCAGTACATGGGGTTCGTGGAAATCCGCGTGGGAGAGGGGTGCTTTCTCAAGGAACCTTGCCTCCTGGCTCCGGTGGACCAGTACCGCTACTCCTGCATGGAACGCAAGTTTTCCATCCGGGAATCCATGGAAGCTCGGGAAATTCTCGAATCCCAGACGGTGCGCCTAGCGGCGGTGCGGGGCACCGAAAAAGATCGGGAAAAGATCCGGGAGGTTTTCGAAGAGGGGCTTACCTATCGGGACGACCCCGAAGCCTTTCTGGATTGGGATTTCCGGCTTCATCTGGCCATCGCCGAGGCCACCCATAATCGGGCTCTGGTGCAAATGCTCCAGACCATTCGGGAAACCCTCTTCGGTTACAGCCACGATGCCCTCACCTGGCCCGGCCAGATGGAGATGACCATCGAATGTCATCGGGCGGTGGTGGAGGCCATTCTGGACGGAGAGCCGGATCTGGCGGAGGAAAAGATGGTTTACCACCTAAAAAACACCCGGGAGACCGCTAACGCGGTGCTGGAAAGCCGGATGCAGGAAGAGCAGAACGGTCCTCTGGGAAACTCTGTACACGAGAGGGGCTGTTCCGCATGACGGTTTCCGTTTCCTTTCCCTATCACAAGAGCTCTCTGGAGCTTGAAGTACCCCGAAAAAATCTCAAGGCCCTTCTGGTACCCAAAAAGATGCCTCCCCGGCGGCAAACCGAGGAGCAGATGGTGCTGGACGCCCTGGAAAATCCCCTGGGAACCCCCAAGCTGCGGCATCTTGCGGCAGACAAAACCAAGATAACCCTGATCACCAGCGACCATACCCGGGCGGTACCCAGCCATATTACCCTTCCCATCCTTTTGAGAGAAATCCGCGCGGGCAATCCCGACGCCACCATCACCATTCTCATCGCCACGGGGCTGCACCGGGAAACCACCCGGGAGGAAATCGCCTCGCGCTTCGGCAGAGAGATCGCCGAAAAAGAACGGATCGTGGTACACAACGTGGAACGCACCCACGAAATGGTGCCCATCGGCCAGCTTCCCTCGGGATGTCCCTGCAGCATCAACCGCCTGGCGGTAGAAGCGGATCTCCTGGTCTGCGAGGGCTTCATCGAACCCCATTTCTTCGCAGGCTTCTCCGGGGGCCGCAAGAGCATTCTTCCGGGAATCTCCTCCCGAGAGACGGTGAACGCCAACCACTCCGCCCGGGCTATCGCTCATCCCCTGGCAAAAACGGGAGTTCTCAGCGGCAATCCCATCCACGAAGACATGGTCTACGCCGCCCGGGAGGCGGGGGTGGACTTCATTCTGAACGTGCTCCAGGACGAGGAGAAGAAAATTATCCACGCCGTGGCGGGGGATGTGGAAAAAGCCCATCTGGAAGGCTGTCGGAAGGTCTGGGAGCTCTGCGGCACCCCTCCGGCAACGGCGGATATCGTTATCACCTCCAACGGAGGCTATCCTCTGGACCAGAATCTTTACCAGGCCCCCAAATCCATCGCCACCGCCAGGGAGTGCGCCAATCCCGGAGGGATTATCATCGCTGTGGCGGCCTGCGCCGAGGGCATGGGAGGGGAGAATTTCGAACGTCTCATGCTCATGGGATCCCCCCGCAAAATAATGGACTACCTTCTCTCCCTCTCGGACGAAGAAACCATCTCCGAGCAGTGGTGCAACCAGATTTTCGCCAAGATCATGCTGGATCACCAAATCATTCTGGTAAGCGAGCTGGATCCGGAAATTCTCCGGAAGATGGGATTTCTTCCCGCGAAAACTCCTCGGGAAGCCCTGGATCTGGCCTTTCAAATAAAGGGAACAGACGCCTCGGTAACGGTAATTCCCGACGGCGTGGCAGTTATCGTGGGAGATTCACAAATCTGAGGACGGAAGGAGGTTTGAGAATGGTTCAGGAAACGAGCAAGGGCTTGCAGAATCACGAAAAGGATAACGTGGCCACGGTATTCGGCTCCGGAGCTTCCCGAGGCATGCGGGTGGAGGTGACGAATCCCGAGGGAGCGGTTACGTCCCACACCGTGGGAGAGGACATTCCCTTCGGCCACAAGATCGCCATCGCCCCCATAGCCAAGGGGGAACGGGTGATGAAGTACGGCGAAGCCATCGGCATTGCCTCGAAGGATATCGCTCCGGGAGAATACGTACACGTGCATAACGTGGAAAGCGCCCGGGGACGGGGCGACTGGAAGAAGTAGGAAGGGGCTCGAAGAACGAATGAAATACTACGGATATGTGCGCCCCGACGGCAGCGTGGGGGTACGGAACTATGTGGCCATTCTTCCCTCGGTGGTCTGCGCCAACGAAGTGGCGGAGGATATCGCCCGGCAGGTGGAGGGCACCCAGGCGGTACTGCATCACCAGGGGTGCTGCCAGACTCCTCCGGATCTGGAGCGGGTTACCGAAGCCCTCATGGGCATAGGGAAAAATCCCAACGCCGGGGCGGTGCTCATCGTCAGCCTGGGCTGCGAGGGAGTGGATACGGATCGCCTGGAGGCGGAACTCCGCAAAACGGGAAAACCCGTGGAGCGGGTGAACATCCAGGAAGTGGGAGGCATGAGCAAGGCCATCCAGCAGGGAACGGACCTCGCTCAGAAGCTCTCCCTGGAGATTTCCGGAATTCTCCGGAAAGAAGTGGATATCAGCGGCCTTACCATGGGCATCAAGTGCGGTGCCTCGGATACGACCTCGGGAGTGGCTTCGAACCCGGTGATCGGATACGTTACGGATCGGCTCGTGGAACAAGGAGGCACCGTGGTTTTTGGGGAAACCACGGAGTTTATCGGAGCGGAACATATCTTGCAGCGTCGGGCGCGAACTCCTGAAGTGGCCGCTGACATCGCCCGCATTGTAAACGAAATGGAAGATCGTGCCAAGGCGGTGGGGGTGGATATGCGCAAGGGTCAGCCCACGCCCGGAAACATCGAGGGAGGACTCTCCACCATCGAGGAAAAGTCTCTCGGAGCCATCGTAAAATCCGGCACCAAGACCATCGAGGGAGTTCTCTCCTATACGGGAATTCCCTCCTGTAAAGGGCTCTGGATCAAGGACACCCCGGGGCGGGAGATCGAAGTGCTCACCGCCATGGCCATCGCGGGAGCGAGCATCATCTGCTTCTCCACCGGCCGGGGGGCCCCTCAGGGCTTTCCTCTCGTACCGGTTATCAAGATCTGCGGCAATCCCAACACCTTCAATCACATGATCAACGACATGGACATCAACGCGGGGACCATGGTAACCGGGGAGAAATCCCTGAAGGACGTGGGGGAGGAAACCCTGGAAAAGCTTCTCCGGGTAGCCAACGGAGAGCGCACCAAGGGAGAGGCCATCAAGTACACCCGCTCCCTGGACATCTACTGTCTCGGGCCGGTGATTTAGAGCGGTCGTACAAACGGGGAGCCTTGTAACTCCGGCTTGGAGTCGCCATGGCGCCACGCTTCGAGACAAACCGCTCCGGGAACTTTTCGGAAAACCTGCGGATACGCCACATATCAAACCGGGAGGCCCCGGAGAGGGCTCTCCCGTCCCCCGGTGGGGGGAAACCATTCCATTCGTCTATCAAAGGGGGCACAACCTTATGATGTCATGTATCGCTCTGGGAGTAGGTATCGTTTTTCTTCTCTTCCTCATTATCCGGACCAAGATTCACGCCTTCCCCGCCCTTATCATCACCTCGGTGATCATGGGGCTTCTTTCGAAACTTTCCATCGAAGAAACCCTGAAAGCCGTAACGGGAGGTTTCGGCGGCACCCTCGGAAGCATCGGCGTTATCATCGGCTTCGGCTGCATCATGGGAAAACTCATGGAGGAGAGCGGGGGAGCCAAGAAGATGGCGGTGGCCATTCTTCGCCTGGTGGGAATCAAGCGGGCGGACGTGGTGGTGGGCCTTACGGGACTTTTCGTCTCGGTGCCGGTCTTCTGCGACTCCGGATTCGTCATTCTCTCCCAGCTGGCCAAGGAATTTTCCCGGATCACCCGGAAATCCATGGTGGGCCTGGGAGGTATTCTCGGCATGGGACTCTACATCACCCACTTCCTGGTTCCCCCCACGCCGGGGCCTCTGGCGGTGGCGGGATTTTTCAACGTGGATCTGGGGCTCATGATCCTCGGGGGCATTCTTCTCTCCATCCCCCTCTTTCTCATCTCCATACTCTACTTCCGCTATGTGGGCAGCAAACATCCCGAACTCATTCTGGAGCCGGACTATACGGGAATGAATGAAGAAGCCAAAAACAAGGTGCAACATATCATGGAGCAGTACGGCCAGGGCAAATCCATCGACGACTCCGTCTTTCTCGACACCCTGGACTCGGGAAATCTTCCCGGCACGGGGATGTCCTTCGCCCCCATCGTGATACCCATCGTCCTGATTCTGCTGAACACCATCTGCAACGCCCTGGGAGCTCCGGAATGCACCGCCATGTCCGTGGTGCACCTCTTCGGGCATCCCATCGTGGCGGTCTTCATCGGCGTCCTTCTCAGCGTGTACGGCCTCAATAGCAGCCGCCCCCGGGAAGAGTGCCTCAAGATCATGCAGAGCGCCATGGCGGATGCGGGACTCATTCTTCTCGTCACCGGTGCCGGAGGCGCCCTGGGGAACGTTATCCGGGTTACCGGCATCGGCAACGTCATGGCGGAATACATTCTCAGCCTTCACATCCCCGCCATTCTCGTTCCCCTGCTCATGGGAGCCATGATCCGCATTCCCCAGGGATCCGGCACGGTGGCCATGATTACCAGCGGTTCCATTCTGGCCCCCATGCTGAGCACCCTGGGCCTGGATCCTCTTATGGCTGCCCTGGCAGTCTGCACCACCGCCATGTTCATTTCCTATCCCAACGACAGCTACTTCTGGGTGGTCACCAACTTCTCCGGCATGGACGTCAAGACCAGCCTCAAAACCTGGACCCCCGCCACCGCCCTGATCCCCGTCTGCGGAGCTCTCATCCTCATCGGGGTAAACCACTTCTTCTTCTAAAACCTCTCGTCACGCCTCACACCACCCGCCCCCCGGAGGGTTCCCCTTACGGAACTCTCCGGGGGGTTCTCTTTTCTCCGAATTCCTTCCGAAACGGATACGATTCCGGAGAGACGTGAAAGACAGCCTGAAGAAACCCGCTTTTTCCTGTATAATTTTTTGCGGGCATCGGGGAACTCTCGATGTTTGGAATTGAAAAAGCCTTCTTCTCTCTGGAATGTTCCCGTTTCACCCGCAGCATATCCCGGACCCGGAGGGCGCGTTTCCCCACTTTACAGAACGAGGTGGTATTTCATGCGGAATCCGCTCAGGAGAGATCCCGAAACTTTTCAGGCACTCCCGTCCGCCTTCTCTCCGTACCATGATCCCCACGCCGGAGTCATGACACGAGGGGCTTTTATCCTTCTTATCCTGATTCTGGCATGCCTTCCGGCTCCGGCTCATGCCGCGGAAACCCGCATCGCCTTTCTGGAATTTCAGGTAAACGGCAGGGATCTGGACAAGGATCTCGGAATCGCCGCCTCGGAGCGGGTACAGAACGTGGTGGTTCGAAGCTCTCGGGTTTCCGTGGTGGAGCGCACCCAGTTCGGAAATCTGGCCAAGGAACACGAACTCCAGTACTCTCCCCTGGTGGACGAAAGCACCGCCATCGAGATCGGCAAGATCGCCGGGGCGGATTACGTGGTGTTGGGCTCGGTAAACGCCATGGGAAGCATTCTCTTTCTTACCGCCCGGTTGGTGGACGTACAGCGAAGTCTTGTCCTGGAAGCCTTCGAAGTGACCAGCAAAAAGGGCGTGGAAGGGCTCTACTACGCTCTGGGGGATCTGGGAACCCAAATCGCCACCACCCTTCACAAAAAGGGCATCGCCGAGGCCGCTCCAGAACTGCTCTCCCCCGCCGCATCTCCCACGCCGGCGGCACAACCCGCCGTGCCGACTCCCAAACCCGCACCTCCCACGGCGACTCCGGTGCCGATAGATCCCCAGAAGAGCTTTTCCCAAGGAATCCAAGCCTTTCAAGAGGGAAATCATGCCAAAGCGGTGCGGTACTGGCAGGAGGCCAGCCGGGCAGGCCATGCGGAAGCTTCCGCAAGGCTCGGCGAGTGCGTCTACCACGGCTGGGGAACCGAAAAGAATTCGGGAAGGGCCTTCTCTCTTCTCAAGGAAGCCGCACATGGGGGCAACACCTATGCCCGGGGGGTGCTGCACGGCATCGACCCCGCAAAATTCTCCTCGTACAAGGAGGACTATCTGGCCTTACGGCAGGAAAAAGAGCCCTCCTCCAAACCTCCGGTTACCACTCCGGCTCCCGGCACCCAAACACCGCCTCTCTTTCTGAATCCCCCCAAACCTGGAGTCACTCCCTCCATATCTCCCCAGGAGATGTTCGAGATGGCGAAAAATTTTTCCTACGGCCGGAAGGGCAAACCCCAGGACTATGCCCAGGCTGCGGCCTGGTACCGTAAAGCGGCGGAGCTCGGGCATGCGGACGCCCGAACGAATCTTGGTTATTTTTATGAGAAAGGACTCGGGGTACCCCAAAGCCTGGAGGATGCCCTGGAATGGTATCTCAAGGGAGCCCATGGAGGCTCTCCCGCGGGACAGGCCAACCTGGGATATTTCTACGAGGCCGGGCGGGGAGTGCCCCGGGATTACGAAAAGGCGGTTTCCTGGTACCGAAAGGCGGCGGAACAGGGATATCCCCGGGGACAGTGCAACCTGGGATATATGTACGAAACCGGCCACGGAGTAGCCCGGAGCTACGATCAAGCGGTTTACTGGTATCGGAAGGCGGCGGAGCAGGGTCATTCCCGGGGAGAGTTCAGCCTGGGATGGATGTACGAAAAAGGCCGGGGAGTGCCCCAGAGCTATGCCGAAGCGGCCCGATGGTACGAAAGGGCGGCGAACCAGGGATATGCGGCGGCGGAAAACAATTTGGGACGCCTTCATGAAACCGGAGAGGGGGTTCCCCGAGATTTTCGGAAGGCTCTTTACTGGTACCGGAAGGCGGCGGATCACGGAAACGAGTACGGCATGTTCAACCTGGGAAAGATCTACGAACACGGCACGGGGATAACCGCAAACCGTGATACCGCGGTGTCCTGGTACCGAAAGGCCGCCGCCAAAGGGCACGAGGGAGCCCGGGAAGCTCTCTCCCGGCTGGAATAGGGGCGGTACAAGCCAGCCATGGGCACCCAAACCACCATGCCGCACCGGGGTATCGAAGGAGCTCTTCTGGTTCTCTCTCCGCTGCCCCTTCTTTTTCTCTGCATGGAGAAAACCTCTTCGGAATTCTCCTCCTGGCAGCTGCTGCTCTCTCTCTGTGCGGGAGCGGCCTGTTTTTTCTGCGCCCTCACGATTATCCGCAAACCCCTGGTGGGAAAACTGTACGCTTTTCTTGCCCTGGGAGGAAGTTACGGCGCCGCCCTGCCGTATATTGCGGACAATCCCTTTATCGCTCTCACCGCCACGACGCTGCTCATAGGGCTAGGGTTTTTCTTTCTCGATTTTTCCGTGGAACAGAAGCATCCCCCCAGGCGACAGCGCCGGGATCGCAGCTTTCAGCGAGCCTGGTGGGGATTACTGATGGTACCGGCTCTTCTGCTCTGGAACGTTCTTTTGGGCACCGCCGCATCGTATCTTTCCTCTTACGTCATAGCCGCATCGTTCCTTGTCGCCCAAGCCCTTCTTCTTTATTGGGCCCTGCAGAACAGGTCGAAGAAGAATCTTCTCATGGTCCTGGGGAGCATGGTCTCTTTGGGGGTGGCTTTTCTCATCCCGCATCCCCGAAGCGTTCCGGGGTTCACCCTCTTCGCAAGCGCCGCATGCCTGCTCGTTCTCTCTCGAAACGGAGGATTTTCCTCAAAAAAGGAACCCTGGTGGGATACGGTGCTCAACCATCCCGCCCGAATGCTCCTTATCTCCTTCCTCGGGCTGTGCCTGGCAGGCACTTTCCTGCTTCTGCTTCCCCCATCGACCCGAAGCGGCACCCTCAATCTGGTGGATGCGGCATTCACCTCGGTAAGTGCGGTCTGCGTCACCGGGCTTATCGTGCTGGATACCCCCCAGGACTTCACCCTTTTCGGACAGTGCGCCATTCTTCTTCTCATCCAGCTTGGAGGGCTCGGCATCATGAGCATCACCACCGTGGCGCTCCATGCCATGGGACGCCGGTTCAGCCTGAAACAGGAACGCCTGCTGACTTCCATGACCGACACGGACCACCGGGGGCTTCTGGGTTCTCTCGGAATCATTCTGAAGTTCACCCTGGTTGCGGAAAGCTTGGGAGCCATCCTTTTATGGGGGGCCTTCTTTCTCGGAGGGGAGCCCTTTTTCCAGGCCCTGTGGCGGGGGATCTTCACGGCGGTTTCCGCCTTCTGCAACGCCGGCTTCTCCCTGCAGAGCGACAGCCTGATTTCCTACAACGGCAACTTTTTCATCCTCCACGTGGTGGGAGCTCTCATCATCTCCGGAGGACTGGCCCCCGCCACAAGTCTTCTCGTTCCCCGGTGGCTCGCGGGAAAACCCATTCCTCTGCATGCCCGGATCGCTCTCGTCACTACCCTGATCCTTCTCCTTTCGGGCACCCTCTTCATTCTCGTCTTCGAATGGTCCGGCATCCTGGAAGGGCTCTCCTGGGGGGCGAAGATCCATAACGCCTGGTTCCAGTCCGTTACGCTGCGGACTGCGGGGTTTAATTCCGTAGATATCACGCATATCGGAGGCCCCACATTTCTCGTGATGGTCCTTTTCATGTTCATCGGAGGAAGCCCCGGCGGCACCGCGGGAGGGATCAAAACCACCACTCTGGGAGTTCTCGCGCTGACCTTCCGGGCCAACGTCACCGGGAAAAATGAAATCGTCGTGCGAAATCGGCGCATCCGGGGAAGCACCGTTTTTCGGGCCATCACCATCCTCTTTGCGGGGGCCCTGCTCTGGATTATAATCGTAACCATGCTTGAAACCACACAGCAAATCCTTTCAAGAGATCTCATCTTCGAGACCACTTCGGCTCTCGGCACCGTGGGGCTTTCCACGGGAGCCACCGCCCTTCTCGACGAAATCGGCAAGGTCATCGTCATTCTCGCCATGTTTGTGGGGCGCATAGGCCCCATGACGTTCTTTATGCTGCTTCGGGAAGAACAGCCCTCTTCGGGCTCTTCCTGTCCGGATGCGAAAATATCCTTAACCTGATCCGCTCTTTTTCTTTCTGAAAACCGTATCTAAACATGCACCGTCCTGTAATGAACGACGTGAAAAAAGGAGCTGTATGCACATGTCTCAACAGGTTCTGATCATAGGGCTCGGGCAATTCGGCATGTCCCTCGCCCGGGCGCTCTCGGAAAAGGACGTGGAAGTTCTTGGGGTGGACAAACGGAAACACCTGGTGGAAGAAGCTTCCGCCTTTGTCACCGAAGCGGTGGCCATGGATGCCACGGACGAAGGAGAATTGGCAAAGCTCGAACCGGGAAAACGGGACTCCTCGGTCTGCGCCATAGGAGAGGATTCGAGAGAAGCCTCCATCATCTGTACCGCCATGCTGCGCCAGATGGGATCTCCCCTGGTAATCGCCCGGGCGAACGATGCCATGCACCGCCGCATTCTCCAACTGGTGGGGGCTCATCAGATCATCAATCCGGAACAGGAGTTCGGAAAGCGATTCGCGAACCGCCTCATATACAAAAACGTTATCGTGGATACCAATATCGGCGACGATCTGCACCTTACGGAAATCGCCATCCAGCCATCCATGGTGGGAAAAAACCTTGTGGAGCTCGCCCTTCCCAAAAGATTCGGCATTACCGTGGTGGGCCTCCGCCGAGGAGCCCGGGGAAAGATTCGGCACCCCTCGCCCCAGGATCCTCTACATGAGGAAGATACCCTGATCATCGTCTCCACCGAAGAGGCCATTCCCAAGCTCGTCAAGGAATACGGCTCATGAGGCATACCCGCACGGTTCTTCTCGGAGCCTGGATCCTGATACTTCTCAATATCCTCATGGCCCTCGGCTCCATCTGGATCTTCATGCGTATGGCCCCCGCCATCGAACGCATTATCGAACAAAACGAGCGATCTCTTCACGCCTGCGAAGAGATGCTGGAATCTCTGGTTCTGGCAGGGCGGCGAATGGCGGAAACCGAAGACCTCCGCCGGGGCTTCACCGAAGCCTTCGAGAGGGCCCGGAACAATATCACCGAAAGTGACGAACCCTCCGCTCTCGAAGCCATCAGCCGGGCATATCCGAAAGCCTTCCAGGGAGATCCCGAAGCCACGGAAAAAACCGTATTGGCCATCACTCGGCTAAGCGCCATAAATCGAGGCGCCATGATTGCCGCAGATAAACGGGCACGGCAATTCGGCCATGCGGGAGCCTGGGGGATCGTCTTCATGGCCACCGCCATGTTTACTGTAGGCATGATCTTCATCAGAAGCCTGAAACACAACTTTATGGAACCCCTGGAAGAGATGGATTCGGTATTTCAAGCCTTTCGCCGGGGAGATCTTCTCCGGCGGTGCGGGAGCAAACATCTTTCTCCGGAAATGAAGAAAATTTTCGGACAGATCAACGAGCTCCTCGACGAAAACAGCGTTCCCTGCATGGATCCCGAGAAAGATGCTTCGAAATAGGTCCCGGGACGCACTTCTTCGCCGCTCCATTCCGGAAAGAAATGCTTTTTGGAAGATACCAAGAGATTGACTGTTTCAATAAAATTGGTATCATCGAGACGTTGTGGAAACACAACGAAAGCGTGTGTGGCCATGTGGTGTGGCAAGGGTTTTTTGGGAGGTTTTCCAAAACTATTTCAGGAGGGATGTATCGATGAAGTTGCTCAAAGCGTTGCTGGTGGTAGGGCTGTGTCTTTTCTCCGTAAGTGCCTGGGCGTTGACGGCGGATGATATCACCTATCTCACCGAGGAGTATCCGCCCTACAACATGACGGGTACGGACGGCACCCCCACGGGATTCGCGGTGGATCTTCTGGTGAACATCTTCGAGAAGCTGGGAGCTTCCGTCACGGCAAAGGACATCCAGGTGGTTCCCTGGGCCCGGGGCTACAATGAGGCCCAGAACAAGCCCGGCACCTGCCTCTTCTCCACCACCCGGACGGAGGAACGGGAAAACCTCTTCGCCTGGGTAGGCCCCATCTACACGAGCACCTTCGACGCCATGGCTCTCAAAAAGAGAGATTTCCAGGTAAACTCCGCAGAGGATCTCATGGATCTTCGGGCGGGAGTTATCCGGGACGATGTGGGGGATTCCCTGGCTCAGTCTTTCGGCATCAAGAACATCGACCGGGCGCCGAATAACGAGCCGAACATCAAGAAGCTCAACGCCGGGCGCATCGACATCTGGATTTACGGCGAGCGAGCAGCAAAAATCCAGCTCGCCGAGGCGGGAGTCAACCCCGACGATTACGAATCCGTATGGGTTCTGAACGAAAGCTCCCTCTACTACGCCTTCCACAAGGACACGGACCCGGCTCTTCTCGAAGCCATGCAGAAGGTGCTGGACGAGATGAAAGAAGACGGCTCCTACCAGGAGCTGGTGGGTAAGTATTTCTAGACATCCGGGGCCTTGATATCGTAACGGAACCCCAGATTTGAAGTTTGGGACAATAATCCGGCTCCCTCGCACGTATCGTGACATTACGAAGCGTGGAGGGAGCCGTTGTTTTGTCCGGTCTGAAAATCAGGAGCACCGCATGGAAATGCAGATGCCATGCTCCCGGGCAATCCCGAAAAGCCCTACAAGGCCGATCGTGGACACTCCACCCTCCGGAGTCTGTCAATTCCTCCAGCGCCACTCTCCATGAGGCCAGGCGAAGGAGCGGTTGATTTTTTGGGGCTCCCAGGGAGAGTTATAAAAACGCCGATAAAAATCCCCCGCCTCTTCCTCCATATTCCAGGAACACCGCTGCGGATGAAGCGTCTGAGCGATGAAAAGAAGCCCCAAAATCCACCGGGGGCTCCCAAAATCCCATCCCGGGGCGGGATACCGATGAATCTGTTTTTTTCGTGTGGCCGTCACATCGATGCCTTTGAGGCGGCATTCCTCCAGCACATCCTCCTCGGGAGAGGAGAGAAAACCGGAAATAAAGATATGATCGGGATTCAGGGCGTTGATTTTTTCCGGGGTAAGAGTCGTTCCCGGACGCCCTTTGGCAGCAATACACTTGTTCAGGCTCTCTCCGCCCCCACGTATGACCAGGTTGTTTTCCAGGCGCCCCCCTTTGATATGAAAGAGCGGGTTGCCCATAACGTAATAGACTCGGGGGCGTACCACCACCTTCTCAAGACAGCTATCCACCTCCCAAAGCTTTGTCTCGAGAAAGGCCCTGAGCTCCCGGGCTCCCGATTCCAATCCCCCAAGACCTCCTAAAAAATCGATAAGATAAAGATACCTTTCGGGCTCCTGAAGAAATTCGTGGAGCATGGTCATATTTTGATTTTCCAGCATCCTTTCCCACACCGGAAGAATCTCCTCCCGGGAGGAAGCTCCGCAGGAAATCAGAATGGCCTCAATCATTTCGAGAGCCCTGGTAAAGGGATATCCCCCTTGAAAATCGCGCTCCCGAAAATCCGAGTCTTCCCCCGGGGTTCCCCGAAAAACCAGAGAGTTTCCACAGGAGAGACAAGAGGAAAGTTCCCGATTTTTTAGGGTATCCCTTCGAAGCCGGGCACCCATGGGGCCGTAAAAGTCCCGTTCCATCACCGGAACCCCGCAGCCCGGACAGCGGGTATGCAGCCAGGAAGTTCCAGGAGAGTTGAAAAGATAGACATACTCCAGAGATTCCGCCAGTTCTTTGCAAAGATTTTCCGCCTGCCTCTGGGTAGGTTCCAGCAAAGGATCCGCATCGCCGAGAGGAAGGTACCGCATCACCTGAAGAGGCATGGAAGGGGAGATTTCCCGCATCAATTCTCCCAAGCGGCGAAGCTCCTCTTCATTACCCCGGCGAAACATGCAGGAAACCTCCACATGTATTCCTCCATGGAAAAGAAGCTTGAGGTTCCGGAGCACCGGTTCCACGGAAAATCCTCCGCATTCACGGTATATATCCGAAGAAAGCCCCTTAATCCCCAGGTTCACGAAATCCAGCAGGGAAAGAAAGGGCTCCAGGGATTCGGGGGTGAAATAGCCGTTGGTGGAACATCCCACAAGGAGTCCCCGAGCTTTGGCCTCCCGAACCACCGCAAGAAAGGTGTGGTAGGAGGCCAGAGGATCGTTCATCATAAAGACCACCCCTAAACATCCCTCCGCCACGGCCCGATCCACCACCTCTTCGGGAGCAAGGCGTTTCAATGCGCTGCTTTCCGAAGAAAAGCCCGAAACGAGGGCATTGGAGATACAGCCCTTACAATGAAAGTTACATCCCCGGGTGGTAATCTGGAGAAACTTGCCTCCGGGGAAAAAGTGCAGCAACGGCACAGTTTCAATGGAAACCGGGGTTACCACAAGATAGATTCCGGGAAAACATTCTTCCATAACCCCGCCGCGATTGCGGTAGTTCCCGCAAGCCCCCAAGGCTCCTTCGGATACGGAGCACCTCCTCTCACAGAGAAAACATTTCATGACTTTTTCTCCTTGGCAAAACGAATCCAAAATCCCCGATCCCCATTTTCGAAAAGGGCATTCCGAATTCCCGCCTCCTCTAGGGCTCCGCGGAAAAAATTCATTCTCTCTCGGGATGTACGATCCTTCACCTGGGGCTCCCAATGAGGATCCCGCTCTCTCATGGCCGCCACGATGCGCTCCTTCAACTCCCGATTGCCGAAGCCCCCTCCTATCCAGGCAACCCCTCCAGGAACGAGAACACGATAGATTTCTTCGAAGGCCCGGGAGGGGTTCTCCCAGAAGAAGACCGATCCCCGGCTCACCGCCAGATTCACCGAATCGTCTTCGAGCGGAAGGAGGTGTACATCTCCCTGGAGGATGCTGAGCCGATTCTCCAGGCCGCTTTTCCTGCGGTTTTCCTCTGCAAAGGCCAGCATTTCGGGATTGCAGTCCATAAGAATCACCCGAAACCGGGTAATCTCGGCCAAAGCTATACCCAAAAGACCGGTACCCGTACCGATATCCAGGCAGAGTCCTTCTCCGAGGCCCGTTTCCTCATATATCCTCCGAGCCACCACGGGATAGAGAGGTGCAAAAATCTCCCGGGCTACTGCGGCAAATTCTGCGGCAGATGTCTGCATCACGTGGTCTCCATAAACGAAAAGAGGGCGTTCCGAGCCGCATCGCCGTGCCGTACAAAGGCTTCCAGAAGATCGGGAAGCATCTCCCGATTACGGAACGTCACCTCCACCACGAGCACCCCCGGATACTGCCGAATCTTCCGGGGCAAAGGGGCATCACATTTTTTGAGCACCCCGAAAACGAAAAGAGAACTTTCGAGACAAGACATGACGGCCCCATGGAAGGCTTCCGCCCGGGTCTCAAAAAAACCGATTTCATCCATCACCACCGCATCAGGCATCTCCTTCCGGGACTGCTGAAGAAGTTTCGTTCCCAGATCGTTGAAGGTCTCTTGCAGGGGAACAAAACCCCGGGAGATCCGCCGGGCCACAAGAGGCCACTCGTCGGAAAAGTCTTCATCGAAAGGTTTCAAGGCATATCCTCGGACCATTCCCGAGGAACGCACCGGAAAGGTTTCGAACCCCCCGTACTTCCCCCGGAACCGCTCCAGCACTTTTCGAAGAAGGGTACTCTTTCCCACTCCCACGACACCGGAGAGGAAAAGGTTCGTTTCGGAAATCACGGTCTTCTCAGAGAGCCCTCCAGAATCTGTCGGGCTTCGTCTTCGCTCAGGCGGTAATGCCAGAAGAGATCATAGAATTTCTGAGCCTCCTCTATCATGTTCCGGGGAAAGACTTCCGGATAGAGCAGATGACTCGCCCATCGGAGCCCCAGCACACGGTTCACCGAAGGAGGACGGTCAAACCAGCAGAAGGGATTATCCGGCACGCCGTAGACCTCGCCGGAACGCACCGCTCGAAGCTTTTGCCAATCGGAATTTCCGGAAATTTCCTCGAAAAAGCCTCCCCGCCCCTTCTTCCAGGCAAGAATGAGATCGGGATCCCAGAGAAAAATCTGCTCCAGGGAAACTGCGGCCATGCCCGCCCCGGATCCTCGAGGAACCTGGGCTACGTTGATTCCTCCGGCCATGGAAAGAACCTGGGTGTGCCGGGATCCCTCGGGATCGGTACGCTGTCCGTCGGGGCCTTCGGCGTAATAGACCCGCAGCCGACTCTCTTCGGGAATTTTCTCTACCCCCTCCAGCACCTGACGCACCGTTTCGGCACAATAGCTTGCCAGCTCCCGGGCCCGCTCTTCCTCTCCGAGAAGCTCTCCGAGAAAACGGTAGGTCTCATCCAGATGGGCCAGCTCATAGCTTACCACCACCACGGGAATTCCCGTCTGATTCTGGAGTTTCTCCACGAAGGAGAGCGTGCTTTCGTCCAGGCTGGACATGCACACGAAGAGATTCGGCTTAAACGTCAGGATTTCCTCCAGGTTTCCCTCTCGGGTGGAATACCATCCTCCGACGACGGGAAGGCTCCGGTAGGGTTCGGGAATGAAATGTTTTTCCCGGTCGTTGAGAGGATAGTTCCATCCCAGAAGCTGATCCGGCGCCAGTGTGTAGATCAGGGTAGTACCGATGGGATTGGTGGAATAGATCCGTTGGGGAACCGCGGGAATCTCCAGTTCCCGTCCCGACATATCCACAATCCTCCGGGTCTCCGCGCTTCCGGACCCCACGAGAAGCGCCACCATCCCCAAGGCCAGAAAGATCTTCAGACACCACTTCTTCATAGCCACATCTCCTTTCGTCTTTCCTTCACCGTCCATCTTATCCGTGAAATCACGCGGTATGCCGGGAAGCCAGAGCCTTCCGGGCACTCCAGATAAGATTCCGGGGAAGGCACATCTTCATATGCCCGTATTCTTCCTCCAGGGTAACGATCTCCACGTCCACGCCGTACATGGAATGAATGGTTTCCTCCGTGAGCACCTCCGAAGGTTCTCCCCATCCCAAGACCTTTCCCCTGGTAAAACAGAGAACTTTGGAGGCATAAAAAAAACTCTGCTCGGGAAAATGGGTGGAAAGCACGATGGCAAGCCCTCGACGGGAAAGCTCCTTCACCCGCTCCATCACGAGAAACTGCCGTCCGAAATCCAGGCTTGTGGTAGGCTCGTCCAGAATAAGCACCGAAGGATCCTGAGCCAGAGCCCGGGCAAGAAGCACGAGCTGCTGCTCCCCGCCACTGATTTTGGTATAGATACGATTCCTGAGATAGCTGATACCGAGAGTCTCCAGAGCCTCCTCGGCCTTCGCCATATCCTCCGCCGAGGGAGAGGAGAAGAGCCCCACGTGACTGACACGCCCCATGAGCACCACCTCCAGACTCCGAAAGGGGAAAACGCCTCCATGAGCCTGGGGGACATAGCCCATGAATCGGGCCCGACGTTCCGGAGAGGTTCCCTCAAGATCACTGCCATCCAGCAGAACCCGACCGCCTTTTTTCTTCAAAAGCCCCAGGAGGGTTTTGAAAAACGTGGTCTTTCCCGATCCGTTAGCCCCCAAAAGGCAGAGAATTTCTCCGGAATCCACCGAAACGGAAATATCCTTCATGACAGTTACCGAACCATAGCCGCAGGAAAGCTCTTGCGTTTCCAAACGCATCAGAACGTTGCCTCCTCGTGAAAAAGCAGAAAGAGAAAGAAAGGCACCCCCACCAGGGCGGTAAGTATGCCTAAAGGAATTTCCACCGAAGCGAGCGTTCGAGCAAGGTTGTCCATAAGGAGCAAAAAAATTCCTCCCCCCACCAGAGAGGCGGGAAGGAGGTGAAGATAGTCCGGCCCGGCCAGAATACGGACAAAATGGGGAATCACCAACCCCACCCAGCCGATCATACCGCTGATGGAAACCGACGCGGCGGTGGCCAGAGTGGCGCAGAGAATCACCACAAGTTTGTAAAGATGGACCCGCACCCCCAGGGCTCGAGCCTCTTCCTCGGGAAGGGAAAGCACATTGAGACGCCATCGGAGGAGATAGAGAAATCCTAATCCCAGGAAGATGGGAGGCCCTACCAGATACACATCTTCCATGGTGACGGAGGAAAAGCTTCCCATGAGCCAGAAGGTAATGGCGGGAAGCTTATCGAAGGGATCCGCAGTGTATTTGACGAGCGACGTGGCGGCGGTAAAAAGAGATCCCGTCAATATTCCCCCCAAAACGAGGCCCAGGGTTCGATCATGGCGGATTCTTCCGCTGAGGAGACAGGTGATTCCCACTGCGGAAAGACTGGCGAGAAAGGAAAGAACCTGAATGGAGAGAACGTGAAAACCCAGACATATACCCAGAGCGGCCCCAAAACCCGCCCCCGCCGCAGCTCCGAGAAGAGCCGGAGATGCCAGGGGATTGCGAAACATCCCCTGATAACAGGCTCCGGAACCAGAAAGAGAAGCTCCCACCAAAAGAGCCGCCAGAATGCGCGGAAGGCGTATATTAAACACAATAGTGCTTAGAATTTCCGGAGGCACGGAAAGAGAGGGAAAAAGTGCGGAGGAAAAGAGAGACCAGAGCTCTCCCGGTGAAACGGGATAACGCCCCAACGCAAAGGAAAGCAGGATAGCCAACGGAGGAAGAAGGCCGTAAAAGAAGAATTTTTTCCAGGATACCGAGGCAAAATATATCGGTACGGAATCAGTACCGGATTTTTTCGTAACACACTTCACGGAACACCTCCTGGGGGCATTGCAAGCCACACCGTTTCGGCATTATAGCAGGTTCAGCACATTATGCAATATGATTGCGATAAATACAGTATGCTATGCACTTACATATCTTTCTCATGGCCCCTTGCAAGACAAGCCGCGAGACACCGCCGCAAGAGAAGTGCCGCGGAGAATGAAATACGCTGGGGCCTGAAAAATCGGATGGAAGACTGAAGGGATACACTCTCTTCGTTATGGATGGAAGTCAAAACTGTGCGGTAAAAACTTAAAATAAAAATCACTCTCAATTTTGAAAAAAAGAACCTCCGACCAGATCATTCCAGACATAAAGATTATTCCACCATTTTATATAAAGCAAGGAAACGACCCTTACTGGATTACCGGATCTTTTCGCAGTCCTTAAAAAAGCGTCTCCATGAGCCCTTATTCGAATCCCCCGGTTCTTCATGGCGTTTTTTCAATATTGAAAAGGAGGTGTTCCCGGAAAGAGGGAACATCTCCTTTTCGTTCATTCCGAACTTGAAAGTTCCAGAGGGAACACTTCTCCACATCGTTCTTTCATCTTGCCCCGATTTCCTGACAGAACGGGAACACAAGTTCGAATTCCCGCATCTTCAAGATGAATAACCCGGACATCGACATCATACGTCTCTTGGATCAACTCCTCCGTCAATACTTTTGCGGGCTCCCCAAAACCCATGAGCTTTCCCGCTCTGATAACGGCCACTGTCGAAGCCGCAAGCAGGGCGTGATCAGGAAAATGCGTACTCATGACAATGGCGATTCCCTGCCGGGCCAGGCCGTTTACAATTTCCAGGAACCTGGCTTGATTCCCGAAATCCAGATGAGTCGTAGGCTCGTCCAGAAGCAAAAGGCGTGGTTCCTGCACCAGAGCAGAAGCAAGAAGAACCAACTGACGTTCGCCTCCACTGATTTGCGTGTACGGCTTCTCTTCCAGGTGCAAAATCCTCAGAGATTCGAGGATTTTTCGAGCCATATCGATGTCTCTCTTGCCTGGTGTAGCCAAAAAATTTATGTGTGGCGTTCGCCCCATGAGAACAATATCAAGAACTCGAAAGGGAAAGGAGGCCCGGTGGAACTGAGGCAAAAAAGCAATCTCCCGAGAAATCTGGCGGCGGCTCATGGAAGACAGAGAGCGCCCGTTCAGCAAAATCTCCCCTTCGGAAAGAGGGCGGATGCTATCCAAACATTGTAAGAACGTGGATTTTCCCACCCCGTTGGCCCCTAAAAGACATAAAACCTCTCCTTCTTCGACAGAGAGGCTGATGTCTTGGAAGATTCGACTTCCCCCCGAATAGGAAAAACCCGCTTCTTGCACCGTCAGAAGCATTACCATCCCACCCTGTTTTTTGTCAGCAGCCAGGCAAAGAAAGGAGCTCCAATAAGAGCCGTGAGAATTCCCAGGGGGATTTCACCTTGAGAGAGAGTTCTTGCCAGATTGTCGATACCAAGAACATAAAATCCTCCCAAGGAAAGGCACGCCGGAAAAAGATGACGGTAATCCGGGCCCACCATCATGCGGGCCAAATGGGGAATCACAAGCCCCACCCATCCAATAATACCGGAAAGACAAACGGCGGAAGCTGTAAGAAGCGTGCAAAGAAAAATAATGCATCCTCGTTCCTTCCCCGTATCAATGCCTAGAGCAAGAGCCTCTTCCTCTCCGAGAGAAAGAATGTTTATCCGCCATCTCATGGCTCCCAAGGCGATCACGCCAATTCCCATGAGAGGAGCCGCCACGGCTATCAAATCGGGAGTTATGCGGCTGAGGGAACCCATAAGCCAGAAAACGATGGTGGGAAGTTTTTCGAAGGGATCCGCAACATATTTTATAGTTGAAATGAGGGCGGAAAAAAAGGAGCCCACCACAACACCCGAAAGAACCAAAACCAAAGGTGGCGCCTTGCTTTGGGCCCGTCCGATGGCAAACGTGAATATTACCGCCAGAATACCGAACAAGAGAGACGTGACATGCAACATGACCGTCCCAAAGGAAAAAAGAATCCCCAGAGCAGCTCCAAAGGCTGCTCCCGAAGCTACTCCCAAAATATAGGGAGAAACCAGAGGATTGTGAAAAATACCTTGAAAAGAAGCCCCCGAAACTGCGAGCCCAGACCCCACAAGCAATGCCCCGATAATACGAGGCATCCGTATCTGGAGCACCACTGCCTCTACGGTATGAGGCCAATCGTGTTCTATCGGAAAGATCTGGGCCAGGAGGATTTTTGCAACCGTGCGGAGTGGAATGGGGTAACGCCCCACCATGAAAGAAAGCAAAAGCATGGCCAGAGGAAGTCCCACCAGCAGAATTCGCCACGAACGGGGTCTACGTTGTATCCACGTTTGCATATCGAAGTAAATTCCTCCTCAAAAGAAAGGCCGGGGAAAATCTCCCCGGCACCCTTGAAAATCACAACTTTTTTACTTTTCTAATGTTCCCCCTGATAGGGCACCCCGTAGAAGGTCTGATAGAACTCCTCCACCATGGCCGCCAGATCTACATCCTCAAATTGTTGGGGATACAGCTTTTTCGCCATCCAGAGTTCTCCCAGGGCAAAGGACTCCGGGCAGGGATGCCCCCAGGGCTTAACATACTCCGGACTCAGATAGACCCGTCCATTGCGCACGGCGCTCGTTTGCTGCCACGAAGAAGAATTTGCAATTTCGTCAAGCAAGCCCACGTAGCGAGCCTGAACAAAGATAACTTCGGGATCCCAGAGGAGAATTTGTTCCATGTTTACCTGCTGATATCCCTTGATCTCCGCAGCCACGTTCCTTCCACCCGCTCGATCCATGATAACCCCGGTGTATTTGCCTGTTCCATAGGTATGCAGTTCCGGATTGGCCATGTAACAGCGAACTCGGGCATCCTCGGAAATCGCGGCCAAATGCTGGGCCACCAAAGCTCTTTTCTCTTCGATAAAGGAAACCAGGGCCTCCGCCTGATCCTTTCTGCCCAGGACATCCCCGAGAATGAGAACCGCCTCTTTCATTCCTTCCGTATACGCCTTGTCGGGATCCTTGAGCGTCGGATTGAGTTTAGAGGCCTCTTCCAGATCCGCCACGTAGAACGAGAGCAGTATCACGGGAATTCCCGCCTTTTCGATGGGTTTCCACATTTCCTCGGGAGCATAATGGGTAATGATCACCACATCCGGATTAAGTTTCAGCAGTTCCTCCATGTTGACCGACTGCAGATCCCCGGGCATGGAAAGTTCCTTCAGACGGGGGTAGATTCTATCAATCCCGGCAAGCTGCTTATCCCACTTCTGAAGGACACCCACGAGAGTCTCTCCAGCCTGAAGCTCCAGAATGATATCCAGGGCATGATGCTCAAGACAGACCACCCGCTCAACTTTTTCGGGAAGCGCCACCTCTCTTCCCAATTGATCCTTCACTATGCGGAGAGGGTCTGCAAAAGCCGGAACGAGAAAAATCACGGAACAGAGCAATAAAGAAAAAACCATCAAAAACCGAAAAGCCTTGCAACTTCTGGACATGAGACGAGCACCCCTCTTTAAAAAAATAATGGCCTCTCCCCTTGGGAAAAGGCCACAAATGCACCGTCCTCTCCTTTCCAAGCGGGGAGGCACCCACGTTTCCGTCGGCACCCATGGGCTCTTTTCCATGGGATATTTCCTTTAGGAAAAAGAACTCGGAGACAATACGCTAAATTGAAACGTGAGGAATACAATAGCACGCCATAAAATGCAAGTCAATTGCAAAATCCAGCTTGCCTAAAGCCAATCGATTTGCTGTTTTTCCAGAATCCCGAAACCGTATTTCCGAAAAATCCGACTGCCTTCCATTGAAAAAGTGTAATCCAGAAAAGCTCGGGCTTCCTCGGGAAAAGCGCTCTCCTTCAGCAAAGCCGCTCCGTAAAGAATGGGCTCTCCGCGCACTTGCAGCGATTCTCCCTTTGGCCCGGCTATTTCCACGGAAGCCCCTGAATAGAATGTTCTCATCTCGGAGCTTCCCAGGTTGATCTCCCGGGGAAGTTCCAGGAAAGCATATCGCTTTCCGATCAAAGAAGATCGATAACGAATCATGAAGTTGATTTTCCCCTCGTCGTGCAGGGAATCCACCATGGCATGAGTTGTCCGGGGAGGAAGAACGAGACGGGAAGGATTGTTATAAATTCGGTCAAAAAGCCCGGATTCTCCATAAAAAATTTCCGCCAGTCGCAGCACCAGAAGGGTACGGTATCCTCCGGGATCCCGATCCGGTGCGGTATGCGCCAGAACGACCCCAGGATCTTCCAGAACCCGGAACCATGTCTCTCCGTCAAGTTTCTCCCTATACACAGAATTTCGCGGAAAAGCGAGAACCTTGGAGTTGGTTACCAGGGGCTTCACCAGGGAAACCTTTCCGACATCCCGAAACCATTGAGCGAGAAGATTATAGTCGGCGGAAAAAAACAGATCTCCCCTCTCCCTACAAGAGAGAAGATCCCTGGCCAACTCCACGCTTCCTCCGGAAATAAACACAAAAGAGATATCCGGATTGGCGAGGTTGAAAGACGCCCCAATATCTTCCAGCGCTTTTCGAACGCTCCCCGCACAAAGGATCTTTAAAATTTTCATTCCCTCCACACCTCTCCCGGCCCTTTTTCAGAAGAAATCCCACATGGAACGATCAAAAGAATTTTCTTGCGCCACTTCGGGCATCTTTCGGAATCACATATCCCATTCTTAAAAGCCCGTGTTCTGAATTTTCCAATTTTCTTTATTCTTTGTACTTTGCATTTTCGTCTTCACGGAAAGTACCCCGTTTTTTTCCGTCAATCCATACATCATAGCGCTATTTCTTTGGCAGGGGCAATTTATGCTGTCGTAAAAAGGTCAGCTTATCCCAGTATCCTCTCTGAAAAACGATCTCGCCGTTAACTATGCGGAAAAAGCCACATCCTCTGAGGCCCAGAGGATCCCGCCATTCCATGATGGCCCACTCTCCGTCTTCGAATATATTTTCCACCATGCAGGTCATTTCGGCTTCCGCAAAACCATGGGCAAACATCTTTCGTATGGCCTCCCGCCCCGTTACCGGCTCCTCCGCCACCTGATGATTCACCGCGTGGAGATTGTACAGGGCCGCCAGCCTGTCGGCATCCGCATCATTGAAGGCTTCCACGAAGTTTTCCAACACTTCCTTCGGTGTCATATTCAAACGCTCCTTTCCGGAATTTGGACATCCGCTTTTGGCAACAACAATACTAGAATGGATTGAAGCGTACTAGTCCCTCTCTGAGAATCTCCACGCTCCGAACATATTCTTCCAGGGAAATATGCTCGTTCCCCGTATGATCCAGCCGGCTGTCTCCGGGACCGTAGGCCCCAAGAGGACAGTTCCAGACCGCCGCATGGTTGAGGTCTGCGGTGCCGCCCTTGGCGAGAAGTTTCGGCTCATAACCCTGCCGACGCAGCGCCACCCGAAGAGCCCGCACCAGGGGATCGGTCTTGGTGGTCATATGAGCGCCCAAGGCTTCCGCAATCTCTCCGGAGATTCCCCGAGAGGTTCCCATATCCAGCATGATTTTTCCCCACTCCCCCGGATCCGCCTCCAGGGGAAGCCGGATATCCAGAAAGATTTCTCCGAAACGCCCCTTATCTTCCCCGCCTTTCATGGAGAGTACCGCCCCCGAGGGACGATGAATCACGGTTTTCTCGGGAAAATCCTGTTTTTCCACCCAAGCGAGAATAGCCGCAGCGGCCTGAAGCACCCGAGTCTGGGGCCCGGGATCACCGCTCCGGTGAGCTCCGGTATCTTCGTCCCAAAGCCGGAGAAGGCAGCGCCCCCGATAACCCAGGGTAATTCCCGAAAGCCCCGAGGGCTCTCCCACGAGACATCCCGCAGGAGGAGCCTCTTTTCTGCGGCTTTTCAGAAGGTACCGCATACCCCGGGAACCCGCCTCCTCTCCCACCACTCCCGCCAGGGTAATGCGCCACCCCTCGGAAAGAGGCACCTTTCCTCCCGCCACGGCGAAGGCGCAGAGGGGCCCCTTGGCATCCACGCTTCCCCGGCCGTAGAGCACATCCCCTCGTACTTCCGCCTTCGGTCCTCCCGGCACCGTATCGAGATGCCCCAGAAGAAGGAGCTCCTTCTCTCCTTCTCCCCGGGAGGCAAGACAGTTGCCCGCTTCATCCCGCCAGGCCCGCTCCCAGCCGAAGAGGGGAAGATGTTCTTCCAAAAATCGACTGAAAGCTTCTTCCTGAAAGCTTTCGCTGGCAATTCCCACGGATGCCAGAAGAAGGGCCTCCGCCTTTCCTTGCTCCGCTTTGCCGCTGCGTTCGAGATGCTCCAGCCGCCCCGCTCCGCCGGAAACCTCCGCAGCCCTGGCATAGAGGCTCTTTGCGAGCATGCATTACCTTCCTTGCTGCTGGGAAAGCACCTTTTCGAGGGCTTCCGCAGCCATTCCGAAGGATTCTTTCCGGGCCACCAGGGGAGGAAGAAACCGCACCGCCTGGGTACCCGACACCAGGGAAAGCACCCCTTCCTCCTGAAGTTCCTTCACCACCGGAGCTGCGGGAATCGTGAGTTCCACCCCCAGAAGAAGCCCCTTGCCGCGCACGCTTCGTATCAGAGGGGAATCGATGTCCTCCAGGGCTTCCCGAAAAAAGGCTTCCTTTTCCGGCAGTTTCTCCAGAAGCTCCTCCTCCAGAAGAGCCAGAGCCTCCAGCGCCACGGAACAGACCAGGGGATTACCTCCGTAGGTAGAGCCATGTCCCCGGGGAGGAAACCCCCCGAGTTTCTTTTTCCAGAGGGTAATTCCTGCGGGAAGTCCTCCGGCCACCCCCTTGGCAAAGCAGAGAATATCCGGCTCCATTTTCCACTCCCCGGCGAGGGAGAGAAATCCGCAGCGCCCCCAGCCGGTCTGAATTTCATCCGCCACCAGAAGGGCCCCGCTTTCGGAGCACCTTCGGCGCAGTTCTCCGCAGAACTCCGGAGTAAGCATATCCAGCCCACCCTCCCCCTGAAGGAGCTCCACGAAAACCCCCGCCACCCGATTATCCAGAGATTTCAGAAGTTCCCGGGGCTCCAGGTGTTCCACCGAAAGGAGGGAGGATTGCCAGGGACGGCGATAGCGAGGATTGAAGGTAAGGGAGAGGGCCCCCAGGGTACGGCCGTGAAAGCTCCGGCGAAGGGCGAGGAGCCGGGGGCGCTCGGAATTCAGAGCCAGCACCAGCTTGAGAGCCCCCTCCATGGCTTCGGCACCGCTGTTGCACAAAAAAGGGGTATATCCGGAAAACCGTTCCTCCAGAGCTTTTAGAAAGATCCTGCGGCTCGGTGCCTGGAGGCTTCCGCCGATGGTCCAGAAATTTTCCGAAGCTCCCTGGAGAGCCCGGAGCAGCCGCGGGTGGGCGTGTCCAAAGAGAGCCGCTCCATGTCCTCCAAGAAAATCCAGATATCGCCTTCCCCGGTTATCCCAGAGAAATTCTCCCTCCCCCCGAACCGCTTCTATCCCGCGAGTGCCATAGAGCGCCGACTCCATAGATGGGTTCCTCCTCCCTGTAAGGCATATTCCAAAGGCGTTTCTCTTCGGCTGTCGCAAAGAATGGCCCGGGGAATTCCTCCCTCCAGGGCTTCCCGACATGCCAGAAGCTTGCGCTTCATGTTTCCCCGGGCACAATTCTCCAGAAAACCCCAATCCTCCAGGCTTCCCCGGGCAACGAGGCTTTCCTCCCGGGCGGGATCTTCCAGAAGCCCCGGTACGTTGCTGGCGATGACCAGCACCGAAGCCCCGAGGGCTTTCGCCGCTCCTGCGGCGAGGCGGTCTCCATCCACATTAAGACAGAGACCACTCTCCTCGTCGTATCCCAGTGGCGGCAGAAGAGGAATACCTCCGCATCCGATAATTTCCTCCATCTGCTCCGTATAGACCCGGGAGATGCGGCCGCTGTAGTTCCCCCGAAGCACCCGGAGACGTCCCTCCTCCAGGATGCGCAGGGAATCCTTGCGCAATGCCTGGACAGATCGGTTCGAGGAGGGAAAGACGGGACATCCCCGGCCTCCCTGTTCGGCCAGAAGCTCCAGAAGCTCCACGGAGTTCCGGGCTGCCGCCACCTCGAAGAGAGCCTGCTCCCGAAGCCCCACGAAACGGCTCCGGTATCCTCCGGGGCTCGTCACGTGGCGAGGAGTGATTCCCACCCCTTCGCAAAGCTCGTTCATCCGGGCACTGGCGCCGTGCACCACCACCCACTCCTCTCCCAGACTCACCCGTTCCGCAATCTCTTCCATAAGAGGAGCCGCACAATTTCCCGAAGCCCCTCCGATCTTCACAACACCACGAATCATCATAGAACCTCCCGATTTCATACTTTTATGCAGACCAGCTTTTCTCCACGGTACGCCACCGGACAAGCCGCAGCCACTCTATGCCGGATAGACCGGCATCATCTCCAGCCCCAGAGTCTCGGGAAGACGGAACATCAGGTTTGCCGCCTGTACCGCGGTACCCGCCGCACCTTTGAGAAGATTATCCAGGGCACTTCCCACCAGGAGGGAGCGCCCGTCTTCGGCGAGGGCGAAGCCGATCTGTACCCGATTGCTTCCCAGCACCATCCGGGGATCGGGAAAACGAAGATGTCCCGGCCGGGAGGGACAGAGGTCGATAAAGGGTTCCTCCTTCCAGCAGGAGCGGAAGAGTTTCCAGATCTCGGGCTCCTCCATCTTCCGGACAAGCCGTACCCGGGCGAACATCTGCACCCCCCGCACCATCTCCGCCGCCGTAAGGGTCATGCGGGTTCGGGATGCCTCCAGGCCCGTTTCCTGTAAAATTTCCCCCAGGTGACGATGCTCGAAGAAGGAGACCACCCGCAAGACACCCCGCCGGTAGGGATGATGGCTTCCCCGGGAAGGCGAGGCCCCTCCTTCGCTGGATCCCGCCCGCATTTCCATATCCACCTCTTCGATCACTCCTGCCCGGGCGAGGGGATAGAGCCCGAGAATGCCCGCAGTGGCGTTGCATCCCACCCCGGAGACGAGAGCGCTCCGGGAAATTTCTTCCCGGTGCAGCTCCGGAAGGCCGTAGACCGCCCTTTCCAAAAGCTCCGGAGCGGGATGCTCCTTTCCGTACCATCGACGATACTCTTCGGGGCGGCGCAGTCGAAGATCCGCCGAGAGATCCACCAGGGGAACGCCGCGATTTGCATAGAACGGAACGACCTCCAGGGATGCCCCGTGAGGAAGAGCCAGAAAGGCGAGATCCGTCTCGGTATTGCGGGCCTCTTCGGGGGAGATAAAGCACTGGTTTCCGTAAGCGGAACGCAGGTGAGGGTGCACGTGCCAAAGAGGCCGCCCCGCATTGCTCCGGGAAACCACTCCGGCGACATTCATGACGGAATGGGCCGCGGCGATACGAAGCAGCTCCCCTCCGGCCATACCGGCTCCTCCCCAAATCACTACATGCTGCATACAATTCATCCTTTCCTGGTTGTCCCAGAGACAACATGTTTACCCAAGAAGGGTTTTCCAAACCTTGTGTCCCGAGGCACTCCATGGGAGCTTTCGCTTATGTGTCTCCTCTGCACCCGCGTGGTGGAACCCCTCGCAGGGTACAAAAAAACCCGCCTTCCTTCTTCGGGAAGCGGGCCGAAAAAACGCTTTTCGAGAAACCCTGCAGTTTCTTCTAGGAGAGGGGACACTCCTCCTCTTCGGCCCGGTATGGAACAACAGCGGCGGCTCCTCGGGGAGCTCGCTTTATCCGTTTTGCAGGCTTTATGCCTTTTGCCGCATCCGAAGAAAGATTCTTTTCGAGAAATGCACAATGTTCCAACAGCTCCCCGGGAATATCCACCCCGGTGATGTCGATGGAATTTCGGAACTCCCCGCCGTCGTTGATCTCGTTCACCATCCACCCCGAAGAGACGGCAAAGCAGTCCACCGCCAGGAAATCTCCTCCCACCGCTTCATACACCCGGTTCAGAAGATCCGTCAGGCCCCTTTCCAGGGGCTGTCTCTCCGCCCGGCCTCCCCGGGCGGTATTGGTGATCCAGTGCCCGCTGTACCGCCGGATGGCGCAGCGAGGCTCTCCGCCGATGACGAAGGCCCGCACGTCGAAGCCCTCCTTCTCCACGTACTGCTGCACGTAAAAATTCCGGTGCTGCCCTCCAAGCTGCATTTTGTGTTCGATCACCGTCTCCGCCATCTCCGGGGTATCCACCTTGGCAAGAAGACGTCCCCAGCTCCCGGTCATGGGCTTGAATACCACGGGATAACCGAGATCTTCCGCGGCCTTGAGCGCCCCTTCGGCGGAAAAGGCGAATCGAAAGGCGGGCTGAGGAATTCCTACGGCCTCCAGAAGCATGGAGGTCTCCCCCTTGGAGCCACAGCAGGAGATAACCTCCCGGGGGTTCACGGTACGCCATCCCCGATAGCCAAAATGGGAAGCCAGAAGCTCGTTCTCTCCGTGGGCGATACAGCGCAGCAACAGCAGATCCCCTGGATCGAAAAGATCCTCTCCGGCACCGCCTCCCCAGAAATCCTCCCCCAGATGATGCAGGGAAAAAGGAATTCCCCGCCGTTCCGCCGCCTGGGCAAGAAGTTTTTCCTCCGCCCGAAGGCGGGTATAGAGCATTCTCAAAGCCACGGCTATTCTCCCCAATCCTCCTGAACCTCCGGAGCCTCTTCCACCCGCAGGGGAGAAAGCCCCACCACTTCGAGCTCCGTACCGCAGTCGGGACAGAGAAGGAGCTCCCCCTCCATCACGTCGGAAGCCACTGAAATCGTTCCCTCGCACACCACACACGTTACATTTGCCATTTTTTCCTCTCCTTTTTCCGTATCCGTATCGTGAAAAAGACCATACAAAAACGCCAGCTCATCCCTTGCTGGGACGAACTGGCGTAGTCCGCGGTACCACCCATCTTGGATCTTCCGGACACGATCCCGGAATATCCCTCTTGAAGGCCCGATAACGGGGGCCCTCCGCGCGAATACTCCAGCGGCATATACCGCCTTTCTCCGCGGGCTCCTCAGGTTTTAGGCTCCATCCCCCTCTTCGAGAACGCCTTGCAGCCGGTGGGCGTTCCTCTCTGTCGAAAAGTGCGGGGTCGGGCACCCTGATTCATCGCCGATACGATCTTTCCTCATGCCGCACCGAAAGGGCAAACATTTCTCGGAAAAACTCGGAATTTGTTGGAGGTTATTATAGGGAGCTTTCTCCTCTTGTCAAGACCCTTTTTAAGAAATTTTTCTTCTTCAAACGCCTTTTTTCACTCATGGTAGGGCTTTTCTGTATGCCCCAAACGGCCAAACCTGAAAAAAAACCATCAGGCCTTTCGGAAGACCACCTTGTTTCTCCCCGTGGCCTTGGCCTCATAGAGGGCCTTATCCGCTCGTCCCACCAGTAAATCCGGAGTATCCCCGGAAGCCATCTCCACCACCCCGGCACTGATGGTAACGATTCGATCCGGGAGAAAACGTTGCTCCCGGATGGCCTCCCGGATACGCTCTCCAAAGACCACCGCCTCGGAAGCGGCGAGTCCCGGAAGAATGGCGAGAAACTCCTCGCCTCCCCAGCGACCCACAAACCCCGTGGGAACAAAAAGCTTCAGTATCTCCGCGGTACGTTGTAAAACCCGATCTCCCGCCTGATGACCGAAATCGTCATTCACCTGTTTGAAATGATCCAGGTCGAAGAGAACCACCGAGAGAGGCTCCTCTTTGGCCCGAGCTTCGAGAATGGAGGTCTCCAGAACGCTGTCCAGGTGAAGACGGTTGCTGATTCTGGTAAGCCTGTCCGTCCGGGAAGTCCATTCGAGGAGCGTGATGGTCTCCTGAACGTGTTCCATAAGCCTGGAGAGAGCTTCCGCAATGACGGAAACCTCGTGATTGGCATATCGATAATCCTTTTCGAGTTTTTTCCGCAGCCGAAAGAGATCCTCCTGGCTCCCCGAGAGAAGGGTCACGTCCTCCACGAGAAGGGAGAATGGACGGAGATACCGGCGCAGAAGAAGGAAAAATCCTGAAATGAGCAGCATAAAGAGCAGAAACATGACCAGTCCCAAATTCCGCTGAAAAAGAAGCAAATTGGATGTAAGAGGATCCTCGGGTATGAAGAGGATGGCCTTTTCGATCTTCAGGCTTCCCGGAAAGGAATCCTGCGAAGAGGAGGGAGGAAAATCTATCCTTCTCCCCTCTCGATCTCCTGCGGCAAGAAGAGGAAAGCCCTCCACCTTCAACTCCATTCCCAGGCCGGTTCCCTCCACAAGCCGGGCAAGATACTCCGAGGTCAGCTCCGTACCCACCAAGACGGCTCCCGTGGGAATGTCTCCGTACAGCTTTACCGGAAGTGCGGAAAGAGAAAGCATCTCTCCCTCCACATTGAAAATGCCCTCCACCCTCTCTCCTCGGAGAACCGGCGCGAGGGCGGGAGAACCCTTCAAACTATCCCCGAAACGATGGGCGTCGTGCGCCCGGGCAAGCACGGTACCGTTCATGTCGGTGAAAAAGATTCTGGAGGGGTGAAGGGGATCGAGAAAGAGCTTGCCCCATCGAAGAAGAAAGCCCGTATCCTTTGCCTCCGCCGCTCGGGCGGCATCGCTGGCTCCGCCGAGGATGGAGGCATATCTTTGTCTCTCCTGGCGAAAACTCTCGAAACGGGAGTAGAGAAGAGCCATTTTCAAATGTTCCGCCTTTTCCTGATTTGCCCGATGGAATCGAAGAATGGCCTCGAGCCTGAAAAATCCCAACCCCAGGGCGAGGGAGAGGGGGAGAAGAGCCAGGAGAATAATTTTCCAGTAGAGCTTCATTCTCCTTCTCCACTCTCGGGTAACGGAAGGTCGAAGACGGAACGGAGGGGATTATAAAAAGCGTCTTCCAGCTCCACAAAACCCGCCGCGTGCCAGCTCAGATGTTCCTGAAGAGCGCGCATGGAAGGAGAATCGGGAGAGATCGAGAGCAGCGTGCGGCACAGGAGTTCCCGGTGTTCTTCGGAAACCGAGGGAGAAGCCACCACCGCATCGAGCGGAATGGGATCGGAAACCGCGAGAATGCGGAAAAAATCTCCGTATCGGGAAATTGCATTTTCCAACGTGCCGTCTGACACCGCACCTCCTTCGATGGAACCCGCCAAAAGCGCTTCGATGACTGCGTCATGCCTTCCGAGATAGAAAAAGTTGCCGAAAAAAGTCTCGGGTTCCATATCCGCAGCACCCAGCATAAGCCGGGGAATACGATGCCCCGAGGTGGATTCGCGATCGGTAAAACCGAAATTTCTCCCCTTCAGATCCCGGAGCTCCATGACGGGACTCTCTTTCAGGGAGATGATCACCGAACGGTAATAGGGGGTAAGGGCCCCCTTTTTTTCATCCCATTCAGCATAGGTAGCCACGTAGGAGACACGGGAGGCAAAACGAATATAGGCGGAGGAGCTGACGATGGCAAAATCCACGGACCCGTCCAGAAGGCGCCGCTGCATCTCCTCGTAATTCCGGGTAACCACCACCCGCACATCCCATCCCGTTTCCCCGGCCACGAACTCCCCCAGAACCCGAAAAGCCGCATATACCCGAGCGGGATCGTTGGTGGGATAGGTTGCAAAGGTATAGGCGGTGTTCGCAATTCCCGGGGAGATCGCACAAAACGAGAGAACTCCGAAGAAACATAAGCGCAGAATCGAAAAGAAAACGTTCTTGAATGTCCCAAGGCTACCCCGAGTCATGTATGGGCACCGCCTTTCATGCAGGTTGTCAGTGACGTTGCCTGAAAATTCTCGCTACTCGGCCCATACGGTAGCACTTCTCGGGCTTCCGGGCAAGGGAAAGCTAGCCCTCATGCAACGGGACAGCGTTCGCGTTTTCCCCGTAACGGGGGAGCGAAAAGGCTCTCTTTCATACCCCTAATAGCTCATAGCGGAAAGAGCCGCTTTTTCCGCTCCCTTTCATAGAGAATCCCCGGAGGAAGAGGAATAACATTCTCGTATCAGGTCTTCCAGAAGGGTCGTCAGTCTCCCGTAGCGTTCTCCGTCGAGAAAAAGTCCCTGGCGAAGCAGAGACTCCCGGCTCTCGTCGTTGGAAAGCCCTCCCCGGAAGGCGATTTCCAACTCCCGAAAGGCGAGCCAGCTTTGGTAGGATCTCCTGGCTTTGTCCTCTCCTTCCTCTCCCAGAAGTTCTCCCAACCGAAGATAGGTATTTTCAACGGTTTCTCCCGGAGGAAGAAGAAAATCCTCCCGTTCTCCTTCAGGGTAGAGGGCACGAAAAAGATCCTCCCCCTGAAGAACCTTGTCATACGCCATAAGCTGGAGAGCCCGGTTTCGATACACCTCCATATCCGCCACCGCTCCTATCAGGAGCCACATGGTTCCTCCGTCGAGGCTGTCGTAGATATGATGGTAGACCAGGCTCTGAAGAGCCAGTTCTCTTTCGACCCAGATTGTCCAGCATTCCTGGGCCTCTTCGAGAAGCCCCACCCCTTCCTCGGGAAGAAGGGACACAAGATTTTCGTACTGGCGATCCAACTCCTGCCGCCAGAGAGCCGTTCCTTTTCCAGCGGCTTCGATCATCCCCCGGGTGGTGGGATCCGCATCCATGGCAGCGTTAATTTCTTCGTCCAGAGGATGCACCGCTCCGGCAGGAAGAACCGTAAAAAAGGGAAGGAACACAAAACCAAGCATACACGCCCACAATATTTTTTTCATACATACCGACCTCCTTACAGGACAGGCACCGAGGATACCGATCTCTCCGATACGGTCATAGAACCATCCCGATCGACCGAGGCGGTTACGTCGTAAAGGAGGATGCGCTCCCCCATGCGGAAGTGATAAAGAGGAGCCCTGCCAGGAAGGCTATTATTCCTGGAAGAGCCCCTTCACGCTCCTTTCTGTCAAACCGTTTCAGCATCTCTAAAGTCCTTTTCGTTCCCGGTACCTTCCGTTACCGCCTTCCGGTTCTACCGGAGCAATCGAGAATTTTCGTTTCTCCCCGCATCAGGGAGCTTCGCCCTCCTGGGAAGGCGGAACCGCCAGCTCCATCCATCGGGGGGTCAGCTCGTTCCGGAGGGCCATTTCTTCAGGATCGGGCTCCTCGGTGGCAAGAACCAGATCCAAACGATCAAACCCCGCCACGGCAAGCTCCAGGTGGTTCAACTCCCCGAAGGCCTGAATTCCCTGGATGAACATAGGCACGCTCTCCGCCAGGCCGCTTTCCTGAATGAGAGGCACCCAGGGCCCTTCGGGATCGAGAAGAGATATAAGATCCTTTCGGATCCGGTTTCCATCCACGTGAAGAAATCCGAAAAGATCATCCCTTGCCAGAAGAGCTTCCAGAGGAGGCGTGCTTTCGGGAGCTCCCGGAAGAGACGCCACGGAAAGGGATCCCAGGAGGAGGAGCCCTTTACGAAGGCCCACCACCACATCACAGGGATCCGCAAGGGAAAAGAGGAGATCCCACGGAGGCGTCTCCAGAAATTCGAAGGGAAGGCCGCTTTCCGTGACGATTCCCTGCATCAGGGGGGCAAGTTTTTCCAAAGCCTCTTCCTCTCCGGATATGTACAGATATCCTCCGGGAAGAGAGTTTTCCCAGGCCCGGCTTTCGCCTCCCATCACAAGACCCAGGGTCTTCAACGCTCCCACCAGAGTTGCATCGTCCACTCCCATGGCGGCAAGTTCATCGAGAATGGCCGCAGCCTGTATGGCATCTTCCTGCCCCTCCTCCGCAGCCTTTCGAAGGGCCTGGAGATGCTCCAGATCCAGAGGAACGGTGCTCATGGCCACAAGCCAGGGATTGCCCCCTCCGAGAAGAACCTTTTCCCGGGGAGCCATGGGAGAACGCCCCGCCGCTCCCTCCGGAAGAGGATATACCTCGGGAAGATTGTTCCGCATGGCAAGCTCCCATTTCGCTTCGGAACAGGCAAGCCCCAGCTCCGCAGTCAATCTCCCGGCAGGTTCCCCGAGAATACCCCCGGATTGCTGCCGAAGGGCCTCCGCAAGAGATCCGTCATCGTAAAAGCGGAAAAAATTCTCCTGGGGAAGGAGCCGCGCAATCTCCATGCGTTTCGACGGATCTTCGAGAGCCTCCCTCGACGCCGCCAGATCTTCCGGAGAGAAGCCCACCAGAAGCATATCCTTTTCCACCGACAGGAGCACCAGAGCCATTCCCTGGTGAATCACTCCATAGGTGGTCTCGTCGAAGGGGACGAGAAAATAATCCGGGGAAAGAGGAAAATCCAGCAGATAATCCAGATCCCCCTCCTCGCCTTCTCCCCGGGCAAGCTTATCCAGCATCTCTTTTTTCCCCTCCCCAAAAGAGAGAGCTCCCTGAAGGGCGAAACCTCTTTCGTCGTAACCCAGGGAGAGGGAAAGGGATTCCACCGGAGCGCTTTGCAGCCAGCCCAGGGCGGGATTTCCCGAAAGCTCGGCAATCTTCTCCACAAGCAGGGAATTCCCGATTCGCCGGCACATCTCCCCGGCCTTTTCCAGATGCACCACGCCGCATATGGCGGTATCCGACCGTGGAGGAAGAGCATTGAAGGTTCCCGCCTCCAGAGAAACCGCTCCAAAAAACACCATGACACATGCTGCAAACACACTCCATCTCTTTACGTTCATCACGTCACCTTCTTTCTTGAGAATACGCCGCTATAGTCTTACCCGCTCCACCAGTTCCTCCCGCCGGGAGATGCGGAGCTTCCGATAGATCTGGCGTATGTGAGACTTGAGGGTATTGTTGGTAATCGAACAGGACATCAAGAGCGCCTCCCGGGATGCACCTTCCAGCATGAGGAGAACGATTTCCGTCTCCTTTTTCGTGAGCCCGAAAGGCTCAAGCCGCAGGCGTATCCGCATCTCTTCCCGGGAAATGCCTTTCTTCCCGGAACGCTTGGAGGTTCCCCTCCTGGGTCTGGATTCTCCGGGAGCATCTCGCATCTCGATCAAGCCCCCCCGTATAGCGAGAGTCGCCACGGTTTTACCGTGGCGACTCTGTGGTTTTGCCGAGCTATTTCTGAATAACCGCCTTTTTGCCGTAAGGCTCGATCTGTTCCTGAGGGAACTGATCCACCCTGGCGTAGATGTACTGAAGCTTGGGGAGGTCTTTGAACATGGAGAAATCCGGAATACCCTGGGTTTTCTGAAGGTTCAGGGTGCGGAGCTTCGGCAGGGCGGTGATGGCCTCGGGGTTTTTCACGGTGGTGCTGTCGAGGTTGAGAATTTCCAGTTTCTCCAGACCCGCGAAAGAAGCGAGATCCACGGGGCCCGTGATGCCTTCGAGAACGATCTCCTGAAGCTTGGGGCACTGGGCCAGGGGAGAGACGTCGGTAATATCCTCCCGAAGCAGTTTCAGCACCTTGAGGTTCGGCATATGCACCACATATTCCAGACTGTCCAGTTTGGAGATCCCCGCCCGGAGAGACTCCATCTTGGTGAGTTTCTCCAGAGGAGAGTAATCCTCGAACTTGGTGGCGTAAATCCAGAGATCCTTCAGCTCCGTAAGGTTTTCCACGGGGCTCATATCTGTGGCGGCCACCGCGTACAGGCTGAGGGTTTTAAGCTTCGTCAGCCCCTCAAGAGGAGAAAGGTCTCCGGTCTTGACCATGTAGAGACTGAGCTCTTCCAGCGCCGTCAGTTCAGCCAGCACCGAAATGTCCGTCGCCGAGGTTCCGTAGAGCCGAAGAATCTTGAGGGCGGTCTTGCCGCCGAGGGGAGAGAGATCTTCCACCGCCTTGGGCTGCATGAAAAAGGACAGCTCCTCAAGCTGAGTCATGGGGGCCAGGAACTCCAGATCCGGGTACTCCACCTGCTTTATTTCGAGCTTCTTCATGGCGGTAAGAGCTCCCAGGGGAGCCAGGGAGGTTATTCCTTTAAGGTTTTCCAGCTTCAGGAAGGAGAGTCCGGAAAGGGAGGCCAGGGGCGAAAGATCCGTGAGCTCCTTGACCCCGGAAATTTCAAGCCCCGTAAGAACGTCCGCCAGGGAAGCGAGCTTTCCAAGATCCGCCTCGGTAATAACTCCTCCCAGACGAAGAGGCTTGCCCTTGGCAATGTCCGGATCCTCCCGGACCATGCCGACAAATTCCTCGGTGACACCGTCGGTGATTTTCGGACCGAAGGTGGAACTCTTGGAATATTTGGGATCCGCCCCAAAGGCGGAGAGAGAAAAGGCGAAGAGACAGAAAAGAACCAGCAAAATCGTTACGAAACTTCTTCTGTTGCCCGTCATGACCGTATACCTCCTTGAAAGCGTTTCTTGAAGATCTCGCGTGCTACCGAAAGGTGGCACAGACCATGAGAAGGGTTCTGCATATGAAGGCCGAAGAGATATGAAGGCTTCCGAAGGGGCCGGAGTTTCTCGTTTCTCTCGTGAAGGAGGGCATCCTCTCCTTCTCTCCGTCTAAACCCCGGACTGCTTGAGACAAAAGTAGGTCGTGCGGCGTTTTCCTTCTCTCCATCCACAAAGGCTGTTACATTTCCAGGAGCTTCTTCGGGGTTTCACCTCGCCTTCCGGAAAATATTCCCCCTGAAACAACATCCTCAATATACACAGAAAAAGGACGTACGTCCCCTACCCCGGTACTAAAAAGAGGGGTGGGTTTTCCCACCCCTCTTCCCAAACCCTTGGGGTGAGAGATCTCACCCTAAGGGTTACTCGAAGGAACTTTTCAATTCTCGCCGGTTGCCCGACCCGGTTTTACGGTAGATGTTGCGCAGATGATACTTGAGAGTGTTTTGAGAGATGTAGAGAAGGGAGCAGATGTTCATGTCCTTGAGCCCCTTGAGGAGAAGAAGGGTGATCTCCGTCTCCTGACGGGTGAGTCCAAACTCCATAAGTTTGAGACGCCGGCGCATCTCTTCCTCCTTCTCCGGAGGCGCTTCTTTCGCGGGTTCCCTATACTCCTGCTCGGCGATGGGAGGCCCTTCTCCGCTCCATTGAAGGGGAACCTCTCTGCCGTCCCACAGGACCAGCACCATAAGGAGAAGAAGGATTCCCAAAAGAACAAAGGAGGCTAGGTAGGGTTCTCCGGAAAAAAAGTGGATATGGCCCGCCATGCCGGCGGCAACCATGAGAAACAATCCCCAGTTCATCACCGTTCCTCTCCGGGGCCCTCTCCGGGAGGCATAGTAGATCAGCAGGAGCCAGGCGTAAAGATCCAGGAGAGTCAGGCCACCTTCGAGAAAAAGGCGGGAGATGTTCGTAAATGGGGAAAAAGAGAGCAGAAAGAGCGCTCCTGCGATGAAGGGAAACGCCCCCCGATAGAAATTGCCCAGATTCGCCCGGGGCCAGTGGCGGAAGGCGAGAGCCCCGGCCAGAGCGGCACAGGGGCGGATCCATTCCGCAGCCTGCCCCGTTCGGGGAAGTGACGGGGGGAAAAGAACCGGCATAAGGCTCAAAAGGAATCCCTGGGCGGCGTAGAAGCAAAACAAAAAAAGCGATAGCCGCCAGAGAGGAAAGTTCGGAAGGGGAGTCAGTTGCTCTTCTTCCTCCCCCAGCTCTCCATGCATGACAAAAAAAAGGACTCCCCCGAAGAGAGGAGCTCCCAATATCAGAAGGGGGGGATCCAATGCTGCCCCAAAACGCATCAAGAAGAGCGCCGCAAAAGGAGAAAGGCCGAAAACGAGGGCCACGTCACCGGGAGCGAAGGTGCTCAGAAACGTTCCCCACTGCCCGAAAAGAAGGGCGGATCCCACTGCAGCGAGTATCACGCCTGCGAGAGGCACCGCCAGGGAGGATCCCGCAACGGGGCTCCACATGGAAAGAGGGAGGGATAGCATACACAATACCCCCAGAAAAGGAAGCCCCCGGAATCCCTTTTTTGGAAATCCTCCGAGAGAGAGAAGCCCCGCCCCAAGATACGCGAAGGCGTGAAAGCCGAGGAAAAACATTCCTCCATTTCCTTCGTAGCCTTGGGCAGCAAGGCGCTGGAGAAGGCCGTAGTGAAGAAAGAGGGATTCCATCCAGGCAAAAAGAAATCCCATGGCCAAAGCCGCTCCGAAAGGCCGCATCCACCGCATGGCTCTCCTCCTTTCCGACGAAAACTCCTGGCCAACGATTTTTCCAGAAAAGATCTCCTGGCCCATCGCACCGTACAGCCTGGTAAGACAAAAAGAACAGAGAGTTCCCGATTTTTCCGGAACCTCTCCATCCGGGGCAAAGCTCTCACATTTCTTGAGAAAATTATCCGCAGGGTCGCCGGAACAAGAAAAATCAACGACCTCCCCAATACCTCCGGACATGGCGGGTCTCACAAGCCAAAGGCGGGCCTTCCGGGCTTGGGCAAATCCGTTATTCAGGAATCCTTTTCCAGCAGGGGAAGAGAAAGCTCCACCTCTCCGGAAGAGGCCTCCTCTCCGCCGTCGGGAAAATACCACTCCCGCACGGTTCCCCGAGGAGCGTGCCCCTGAGACTCTACCCAACGGAGAAGCCCCTTCAGCGTTTCCGGAAGTTTGGCGTACTCTCCCCGGTGAAGAACCGTGGCCATTACTCCTCCGGGGAGCGTGTGAGGGCAGGCGCCTTCTCCCGGAATATGCAGCGTCGCCTCCCCGGGCCCCTTCTCGAGGCTATAGGTGCAAAGATAGGGAACCCCCGGCGAAACTCCCGGAGAGATCTCCACAAGGGCCTTCGCCGCACGGCGCGCAAGCTCCCGAAGATGCTCCCGCTCCCCCTGAAAGGATGCGCTATACCCCGGAAGAGGCTTCACGTGGGTAAACCCGTACCGCGGAAGCTCCCACTCTCTTTCCAGAAGCTCCAGCTCCCGAAGGGAGCCTTCAAGAGCTTTGATTTTTTCCTTCAGGCTCTTACGATGCTCCTCTCCGAGGTGCTGGAGCAACTCCGTCCTGTTCTCCCGGCCCTGCAGAATGCTACGGATATCCTCCACGGAAAAATCCGCCCTCCGAAGCCGCAGCAAAAACCGGGCCTCTTCGAGCTGAGAGCTGAGATAGCGCCGGTATGCCGTGTCGGGATTCCGGCATGCGGGCACCAAAAGATGCTGCTCCTCATAAAACCGCAGCATTCGGCAGGAAAGACCACTCAGCCGGGAAAACTGGCCGATGAGAAGAAGAGTCGGAAGGGGCTCGGAAAAGCTCACGGATCCATCCTTCTCTCCTCTCCGGCGGCACTGAGAAGCTCCATGTCCTCGTCCGAAAGCTCCTCATCATTCCGGTGGAAATCCTTTGTTTCCGCCCAGACGATCAGGGCTTCCCGAAGATCTTCGAGTTCCATCCGCCGAAGAGAGATGCGAGATTCTTCTTTCCGCAACAGCTCCAGCACCTCCTCGAGCCCTCCCTTCTGCAACGTTTCCCAAGTTCTCCGAGGATCCAGACCAAAAGAGCGTAGCAACGTATCGAGATTGTCCATTTTTCTCCTCCTTCGGGAAGATGCTCTTTTCAAATCAAGCCTACACTCTCACACCGTGGGAAAGTCAAGAGGGAATCTTTTCTATATTTTTCCACAAGAGCATTACCACAAAAAAGAACACCCCGCAATAGCAAATTGTCTCACAACTTCCGGTCTTTCTTTCACCCCTTGATTCTTCCATGGTGTGACGGTGCGGAATTCCTGCAGTAAAGCGCGCTCCGGAAATCGATCTTCCACAAAATCGCCGTACTTTTCGAAAGAGTTTTTCACGTGAAGATTTGGCAAGGAACCGTCGACATGGAACTTCTGAAAAATTGTGCCTCAGAAATACTTCGAAGCCCCGAAAAGTTCCGGACAATAAAAAGTTTCTCAAAAAACATCTTCGCCAAAAAGCGAAGGGCTTTTTTCGTTCTTTTCTTTTTTCTCTTTATTAATACATGGTATACTTGACTTAAGTTTCGAGAAAATACGCACCTCAACCATGAGGAGATACCGCAAAGCGGAACCTTGCACTTTCCAGTTGCGAACAACTCCCGGCATGACGCACCATCGGCAAGGGCCATGGCTATATGGAACGTATCATAGCCCATACTCTGTTCCCGGATGCCTCGCCATAAGGAGGAGCGGACGATGAAACCTACCTATGCGGAAAAATGTATGGCCATCCTCAAGCAGTTCTGTCGAAGAACGTTCTTTCTCGTGTCTTTCTGCTTCGCCGTTCCGGCGATGGCTTTCCTTGCCTTCGCCTCGGAAAACCCCGCCTTCTCGGGAGAACATTCCCTTTTTACGGAACAGGAGCGAATGTGGCTGGAGGAGCATCCGGTGATCCGCATCGGAGCCATGGATGCCTGGCCCCCCTTCGATTTTGTCGATCAAAACGGCAACCCCAGCGGCATCGGCAGCGATCTCGTCATGGCCCTCAACAAACGATTGGGACACAGGCTGCACATCGTTTCCGGCGCTTGGGACGATCTCTACGACCGGGTCTGCCGGAAAGAACTCGACGGTCTTCTGGACATCACGCCCAAACCCGAACGGGAAGAGTTTTTCCATTTCACCACCCCCTATCTCGACGTTCCCCATGTAATCATCGCCCCCAGGGATTCCCCTCTTCTCGACAATGAGGACGATCTTGCGGGAAAAATTCTGGCCCTGGAAGAGGGCTTCGGCAACGTCGGCTATTTCAGAGAATACTATCCGAGGGTTCCGATCAGGGAATACCGGAATACCACCGAGGCTCTCGAAGCGGTGGCAAGGGGCACCGCGGATGCCTATGCGGGAAACCGTGCGGTTGCCCTTTTCCTGATCGAAAAAAATGTTCTCACCAACCTCATGGTGCACGGCACCTTGCGAAAACGAGGAGCCTTTCTTACCATCGGAACCCGCAAGGATTGGCCTACGCTGCAAACCATTCTGCAAAAGGCCCTGGACACCCTCTCACCTCTCGAAATGCGAGAAATCCAAAGCCGCTGGGTAACCCCCGCGGCCCAGGAATCCCCCCTCCCCTCCATGAACCTGACTCATCAGGATTATGCCTGGCTCGACGCTCATCCCACCATCCGGGTGGGCATTATGGAAGCCTGGCCTCCCATGGACTTCGTGGACTCCACCGGAACGCCTCGGGGCATCGGGGTCGATTTCGTCCAGGCATTGAACAAGCGCCTGGAAGGACGGCTAACCATCCTTCCGGGGCCGTGGGCGAAAATCTACCGTCAGCTGCAGGAAGAAGAGCTCGACGTCATTATGGATATCACTCCCCGGGAGGACCGGAAGCATCTTTTCCTCTTCACCAACCCCTACGCCACAATTCCTCACGTGATCATAGCCCCCAGAAACGGGCCCTATCTCCGCTCCATGGAGGAGCTCGCCGGGAGAAAAATCGCCCTGGAACGAGAATTCTTCCTCGTCAACTATCTGCGGCAAAACTATCCGGATGCACAGATCATCGAATATCCTTCCACCAGCGACGCTCTGGATGCGGTATCCAAAGGAGAGGCGGAGGCCTATGCGGGCAACAGAGCCGCGGCGGCCTATCTCATCGAAAAGGAGCTCCTCGTCAATCTGCAGATTCAGGGAAAACTGAGAGAAACCGCCTCTATCAACAGCATGGCTGTGCGGAAGGACTGGCCCGAGCTGGCGGAAATTCTCGACAAAGCTCTGGCATCCATGCCCGAGGAAGAGATACAAAGCATTTATCGAAAATGGGGCGGTGCCGCCTCCGAACTGATCCTCACGCCGGAGGAACAGGCCTGGCTTACGGATCATCCGGTGGTTCAGGTTGCCCTTACTCCTCGCTGGGAACCCGTGGAGTTTCTCGATAAGGACGACACCTTCCAGGGAATCGCCGTGGATTATCTGGAACGCCTGGGGGAAATTCTCGGATTGGAGTTTCACTTCGCGGAGGTCGATTCCTGGCAGGAAAAAACGGCCCGGCTCGCCCGGCACGAGATCCCCATGTGCGGGGCGGTGGAAAAAACCTCCCTGCACGAAGGGGCCCTTCTTTTCACGAAACCATACCTTTCCCTTCCCATGGTCATTTTCAACCGCGAAGAGGCTCCCTATATCACCAATCTTGAGGAGCTTTCCGGAAAAAGAATCGCCATTCTCCGGAGGCACGCCATGATCAGCCATATCAAGGAGCGGTATCCTCTCCTCGATCTTATGGAGTTCTCCGACGTTTCCGAAGCCCTGCAGGGGGTGCAGCAGAAAAAAGCGGATGCCTATATCGGCAGCATTCTGATCACCACCCACTGTATCAGGAAAGAAGGATTCACCAATCTGAAGGTGGCGGGACAAACCGTTTTTACTACAGAAATCGGCATGGCCACGGACAAGAACCTGCCCATCCTGGCCAGCTTGCTGCAAAAGGGGCTTGATGCCCTGCCCCAGGAAGAGCGTCAGGCCATCTCTCAGAAGTGGATGTCCGTTACGTATACCTGGCGCATGGATTACCGCCTGGTATGGAAAATTCTTCTCGGTGCAGGGGTGCTCTTGGCCCTCTTCTTTTCCTGGAACCGCCGCCTGGCCAGAGAAATCAACGAACGCAAACGGGTGGAATCGGCCCTGCAGGAAGCCAAGGAAGCCGCAGAAGTGGCAACCCGGGCCAAAAGCGATTTTCTCGCCAATATGAGTCACGAAATCCGGACGCCTATGAACGCCATTATAGGCATCGCCCATCTCGTGATGCAAACCGAGCTGACGGGTAAACAACAGGACTACCTCACGAAACTGAATGCCGCATCCCATACCCTGATGCGCATTATCAACGACGTTCTCGATTTCTCGAAAATCGAGGCGGGACGGCTGGATATGGAATTCATCGACTTCAACCTGGAAGAGGTATTCGAGAACCTCTCAAGCCTTATGGCCGAACGAATTGAAGAAAAAAAACTGGAACTTTTGGTCAAGGTTCCTCCGGAAGTACCGCGCCGGCTGATGGGCGATCCCCTGCGGCTCGGCCAGATCCTTACAAACCTGACGACAAACGCCATTAAATTTACCGAAAAGGGAGAAATCGTGATCAGTGTGGCCGCCCTGGATAGAGGAAACCAAAGAATCCGTCTTTGTTTTTCCGTCTCCGACACCGGAATCGGCATCAGCAAAGAAAAACAGGCGAAACTTTTCCAGGCCTTCAGCCAGGCGGATTCCTCCACCACCCGCAAGTACGGAGGCACCGGGCTTGGCCTGACCATCAGCAAACGCCTGGTTACGATGATGGAAGGAGACATCTGGGTTACAAGCCATGTCGGTGCGGGCAGCACCTTTACCTTCACCGCCGTATTCGGTCTTCCTTCCTTTTCTCCCGCAAGAAGATTTCTGCCTCCTCCGGACCTGCGCAATATACGGGTGCTTGTGATTGACGACAATGCCACGTCTCGTGAAATTCTGCAAACCATGCTTGAATCCATGTCCTTCCGGGTTGTTCTCGCAGCCTCCGGCGCCGAAGGAATAGAGGAACTGGCAAAGGCACCGAAAGAGGATCCCTTCGACCTTGTGATTATCGACTGGAGAATGCCGGGCCTGGATGGTTTTGCCGCAAGCAAAAAAATCCGCGGTTCCCACTCTTTCTTCAAAGATGTAAAAATTATCATGGTCACCGCCTATGGTCGGGAAATTCTCATGCAGCAAGCCGCGAAAGAACATTTGGACGGTTTTCTCATCAAACCCGTAATTCCATCGACGTTGTTCGATACCATCATGGCAGTCTTTGACAAGAACACGTCCCGGAAAAAGCCTTCGGAACCTTCGGGAACACCCAAAACAGACCTGACGGAGGGTATCCGCGGAGCCCGGATTCTCCTGGCCGAGGACAACGAAATCAATCAGGAGATCGCAAAGGAAATTTTGGAACAGGCAGGGTTTACCGTGGCGGTGGCCCATCATGGAGGCGAGGCGGTAACCATGGCAGACACGGGATCCTATGACATGATCTTGATGGATATCCAAATGCCGGTGATGGATGGCTTCGAGGCCACACGGCACATCCGGGCGCTTTCGGGCGAAGCCGGTCGGGTTCCCATCGTCGCCATGACAGCCCACACCATGACCGGAGATCGGGAAAAAACCCTCGCATCGGGCATGAACGATCATATCGGCAAACCCATCGATCCCGACCAGCTTTTCGCCACTCTGGCCAAATGGATCAGCCCAAAGGAGCATGCTCCCTCGGAAACACGCCGCCGCAATGAGGATGCTCCCGAGAAGGCAGAACCTCTTGCCTCGTCAGCACTTCCCGGCATAGACAGCCAAACGGGGCTCGCCCGGGTCCGCGGCAACCAAAAACTCTACAAAAGCCTGCTGGCTAAATTTCGACGAGATTTCAGTGCCAGCGGCGAAGAGATCGCCCGATTACTCGGGGCGCACCAGGACCATGATGCCCAGAGGCTTGCCCATACCCTGAAAGGGGTGGCGGGCAATATCGGCGCCGATTCGGTTCAGGATGCGGCGGCGGAAGTGGAAGCGGCCATAAAAAACCATAACCCTGTCGACATGGAGCTTCTTCTGATCGATCTGAACCGGGAGCTGCATCACGTTCTCAAGGGGGTCGACGAATATATGGAAAGAGGCGGCGAGGCTGCCGCAAAAATTCTGCCTCCGGGCAATCTTGAAACTCTTCGAAAAAAACTGCTCGAACTACAGCCTCATCTCCATAGACGCAAGCCCCGGCAAGCCAGGGAGATACTCGGAGAAATCAATAGCTATTCCTGGCCGGAAGAACATCTTGAGGATCTGAAAAACATTACGCAGGGCGTTGAAAAGTATGATTTTTCCGAAGCGGAAAATATGGCATCCCGGCTGGAAACCGCTCTGGCAGATCTGATCGAAAGGAGGGCTCTTGATGAATGATCTTTCTCATTGTTCGGTTTTAGTTGTGGATGATACCGAATCGGATATCGATATTCTGGTAAACGCCCTGGAAGATGACTACGAAGTGAGCGTGGCTCTGGACGGGGCCTCGGCTCTCGAACATGCTGTCGAACAGCTTCCGGATCTCATTCTACTGGACATCATGATGCCCGGCATGGATGGCTATGAAGTGTGCGTCCGGCTGAAGGAGAACCCAAAAACAAGGCATATTCCCGTACTATTTCTTACCGCCAAAATCGAGGAGCCCGACGAGGCCAAAGGTCTTGCCCTGGGAGCGGTGGACTATATCACCAAACCCTTCAGCACCACCCTTGTCAAGGCTCGCGTTCATAACCATCTTCTGTTGAAACGCCACCAGGACGAGCTTGAGGAGATGGTGCGGGAACGAACCCGCGAACTGCAGCTAACCCAGGATGTCACCTTTGAAATCATGGGAACCTTGGCGGAGTATCGCGACTCGGAGACCGGGGGGCACGTCAAGCGCACCAAGGAATACATAAGAATTCTTGCGGAGCACCTGCGGCATCATCCCCGATACGCTCATTTTCTGGACGACGCTACCATCGACCTTCTGTACAGATCCGCACCGCTGCACGATATAGGAAAGATAGGGGTCTCCGACGGCATCCTGCTTAAACCGGGAAAACTGACCATGCAGGAGTTCGAAGAAATGAAAAAACATTGCCTCTACGGTCTCACGGCACTGCAAATCGCGGAAAAAAAACTTGGAGAACATTCGTTTCTTAACCTGGCCGGAGAAATTACCTATTCACATCACGAAAAGTGGGATGGAAGCGGCTATCCCGAGGGAAAACGGCACGAGGAAATTCCCATTTCCGGTCGTCTCATGGCTATCGTGGACGTATACGACGCCCTTATCAGCAAGAGAGGCTACAAGATGCCCTTCAGCCACGAAAAAGCGGTGGAAATCATTCGAGCCGGAAGGGCCCTTCATTTCGATCCTGCCGTAGTCGATGCCTTTCTGGAGCTTGCTGACAAATTTCGCGAAATCGCCCTGGAGTTTGCGGACCACGACGAGGAACGGGAGTCCCTGGCTCCTTGATCCCCACATCTTCGCAGGGGTCGTCCGATTTTTTATAAAACACGCGGTTCGGGAAATCCCTCCCGAGCCCTGTGATTTTTGGAATATCATGCCCTCCGGCGGGCAAGCTCCTTTTGAAGATCCTTCCGGTTGGCGGATCCCACTTTTTTGTGAATTTTCTTCAGGTGGCTTCGCAGGGTGTTTGCAGTAATGTTGAGCTCCTGGGAAATTTCCCCGTTGGAACATCCCCGGGCCACCAGAAGGGCCACCCGGATTTCCTGAGGGGAAAGCCCTTCCTCGAAAAGATGCAGCCGCAAGAGATCCTCCTCCCCGAAAACCGAAGATCCTTCGTCATTCTCTTCTCCAAGATCATACCCCGCAAAACTCTCCGAAGAATCCCGAAAGAAGAAGTTCGCGAAAAAAAGCAGCCCTATTCCCAAAAGGCTGGCGGTACGCACAAAGGGCACCTCTCCCCGAAAGGCGAGAAGTTCCATGATTTTCATGAGGAGCAACCCCAGAAGAACGGAACCCATGATAATTCCCTGTCCCGTGGCAACCACGGAAAGAGCGCCTTCTCTTCCGGCCCGGGAACCCAGATAGAGAAGCAGGGTAAAAATATAGGCCCCGAAAATGCCAAAACCCAGTTGCAGCAAAGCCAAGGGCAGAAAGGGATGTCCCTCTCCGAGAGCTGCGAAGAAAAGAAACCCCAGCCCCACGAAGCCTTGTGCCCAGGGATACAGGCTCCGAAGATCCACGTTGGAAAAACGATGGAGTAAAAAGCCGACCACCAGAGCTCCCAAGCTGTAGAGAGGATCCGAAAGCTTCTGCGCCAATGACATGGCAGCGCTCTGGCGCACCAAAAGTATGGAAAGAAACATGGCGGAGACCCCGAAAAAACAGAGTACCCGGAAGGCTAGCCGGGGAGGGAACACGAATCGTTCTTCCCTGCAAAAGCGGCCCTTTTGAGATTCTCCAGGAAGTCCTCCGGGGAGAGCCCATAGAAAAGCACCGATAAAGGGGAGCAGCACCGCCAGAGCGGTGAGACACGAGGGAAGGAACAAAGGTATAAGAAGAATCATAAGGGTTCGGAAGGTACAGGCGAAACCGAAGGAAAGGGCCTGAAGCGAAAAAGGATATCTCGAAAGACACCACTCCCAGCAGGCCAGCTGCACCGCAGAGCCCACAGCGGGAAGAGCCAGAAAAAGGATCTCCCCCACAAGAGGTATCCCTCGAAGCCACCCCCCCCAGGGAAGCCATGCCAATGACATGAGCATGGCCGCGGCCCACACTCCCCACTTCGGCCACCCCTCCGGAAGAGATTTTCCCCAGCGGGCCAGGGCAAGAAAGGCAATACAAAGAATCAGGCAGAAAAAGGCATACTCCATGTTGGGCCCCGGAAAGGGGCCTTTGGAAAAACGCGAAAAAAGAGACCCCTCCAGAACGGTAAGCCACTGCCAGAGAAGAATGGTCGCCAATCCAAGAATATTTTTCACAAGTCTCTCTCCCCCTCTTTCTCTTTCTCCAAGCATATCATGGAATGAAAGGAATCCCGCATCCATTGCCATTTCAAGGTTCAAAAGGGGGGTGAGACAAATCACCCCTCCCTTCGACAGATTTTTCGGCTACTCTAATAGCCGCTCATTGAGAGCGCACACCCCACTCGAAAGATCGCCACGAAAAACATGGGCTCGGGGAAGGAGGAACTCGTGCACAGGCTATCGAAAAAATTCCGGAAAAGATTCGTGAAGGGAGCGGACAAAAAGGGCTCCCATTTCCTTATCTGGATTCTCGCTTCCGCTCTCACGGTATCCTTCTCCGCCCCCCTCTTTTCTTCGGAACAAAGGGAGAGCCCCGGAAAAACGATATGCCTTTCCCTGGAAGAAAGTATCCGTCAGGCTCTCCGATGGCACCCGGAGGCACACAAAGCCCGGGCCATGATCGCCGTGGCTCAGGGAGATCTCTCCCTCGCCAAAACGGAAAACGAGGCCACTTTAGATCTTGCCCTTTCCTACAATCGCGAAAAGGTGCCGGCTCAAGGCAATCCGGGAGACGCCTACGATACGGGAATCGTCCTTTCCAAACCCATCTTCGACTGGGGGCGTACCGATACGAAAACCCTCATAGCCCTGGAGAATCTCGCTATTTCCAGACTCCAGGAATACCGGGCTCTCGAAAGCATCGTCTTCGAGGTGGAAAAAGCTTACTACAGCCTTCTTCGGGCCCGGTGGGACGCCAAGGCTCAGAGGGACAACCTTTCCCGTTACGAAATCTATCTCGGAGAAGCCCAGGCTTCCGACAGGGCCGCTCTGGAAGTGGAGGCGAGCAAGGCCCGGATAAGCCTGATTCAGGCGGAGGCGGCGGTGGAAGATGGCCGGGGAATTCTCTACTACAGCATGGGGCGCCCCCCGTCTCTTTCCCTGGAATATACCGTCGAAGATGTACAGGGGTACGAACCCATATCTATTTCCTTTACGAAAGCCGTGGATCAGGCTTTTCTCTCCCGGGCAGATCTCCTGGAATCCTCCAGGCGGATTCTCCGTACCGAGGAGGAACGCACCCTCATCGTCCGGGAAAACGCTCCATCCCTCTCGGCTCTGGGAACATACAATATCGGGGGAAGCTCTCTTCACGAGGAGGATTCCTGGAGGCTCGGAATGGAGCTGAGGGTTCCTCTCTCCGACGGCGGCATCACCGCAGCCCGGCTCCAGAAAAACCGGGGGCACCGGGAGGCCCGGGAGGCGGAACGAAAGATGCTGGAAAACCATATCGTCCTCCGGGTAAAGCAGGCATTACTGGCTCTGGAAGAGGCCCAGGAGAGCCTCCACGTGGCGGAATCCGGAAAAATCCAGGCTGAGACGAGTCTTGTCCAGGCTCATGAGAAATACCGGGAGGGCACACGAAGCTCCCTCGAAGTGATGGATGCCATGAACGCTCTCAAGGATACCGCGCTGGACTTCAACCGGTCTCTCCACGCCTACTACACGGCACGAGCGGGACTACGCTACGCCATGGGGCAGACCCTATCCATGGAAATTCTGGGCCGGATACATCCGGAAGAAAGGGTAAAAACAGCGGAATAAGGCGCCCCGCCAAAGACGCCGCCACGTACATCACAAGAAAGGAAGGTGTATGCAGAAATGAGATATGTTCTTCTTCGGAAACCATTCCATGCGTTTTTTATTTTCCTCCTCCTGAGCTTCGCTCTTCTTCTCCCCATGCTTCCGGATCGAGCCGGAGCCTCCGGAAACGACTGTTCCGGGCTTCTTTCCGAGGATCCCATGGTACGTATCATGTCACTTCCTCTCACCGGAGACGTGGATGCCATCCTCGCCGGCATCAGCAGGGAAGTCTCCCGGGAAACCGGTCTGCCCCAGGAATTCATCACCTATTACTGGCAAAGCATCGACAATATCAATTGCATGGGGAAAAAGACCGTGGACTACCCCATTTTCGTGGATCTCTACGTTCCGGGGTTTCTCACCACTCCGGAAATCAAGGGGCTCATGACGAGTATTGCGGGCAACATCGAAAAATTCGCGAAGATCGATAAAAAATGGGTTTTCATCCATACCCACTTTCCCCGACAGGAACAGGTATACATCTCCGGTAAAGTGGCTTCCTGGGATAACTACCAGGGTAATGCGGATCCTCCCTCGGAAATTCGGAAATCCTCTCCGGAAGAGCAAAATCGGGAGTTCCGGAAGGGGCCCGGGCCAGGGAGTTTTCTCTTCCAGGATGCCTCCTTCATGTTTCAATGCCTCTGGCGTTTCGGAACCATCGCCGCCGGAGGGGCAGATCTGGGAGAGGCTCTCACCGTTACGAGCCGTATCGTGGACGGAGATCCCGAAAGCTGGTATGCCTCGTGGTACGAGATGGGGCGACACCTGGAAGATACCGCCCGGGAGTTCCTGGCCCAGGGACACGAAGCAAGCGCCCGAGAAGCCTATTTCAGGGCATGCAATTACTACCGGGCTTCGGAAATCTATCTCTCCCAGCCCGAAGATCTCCGGGCTCTCGAAGCGTGGCAGCGGGGACGAAATTGCTTTCTTCAGGCTGCGGAGCTTTCGGAAGGAGAAATAACCTTTCTCGAAATCCCCTTCGAGGAGACCACGCTTCCCGCTTATTGGATTCGGCCCGACGGCACGAATATCCCCCGGCCCACCGTCATCGTTCATACGGGGCTGGACGGCACCGCCGAGGATTTCTACTTCATCATCGGTAAAAAGATCGCTCGGCGGGGCTATAACTGTCTCGTCTTCGAAGGCCCTGGCCAGGGGGAAATGATTCGAGTAAAGGGCATTCCTTTCCGGCACAACTGGGAAACCGTCATCACCCCGATAATGGACTACCTGGCAAAGCTTCCCGAGGTGAATTCCGAAAAAATCGGCCTTCTGGGATACAGCATGGGGGGCTATCTCGCTCCCCGGGCGGCAGCCTTCGAGCACCGTCTCGCCTGGGTAGCGGTAGATTCCGGAGTCTTCAGCGTTTTCGACGGGCTTATGACCAAGTTTCCCCCGGAAGTGAAGAAAAATATGGGAAATTCTGCGGCGGAGGCGGAAATCAACGCTCTGGTTCGGGAGGAAATGGAGGTTCATCCGGAACTTCGTCAGTTTATGAACCAGATGTTGTGGACCTTTCAGAAAGAAACTCCTTTTCAGCTTTTCCGAACCCTCCAGCTCTACACGGTAAAAGAGGTGCTGCAGGAAATCACCTGCCCCGTGCTGGTGGCAAACTCCGTTCACGATCAGGTGGCGGGTTCCTACGAACAGGGAAAGATTTTCTTTCATGCCCTGAAAGCTCCGAAAACCTACCTGGAATTTTTCGATGCCGAGGGCGCCCAGTTTCATTGCCAGAACGGAGCTCCCTCCATTTCCAGCGAGCGGATTTTGAACTGGATGGACGAACAGATGCAGTAACAGGGTGGTTTTGCAAATAATTTTTCGCGAAATGTTTAATAGGAATTTCCGTTTACATGTTCCCTCTGCTCCAGAATGGTCGAACCGCTTCCGGAAACATGTAAACTCCGGCTCCACACGCCCAACATCACATGCCAACGAAAACCACTCTCGTCGCTCAACGGTCCCAGTTCTACATACAAAAAATCTACTCAGGAGGAAAAAGAAATGAAAACGAGAAAAAGGATTTACCGAACCACCCTATGGATATGTGCCATTACAACGGCAGGAATGCTCTCCTTTTCCACCGGGACATCGGGGGCGGAAGAAATTCCGAAAAAAGAGGGCTGGGATGCCCATGAATCACAAACCCGGATGCATTTTCAGGATAACGAAATGGAATTCTCCCTGGCCCTTATTCTGGGAGCCACCGTAAACGGAGGATGCGAAATCGGCGAGGCCTTCGTCACCGCGGGACGCATCGAGGAAGGGGATGCCGCAAGCTGGCAGAAGGAGTGGATCACCACGGCGGAACTCGCCGAGGCACGGGGAGATGCGAGCCTGGAAAAAGGGCATTCCATAAGCGCCCGGAAGCAGTATATGCGCGCCTCCTATTACTATCGGGCCGCCCTGATATCCATGCTTCCTCAAAATCCCCTCTTTCGGGAAACCGCGAACAAAAGCCGCTCTCTTCTGCAGAAGGCGGGAAAACTTCTGAATCCGCCTCTCGAATATTTCGAGATCCCCTTCGAGGAGTATCTTCTTCCGGGTTATTACTGGAGAGCCTCGGAAAAACCGGAAAAACACAAAACCCTTCTCATGATCGGAGGAGGCGAGACCTTCGCGGAGGATCTCTTTTTCTACATCGCTCCCCTGGCGCATGAACGGGGCTACAACTTTCTTACGGTGGATCTTCCCGGCCAGGGGCTGCTGCCTTTGGACGGCAAGGTTTTCCGGGCGGATATGAATGTGCCTCTCAAAGCGGTGGTGGACTACGCCCTTTCGAAAACCGAGGTGGATCCCGAACGACTCGCCATGTTCGGCATCAGCGGAGGAGGAGGTTTCGTTCCCCAGGCGGCGCAGTACGACAAACGCATTAAGGCCATAGCCATGAACTCCGCCGTGGTGGACGCGCACCCCCTCTTCGCCGCCATGCCCGTGGCCACCATGACGGAAGAACAGATGAAAAAATTTTCCTCCTTCAAGGAAAATACCATCCGGATCATTGCCTGGCGCTGGGGAGTTTCCATGGATAACATTCCGGGGTTGGTGGAAGCCAACCGGGGTTTTTCCTTCGATCCCGCTCGAATTGCCTGCCCCGCCATTTCCCTGGTGGGAGAAGGAGAATACGCGGATCCCCACGTTCAGGAACAGCAAAAAAGATTTCTGGAGGGCATTCCCTCTACGGTGACAAAAACTCTTGTGGTAACCCCCGCCGAGGAGGGAGCTTCGAACCACTGCCTTACGGAAAACCGCAGTATCATGAGCCAGGTGGTTTTCGACTTCTTCGACGAGTCCTTCGACTCTTCCTCCAAATAACCGACGAGAGTCTCCGTTTAGAGTGATTTTGCAAATAATATGTCGCGAAATGTTTAACGGAAACCTTCGTTTATGGATTCTATCTGCTCCCGAGTGATCGGACCGCTCTAAACCTATAGAAAACATCAACGAAACCAGGGCATCAAAAACCGGCAAGCCCTTGTAATGCTCATTTTCGGCCCGTTCAATCTTCACTGATGGAAACGCGCCAATCGAGGTGTTACAAGCCTTGCCAATTTTTGATGCCTTTGCCCTGAAAATATCGCCCTGATCCGCAGGTTTTCTCGAAATTTTCGAGATGCGGTGAAAAGAGGATTGAAGCAGTGAAACATTGAGGCAGAAAATTATTGCAATAGGCTGAAAGTTGAGGTATATAAAAACTCAATCTGTGTGTCGAGGCATATAAAGCTCATTTGACTCTGACACTGTGTAAAGGTGTATGCTGAGGTTACGATAACGGACGGAGATACATATGAAATCTCAAGTTGCAGGAGAAACTGAAAGAATCTGTGGGCAAAGGAGCACGTGGCCTTTTTGGCTCTGAGATTACGGAAAAGGCCGACATGGTCGCCCGCTTTTTTCAGTGAACGATCCACTCTTGAGGAGGTCGTAACGAAGGTTACGTCCGAAGAACGGCAGGAAAATCCTGATCTTCTTACGAGGGGGGTGTGGAAAAATGTCCATGGAATCTGCGGTAGCGTTCTACGAGCGTGTGGAGAAGGATACGGCGTTGCAGGAGAAATTGAAGGAACTGAGCACGAAAGAGAACATAGAAGGGTACGTGAAGGGAGAACTCGGGTACGACTTCACGCTGGAGGAGATACAAAAAGTGATCTTCGAGAAGAATCCGGAGATGACCGAGGAGGAGCTGGAGGCTGTGGTGGGAGGATTGAATACACAGGATGTGGTAGGGCTTGGAGTGTTTCTGGGTGCGCTTGTGACGGGTGGCGTCATTATCGCCGGATCCGCAGCAGCGGGAGCTGCGGCGTGAGGCATGGGTAGTTCTTCAAACAAGGAGGAGGCAGAGAAAAATGTCCATGGAATCTGCGGTAGCGTTCTACGAGCGTGTGGAGAAGGATACGGCGTTGCAGGAGAAACTGAAAGAGCTGAACACGAAGGAGAATATCTCGCAGTACGTGAAGGGTGAGCTTGGGTACGAGTTCACGTTGGAAGAAATGCAGAAGGTGATTTTCGAGCGAAACCCGGAGATTACCGATGAGGAGCTGGAAGCCGTGGTGGGAGGCTTTGTGCTTACACTGACAGGGATTTTCTCCCTCGGCATGGCCATCTCGGGATTCATCGTTGCCAGTGCGATGGCGGCGGCCTAAAACATTCCGCATTCCCCTCGTTTTTCCGCGAATGAGAGAACCGGGTATTTTCCCGGAAAGAGAGTCGTACATTTTGAGGAGGTGTCGTACATGTCCATAGAATCGGCGAAGGAATTCTACGAACGCCTGGAGGAGGATAAAGAACTCCAGGAGAAGTTGAAGGAACTGAACACGAAGGAGAACATCGAGCGGTACGTGAAGGGCGATCTTGGGTACGAGTTCACACTGGAGGAAATGCAGAAGGTAATCTTCGAGAAGAATCCGGAGATGACCGAGGAGGAGCTGGAGGCCGTAGTAGGTGGCAGCTTGATAGGTGGAGCCTTGCTGATCCTTCTGGCCGGTCCGGCATTTATCGTGGGGCTGGCTGCGGGGGTAGCTGCAGCCTGATCCATTTGATAGACCCGGAAGATGAAGCAAAACCAAACACACATTGCCGCCACTCCTATCGCTTCATGGCCCGGTTGGCCTCTGTGAGAAGAACATTTTCGAAAGAGGTGGAGAAAGATGTCCATGGAATCTGCGGTTGCGTTTTACGAGTGCGTGGAGAAGGATGCGGCATTGCGGGAGAAGTTGAGGAAACTCGGAAGCAAAGAGAAAGTGGAGCCCTATGTAAAGAATGAGCTGGGCTACGACTTCACCGAGGAGGAGATGCGGAAGGTGGTTTTCGAGCGGAATCCGGAGATGACGGAAGAGGACTTGAAGGCCGTTGTCGGCGGCGTTCTTCTTCCGGAGCCTCGCCCGAAACCTAGCGATCCACCGCTTTATTATCCTTAATTACAACCGTTTCCCAACTCGGAGCAAAAGCGTTAAAAATCGACAAGCCCTTGTAATGCCCATTTTCGGCTGATTCATTTTCGTTTCCTTCAATCTCCGCTGATGGGAACGTACCGATCAAGATGTTACAAGCCTTGCCGATTTTTGATGCCTTTGCCCTGAAAACATCAAGCGTAAACAACCCTAGGCCAACCTACACATCAAGCTTTCCCTTGACTTTGACACTGTGTAAAGCTTTATACTTCTCCCCAGGGAAAAAGTCTTGAAATTTTTCAAAATCTTCTTTGCTCTTTCCCAAAGAACATTTGGGCCGAAACGAAATAACGAACCTCTTGTCAAAGAAAGGATGTGGTTTCATGCTTCAGGCTTCCGGCAACACACCACTGCAACATACCTCCCCGGTTCTTTTTCGGGGAGAGGAGCTTCGACTCTCCAAGGTCTTCGATCAGGAGGGAACTTCCGCACATCCCGTAAGCGCCGAAGAGGCCTGGGGTCGATTCGAGCCCTTCCTTAAAAAAACCGGAGTAACCCGGATTTCCGACATCACCCAGCTCGATCGCATCGGCATTCCCGTGTTCAACGTGCTCCGCCCGAGCATCGACAGCTATACCGCCGCCCACGGCAAGGGATTCACCCCCACCGCGGCCCGGCTTTCCGCAGCGGGGGAATCCCTGGAACGCTGGTACGGTACCTCGGCTCCCCTGGAATCCTTCCGAAGCACCTGGCGGGAGCTTTCGAAGACCTACCCCATGATTCCCCTGGAACGTCTGGCCCTCACGCCCCACTCCTTCTTTCACGAAGATCTGGAAATTCCCTGGGTTCTCGGATGGGATCTGGTACGACAGGAGGAAATTCCTCTGCCTCTGGAACTGGTGCGCCTCTCTCCGGGAGGAGAGGAAGCCCGGCTGGTGAATCTTTCCGAGGGGCTTCTCTTTCAGTGCAGCTCCAACGGCCTCGCCTGCGGGGTTCATTTCCTGGAAGCTCTCTCCCAGGCCCTGCTGGAGGTGATCGAGCGGGATTCTGTGACCTGTTCCATTCTGGCAAGCCGCAACAAGGGGTACGCCGCCCCGGTCTTTCGGGCGGCGGAACTGGATTCTCTTCCCTTTCCCCGGGTTCAGGAACTGCTGGAGCGCATCCGGAAAGCGGGCATCGAAATCCTTCTGGGAGATAACGGTACGGATGTGGGCATTCCCACCTGGAACTGCTATCTGCTGGATCAAAAGAATCCTTGTTCCGTGGCGAACACCGCCCACGGCATGGGAAGCTCCCCGGAACAGGAAACAGCCATGATCCGGGCCATCACCGAGGCGGTACAGGGACGCTGCGTCTTTCTTTCGGGGGTTCGGGATATCGTGCCCTCCAAGGAATTCCGGCGCTCTCTCCAGGGAAACGCGAAAACCTCTCTGGAGCTGATGCGGCGGGGAATTGAAGAGGTTTCCGACCTTTCCTTCCTCGAAGATGTTCCTCAAAAGACCTTTGAAGAGGACGTGCACCACTGCCTGGAAGCCCTCGGGGCAGTGGGGCTGGATCGGGTACTGGCGTTTCGGCTTTCCCGAGAGGAGGATCCCGTGCAGGCGGTAAAGGTGGTGGTTCCCGGAGCGGAAGGATATATTTTCCCTTACTACCGGCCGGGAGACCGGGGTATCCGGTCCATTCAAAAGGGGCTCGGTGAAGGAAGCCCCCTCTATCGGAAGGAGGATTTCTCATGGTAACTCTTCTCTTCGGCGGCCCCTCCCTGGAGGGAATCGATCTTTCCCAAAGCGAGGTCATCCTGCTTCCTCCCGCAGCCCAGGGAGATCTGCTTCGGCACGTCAAAGAATTACGGCCCCGAGCCGTGGGGCTGCTGGATTGCGAACTCCCCCACCGGGATCTTCCTACCTGGCACAAGGAGATTATCCACACCCTCAATCTCGGTATTCCCGTGGTGGGGGCCGCTTCGGTAGGGGCTCACCGGGCGGCGGAACTCGCTCCCCACGGTATGGAGGGAATAGGGAGCATCTACCGCCGGGTAGCCTCGGGAGAGCTGGAGCGGGACGACGAAGTGCTGGGGGATTGGGAACGAACTCCCGAGGGACTTCGGCAGCTTTCGCTTCCCCTGGTGACCATGCGGGATGCTCTGGAAGCGGCGGCAAAGGAGGGAATACTCTCTCCGGAAAAAACCGAAATTCTGACGGAACTTGCGGAAAGTCTTTTCTGGCGACACCGCACCTGGGAAACCCTTTTTACGGAGGCCCTCTCCCGAGGAGTTTCCGAAGAGGACCGCAGCTCCTTCCAAACCTGGCTTCCCCAGGCGCCGAATCCGGTGCGGGAAGACGCCCTGGCCCTTCTGGAACGGTTGGAAGAGCTGGGGGCGGAAGAAGAAACGGGCGAAAGAAAAGACTGTCCTCGGGGAAATTCGGACTCTTCCAGCCTCTTTAAATCCCTGAACCGTCGGGATCGGTCGGTACCCTCCCCCTCGGGCCCCCTCCGACAGTGGTGCCTGGGGGACATGGCCACCTTCAGCCATGCCGAAGCGGAGGATCTGAACCGTCAGGGACTCAACCGCAGGCTCGTTCTTCTGCTGGGAACCCTCTGGAACATCAAACCTCAAGAGGAATTTCTCAAATTGGAGGAACAGCGCCTCCGCCGCCGGTTCGGCCTGAAAACCGATGAGGCTCTTCAAAGCTGGATGGAGGAAAACGACCTGGACCGGGAAGAACTGGATCGGCTTATCCGGGAGGAAGCGATCATCCATTCTCTGTACCGCTGGTTCATGCAGGGACGCGTTCACGAAAGAAATACAGGCTCCCTTCTGGACGAGATGAAGCTTCAGGGAAAGTACGGGGAATGGAAGAAAAAGGCTGCCCGCCGAGAGGCTCTGCTGCGGAAAAACGAAGAGCTTCTCCGAAAAGAAACCGTCACGGCCAGCAACACTCCCTTTATGCAACTCCTTCGGGAACATCTCCGGGCAGAAAAGCTTCCCTGGAAGGCTTCACTTATCGAAATCCTTTCGGAAACGGGAATGGAACTCGTGGATTTTCAGGATGAATTGCTGGCCTCCCGGGTAGCCCGGGCATGTCTCAGTCAGACCCTGGGAGGACAGAAAAAGAACGAGAAAATCTCCGAAGATGCCGTATCTTGAAAAGAACTGGGAGGGCGTTCGGATTTTTCGCAACGAAGAAGCCCGGATTCCTCAGGATCTTTTGGGAACCTCTCCGATTCTCTACGCCCCTTTCGAAGAGGGGGTTCTGGTGGGACGCACCTACCGGGAACTTTTCGCCACCAAACTCGTAGAAAAAAAGTGGCGCCGGGAAGCTCTGGTGGACTTCCTCGTCGTGGGAATCGTAGCCTTTCCCGAGGGGCGGACCTTTTTCGAGGGAGTTTTTGAGGTTCCTCCGGGGCACGATCTCCAGATCTCGGGGAACAAGGCCTCCGTCATTCTCCGGCAAAATTTACCGGAACCTCGGGAAGAACTCGGAGAAGAAGCCCTTCCCCTGCTTCGAGAAGAGCTTATCCGAAGCCTGGGAGAGATTCCCGAAAACGCGGGGCTCTGCCTGAGCGGCGGACTGGATTCCAGTTCCGTAGCCGCCGCCTGGGCCACCCGAGGCACTCCTCGATGCTTTCTCTACGCCGCTTCGGAAACCCCGGATAAAGAACTTGCTCTGGAAGCGGCGCAAGCTCTGAAAATAACTCCCTTTCTTCTGGAAGCAGAGTCAAGAGTTTCTCTGGAAGAGCTGGAGCAGATGCTCAAAATTCTGGAAATTCCTCTCCACATTCCTCTGGGGCCGCTGCCCCAATTCCGGCTTCTGCAAGCCATGGCAAAAGAGGGGATCACTACGGTCTACAGCGGCCAGGGGGGGGACGAACTCTTCTGCGGCTATCCCTGGCACTTTCCTCTGGCCATGAAGAAGCTCGCCCTTCGAAATCCCGAAAAGGCGGAAGCCTGGGAGGCTCTGCACCAGGGATCCCCCCCCTTCGGCCCCCTGGAGCTTCGTCTCACGAGGCGCAGTTTCACCCGCACCGAAAGCTGGGTAACCCTGAACGACGGAGGGGCCTGCCACGCCCTGGGGCTTACCCGAAAAGAGGTGGCGGAGCGTCCGGGAGTGCGGTTTTTCGCGGCGGATTCCACCAGCTGGGAAGAGGCACGCCATCAGGGGCTTCGGAACCGAAGTCTGCGTTATCTTCTCCACTACGATCACCGGCTCACAAAACATTTCAACATGGAGGGGCGGGCTCCCTTTTTGAGCAAAGGCATGGTAGATCTGGCCTCTCGCTTCAAACTGGATTTTCTCTATGCTGAGGGATTACTCAAGTACCCCCTGCGGCATCTCTTTCCGGAGATTCCCGAAAAGGTGCGTTTCCACACCCGGAAAACCGGTTTCTGGCACAACGGCCCGGGAATGCCGAACCTCCTTCCCGAGGTACTCCGGATGCTCGAAGAGACGGAGCTGGGAAATCTCGTAAAGGCTCCTGAAGTCTTTTCGAAAATAACCCCGGCTGCTCTCTGGCGCTTCTACTCCGCCGGGGTGTTACTTGAGGAAAACATATAGATATTCATCGATAAAAATGAAGAGGAGAATTATTATGTCCATGGAATCCGCAGTAGCCTTTTATGAAAAACTGGAAAGCGACACTTCCCTGATGGAACGGCTCCGGGAAATGACTCGTCCCGAGGCGGAAAAACTGGTAAAGGGAGAGCTTGGATACGACTTTACCAAAGAAGAGATGCAGCAGGTTATCTTCGAACGCCACCCCGAACTCTCCGATGAAGAGCTAGAGGCTGTGGTGGGAGGACTTGAAGCTGAGGGGGCTATTCTCATCGGCGGTGCCATACTAGGCGCTAGCGTTATCGGCGCCGGCATTGTCGGGGCTGGAATCGGTTATCTCTTCGTAGTCGCCGTGGCGGCAGCCTAAACAAGGAAGCCCTTGAACGCATAAGTGCCCTGGGGTATTGTGCGAAAATAACCCAAATAAGAACAGGAGGGACTCCTTATGTCTCAAGAATCCGCAGTAGCCTTTTACGAGCGTCTGGAAAGCGACACGGAGTTGACGGCACGCATACAGGAACTTCAGACCCGCGAGGCTATCGGCCTATACGTCCGGGAGGAGTTGGGATACGACTTTTCCCTGGAAGAGATGCAAAAGGTGATTTTCGAACGGAATCCCGAGATAACCGACGAAGAGCTTGAGGCGGTGGTGGGAGGACTCGGCACTCTCGAGACTCTGGGTATTGTGGGAGTTACGCTAGGAGGGGCTACGGTCGGCCTTGGCGTAGTGTCGGCGGGGCTGGGGGTGGTGGCGGTGACGTTGGTAGTTGCAGCGGTGGCCGCGGCCTGAACCCTCTTCCAGGGGCGGCGAAAATCCCAAAAAGGGAATCGAAAAGGAGGTTTCATCATGTCCATGGAATCCGCAGTAGCCTTTTACGAGCGTCTGGAAAGCGA
>NPIF01000744.1_pt1 | contig 77830 bp, 57 predicted proteins | sample 8637461 | NCBI WGS metagenome assembly NPIF01 (sample SAMN07420641, study PRJNA396082) | bioreactor metagenome | isolation source: sample BR12 brine-fed electro-methanogenic bioreactor BR | place: Japan: Kochi | collected 2016-12-09 | reverse complement strand
CAATTTGAAATCGATGGACAGACCGTGACCGCCGATCCGGGCATGACCGTCCTGGAAGTGGCGCAGAAACACGGGATCGACATCCCCACCCTGTGCCACCATGAAAAGCTGGAGCCGTTCGGGGGGTGCCGGCTGTGCATCGTGGAGGTGGAGGACCGGGGTTGGACCAAATACGTGGTGTCCTGCGTGTTCCCGGCCGCCGGCGGCATCATCGTGAGAACCCGGTCCGAAAAAGTGGACCGGCTGCGCAAAACCATCATCGAACTGCTCATGGCCCATGCCCCGGATGCGCCCCAGCTGGTTGAACTGGCAAAAATCTATGGGGCCGATCCCCACCGGTATGAAAGAGACCCCTCTTTCTGCATCCACTGCGGCCTGTGCGTACGATACTGCGCGGAAGTGGCGGGCAAGCACGCCCTGGGGTTCGTGGACCGGGGCATCAACAAAGAGATCAGTTTTGTACCGGAAATCGCGGCCCAATACTGCAACGACTGCAAGGAGTGCTTTCCCTTGTGTCCGACTTCCTATCTCCAGGCCGCGTTTGTCTATGCCCAGGCCATGGCGTTTCCTGGTGCATAAGCCATGGACTTTCCGCTGAAAAGCAGGTATGATAAAAATTTGCTTTATAGCGGTCATGGCCGCTTTTGACGACAATCCAGGGCGGAAGGATCAGGAAAAGGGTGGATATCAAAAAAAGACATACCCAGCAGTTTACCGTGTTCGAATGCAGTGAGGGTACCTGTGATCCCATCCCCATGGAGCTGATCGGGGAAGAACCTTTTTTGATCCGCATCGAGGACCACCCTTATTCCGTGGTGATGCGGACCCCGGGCAACGAGGTCTGGCATGCGGCCGGGTTCTGTCTGGGGGAAGGCCTGGTGAGCCGGCCCGAGGACATCCGGACCATCGGGTATGACGTCAACCTGGATCCCAATGTCATCGATATCTGGCTGACGGAAGACCGGAAAAAAAAGATCGGCCACCTGCTCAGGCGGAAAGGCTTTGTCAGCCAGACCAGCTGCGGCATCTGCGGTAAGGAGATGCTCAGGGACATCGAGTCTACGGTGCAGCCGGCCCCGGACGGTTTCAAGCTGTCCCTGGACCGGGCCATGACCTGTATCGCGGCCCTGTCCAAAAACCAGAAATTCTACCAGCGGACCCGGGGGTCCCATGCGGCCCTGCTGTTCGGCCCTGACGGGGAGACCCTGGCATTCGCCGAGGATGTCGGCCGCCATAACGGCCTGGACAAGGCGGTTGGCAAGGCGTTCCTGGATCATACCCTGGACCGGGCCCGGATTCTGGTGCTGTCCTCCCGCATCAGCTATGAACTGGTGCAGAAGGCGGCCCGTGCCAGGATTCCGGTGATCATTTCCAATTCAAGGCCCACGGCCCTGGCAGCGACCATGGGTAAATCATTGAACATGACCCTGGCCTTTCCTGCCGGGGAGAACCAGATCATGGTGGTATGCGGTGAACACCGTTTTATCCAGAGCAGTAACTACATGCGGGGAATTTCATGAAATCATGATGAAGTCGACCCCGAATATGATTCAAATAGTGAGGAGGAACCATTGAAAATCTTGACAACTGTAAAAAAAGTCGTTGACGTGGAGTTGAACATCCATGTGGAGAACGGCGCCATTCTGGACAAGGGGTTGCAGTACGTGATCAATGCCTGGGATGAGAATGCCGTGGAAGCCGCGGTTCAGCTCAAGGAATCCCACAAGGCGGACACCACCCTGGTCTCTCTGGGGAGCGGGGACAATACCGATATCATCCGGAAATGCTATGCCATGGGCATCGACGATGCCATCCACATTGATGATCCGGCCCTGGCAAACGCGGATTCTCCCACCTTTGCCAGGGTGCTCCAGAAAGTCTGCGAAGCAGGCGCATACGACCTGGTGATCACGGGTAAGCAGGCCCAGGACACGGACGCGGGCCAGGCCGGTATCATGCTGGGCGAATTCCTGAACATCCCCTGTGTCAGCAATGTGATCAAGATTGAGGTCGCCGATGACTCCCATATCCAGGTGTCCCGGCTGGGAGATGCGGGCACGGAAATTCTCGATGTCACCCTGCCGGCCGTGATCACGGTGAGCGACAGCATCAATGAACCCCGCCTGCCGGCCATGCGGGGCATCATGATGGCCAAGAAGAAAAAGATCAACGTCATGGACCTGGCCGGATTGGGGACCTCTTTTGAAGAGGTGGGGGGCACGGCCCCGGCATCCGAGATCGTGGAATTCATGCCCACGGAAAAGCGCAAGGGCGGGCAGAAATTCGAGGGCGATCCCGCGGAGATCACCGCCAAGGTGGTGGGCCTGCTGGTGAATGAAGCCAAGGTGTTATAACCCCATTTCAATTGTGAAGGAAAGTGACGATGACAAATATACTTGTAGTAGCCGATATCAAACAGGGAGAACTTAAGGGGAGCACTGCCGAACTGTTGTCCAAAGCAAAGGCCATGGGCGCCCAGACCGCCGTCGTGGCCGTGGGCAGCCAGGTATCAGGCCTGGCACCCCAGCTGGCGGCGGCCGGATCCGATACCCAGTATATCGTGGAGGATGCCTCCCTGGAAATTTTTTCCGCCAAACCGTTTGCCGCAGCCGTTGTCAAGGCGGCCAATGAATTCAACGCGGACATGGTGTGGTTCGGGTTCTCGGAAACCGGCAAGGCGGCAGCCCCCCGGGTGGCGGTGCAGCTGGAAGCCGCCTGCGCCACTGAGATCACCGATGTGATCATTGAAGGGGATGCCGTGCAGATCATCCGTCCCGCCATTGCCAACAAAGTGCTTCAGAAAGTGAAGATCAACGCCCCCAAGCTGGTGGCCGTGGTCCGGGCCGGTGCGTTTGAAGCGGATCCGGAAGTCACGGGCAAGGAAAACGTGGTCACCCTGGATCCGCCGGAACCCGATACGGCTGCCAAAGTCAGGGAACTGATTTCCGATGCCTCCGGTGAAATCGATCTGACCGATGCGGACATTGTGGTGTCCGTGGGCCGGGGTGCCAAAGATCAGGCCGGCGTGGACATGGTCAAGGCCCTGGCCGATGACCTGGCCGCCGGGTTCGGCTCGTCCCGGGCCATGGTGGATGCCGGGCTGATGGCCCACAACAAGCAGGTGGGCCAGACCGGGAAAATCGTGGCACCGTCCCTGTACATTGCCGTGGGAATATCCGGTGCGATCCAGCACCTGGCCGGCATGAACGGGTCCAAGGTGATCCTGGCCGTGAACAAGGACCCGGAAGCACCGATTTTCAATGTGGCGGATTTTGGGATTGTCGGGGACCTCTTTGATGTGGTACCCTTATTGAAGGAAGAAATTAAAAAAATAAGGGCGTAAATGGCCCGCAACCCTTAGACAGTTGTATTTGAGGTAGATATGAGTCCGTTGTTCATGACCCTGTTGCTTTTGGTGGGCCTGGGAATTTTCGCCAGGACCATGTATCAGAGAATCCTTTTGCTCATGGCCCTTGAGCCGGCGGACCGGCTCAACCGGATCAGGGACCGGCTCAAGAACATGGCGGTCATCGCCATCGGGCAGAAACGCCTGGTGGGGCGGAAAAAAGAACGGGCGTCGGGCATCATGCACGCCCTGATATTCTGGGGATTCTGTGTCCTGCTCATCCGGTCCATCACGCTGTACGGCGAAGGGTATGTGCACGGGTTTCAGCTGCCTTTGCTGGGGGACTCCTCTATTCTGGGGTACCTGTACATCGGATTGAAGGATATCATGGAAGGGGTGGTTCTGATCATGGTGATCTGGGCGTTTTACCGGCGCCTGGTAGTCAGGCCGCCCCGGCTCCACAATACCTGGGAAGCCTATTTTGTCCTGGGCATGATCGGGGTGTTGATGATATCGGACCTGATGTATGACGGGGCCCGGTTCAACCTGATCACCTCCCACGGCAACCCCGGGGACCTGCACTATTTCAACAATCCCACATTCGGCCAGGAATTCATCTGGACCCCGGTGACCATTCTGGCGGGCAACGTGATCTCCGGATTTTCCACCGTGGGCATGGAGCGGGTCATGGGGTTGATGTTCTGGATTCATATCATCACCCAGCTGACGTTTCTGAATTTTCTGCCGTTTGGCAAGCATTTTCATGTCATCACCTCCCTGCCCAACGTGTTTCTCAAAAGCCTGGATTATCCCCACGACAAGATCAAGCTGCTGGATCTCGAGGATGAATCCGTATGGGAAGACGAAACCTTAGGGGTCAATCACCTGCACCAGCTCAACTGGAAACAGGGGCTGGACCTGTACACCTGTACCGAGTGCGGCCGGTGCAAGGAGGTGTGCCCCACCTATGTCACGGACAAACCGCTGAACCTGCATGATTTCAACGACACCCTTAAAGCGGAACTGTATGCCAATGCAGACAACCTGATCCTCCGGGCAAAACTGGCCAAAACCCTGACCGGGGACGCGGAAAAAGATGCCAAGATCAAGGAAAAAATCGCGGTGTTCAAGCCGGAAAAAGCCCTGGTCGGGGAAGTGATCGCCCTGGATACGTTGTGGGCCTGCACCACCTGCCGGGCCTGCGAACAGGTGTGTCCCGTGACCATCGAGCATGTGCCCCGGATCATTGCCATGCGCCAGGGCCAGACCCTGATGCAGGGAGAGTATCCCCAGGAACTCAACACCGCGTTCAAGGGGCTCGAGCGCAACGGCAACCCCTGGGGCATCGGGTATGACAAGCGGGCCGACTGGGCCGAAGGCCTGGATGTCAAGTTGATGGCCGACCATCCGGAGGCGGAATACCTCTTGTGGGTGGGCTGCGCCGGATCATTTGACGACCGGACCCAGAAGGTGACCAAGGCCCTGGTGAAGATTCTGAAGGCCGCCAATGTGGATTTTGCCATTCTGGGCACCGAGGAGAAATGCACGGGTGATTTTGCCCGCCGGGCCGGCAACGAGATGATGTACCAGATGATGGCCACGGAAAACATCGAGGTGCTCAACGGGTACAACGTGAAAAAGATCATTGCGGCCTGCCCCCACTGCCTGAACACCCTCAGGCATGACTATCCCCAGATGGGCGGGCATTACGAAGTCATTCATCACAGTGATTTCATCAACCGGCTCATCGCCGACGGCAAAATCCGGGTGAAAAAATCCCTGGCAGGAACCCTCACCTACCATGATCCCTGCTATCTGGGCCGGTATAACGAGATCTACGATGCGCCCCGGTCTGTGCTGAACACCCTGTCCAGTCAGGGGGTGCATGAACTGCCCCGCCACGGCACGGAAAGTTTCTGCTGCGGCGCCGGCGGGGGCCGCATGTGGATGGAGGAGACCATCGGTACCCGCATCAATGTAGAGCGGTCCAGGGAGATGGTGGGTGAAAAGGCCGACACCGTGGCCGTGGGCTGTCCCTTCTGCCTGACCATGATCGAGGACGGCATGAAGGAACTCAACAAGGATGAAGAGATCAGGACCCGGGACATTGCCGAACTGGTGGCGGAACAACTCGCTTAAAAAGCCGGGACAGTCGGACTGACTGAAAAATAAACACGATAAAAGATAAACGATAATACAGGGAAAGCACAGGCAAAACAAAGACGGAAATCCGTCTTTGTTTTGCCTGTATTTGTATCCAGGGAGGTATCCATGCAGTATCATATGCCGTCACGGCTGTATTTCGGCCCGGGACAGATCCAGACGCTTTCAACGGTAATTGCGGCGAAAAATCCGGTCCTGGTGACGGACAAAGGCGTGGTCCGGGCCGGACTTGCCGGGCAGGTACTGGATCAGCTGGGCAACATGCCGGTATATGACGGCATCGAAGCCAACCCCAAATCCGATACCATCAACCGAATCGCAGCAGACCTGCGGCGGCAAAAGCCGGATCTTGTGATCGGCCTGGGCGGGGGGAGTCCTCTGGATGCGGGAAAGGCCCTGTCCCTGCTGGCCACCAATCCGGGAAATATTCAGGATTACGAAGGCAAGGAAAAATATGTCGTGGATCCCCTGCCGTTTGTGGCCATTCCCACCACCTGCGGGACCGGATCAGAGGTCACCTGGGTGGCGGTGATCACCGATGTGGACCGCCGATTCAAGATGAGCATCAAGGGGCCGAAGCTGTACCCGGCGGTATCCATTGTGGATCCGGATCTTATCGCCACGCTGCCGGCACCCATGATTGCGGCCACGGGCCTGGATGCGCTGACCCATGCGGTGGAGGCGTATCTGGCAAAGCCGGCCACCCTGATCACCGATACCCATGCAGTCAAGGCGGTGGGGCTGATCCTGGGGTCCATTGAAAAGGCGTTTGCCGATATCCAGGGAAATGCCCGGCAAAGAGAAGATCTCATGTACGGTTCCATGGTGGCCGGCCTGGCATTCGGCAATGCCGATGTCACGGCGGTGCACTGCATGTCCGAGTCCATCGGTGCCCTGTATGATATTCCCCACGGGGTCGCCAATGCCATGTTCCTGCCCCATGTCCTGGATTACAACCTGCCGGCCTGTACCCGGAAGATGGCAGCCCTGGCCCGGACCACGGGCATTGCTGATGGTTCAGATGACCAGGCGGCAAAAATGTTTATCCAGAAAATCAAAGACCTGTCCAGGGCACTGGAGATTCCAACGTTCCCGGACCTGAATATCGGATCTGACCAGTTTGCCCTGATTGCCGACATGTCCTTTCAGAACAACTCCAATGCATCCAATCCCAGGGATCTGGGTCCGGCCGACTACCGGAACATCCTTGAAGCCGCCCTTGGGGCGTAATTTTTCCGGGAACATGGAGCAAAGGAATGGGTATGGATTTTAATCCCTGTATGAAACATCAGCTCATCCGCAAAACCGTGCGGGAATTTGCGGAAAATGAGATCCGGCACCGGGCCGCGGAAATGGACCAGGGGCCGGGATTTCCTGAAGATCTCATGGAAAAGATGAAACCGCTGCACTATTTTGGTCTTCAGACACCCCCCCATCTGGGCGGGGCCGGTCTGGACACCATCAGCTACGCCATTGTGGTGGAGGAGATCTCCCGGGTATCCGCTGCCCTGGGCCTGTGCATCACCGTTCACAACAGTGTGGGGATTTATCCCATCCTCCGGTTCGGCACCCGGGAACAGCAGCAGCAGTTTGTCCCGCCCATGGCGGCCGGTGAGAGTATCGGCGCTTTCTGCCTCACAGAAGCCAATGCCGGTTCCGATGCCGGCGGGGTGGAGACCGTGGCCCGGAAGACAGACAACGGATTTGTCCTCAACGGCACCAAAATTTTTGTGACCAACGGGGGTATCTGCGGCACCATTCTGGTCTTTGCGGTTTCCGACACCGACCCGTCCTGGTCCTCTGTATTTATTGTGGAAAACCATACTCCTGGTTTTTCCGTGGGCGAGATTGAAGATCTGTGCGGCATGCGGGCCAATCCGGTGGCCTCCCTGTTTTTTGAAGACTGCGCCATTCCGGCGGATCACTGCCTGGGAAAAGTGGGCCAGGGGTTGAAAATCGGGCTCACGGCCCTGGATACCGGCCGCATCGGCATTGCAGCCCAGGCGTTGGGGATTGCCCAGGCTGCTTTCGAAGAATCCGTGGCCTATGCCAAATCCCGGCACCAGTTCAAACAGCCCATCTCCCGGTTTCAGACCATCCAGAACTATCTGGCGGATATGGCGGTCCAGATCGATGCGTCCCGGCTTTTGCTCTACCGGGCCGCCGCCCTCAAGGACAAAGGCCGGCCGTTTTCCGCCGAAGCCGCCATGGCCAAGCTGCACTGCAGTACCACGGCAAGGATGGTGACCAACCTGGCGGTACAGATCCACGGGGGATACGGCTACAGTAAAGAGTATGATGTGGAGCGGTATTTCAGGGATGCCAAGGTCACCGAAATTTATGAAGGCACCAGTGAAATCCAGCGCATGGTCATTGCCAGAGATATTCTGACCCGGCCCGTCTGACAACAACTAAAGGCATTTTGTATGTTACATGTCATTGTGTGCATCAAACAGGTTCCCATGGTATCGGAACTGCCCTGGGATCCGAAAACCGGTACCCTGAAACGGGAAACCGCCCAGGGCATGATGGATCCGGCGGCCCGCCGGGCCCTGGAGGCCGCATTGCAGATAAAGGCGGACCCGGCCGCCGGTCCGGTCAAGATCACGGCCGTGTCCATGGGTCCTCCCATGGCTGAAGAGGTGCTGTATGAAGCCCGGGCTTTAGGGGCCGATCACGGGGTGCTGCTGACCGATCCCTGCATGGCCGGGGCCGACACCTGTATGACTGCCATGATCCTGGGAACATTTATCAGAAACCACTGCCCGGATGCCGGCCTGATTCTGTGCGGGTCCATGTCCAGCGACAGTGAGACCGCCCAGGTAGGACCGCAGCTGGCCGAGGATCTGGACATTCCGGCCGTCGGATATGCAAGGCGCCTGGAACTGGCTGGCGGCGGCATCCGGGTGGAACGGCATGTGGATGATTTTCTGGAAGTGATGGAAATGGACCTGCCGGGCCTGGTGACCATGGACCATGCGGATGAATCGGATCGGTACACGCCCCGGTATGTGGCCCTGGGCGGGGTGGAAAAGGCATTCACTGCCGGCGGCATCCAGGTGATGGACGGGCCTGCCCTGGGACTGGACAAAGAGTTCAATGCGCTCAGGTCGTCTCCCACAAAAATCATGGATGTGTATTCCCCGGTCACGCAAAAGGAAGGCCGGGTCCTGACCGGGGCCGTGAAAAAAATGGTGGACACCCTGTTTGACGATTACGGCAAAATTATTTCCAGTGCCATGGGAAAAGACCTGAAAACCCATGATCATGACGAGGACATATGAGCGCTGAAAAACAGATCTGGGTCTGGGCCGATTACAGAAATTATTTCCACAGCCGGGTCACCCTCCAGATCCTGGCCCGGGCCACGGAACTGGCCAAAGCCGATAATGCCGTGGTGTGCGCCGTGGTGTTCGGAGACCGCGTGGATGAATATGTGGCCGAATATATCGCCCATGGGGCCCAAAAAGTGTATGTCGCGGATGACCCTTCCCTGAAAAACTATAACGTGGAATCCTATGCGTTTCTGCTGTCCGCCCTGGTCAGGCAATTCCAGCCGGAAATTCTGCTTGTCGGGGCCACCCGCTTCGGCCAGGAGATCGCTCCCCGGGTGGCCAGACAGCTGAATACCGGCCTGACCGCCGACTGCATCGACCTGGACATCGACGACCAGGGCCGGCTGGTGCAGACCGCCCCCTCCTTTGGCGGCAACCTGATTGCGAAAATCATCACCCCGCAGGCCCGTCCCCAGATGGCCACCATCCGGCCCGGCACGTTCCAGGAACTGCCCCACGATGACGATGCGTCAGGGGATGTGATTCCCGTTCCCTTACCCGGCAACATGCCGGCCCCCCGGGTCCGGTGCCTGACATCGGAACTCAAACCGGTCCGGGCCCGGAAAATCGAAACCGCGGACATTGTCATCACCGGGGGCCGGGGCATGGGATCCAAAGGCAAATTCAGAAAACTGTTTGATCTGGCAGAACTTCTCAATGCCGAAGTCGGTGCCACCCGGCCCGTGGTCTATGCCGGCTGGGTGTCCCATGACTGTCTGGTGGGGCAGGCGGGCAAACACATCCGGCCCAAACTGCTGTTTTCCTTCGGCGTCAGCGGTGCGATCCAGCACACGGCGGCCCTGGCCGATGCCCGGTTCATCGTGGCCGTGAACAAGAACCCCAACGCCACCATGATGAAACTGGCGGACGTGGCCCTGGTGGCGGATGCCAACCAGGCCTGCACCGGCATCATCAGAGCCGTGAAAGAGCGGATCAGGGACTGACTGATAAATTGATATCCGGTCACTCATGGATCTGGAAGATCTGTCTTGATATTTCTGGTAAAATTGACGGCTTCGGCGGCTGACATGGTTGCCCGTTTGCGCCCGGAAACCCGGGGGAGGAGGATCAAAGGCATGAGGTGTTTTCCGTGCTTTCTAACGAAAACTACCGGAGAATTCTTGAGCTTGGATGCCTGTTTTTTTCGGTTAGGTTGTGCAAACCGGGGATTTGAGGCAAGATCCGGCTCAGATTCTGCATTCTCCAGTTCCTGAATCCGTTTTTGTATTGTTCCGATTATCCAAAAATAAATGACCTTGAAAATTTTCAGCCATGGGAGAATATTGTTGACCGTGTGTTATATGCAATTTTTTCGGGGCTGAATAAAACTCACTTCTGCTTTATGGATTTGTTAATCAAGGAATCAATCGAATCTATCAACTGATCGATATTTGTGTATGGGTTAAAATTGAATATTTTTGGTTTTCTTTTGGATTCTTCTTGGTATCTTTGAACTCTTTTAGCTCTTTCTTTGGCAATTTGGATTTTATTCTTTGTTAATGAAAAAATTCTTGTGTCAGCCTTAGAGTAGTAAAACTCATGCTTGTTCTTAAGATCATCAATAATATCTTCACTTTTTTCATATGGTCTTGTTGTATATTCAAAATGCAATAAAATCCAGAATTCAAAAGATATTGACGAAAACGCAATATTAATATTACTTCGATATGCTTCATCAAATGTTTGAGCGTGCTGCGTATATCCATCTTTATCATATACTACCCAAAGTATGTCTTCCTTGAATTCGCGCTCTTCTTTAGCTGCTTTTACAAGCTCCTTACCTGTGTTAAATTTTGTATCAACGACTCTTAATTCAATTTTTTCACCAGGAAATTTCAAATCTTTGATGAGCGCATTGAAGTAAGCGCTCTCAGATTTATTCTTCGTACCTTCGCAGAAGATCAAAAGTCGATTTTCAACTTTTCTGGAACCAGGTTTTGGTCTTTTTTTAGGCAATTAATCATTCCATAAATTGAATTTTTTATAATCAAGCAACGGTATCGCTTTGAATCTACCATCCAAATACCATTTCGAAAAATTAGTATTATTTCTTACCCGATCCTTATCGAATTCATCTAAAGAATATAATTCCGTTGCACCATATTTATCTTTGTCGGTAAACCACACTTGGTCCCTTCTAATATATTTCAGTTCCAGGACGCAGGTGTCGTGCGTCGAAATTATAAGTTGAGCACCTTTTTTGTTGATATCAGGGTCTAAAAAAAGATTAACAATGAATTTGTTCAAATGAGGATGTAAGCCACTATTGAATTCATCAATCAGCAGGACATTTCCATTTTTAAGCGAATCAATGATTTCTATCGCCATATCATACATCTTGAGTGTTCCTGTCGACTCATCACGCTCTAGATCTAAATATATAATTTCATCTGTCTCTTTCCCTTCAGAGTACACTGCATGTCCCAAAAAAACATCATACATCATTGAATTCATGATCATTTCTTTAAATGCGCCTGGAATTTGAGGAGCATCTTCAGGATTGGCGATGATGGCATTTTGGATTTTTTTGCTTATATTGCTATCTTTTATGATCTTTATATCCTTAATGTTTATATCCCCAGCATTTAAAATACCAATCACTAGGTCTTTATAAAATGTTCCGTTTTCTTCTTCATAAATTCTTGATGTAGTTTCATGAAATGGAGTGCTACTCGAATCCATCTGGATATGCATTTCGTAATTATCTCTGAAATATCTATAAATTGGCTGCAATACCTCATTTTGTGAGTTAGCAGCTTTGGATAAGAAAAGGGTATTAGGCAGCAATTGTTTTTCTATCGCTTTCTTTTCGCCTTTAAAGTAGAGACCTGACTCAATTGGAGAATTTCCTTTTCTAACGAATAATTTTGAAATTTTGTTCTTTGGCCAAAAATGAAGCTCTTCTCTCTCAATTTTTGTCTTAGAGAATTCAACAGAATATAGATATCTTGTTGAATTCAAAAGGAATTCGGCTTCAAAGCTCACATTTCCATTGGCATACTCAGGGTCAAATTTAAATGGTTTGTAAGAGGGGATTGGTTCATCAATATCAAGTTTATGAGAAAATAAGATCATCTGAATTAACTCTAAAAGAGCTCTTATAATATTTGATTTACCAGACGCATTAGGGCCATATAATCCCACAAAAGTAAGGAGTTGATATTTACCATTTTCAACAGGAATTAATTTGCTTTTATTGCCATTCGGATTGGAATCTGAAGCAATTAAGCTTAGCGTAATTTCATTTTTTATTGAAAGGTAATTTTTTACTGTAAAATCTATTAGCATTTTATTGTCCAGTTTAATTGGTTTTTACGTTTAAAATGAACCAAATTAGACCATAAAAAGGCTTTTATGCCAAAAATTTTTGAATGTCAATAATTTTTAAAATAAATTTGATTTTGGCTGAATGTCTTTTATCGAGGAGTAAAGTGGACCCCAATGTCAAGACAGTTTTTCATTCAATTTAAGCGTCATTTTTTGTTAGGAAACAATCTGTGATTAAAAGGCAATCTTCCTTGCTAATCCGGAGGCTTCCTAACGCTCAATAGTCTTACAACCTGTACGTAACAATCTTGAGCCAATAAAACTCAAACATCGTCTCGATATCATGAACGCCATATCAATGAATTGCCGGCATGTCAACGGTTCTGTTCCAGTTCGATGATATGCTTGCTGGTAGCGGCCAGGATGCATCGGCATTTGCTGAATCTGGCAACGCTGTCATTTTCGGCAAATGGTATTGAAATGATATCGGGCCAGACCCAATTTCTTTACAGACAGGTCCTGGGGGATACCCAGGCGGTTTATTTCTTTTCCTTGTCGCCTGGTTTTTTTCTGCCTGATTTTGTGTAATCGGGATACAGCGTTTTCATGCAGTCCGGGCAGATGCCGTGGGAGAAGGTGGCATCGCTGTGGCGTGTGACATAGTCGTCCACCTGATGCCAGTACCCTTCATCATCCCGGATGTTTTTGCAGTGCGCACAGATGGGCAGCAGACCCTGGAGTTTGCGGGTTTGTTCCATGGAGGTCTTGAGCTCGGTATACAGCTGTTCTTTTTCCGCTTCCGCCGTTTTCCTCCGGGTGATGTCCCGGATCAGGATGAGCCGGACTTTGATCCGGCCCCGGCTGTCCCGCAGCAGGGTCAGTTTCATGTCATAATAGCAGAAGGTGTTGTCTTGCATCATCCGGGTTTCCACCAAACAGTTTTCAGTGGCGGACAAAAGTCGGGACCATGCCGGCAGGGAGACCTGGATTTCATCGGTTGTCCTGCCCATGAGTGATCCGGCGGGCCGGCCCAGTATTTTTTCCGCCACCGGGTTCAGGTCCTGGAACCGGCCCCTGACGTCCAGTACGATCCAGCCGTCTTCCATGGATTCGACCAGAGCGCTGCGGGCAGCGGCAGCAGAATGGCCGCAAGGTGCCGGAAGTGAACGGGCAGTCCCAGGTAGGACATGATCAGAAAACTGACCAGGAACGGGGGGATGATTTGGGTCGGGGACATGGGTTCTCCTGCTATGAAAATTAAGAGGCTGCTTTCCTTGAGCTCCATTTTTGATGCTGGCCATAAAGTAAGGAAGGCCCGATTATCAAAGCAATCAGTGAAATGGCTCTCCTGGAATTCTGGTTTGTTAAAAAATCCGGCATCACAGAAAAACGCTGTTGTTTATGCGGAGATATGGATATGATAGGCAAGGTTGGTAATCGTCTGGTGATATTTTCGGGTGCCTAATTCAGAAGCCTTCCGGGATAACTGCTGGTTCCGGTGCATTTCCTTGGACAGCAGCTCATTCATGCGCCGGACGGTTCTGGCAATGGAAATCGCAATGTTGTGTTTGATTTTATGTCCGGTATGGGGCATCTCACCAAGGAGTTCATCCAAAGCCCGGCCACTGATGACATAGATGGATACGTTCTCGACAGGCCTGATGGTCGCGCTCCGGGGAGACTTGTCCAAAAATGAAATTTCTCCCAGGACAATGGGGCCCGTGATGGCATGTAACTGCTGTTCCTGGGCAGGGCTCAGTTCCAGTTCCACCTGTACGCTTCCTTTTGGAAGAAAAAAAAGATCATCGTTGACGCGCCCTTCTTCAATAATTTTTTCTTTTGGGGAAAACTCCTTCACAAAGGCACATCCGTCAAAAATCTGTTTGATTTCAAAGGCGGAAAGACCCTTGAAAACAAGTGTTTGCTGAATCATCGCGATGTCGTATTCCATCTGTCTCCATTGCCGTAGCCGATTGTTCTTCAAAAAACCAGCGTAAATGTAGAATGCGGCAATTAGAAAGTCAACATTCAAGTGGGGTCAGGAATCGAAAGCGTTAAGAGTTTGTGTCCCGTTGACCGCAGTCAGGTTTTTCCATGTGCCGCCCGCTGGTACACCCGGTCAATTTTTGAAAAGATTTTCTCCCAGGTATAGGGAAAGGATTTGGTGCAGGCATAGTCCCAGTCCGGTTCCGGATGGGTTTGAACTTCCTGGATGGTTTGTGCCAGAACCGATGCCAGACGGGTTTCCAGTTCCGGCATGTCCGCTTCATAAGGGGTATCGATGGTTTCAAGAGGGGGCAGATCCAGGAGCCGGACCATGGGATTGTCATCGTCTGCCAGCAGTTCTTTGACCCCGGGCAGGGCCGTGGTGACCAGGCGGCATCCGCAGGCCAGGGCTTCCATGAGCACCAGGGGCAGGCCTTCATAGAACGATGGCAGAACAAACACATGGGCGTGTCGAAGCAGGGTTCCCAGGTCGTCATGGCTCAACGGTCCGTGGTAGATCACTTTTTCGTTCAACGTGCCTGCCAGTTCGAGACATCGGGCCTTTTCCCGGTCACTGCTGTTTCCGGCCAGGTGCAGCCGGAAGGGCAGGTGCCGGATTTTTGCCAGACTTCTGAGCAGCCAGGGCACTCCTTTGGCCTGACTGAGCTTGCCGGCATAGACCAGCTCCACTACTTTGTCAAAGGGCTTGGGGGCGTGAAAGAAACAGGCATCGTTGTACCCGCCGCTCACCACATGAATCGATTCCGGGGCCGTGCCGATGGTGCGGATGATTTCCTGTTTCTGGCTTTGGCTCAAAGCGATTACCTGGTCGATCTGTGTCAGATCCGGTGTGATCCTTTGGCTGATGGCCGGACACAGCACATGCTGGCGCAGGCAGGTGCCGTGGCAAGAGGTGATCATGGGGATGCCGGGAGCAAGGCGCCTGGCAATGGCGGACACGATCCACAGGTGATGGGTATGAATGATATCCGGCTGAAATCGGTCCAGGGCCTGCCGGATCTTTGTTTCAAACACCTGTTCGTAGGCGGCCAGTTCCCCGGGACTCATCCGGGAGAACACCCGGCTTTCATAAGGCATGACATCACTCATGCCGGGAATCGGGAAATCCAGGTCTTTGCCGTCAAACCGGACAAAGAGGCAGCGACCGGTTTCAATCAGGTTTTCGGGCAGAGAGAAATCCCCCTGGATACCGGCCACCAGGAAATTGTCATGTCCGGTGTGGCCGCTATGGACCAGGATCTGCTGAATGAATTTACCGCTGCCGGTAAAATCCGGGGCCTGGCTGATGATGTGAAGGATTCTCATCTCAATCCAGGCTCAACCCGGCGTTGCACTGGTTGCACCGCACCACCCCTCTGAACACCTTGTGGCCGCATTCCGGGCAGTGATACCGGTCTTCTTCGTCCTGCATCCATTGTTCGGTGCTGATTTCACGCCGCAGGGGCACACACCGCAGTATGACCTGTTTTCCGACGGTCATGGGGAACTCATCGATGAACCGGCAGGGAAACTCGTCACATTCATGGCATCCGGCAATGCCTTTTGTCATGCAGCAGTCCCGGATATCGCACTGCTGACAGTGCATGAACCGGTTGTCGGACAGGCATCCCTCACAGCGGATATCGTCTGTGGTCAGGTTTTCACAGTTGGGCAGCATGCCTTTGCCGGGGACCTCTCCCCGGTATAGGTCCACCAGCCGTTTCTTGAATTTTTCGTTGCTGTCTCTGTGGGCGATGAGAATGGCGCAGACACCGCAGTAAAGCCCGCAGGGGGATGCATATTCCGGACGCGTCATGGCAGACCTCCTTGGAAATGGATTGGATGGCATGCGTCTGGATTCAATTTAGATGGGCGGTTACTGAAAGTCAACACCAAATCCTTTAGGCGGAAGACCCGTGCCGGGGGGGGCACCCGGGGGTCTCACCCTCTGCCTTGGTTGCACAGGCGGTAGGGCATGCTGCGCGAAACGGCAAAAACTGCGGGCAGGTATGTCCTCAGACAGTTTGCCGTTTTTAACGCTTCGTATGCCCAATCGCCTGTAGCAACCGCTGCAGAATGGGTTCAACCCCCAGGTGCCCCCCGGCACTAGTCGTTGATGGTATTGGTGAAAGGCCGGATCTGTTTGTTGATTGCATGGAGGGAGCCCCCTGTGGGGCAGCTTGCTTCCGGACTGTCGGAGCCCGACAGGGATTCCAGGCCGGAAGCAAGCTGCCCCACAGGGGGCGGAATTTTGCCGAAGCGGTGAATGAAACCCTGGGTTCAAAGCCGGCTATGATCCGTCTGAAAGAGCGATTGATACTGTCCATACCCCTCTTGTTCCAGTCGGTCTTCAGGGATGAAACGAAGAGATGCGGAGTTGATGCAGTATCTTTTGCCTGTGGGGGCGGGGCCGTCATCAAACACGTGGCCCAGGTGGGAATCCCCGTAGCGGCTTCTGACTTCGGTTTGAACGCTGAACATTTTTCTGTCCGGCTTCTCTACCACATGATCCGGCTCCAGAGGCCTGGTAAAACTGGGCCAGCCCGTGCCGGAGTCAAACTGGTCCAGTGAAGAGAACAGGGGTTCTCCGGACACGATGTCCACGTAGATGCCCGACGCTTTGTTGTCCCAGTAGTCATTGTGAAACGGCGGCTCTGTGCCGTTTTCCTGCGTCACCTCGAACTGGAGCGGGGTGAGCTGCTGCCTGATGATGTCCTCATCGGGCTTTGACCACCGGACCGTGTCGTCAGAAGATCGGGGGCGGTTTTCACGGGATGAGGCAGGGACCGGATGGTCTTCCATGGGCCGGTTTTTCCATATCCGGTTCAGAAACTGGTCCCGGCCCGATCCCAGCCGGTAATACTTGTACTGAATCGTGTTTTTTTTGAAATAATCCTGGTGATAGTCTTCCGCCGGGAAAAACGTTTCAAACCGCGTGACCGGCGTGACAACCGGTTTGTCAAAAATGCCGGCATCATCCAGTGCTTTTCTGGAAGCCAGGGCCTGTCTTCTCTGGTCTTCGGTGTGATAGAAAATTTCCGGGCGGTACTGGGATCCTCGGTCCACAAACTGGCCTCCGGCATCCGTGGGGTCGATGTGGCGCCAGAATATGGTCAGCAGGGTCTCGTATGAGACCTCATTCGGATCAAAAAGAACCTGGACGGCTTCGGTGTGCCCGGTGGCGCCGGATGACACTGACCGGTAGTCTGGATCCGGGTCATGGCCTCCGGTATATCCGGAGATCACTTTTTTGACGCCTTTCACGGATTCAAAATCCGATTCCAGGCACCAGAAACAACCACCGGCAAAGGTGGCGGTTTTCAAGCCGGATTTGCTGTTCTGTGACGATCCGTCAGGGGCTGAAAAAGCGAAAACACTGATACCAAAAATCATGGTGATGAACAGTATGGTGATGGCAGGATCAAGTTTCATGACATGTTCCTTTCTAAGTCATTCATATCAAATACTAATTCGGATTAACAATTAAATTAATCATTCGGTTTGAGAAAACAAGGAGAAAACCATCTGGGGAAGGTTTCATGGCAGGGTGAAAAAAAGAGGCTCGGAAGGGGTATCCGGAAAAGTGATTTTTCCAAATAATTCTTGACATGTAGCTGCAATGTATCTAAATAGTATCTATGGCACAGCTGGATTTATCCGCTGTTGCCGGGATTGCAAACAGGAGTCGGTGGTATTATGGCAAACCAGGATGAAAAACAGGAAGAGACGGAAACCGAATACAGAGAACGAAAGGTGAAATTCGAGGTCTACGGCCGGGAAATGATCGAGAAGGTTGTGAATTCAAGCGGCAACAGCGGGCGGGTCTACCTGCCCCCTGACTGGATCGGCACCAAAGTCAAAGTGATTAAATGTTAACAGCGATCCGTATCTTTCAGCCGAGGATTTTCTGCCCGGTCTCTGTTTTTCATGGTGAAAAAGAATTCAACACACAGAAAGGAGAAAACAATGGGAAATGTTCCTGACACCATTCAGACATGGCAAATGATTCAGCCGTTCAAAAAAGACCGGGAAACCGGTGAGGTCACGCCGGGCAAACTGGAAAAAACCCAAATTCCCGTGCCGGAACTGGCCCCGGGGGATGTGCTGGTGGAAGTGGCCGGGTGTGGCGTCTGCCATACGGATCTGGGATATTTCTATCAGGGCGTTCCCACGGTGAACAAACCGCCGTTGACCCTGGGGCATGAAATCTCCGGAACCGTGGTGGATGCGGCGGACGATGTCAAGGCGTGGATCGGCAAAGAGGTCATTATTCCCGCGGTCATGCCCTGCCGCAAATGCTATCTGTGCAAGACCGGCCGGGGCAACCGGTGCCTGGACCAGAAGATGCCGGGCAACTCCATGGGAATCTACGGCGGGTTTTCTTCCCATATTCCGGTGCCGGCCATTGACCTGTGCCCGGTCACCAACCGGGGGGACATTCCCCTGGCAAAGCTGGCCGTGGTCGCGGATGCCGCCACCACCCCGTTCCAGGCGGCCCGGCGGGCCGATGTCCGCGTGGGAGACCATGCCATCGTCATCGGGGTCGGCGGGGTGGGCCAGTACATGGTCCAGGTCCTCAAAGCCCTGGGATGTGATACGGTGGCCGCCATCGATATCAACCAGGATCGCCTGGACACCATGCTGAAAAACGGGGCGGATTTTGCCGTGAACTCCATGGGCAAATCCCCCAAGGAAGTGTCTGCCGCGATCAAAGACTATCGCAAGGAAAAAGGGCTGCCCGGATACGGCTGGAAAATATTCGAGGTGTCCGGCACCAGACCGGGTCAGGAACTCGGGCTGGCTCTGCTGAGCTTCACCGGTAAAATGATGGTGGTGGGATTCGGTCCCCACAAGGTGGAATACTCCATTTCCCGGCTCATGGCCTTTGACGCGGAACTGATCGGCACCTGGGGATGCCTGCCCGAATACTACCCGTCGGTGCTGAGCATGATCACCAGCGGGAAAATCAATTTTGAACCGTTTGTCCAGACCCGTCCCATGAGCACCATTGCTCAAAGTTTTGAAGAAGCCCATAAAAAGTCGCCTGATCAGCGTATCGTTCTGGTACCTGATTTTTAATAGTGTAACTGAAATGATTAACAACACAAGGATGAGCGTATGAAACTGGAAGGAAAAAAAGCCATTGTCACCGGCGGCAGCCGGGGAATCGGGCGGGCCATTGCCCTGCTTTACGCAAAAGAGGGGGCCGATGTCCTGGTCAACTATCATTCCAATGACACGGCGGCCAGGGAAACCGTGGCCGAAATCGAAAAACTGGGCAGAAAAGGGGTGGCCGTGGCCGCGGATGTGGCCTCTTACAAGAGTGCCCAGAACATGGTGGATGAATGCGTCAAACAGCTGGGGGGCGTGGATATCGTGGTGAACAACGCCGGCGTGTCCAAACCGTCCATGCTGCTGAAAATGACGGAAGAGGACTGGGATGCCATCATTGACATCCATCTCAAGGCCGCCTTCAACACCACCCAGGCCGCGGGCCGCTACATGAAGGAGCAGAATTCCGGCCGGATCATCAACGTGATCTCCACAGCCGGTATTTTCGGCACCATCGGCCAGATCAACTATGCGTCGGCCAAAGCCGGGATCATCGGGTTTTCCAAGTCCGCCTCCCGGGAACTGGGCCGGTACAACATCACCGTGAACGTCATCTGTCCGGGAATCACCAAAACCGAGATGACCGGCAAGCTCCAGTCCGATGAAAAACTGCGCAAGATTTATGAAGGCCGGATCCAGCTGGGCCGGTTCGCCGATCCGGAAGAGATCGCTCCGGCCTTTGTGTTCCTGGCCTCGGATGACGCGTCATACATCACTGGACAGGTGCTGGGCGTGGACGGCGGATATATCGGTTAGACCCGGGATCCCTTCAGGCCGGTAACGACAAAGACTTGAATGACAACGAATTCGATAACAAAGAAAACAAGGAGGAACCATGGCATTAGAGTGGATGCCCAGAGACAACGAGCCCAAGGATCATTCGCTGCACAGAAATCCTTACTGGAGCAATGAAGCGCCGGGCGTGATGTTCGAGAAAAAACCGCTGACCGATCCGGACGGAAAAGTGGTGGAAGGGCTGTATGTGGCCTGGATCACGCTGAACAATCCCAGACAGTTCAATTCTTATACCACGGACATGGTCAAGGGCGTGATCGCCGGTTTTGAAAACGCTTCCCTGGACAGAAGCGTCATTGCCGTGGTGTTCACCGCGGTCGGCCCGTATGCGTTCTGCACCGGCGGCAACACCAAGGAGTATTCGGAATACTATTCCAGACGGTGTGATGAATACGGCCAGTATATGGAACTGTTCAACCACATGGTGGATTCGATTCTCGCCTGCCACAAACCCGTGATCTGCCGGGTCAACGGCATGCGCGTGGCAGGCGGCCAGGAGATCGGCCTGGCCTGTGATATCGCCATTTCCTCAGACCTGGCCATTTTCGGTCAGGCCGGTCCCAAACACGGGTCTTCCCCGGCCGGCGGGTCTTCCGACTTCCTGCCCTGGTTTCTGACCATGGAAGACGCCATGTGGAACTGTGTGTCCTGTGAAATGTGGTCCGCCTACAAGATGAAGATGAAGGGCATGATCTCCAAGGTGGTGCCGGTGCTGAAAATCGACGGCAAATGGGTGAGAAACCCCATGATCGAAACCGATCAGTTCATCAAGGACGGCGAGATCGTCTACGGGGAATACAAAACCGGCGACGCCCTGGCAGAGGGCAAGGCCCTGGTGAAACAGCACCAGGCCAACGCGGATTTCGAACTGCTGGACAAGGAAGTGGACAAGGTGATCTGGAAGTTCGCCAACCTGTTCCCGGCGTGTCTGGTGAAATCCATCGAGGATGTGCGCCAGAAAAAGAAATTCTTCTGGGATACCATGAAAAACGATCACCGCCACTGGCTGGCAGCCAACATGAGCGGTGAGGCGTTCCTGGGATTCGGTGCCTTCAATACCAAGAAGATCACCGGACAGGACACCGTTGACTTCATCAAGTTCCGCCAGAACGTGGCCGCGGCCCGTGACTGGGATATGGAGATGTTTGCCGAAGTCATGGGCAAACCCAAGGAATAGAATCGAGGGAGGAGGGGGTCAGGGGAGGAGGGGGTCAGGCTTTCCTTATTGTCGTTTTGACCTTTTCTTCTGTTACAGTGCATGGTGGTCCGGAACGGTACGGGGTTCCGGGCCACCTTCTTTTTATGGGGGTCCGGATATAGACGTACCCGCCCCGGCCGTATCCGAACAGATGAAACAGGTGCAGATAGTTGGTGGAGATGGCCCGGAAGAACCGGTGGAAAGGCACGGTGTAGGGACCGGGCTGGGAGGTGTCCACATCCAGAAGCGTGACCTCGCCGGTGTCCGGGTTGAATCCCCCCACCGGCGAGATATGGGGGATGTTCAGGTCCGGGACCAGGCTGCCCTGGTCGAAGTGGGCGATGATAATGCCGTCCCCGGTGCGTTCAAACCGCTCCAGACGGGATCTGAGCGTTCTCAGGAAAGCCGCCGTTTTTTCGGGATCCCGGGTGGCCGGCACCACGTCGACCCCCTGATGGGCGATGTTGAAGACCCTGAGGCTGGCTTCCACCACCTGGCCCAGCACCGGCAAGGGAAGCCCCCGCCGTCCCCGGTATCCGTTCGGCCCCATTCGTTCCTTCCAGTGCGCCGCCCTCACCCGGTTCAGCAGATCCTGCTGGGTCAAGGGCCGTGCCGGCAGCCGGTTCTGGTTTTCCAGCAGGGTGTTCACCACACAGGCCACGGATGCTACCGAACAGGAAGATTCATGGAACTGTTTGACATGGTGACGGTAAAGCCCGGCTTTGACCGGATTGTCCTGATTGCCGGGTGTAATGGTTTCATACCGGGCCGGGTGCCGGCCGAATGCGCCGGTGGCAGATAGTTTGTGAAAGAAATAGCGCAAATACAATACGCCGCGCATCACAAGGAAAATAATTCTCATGGCCCTTTCTTTTGTTTTTCATGGGTCTGCCTGAAAAAGGCTTATGTGTCAATGTGATTCCGAATCCGTATTTGTCAATAGACTAAGGACACGATATCCGCACCGTCCCATCTTTGGGGTTGCAATATCCGGGCAGGACAGGTAAACACGGGTGACCGGCCCTTCAGACAGACAGGCGCTGCGGCGTTGAACAAAAATCAAACCACAGGATCTGTGATGAATCAATCACATATGAAAGGGAACCATGAATACAGATACCATGAGCCATTCCTTTGATACTGCGGCATTCGGCGGAAAAGGCTGGTCTCCCAGAACAAGGAGCCATGCCAGAGAGATCGGGGATATCTGGGCCGGGTGCGGCCTGGACAGCGAGTGGAAACCTTTGAGAACCGTACTCGTTCACCGGCCGGGGCCGGAACTGTCCGTTTCCCCGGACCAGGCCAACATGTTCCAGCTGGCCGGAGCCCTGGATATCCGGAAAGCACGGGAAGAACACGACCGGATGGTGGAGATCTACCGGGAAAACCAGGTGACGGTCGAGATCCTGACCCCGGGACCGCCGGTTCTGCCCAACCAGCTGTACTGCGCGGACCTGATGGCCATGACCCCCCAGGGGGCCATTCTGGCCCGGCCGGCCTCCACGGTCCGTGCCGGGGAGGAACGGTGGGTGGCACAGACCCTGGGCGTGCTGGGGATCCCTGTCCTCAAGACCCTGACCGGCACCGCCACTTTCGAGGGAGCCGACCTGATGTGGCTGGACCCTGCCACCGCCGTCATCGGCCGGGGACTGCGCACCAACCAGGGGGCCATCGACCAGATCTCCGCTCTGTTGTCGGAAATGGGCATCACCACCCTGGCCTTTGACCTGCCCTTCGGCACCATGCACTTCATGGGAATGCTCCGGATCGTGGACAAGGATCTGGCCTTTGTCTGGCCCCGCAGGACCCCCTATGCCCTGGTCACGGCCCTGAAAGACCGGGGTTTTCAAGTAAAACCCCTGCCCAGCGAATCCGAGGCCCTGTCCGGTATGGCATTCAATTTCGTGGTGCTGGGACCCGGAAAGATCATGCTGCCGGCCGGAAACCCTGAAAGCATTGCCGCTTATCAGGATATGGGGGTCCAGTGCTTTCCGGTGCCTGTGGATGAGCTGCAAAAAGCCAACGGCGCAGTGGGATGCATGACCGGTATCCTTCACCGGGACATGTGAAAAATCGGGCGGTTTTTCCTGAGATTCATAAAAAACCCGCGATTACATATTGATTTTGTTGCCAACAATTTATATAGATCATGGGACATGAAAAACCACAACCCCATTTCCGAGGAATATTACATACGGGAGGAACAGGATGAAATCATATGCACGGTTGATCTGCTGGGTGGTCGCATTGTTAATCATACCGGGACAGTACCTGGTTCAGGCGGATAAAGACCCGGAACAGCTCATGCTGCCCCTGGGCACCATGACGCTTTCGGCCCCGCCCGATGCGGAACGCGAACCCACGTTGTCACCGGTGGTGTTCCCCCATTCCCTGCATTTTGCCTATTCCTGCAAGGACTGTCACCATGAATGGGACGGCAAAAGCGAGGTGCAGAGCTGTTCTGCGGCAGGCTGCCATGAAAACCTGTGGGCCGCCCCTCCCGGCACCACCCCTGTGGGGGAGAAACGGATCAAATCTTTGACAGGGGCCTATCATCAGACCTGCCGGGACTGCCACCGCAACGAACTCAAGGTCCAGAAAGCCGCCGGCATGAAACGGTTTTACACCGGTCCCATCGACTGTGAAGGATGCCATCCGGACCCCCATGCCGAACCGGTCCATGACATTGAGATGCTGCCGGTCCCCACAGGCAATCTGACCATTGCCCCGCCGGATGGGGTGGACGCAAAAAGAGCGGCCGTGGAATTCCCCCACGGGGCCCATTTCGACTATGCCTGCCAGCTGTGTCACCATGACTGGGACGGGGTCAGCGAAGTGGAAGGCTGCATGACCGAAGGGTGTCACGACCAGCTGGAACCCGATCCTTCCACCCGGAATATCAAGGACCCGGCCAATGTGTATTATTACCTGGCCGCCTATCACAACACCTGCCTGCCGTGTCACAGAGACCTGCAGCAGGAGCGCAACGCCTTTATCAAAGCCGGTATCACCGATGAGGAAGAACTGCCGGCAGCCGGACCGGTGGCCTGTATTGAATGCCATTGATGCCGGCCAGGACTGAAAGCCTGTTTCATGACGGTACCCGCCGGCGGCAGTGACCGCCGGCGGGTACCGGCCGGATCAGGATGAGGGCTTCTGCCGGATCTCATGGGCTGCGCCGTCCAGCACCAGAAACAGGCGGTCCTCTTTTTCCTCGATATGACCGGACAGTTTGATCAAAGCCCGCTGGCCGAACTTGATCCGGTGTTCCGGGGTGTCGATATACAGGTTGTCATTCCGGGTGAACAGCCGGGACGGCTCCAGGGGGATGGTGTCGGTGGTGTTCAGCACCAGGGTGTCCGTGCCTTTCAGGTCCACCACGAACAGGGCCGTGTCTTCATAGGGAAAATAGACCTTTTCCTCGCACCCGTCCCGGATCTGGTACACATGATATCCCTGGTCATCCTTGCGGATGGATTTGTGAAAATACGCAATGATTTTGGGGTGTTCAAATTTGCCGTGCTCATTATGCCAGAAACCGTTTTCATCCATCCAGAAAACCGCGTTTTCCTTTGGAACGATAATCTGTTTCATGTCAGATGCCATGTCAGTGACTCCTGTTTATCCTTTTCTTTTTCATCGTCATGACTTATCCGCTTGTTCTTTGAATGGTCTTACCCAAAAACGCATTGAAGAACAATAGCAAATCCGGTTTTTTTTCTGATGCCGGCCTGCCGGTGATCCAGGTGATACCGCAGGTGACTGCGGCGCTGAACCATCCCGGACGGGCCGTGCTCCAGGCCCCGCCGGGGTCCGGAAAAACCACCCGGGTGCCGTTGGCCCTGCTGGATGAACCCTGGCTGGCTGGAAAAAAAATCCTCATGCTGGAGCCCCGGCGCTTGGCGGCCCGGACCTGTGCCCGGTTCATGGCGGAACAATGCGGCGAAAAGGTGGGCCAGACCGTGGGATACCGGATCCGCATGGAAACCCGGACAGGACCCCGGACCCGTATCGAGGTGGTCACCGAGGCGATCCTGACCCGGATGATCCAGAACGACCCGGCCCTGGAAGGGGTGGGCCTGGTGATATTCGATGAATTTCACGAGCGGCATGTCCACAGCGACCTGGGCCTGGCCCTGTGTCTTGAAATCGCGGAGGTGCTGCGGCCGGACCTGCGGATCCTGGTGATGTCCGCCACCATGGATACGGATGATCTGGGCACGCTTCTGGAGCCCGTGAAAATAATTGTGTCGGAAGGACGTCAGTGGCCGGTGGACACGGTTTACCTGCCCCCTCCGGCCGGGCGCACGGGTCCCGGGCCTTTCGGGTCGGTGCTGGCCGGATGCGTGACCGCCGTGCTCACGGCGCTGTCAGATCATGACGGTGATATCCTGGTATTTTTGCCCGGGGCCGGGGAAATCCGTCACATGGAGCGGATGCTGGCGGGGAAAACCGGACCGGATGTGCGGGTGTTTCCCCTGTCCGGACGGCTGCCCCTTGACCGGCAGCGGGCGGTTCTGGCTCCGTCTCCGCCGGGATCCCGCAAGGTGGTCCTGGCCACGGCGGTCGCGGAAACCTCTCTGACCATCGAGGGGGTGACGGTGGTGGTGGATTCCGGGTTGATGCGCAGGCCCTTGTTTTTTCCGGGCACCGGCCTGACAAGGCTTCAGACCCTGCCGGTGTCCCGGGCATCGGCGGACCAGCGCCGGGGCAGGGCCGGCCGCACCGGACCGGGCATCTGTTACCGCATCTGGTCCGAACATGTGCACAAGGGCCTGGTGCCGTTTTCCCGGCCGGAGATCGTGGAACAGGACCTCACCGGGGTGGCCCTGGAGCTGGCGCTCTGGGGGGTCCGTGATCCGGGAGCGTTGAAATGGCTGGATCCGCCCCCGGCCGGGGCGTTTGACCAGGCCAAAGACCTTCTGGGCCGGCTGGGATGCCTGGATGATTCGGGCCGCATCACGGCCCACGGCAAAACCGTTGCCGGTTCCGGTATCCACCCCCGGCTGGCCCACATGATTCTGGAGGCAGACCGGTCCGGCAACGGGTTTCTGGCCTGCTGCCTGGCCGTGCTGCTGGAGGAGAACCCGGACCTGCCCGGATGTTCCCATGATCCGGATCTCCGGACCCGCCTGGAAATACTGGTTTCCTTTCAGCACCACCAGGAGATCGGCGGCAGAACCTCCTGCAGTGGAGACGCTGCGGATGAGATCTACCGGCAGATGGGGGCGGAACCACCCCGGTCCCGGGCAGAGGCCCTCTTGACCGGGACCCGGCGCCTGGCCCGGAAACTGAAAATCCGTGAACAGGCCATTGATCCGGAAAAAGCCGGCATCACCCTGTCTCTGGGGTTTCCCGAGCGGGTGGCCCGCCGCCGGGGGCCGTTGTCCTATATCCTGGCATCGGGCAGCGGCGCAGTTTTCAGAGACCCCAACACCGTGTCCATGCATGAATATGTTCTGGCGGCCCATGTGGAAGGCGCTCCTGGAAACGCAGTGATCTTTCTGGCTGCCCCTATTCAGGAGCCGGACCTGGACCGGGTGTGGGCAGACCGGATGGAAACCCGGGAATCCGTGGTATGGGACCCGGACAGACAGGCGGTCCAGTCCCTGACCCGGACCTGGTTCGGCCGGATTCTGATCCGTCAGGCCCCGCTTCCGGACCCGGACCCGGAAGCGGTAAAGCGGGCCATGCTTGAAGGCATCCGGCAAATGGGGCTGGATGCGCTGCCCTGGACCCGGACACTGATGCAGCTGCGGTACCGGATCTGCTTTCTGCGGGACCATGCCGGGGTTTCCCGCCTGCCTGACCTGTCTGAAGACGGATTGATGAACACCCTGTCATCATGGCTGGGGCCGTTTTTGACCGGAATTCGGACCACCCGTGACCTGAGCCGGGTGGACCTGGCCGGGGCGCTGACGGCCCTGCTGTCCTGGAAGGACCGGTCCCGGGTGGAGGCGCTGGCCCCGTCCCATATCACGGTGCCGTCCGGTTCCCGGATTCCGCTGTCATATTCGGACGGCGGCCGGATCCTGGCCTCTCCGGTCCTGTCGGTCCGGATCCAGGAAATGTTCGGCGAAACCCGCACGCCTAAGGTGGCGGACGGCCGGATCCCCGTGACCCTGCATCTGCTGTCTCCGGCCGGCCGGCCGGTCCAGGTGACGGGGGATCTGGAAAGTTTCTGGAAACACACCTACCGGGAGGTGAAAAAAGACCTCATGGGGCGGTATCCCAGACACTACTGGCCGGATGATCCGCTGACCGCCGTCCCCACCCGCCGGGCCAAACCCCGGTCGTAACCTGTCGCTTTTTACGGATCTGAAAAAAATCGGCTTTAAAAATGATTTGTTTCCATGATATGGTAACATCTTGCAGGTGACCGTGAAGAAAGCTCCTGGCAGGCACCGCTGAGTTTCCAAAAAAATAAAGATCCCGGTGCACCGACGGCATGCCCCGGGCCGCCATCTCCACCGGGGGGGCGGTGTTTTTTGAACAGACGAAAATCCAGAAAGCCTCGGAACAGGTCAATGCCCTGCAGCAGGGCGGCAATCACAATTCAGGAACAGGCAGTGATGCAGTCGGATGATTTTAAAAAAAAGCTCCGGGATGACCAGGGATACTGGGAGCAGCTGGAAAGTTACCTGGACAGGCATTCAGATGTCAAATTCAGCCACGGCATCTGCCAGGACTGTATGAAAAAGCACTACCCGGAATTCTGTGATGAAAGGCATAGGGGGGAAGGAGGGCCTTTCCCATGACAGGTTCCGGTCACATCTCTCAGCACGGCCAGGGTCCGGCGGCCGGCAAACCGGTTTCTAACGGCCGGGCAAGGATTGAAAGCATTTACCGGGCCGCTCCCATCGGCATCGGTCTGGTGAAGGACCGGACACTGCTGGAGGTCAATGACCGTTTGTGCCGGATGACCGGATATTCCCGGGAGGAGCTGGTGGGATGCAGCACCCGCATTCTCTACCCTTCCGACGATGAGTATGACCATGTGGGAAAAGAGAAGTACCGGCAGATCCGGGAACAGGGCACCGGCAGCGTCAAGACCCGGTTTCTCACCAAGACGGGGAAGGTTCTGGATATCCTGCTCAGCTCGGCCCCGGTCGATCCGGAGGACCTGTCCGCGGGAGCCACGTTCACGGCCCTTGACATCACCCGGGATATCCAGCTGGAAGAACAGCTTCATCAGGCCAGAAAAATGGAAGCCATCGGGGTTCTGGCAGGGGGTATCGCCCATGACTTCAACAATATTCTGTTTCCCATCATGGGGTATGCTGAACTGCTGCTCGAAGACATTCCCGGGGACAGCCCGATGCGGAACAATCTCAAAAAAATCCATGCCGCATCGCTGCGGGCCAGGGACCTGGTGAAACAGATCCTCACTTTTTCCCGTCAGGAAAAGAAACGTCCCCGGGTGTTGATTATCCAGCCGGTGGTCAAGGAGGCCATGAAAATGATCCGGTCCACGCTGCCGGCCTCCATTCAGATTATCGAGAAAATCGATACCGGTTGCGGACCGGTCCGGGCCGACCCCATTCAGATCCATCAGGCGGTGATGAACCTGGCCACCAACGCCTATCATGCCATGGAAGAGACCGGGGGAGAGCTGACTGTCTCTTTGACCCGGGTCGATGGCGGCCTTCCTGATCTGAAAGACATGGGCCTCAAAACCCGGAAAAGCGTTTCCGGCCCCTGGGTCCGTCTGAGTGTGTCAGACACGGGCACGGGCATGGATCCCCTGACAGCCAAAAAAATTTTCGATCCGTTTTTCACCACCAAACAGCCCGGCAAAGGCACCGGTATGGGGTTGTCCGTTGTCCACGGCATCGTGACGGACATGAACGGGGCCATTCAGGTCACAAGTGAACCCTGCAGGGGCACGACCGTGGATCTGTATTTTCCATCGGTTCCTGACGTACAGGCGGATGATCCCGTGCAGAAGACGGAACAGGTTCCCGGCGGCAGGGAAAGGATTCTGCTGGTGGATGACGAGCCGGAAATCGTTTCCATGGAAAAAGAGATGCTGGAGTGGCTGGGGTATGAGGTTACCGCATTTAACAGCAGTGCCGGGGCCCTGGAACGGTTCAATACCACGCCGGATGCATTTGACCTGGTCATCACGGACATGGCCATGCCTGGCATGAGCGGTGACAGACTGGCTGGGAAACTGCGGAAAATCCGGCCGGAAATTCCCATGGTGATCTGTACCGGATTCAGCCGGATTATGGACCGGAACAAGGCGGAAGCCATGGGTTTCAAAGGGTTTTTGTACAAACCGGTGGTGATGAAGGACCTTGCCGTTACGATCCGGAAAATACTGGATGCCCGACCCTGAAAGGATGACAACAATGACGGCCGATGAACCGTCCCCCATGGCAGCGAAAGATTCCCCCGTCGAGGTTCTGATCATCGATGACGACCCCCATGTCTGCCGGTTTCTGTCCCGGCTGTTCACTGGTTTGGGATATTCGGTTTCCCATGAACTGACCCTGACCCGGGGACTGTCCCATATCTTTTCCGAACAGGTGGATATCGTGTTTCTGGATGTGAACCTGCCCGACGGCAACGGCCTGGAAGCCATCGATTCGATCCGGCGGCATCCGGGTCACCCGGAAATCATTGTGATCACCGGGGACGACAATGTGGACGGAGCGGAGATCGCCATGAAAGCCAGGGCCTGGGACTACATCTCCAAAACCGGATCTTCAAAGAAATTCCGGTTTGCCCTGGAAAAAGCCGTGGAATACCGCCGCCAGAAAAAAGCCAGATTTTCCGGGTTTGCCGTGGAAAGGGAAGGCATCATCGGCGACAGCCCGGCCATTCAAAAATGCCTTGAAAAGGTGTCGGTGGCGGCTCACAGCAGTTTCCCGGTCCTGGTCACCGGAGAGACCGGTACCGGCAAGGAGCTGTTTTCCAGGGCCATCCATGCCAGCAGCCCCAGACGCGCACATTCGTTTGTGGTGGTGGATTGTGCGGCCCTGCCCGAGCACCTTGTGGAATCAACGATTTTCGGGCACACCCGGGGCGCGTTCACCGGGGCGGACCGGGACCGGACCGGGTTGATGAAAATCGCCGGCCAGGGCACCCTGTTTCTGGACGAGGTGGGTGAGCTGCCGTTCGATGTCCAGAAAAAATTTCTCAGGGCGTTGCAGGAAAAGAAATTCAGGCCTCTGGGAGGGAAAACTGAAATTCACAGTGATTTCCGGCTGATCTGCGCCACCCACCGGAATCTGGAAGAGATGGTGAAAAAGGGAACGTTCCGGGAAGACCTGTTTTTCAGGATCGTGTCTCTGACCATTCATCTGCCTCCGTTGAAAGACCGGGGGGATGACGTGACGCTGCTGGCCGTGAGCCACATCAACGGCCGGCACGGCATCGATCCGGAAAGCCGGTGTATCATGTCTCCGCCCTTTCTGGAGGAGTTGCGGATCTATGACTGGCCGGGCAACGTCCGGGAGTTGTTCTTCACCCTGGACCGGGTATGCGCGGAAGCCGGAGACGGCGCCACCCTGTTCCCGCACCATCTGCCCGAACATATCCGGGCCTTCAATATCCGGCACCGGTTTTCCGGCCGGACCCGGGAGGATGTGCCTGTAAAGGGCCTTTCAGCTGTGTCAGGACCGGTTCCGGGAACCCGGGAAACACTGCCGGCCCTCAAGGATCATATCGAAGAGGCCAAAGCCGCGTATGTGCGGCACCTGATGGCCGTGACCCGGGGCGATGTCAGAGAAAGCTGCCGCATCTCCGGCCTTTCCCGGGGGCATCTGTACCGGCTCATGAAACAGTATGATATTCAGCCCCATGCCGATTCTTGATACCGTCATCCCCATTTTCAGCGTGATTTTTCTGGGCTGGCTGGCCCGGCGCCACGGATTCGTTCCCCAGTCGTTTGCCGGACCCGCCAACCGGCTGGTGTTCTATTTCGCCATCCCCGCCATGGTGTTTGCCGCCATTGCCAAAGGATCCCTGAAAACCGATTTCAACCCGGTGCTTCTGGGGGGTACCCTGGCGGCGGTGGGGCTGTGCTTTGGTCTGACGTGGGCTGCCGGAATTGCCGCAAAGATTCCCCGAAGGCGTTTCGGGACCTTTGTCCAGAGTGCGTTTCACGGCAATCTGGGGTATATCGGCCTGGCAGTGGCGTTCTACTATCTGGGGCGTGAGGGATTTGTCAGTGCCAGCCTGCTTATCGGGTTTATCATGATTTTACAGAACCTGTTGTCCGTGATCATTTTGCAGTGTTACAGTGACAAGGATCCGTCCCAAAACGGGGCCGGAAAAGTCCTGGTCAAGGTCATGGGCAATCCCGTGATCCTGTCCGCAGTGGCCGGGATCGGGTTTTCATTGACCGGGCTGGCATTGCCCACGGTGATCACCCGGACCCTGGAGATTGTATCCGGCATGGCACTGCCGTTGGCCCTGTTGCTCATCGGGGCCACCCTGAATTTCGATCTGATGAAATCACAGCTCAAACCGGTGCTGCCCGTGGCCGGCATCAAACTGGTCCTGCTGCCGGGAATCGGGGCCGCACTTTATTCCCTCTGGGGGCTCACCCCGGAGATCTATGCACCCGGGCTGATTCTGCTGGCATCGCCGTCCGCCACCATCAGTTATGTCATGGCCGTGGAAATGAACGGGGATGCGGATTTTGCGGTCACGGCCATCTCTTTGAGCACCCTGTTGTCAGCCCTGACATTTTCCCTGTGGCTGCATTTCATCTGAAAATACCTTGAAGCCCGGTCATGAATTGCGTATACTCCGCAATTGTCTTTTTTACAGGCCATTGCCAACGGTGGATTTCATGACAGTGGATTGGCCATAAAACAGGGTATTGAGTGATAAAAACCAGGAAAATACCGTTGCAGCACATGCTGCTGATTCCCTTTCTGGGACTGAGTCTGCTTTGTATCGGCGGTTTCTGGGTCTATCACAGCCAGAAGAAGTCGTTTGTACACGATGCGCTGGCCCGGGTGGAACGGATCGGACACAGCCAGACGGCGGCTGTTGCCGACTGGCGAAAGGCCCAGTTGCAGGATGCCGGTCAGGTGATGAAGGCCCCGTTTTTTGCCCGGGAAGTGATCCGGTTCCTGACCGACCCCCAGGGCCATCATGCCCATCTGATGGAAACCCGTCTTGCCAGCCTCGAGTCCGGATATCATTACGATGAAATCCGGATACTGGACACCCGGGGCCGGACCCGGCTGGGCCGGCCCATGGCCGTTGAAAACCGGGACCTGTTTGCCGTTGCCCTGGCAGAAGCGTTTGAGCGGCGGCAACCCGTGTTTGCACCCATGCACCGGTCCGGGGTTCATTCAAAACCCTGTGTCAGTGTGGTGGCGCCGGTGTTCGTTCAGGACCCTGCATCGATGCTGCCGGATTTCCAGCCGCTGGGGGCTGTGGTTCTTTCCCGGGAGGCTGCATCCACCCTGTATCCCCTGCTCCGGGCCTGGCCGGAGCCGTCGGTCACGGCTGAAACCCTGCTGATCCGCCGGGATGCCGAAGAGGTCGTGTTCCTCAGCCATCTGGCGTTATACCCGGATACCGCGTTAAAGGTCCGGGTACCCCTGACCCGGGGCGACGTGCTGGTGGCCATGGCGGGAACAGGCAGACACGGGGTGGTTCAGGCAAAGGATTACCGGGGTGAAGAGGTGGTGGCTGCACTGCTGCCGGTGCCGGATTCCCCCTGGCTGCTGGTGGCCAAGCAGGATGCGGCGGAGGTGTTTGCCCAGTGGTACAAGCGGTCCCGCTTTCTGAAAGTCCTGTTTGCGTGTTTTGCAGGGATGGTCGTCATCGCCGGGGCCCTGACCCTTCAGGCCCGTAAAGCAGCCCGGTACCGGCATCTGTATCAAATTGAAGCCCGGCTGCGCATGGAGGAGAAACGTCACCGCCAGGCACTGGAGGAAAAAGAGATGCTGGCGGCCCAGCTGATCCAGGCCCAGAAAATGGAGTCCGTGGGCCGGCTGGCCGGCGGTGTGGCCCATGATTACAACAACATGCTCAACGTGATCCTGGGGTATGCGGAAATGGCCATGGCAGAGGTGAACCGCACCGATCCGCTGTATGCCAGGCTGGAAAAGATTCACCATGCCGCCACCCGGTCCGCGGAGATCACCCGTCAGCTGCTGGCGTTTGCCAGAAAGCAGACCATCGATCCCCGGGAGCTGGATCTGAACGAAACAGTTGAAAAAGGCGTGCTTCCGGTGCTGTCGAAACTCATGGGGGAAAATATCGATCTGGTCTGGCGGCCTGGTACGGACCTGTGGCCCGTGAAAATGGACCCGGCCCAGATCGATCAGATTCTGGCCAATCTGTGCGTCAATGCCCGGGATGCCATCGATGATGTGGGAAAGGTCACCATTGAAACCGGCCAGGCAAGCTTTGATGCCGGCTATTGCGCGGACCATCCGGGATTCGTTCCCGGCGATTTCGTGCTGCTGGCGGTGAGCGACAACGGATGCGGCATGGACAAAACCACCAGAAAAAAGATATTCGAGCCGTTTTTCACCACCAAGAAAGCCGGCAAGGGAACCGGCCTGGGCCTGGCTACGGTGTACGGCATTGTCAAGCAGAACAACGGGTTCATCAACGTTTACAGTGAACCGGGCAAAGGAACCAGCATAAAGGTGTATCTGGCAAGGCATTCCGGGGGGCAGGCGTTTCAAAAACCTGTTGAAAAAAAGACGGGAGATCTGTCAGGCCGGGGAGAGACCATTCTGGTGGTGGAGGATGAACCCGATATCCTGGATCTGATCCGCGCCATGCTGGAAAAGTCAGGATACATCGTGTTGACGGCCCCGACACCGTCTCAGGCCCTGGATCTGGCCCGGAACCATGGCGGTTCCGTGGATCTGCTGATCACCGACATAATCCTGCCGGAGATGAACGGCCGGGATCTGAACCGCCATCTGGCCTCGGTTTTTCCGAATCTCAAGGTGCTGTTCATGTCCGGGTATACCGCCAATGTGATCGCCCATCACGGAGTCCTGGAACAGGGAGTACAGTTTATCCAGAAGCCCTTTGCCATGAAAGACCTTACCCTCAAGGTCAGGGAAGTGCTGGCATAGAACGGGTGCCGGAACCCGGATTTGAGCCGGCATCCCGGGCGGGGCCCCGGCGCTTCGATTCCCTGGACCCGACCATTGCTTCGAGCTCAGCCGCCTTGTGCTCCATGTCAAGGGCCTGAGCGGAAAGCTGTTCCGCGATACCGGCGGATTCTTCGGAATCCGAAGCATTCTTCTGGATCACCTTGTCCATTTCAGACACACCGGTGTTCACCTGTTCGATTCCCTGGGCCTGTTCCCTGGCGGCTGCGGTGATTTCTGAAATCAGCGTGTTTACCTGTCCGGCGCTTTTCTGAATGATTTGAAGCTGGGACGCCATATCATGGGTTACCGCAACGCCGTTGTCCGCATTTTTCTGAGACCTTTCAATCAGCTCGGAGGTGTTTTGGGCGGCTTTTGCGCTTCGCTGGGCAAGGTTGCGGACCTCTTCGGCCACCACGGCAAATCCCTTTCCGGCTTCACCGGCCCGGGCGGCTTCGACCGCGGCGTTCAAAGCCAGAAGATTGGTTTGAAATGCAATTTCATCGATCGTCTGGATGATCTTTGAGGTTTCTTCGGAAGAACGCTTGATCTCCGTGATGGCGTCATTCATACGGGCCATGGAGGCCGCTCCGTTTTCAACGGCTGCCGTGACATCTTCCACGGCCCGGTTCGCCTGTTCCGCGTTGTCGGAACTCTGGCGTGTCTGGGAGGCGATCTCTTCCAGGGATGCAGAGGTTTCTTCCAGGGTGGATGCCTGTTCATTGGCACCCTCGGCCTGGGATTGAGAAGCGGATGCCAGCTGAATCGATGAATCAGATACCTGGGATGCGCCCTGAAACAGTTCCGCGGCGATCGCCTTGACAGGACGGATCACCACTTTTTGAAGGGATACATAATTGATTGTCACGATCAACAATAAAATCACGGCCCCAACCCCGGTCACCAGCATCAGGAGGTTCCGGATGCCGGCGGAAATTCCCGTGGTATCCGCCACAAACACCATCACCCCGATCTGGTTGGCGCGATAATCATTGACCGGGAAAGCGGCATACGCCAAATGGCCGTCCTGGACGGTTTCGACTCCCCGGCTTCCTTTTTCCAGCATTTCCAGGGTAATATGCTTTTCCACGGTTCCCTGTTGTGTGCCGGAGATCAGGACGTACCGGTCTCCGACCCTGGGGGCGTCTTTCAGACGGCGGGCCACGGACAGTAACTCCTGGTTCATATACAACAGCATATGCTCACCCGGACCTGCCGCGGCCTGAAAAAGCGAATTAAAGTCCGCCAGCATCTCCACGGTTCCCAGAGACTGTCCGTCAGGGCCTTTGACGGGTGCCACGCCCCGGACCACAAACCCGCCCCGGCCGACTTCGATTCCCTGTACCGGCCGGCCGGTCCGGTTGGCTTCCAGAACCGTGGGGCGGAAGCTTGAAATATCATCGGATATGTCGATCCATGTTCCATCGATCTGGACCTGTCGGTCCCGCCACAGGCGGACCAGGCTGCGCCCGTTGGGCAGATGAAAATGCAGGCGCATGGCCTGGCCGGTGATATCGGAAAAGCCTGCCAGAGAAGCACTCAGGTCCTGTCTCAACAGTTCTCTGGCTTCCTGGGCTTTCGGATCGGTCTCATCGTTGATGTCGCCCTGGTGGGCAACGGCATAGGCCTGCTGAACTTCGGGAAGCCGGGTGAACACAGCGGCTTTTTCCAGGGCGTCCCGGGCGGCCCGGCCAATGGCCCGTTCAATCTCCCCCTGTTTGTCCGCCACTTTGTTGTGGATGAAGTTCTGGCGCAATTGTTCCAGTTCACGAAACACAAACGGAGCGGCCAGAATAAAGGGGGTCAGCGCTGAAATCAGCAAGGGGAAAACTATTTTTTGTTTGAGGCTGAGTGTAAATCGCTGTTTCTTTTTTTCCATGATGATCTCCTCCTTTAACGGGCATGTTCACGTCCCTTGACCAGGGCGGCCAGAACCCCCACCATCTCTTTCATCTGTTCGGCCTGACCGCTCAATTCCTCGGCGGCGCTGGCCGCCTCTTCGGCAGTGGCGGCATTCTTCTGGGTCACCGAATCCATTTCGTTGACTCCGTTGTTGATCTGTTCGATCCCCAACGCCTGTTCCCGGGAAGCGGCGGAGATTTCTCCCATCAACCCGGCGATTTTAACGATGCTTTCCGTCACCTGGTTGAATGAAATCTCGGTGGAACCCACCAGGTCGGCGCCGTGGCTGACCTTTGTCACTGTTCCTTGAATCAGGCCGGAAGTATTGCGGGCCGCTTCCGATGCCCTGAGCGCCAGGTTCCGGACCTCGTCGGCGACCACCGCGAATCCGGCTCCGGCTTCTCCGGCCCGGGCCGCTTCCACCGCTGCGTTCAGGGCCAGCAGGTTGGTCTGGAACGCGATCTCGTCGATGGTTTTGATGATCTTGACGGTCTGTTCGCCGGCCCGGGTGATCTCCGTCATGGAGCGGGTCAGATCCTGCATCGAGGTGTTGGCATTTTCCACCACCTGCCGGGCCTCGTTGACCAGTACGTCGGCCTGGCCGACATGGTCGGCGTTTTGCCTGGTCATCGATGATATCTCCTCCAGGGACGACGAGGTCTGTTCGATGGCGGCGGCCTGGCTGCTGGCGCCGTCTGCCAGGGAATTGCTTGCGGCGGCCACCTGGGCTGAGGCTGAAGAGACCTGGCCGGAGCCATCGGTCAGGCGATCTGAGACATTTTCCAGAACCCGGATCAGGATCAGCGAGAAAAAGCGGGCCAGAGACAGCAGCATGACCACCAGCAGGAGGGAGACCACTCCGCCGATCATCAGCACTGACCGGGCGTCACTCATGCGGTGCCGGGCCAGCTCGGCCACCCCGCCGGCAAGATGATTCTCCACCTCCTTCATTAACTCGATCTTGACGGTGATGGTGTCGAACCATTCGGTGGCGTTGATACCGAAACCGCCGCTCTGGTATCGTTTCAGGGCGGTTTCTTCCATTTCGGCCACCCGTTCGACGGCGTGGTGCCGCATGCTGTTCCGGTAAAAGGCGCGGCTTTCACCGTCGGCAAAGGCCAGAAAATTGTCCAGAAAGACCTTGCGGGCAGAAAGCAGTTCCGCGTATCTTTTAAACATGTTTTCGCCGAAATAATCCTGGGCAAAGGTGTTGCTCAGTACCGCCCGGGTTATTCCCATCCGTTCTTTGGCCTCCACGAAGTTGTAATAGGCAGTCAGGGCCCGCATGATTTCCTTGTCCGGGCTGTTGACGGCGATCTGCGGTATGATGGTCAGAAACCGGTGGATGGCCCCGGTATAAAAAGCGATGACGTCGGCCGCCGCAATATCGAAATTATCCACCTGTTTTCGAATGGCGGCAATGGCTTCAATCTCCAGCAAGGCCCCTTCAAATCCGCGGACCAGTTCCGGGTGCTGTTCCAGGGTCGCTGACTGATCCATGAACGCCCGCAGATCGGCGATGGCGGTATCGGTTTGCCGGCGCTGGCCCGGCATCCGGTCCTTGAACTGACGGCCCCCGCTGCCCAGAAAACCGGCGGTCATGCCGCGTTCAAGCTGGCCCTGATGGGCGATCTCGGCGGCCAGGCCGGCTGCCTCGGCCAGTTTCCGCACCGTTCTGGCTTCGTCCAGCAGACGATAGCGTTCCGCGGCGTTAAAAAGCAATACCGCCACCAGAAAGGCCGCCGGTATGATAACCAGCAACCGCAACATGCTGATGATTTTTAGATTTTTGATAAAATTCATTCCCCGGAGATCTCCTTGATCAATGTAAGGATATTGTGCTGTTTTTTAGTCACCAGCCGCCACCCTGCTTCCGGCAAGGGGGCCTGACGTCATCATACAGCACGCCGATCATGGTTTAGTATTATAAAACAGCCCTTTTTGTAAAGGGTCGAATAAAAAATATCCATGCCGCACAATGGCTGAAACCGGAACGTAAAGCCGGGGAAAATCATATCCGGGTATACGAAAAGACTGTAAAAAAATGATCGGATATGTTATATTTCCAAATTTGACGGACGAATAACGCAAAGGAACCCCAAAATCGAAAGTTTTGACAAAATCCGGTTCATATCATTCATGGGCCATGAGTTGAAAACACCTTTGAACGCGGTGATCGGTTTTGCCCAGCTGCTTGCCCGTGATCCGCTGCTTTCCAGGCGCCAGCACAGTGATGTAAACATGATTCTGCGCAGCGGCAATGATTTGTTGAAAATGATCGATGACCTTCTGGAATTTTCCAGAATCGAAGCCGGACAGCTGTGCCTGGAGGAAGCGGATTTTTCCCTTGCCCTGCTGCTGGACGATGCAGTGGCTCTGCTCCAGGCCCGGTGTGAAGACAAGGGGCTTCGCCTGGTTGTGGAACGTGATCCGGATCTGCCGGATTTTCTATACGGTGATGGCGCCAAACTCAAGCAGATTATTGTGAACCTTGTTTCCAATGCCGTCAAGTACACGCCCCATGGCGGCATTACCCTGCGTGTCCGGTTGAGGGAGTCGCATCAGGACGCACATTGCCGCGGGCCGGAAAAATACCGGCTGCGCATTGACGTGGACGGCAGCGGTGTAAGCATGTCCCGGGAGCACCTGTCCCGGATTTTTCATCCGTTTGAACGGGGGGGTGACGGTCCCGGTGTCACCGGGACCGGTTTGGGCCTGGTCATCAGCCGGAAATATGCCGGGCTTCTGGGCGGAGAGATCCGGGCGGAAACCCGGAACGGCCGGGGCAGCCGGTTTTGGGTCACGGTGATGATGAAAAAAGGCCAGCCGGTTTCAACGGATCAGGTACGGAAGGCGCGCCGGGTGATCCGGCTTCATCCGGACACCGGCCCGGTCCGCATACTGGTGGCGGATGATGATCCCGTCAACCAGACCCTGCTGAACGCTTTGTTGACCCCGGCGGGATTTGACACCGCTCAGGCGTTTGACGGCAGGGAGGCGGTGGCCCTGTTTGACCGGTTCCATCCCCATGCGGTTTTTATGGACCTGCGCATGCCTGGAATGGATGGCATCGAGGCTGCGCGGCGGATCAAGCACACCCCCGAAGGCCGGGAAGTCCCTGTTTTCGCGCTGACGGCCGGCAATATCGAGGAAGACCGGCACCGGATCATTCGTGCCGGAATGGATGCCTGCATTCAAAAACCGTTTCAGGCGGGGGAAATTTTTGAGATGCTGGCCCGATGTCTTGGATTGCGGTATGTCTACGAAAACAGTTCAGACGCATCCCTTCAGCCGGTGGCACACCGGCCTGTCACCTCTCTTCCGGACGGATTGCGGCGTTCCCTCATGCAGGCCGTGGAAGAAGGGGATATGATCCGGTTTTCAGAACTGCTCACACCGTTTGAGGCGACCTGTCCGGATCTGACGGCGGTGCTGGGTCATCTGGCGGAAAATTTCAATTATTCGGAACTGCTTTCGATTCTTGGCCGGCGGGATGGTCAGGATGACACGCTTTTAAAGGACGATCAGGATGACCTTTGACCGGCACCGGGCGGATGACAAAGAAACGCCGCTGAACCAGGCGCTGCTGGCTGAGGCCCAGGCCATCGCCCATCTGGGCAGCTGGGACCTGGATCTGGCTGCCGGGCGCCTGATCTGGTCCGATGAGACCTACCGTATTTTCGGGCTGGAACCGCAGCAGTTTCCAGCCACGTACGAGGCGTTTCTGGCGGCGGTCCACCCGGAAGACCGGGATGCCGTGGATGCCGCCTATAATGCCTCTTTGCGGGAAAATCAGGTTGGTTACGAAATCGAGCACCGGGTGGTGCGCCAGTCCACGGGAGAGGTCCGTTATGTCCATGAAAGATGCCGGCACGTCAGAGATGAAACGGGCTGCATCGTCAGGTCGGTGGGATCTGTACAGGACATCACGGAGCGCAGGCTTCTGGAGGCGGAACTGGCGCGGCAGTCCGCCGTGGAAAAAGCCGTGGCCCAGGTGACCGAAAAGCTGCTGGAGGCCGGATCGTTTGAAGAGATATCCCTTCTGGTGCTGAACACGGCCCGGCAGCTCACGGACAGCTCTTTCGGGTTTGTGGGATATCTGGACCCGGAAACCGGATATTTTGTTTCCGACACAATGACAAGGGATATCTGGGATGCCTGTCATGTGGCGGACAAAACCGTTGTGTTCGAAAAATTCACCGGCCTGTGGGGCTGGGTTCTAACCCACCGGCGGCCCCTGATTTCCAACGACCCGGAAAGGGATCACCGGTCATCAGGCCTTCCGGAAGGCCACATTCCCATTCACCGCTTTCTGGGGGTCCCGGCCCTGCATGGTCATAACCTGGTGGGGATGATCGCTCTGGCCAATTCTTCGCGGGATTACGACGATCAGGACCTGGCGGTGATCCGGCGGCTGGGCACCATTTTTTCTTTGAGTATTCAAAAGAAGCGGGCCCGGGAAGCCCAGTACCGGACCAACGTGCAGCTGGCGGAGAGCAAAGGCAATCTGGAAGCCATTCTGTCGGCCGTGCCGGTGGGTATCCTGGTATTCAATCCGGAGGCCCGGGTGGTTTCCGACAACCCGGCGGCCCGGGCTATTTTCGGCATGACGGCATTTCAGCCGGGTCAGTTCCGCTTCGGAGACTATGTCGGGTGCAGCCGCCGCCATACCCATCCCCGCGGGTGCGGCCACACCGACGGCTGCCGGTATTGCGGTATCAATCATGCCATCGCGGGTATTCTGGCGGGCGGGTCCGATGAAACCCCGGACCGGGAAAAAGAGATCCTGCGGGAAACGGACCGGGAAAACAAGCTGTGGGTCCAGTTCAGTGCGGCACCGGTCATGCTGCAGGGGAAACGGTGCGCGATTCTGATGGTCAAGGATGTCACGGACCAGAAAAAAGCGGAGCATGCGCTGCGAAAAGCCAATCTGGATCTTCAATCCGCGGTGGCCAACGCCCGGACATTTGCGGAAAAAGCCGAGGCAGCCAACCGGTCCAAGAGCCTGTTCATCTCCAACATGAGCCATGAACTGCGCACCCCGTTGAATGCGGTGATCGGGTTTTCCAAACTGCTGGCAAAAGATCCTCTGCTCACGGAACGCCAGCGCAGTGATGTGCAGGTGGTTCTCAGAAGCGGCCAGGACCTGCTGGACATCATCAACGACATCCTGGAGATTTCCAGGATCGAAGCCGGGCGCCTGGAGGTCAAACCGGTCAATTTTTCCATCCATGAACTGTTGATGGATCTTGAGGCGATGTTCCGGTCCCGGTGTGAAGCCAAAGGCCTGCACCTTGTGATGGAGCGGGACGAATTTCTGCCGGAGTTTCTCTACGGGGACCGCACGAAATTCAAGCAGATTTTTCTGAATTTGTTGAGCAATGCCGTCAAATTCACGGCGGAAGGCGGCATCAGCGTCAGGGTCCGGGGTGATCTGTGCCAGAACCGGGATTTGCCCCGGACAGAGACGATCCGGCTGACCATCGAGGTGGAGGACAGCGGCATCGGCATATCTGAAGAGAATCTGGCAGCGGTGTTCAATCCGTTTGAACAGGCTGACGGCCCGGGGCACAAAGGCGGCACCGGCCTGGGCCTTGCCATCTGCCGGGAGTATGCCGCCCTGCTGGGCGGGGATATCCGGGTGGACAGCGAGCCGGGAAAGGGCAGCTGTTTCCGTTTTTCTGTTGTGCTGCGGCCCGGAGAAGCGGTGGCCGGAACCGGGGGGGCGGAATGCCGGGAAGTGATCGGCCTTGATCCGGACATAGGGCCGGTGCGGGTCCTGGTGGTGGATGACGATCCCGATAACCAGGTGCTGGTGAAGGCCCTTCTGGTTCCCATGGGCTTTGAAGTCCATCAGGCCGTCAACGGTAAAGAAGGGATCGCGCTGTTTGAACAGATCCGGCCCCATGCGGTGCTGATGGATATGCGCATGCCGGACATGGACGGATACGAGGCCACGCGGCGGATCAAACGAACGAATCAGGGCCTGGCCACCCCTGTCATCGCCCTGACCGCCAGCGCTTTTGAGGAAGGAAAACAGAAAACCCTGGATGCCGGCGCAAATGCATACCTGCGCAAGCCGTTTCAGCACCGGGAACTGTATGACGTGATCGGGCAGTGCCTGGGGTTGCGGTATGTGTGCCGGGATGAGGACAGCCGCGCGTTTCCGGCCTTGACGGCAAAAGCGGTATCCGTGCTGCCGGAGAGGTTGCGGAAAAGGCTCTGGCAGGCGGTTGAAGACGGTGACATGGGATTGTTTTCGGAACTGCTGGAACCGGTGATCGAATCCCATCCGGAACTGGTGAAAAACCTGCGCAGGCTGGCGGATCTGTTCGACTATTCCCGCCTGGATGTGCTGCTCGGAAAAAAGGAAGACACGGATGAACAGTGACAATGATACCCCGGTCATCATGCTGGTGGACGATACCCCGGCCAATCTGCGGTTTCTCCAGCAGATCATGCATCATGCCGGGTATTCGGTGGCGGCCTTTCCCCGGGGAGAGCTCGCCCTCAAGGCGGCTCAGAGAAAACTGCCGGACCTGATCCTGCTGGATATCATGATGCCGGACATGGACGGATTCGAGGTGTGCCGGCAGTTGAAAGCCGATCCCCGGCTGGAAAAAATTCCGGTCCTGTTTCTCAGCGCCCTCACCGACCAGTCGGACAAGGTCCGGGCCTTTGCCGCGGGAGGGGTGGATTACATCACCAAACCGTTTGACGAAAATGAAATTCTGGTCCGGGTCCGGACCCACCTGAGGCTCAATCAGCTGAGCCGGAAACTCGAGGACCTGGTGGATCAGCGGACCCGTCAGCTCAAAGAGACCAACGCGGCCCTGGAAAAGGAGGTCGCTTCCCGGAAAGCGGCCCAGGACCGGCTGTCTGAAAATCAGGCCCTGCTCCGGTCGGTGTTTGAGGGGATCACGGATCCCCTCGTGCTGGTGGATGTGGATATGCGGATTCAATTGTTCAACCGGGCCGCGGCCTCCTATTACCGCAGGCTGGGCCCTGACCTGAAAGCCGGGGACATATTGTGCCGGGGTAAAAAACCTGTGCCTTGCAGCCGCTGCAATCTGCCCCGGTTCGTATCAGAGGGCCGGACCGTCAGCATGGAAAGAGAAGGCCTGACAGACCCTGAAAAAATCGAAAAAGTGATGGTATACCCGGTGAAGAGTGACAACACCAGGCCGGGCAGTGCCGTCATTCATATCCAGGATATCACGGAGGTCAGAAGACTGTTCCAGGAGATGGCCCAGGCGGACAAACTGATCGCCCTGGGGACCCTGGTGGCGGGTGTGGCCCATGAAATCAACAATCCCAACCACGTGATCCAGCTCAATGCACCGATTCTCTCCCAGGTCTGGGAAGGTATTCAGCCTGTTTTGGATGATCATGCCCGGTCTGAAGGAGATTTTTCCATTGCGGGGCTCCCTTACAGTCAGCTCAAACAGGACCTGCCGCACCTGATCTCGGATATCGGGTCCAGCGCGGACCGGATCAAGCGCATTGTCAGTGTGCTGAAGGACTATTCCGTGAAAAACGAGCACCTGGTCCTGGATCGGATACAGATCAATCAGGTCATTGAAAACGCCCTGCTGCTGATGCGGTACAAGGCCAAGAGTGCGTCCGGATGCTTTCAAGTCTCTTACGGCCGGGACCTGCCGGCTTTGAAAGCGGACCAGCAGAAACTGGAGCAGGTGTTTTTCAACCTCCTGGACAATGCACTGGATGCGCTGCCGGATACCGGCAAAAAGGTGTTTATCGAAACATCCCATGACAATGCGGCCCGGCAGATCGTGGTAACGGTCCGTGACCAGGGAGTGGGTATGCCTTCAGATCAGATATCCCGCATTACCGATCCGTTTTTTACCACCAAAAGGGAAAAAGGGGGAACCGGGCTGGGATTGTCCATTGTGCAGCGGATCGTCAGCCTGCACAATGGACATCTGGACATTCACAGCACCCCGGGCAGCGGTGCCACGTTTACCGTGAGGCTGCCCCTGTGAATCCTGCCGCCGCATTTCCGGCCAACCCGGTCCTGATCGTGGATGACGAGGCCCGGTCCCTGCGAAGCATCGGGTTGTCTTTGCGCATGGCCGGAATCACCCATGTGGAAACCTGCAATGACAGCCGCGAGGTGGCGGGGCTTCTGGCATCCCGGCTGTTTGACGTCATGCTGCTGGACCTGACCATGCCCCATGTTTCCGGCGAAGAGATTCTGGCCATGGCCGGGGAAAAATATCCGGAGATGCCGGTCATCATCATCACGGCCATGGATGAGGTGGACACCGCTGTCCGGTGTATGCGAAAAGGTGCGTTCGGATATCTGGTCAAACCGGTGGAAACCGGCCGGCTGGTGTCGGATGTTAGAAGGGCCGTCGAACTTCGGGAACTCAAAGACCAGGCCAGACGTCTCAAACACCATCTGCTTTCCGGTGAGCTGGAAAACCCGGAGGCGTTTTCATCCATTGTCACCCGGAACAAGGCCATGCATTCCATTTTCCAATACATTGAATCCATTTCCGCCAGCCGCCAGCCGATCCTGGTGACCGGGGAAACCGGTGTGGGCAAGGAACTGGTGGTCCGGGCCATCCACGCGTTGACAGCACCCAAAACCCCTCTGGTGTCCGTGAACGTGGCCGGCCTGGATGACAACGTATTCTCCGACACCCTGTTCGGGCATGTGAAAGGGGCGTTCACCGGGGCTGAAGACCGGCGGTCCGGGCTGGTGGAAAAGGCGGCCGGCGGAATCCTGCACCTGGACGAGATCGGGGATCTGCGCCATGAATCCCAGGTCAAGCTGTTGCGCCTGCTTCAGGAAGGGGACTATTTTCCCCTGGGGTCGGACCTTCCCAAAAGGGCCGATATCCGGGTCATCGCCACCACCAACCAGGACATTTCCGGATTTGAAACCTCGGAAAAATTCCGCAAAGACCTTTATTTCCGGTTGATGGTGCATCACATTCATATTCCGCCGCTGCGGGAAAGGCTGGATGACATCCCTTTGCTGCTGTCCCATTTCACCGGAGAAGCGGCCCGGGCCCTTGACCGGAACCCTCCAAAATTCTCTCCGGATCTGCCGGCAGCCCTGTGCCGGTACCGGTTTCCCGGCAATGTCCGGGAGTTGAAAACCCTGGTCCATGATGCAGTCAGCAGGAACCGGTCCGGCCACCTGGGTCCGGGCGATTTCAATATCCGGATTTTTGAAAAAGAGCGGCACGGGTCCAATGACACCGGCAAGCCGGTGCTGAGCCACCGGTCTTCTGAAACCGGCGCTGACATGGACCGGCTGCCTACCTTAGAACAGGCCACGGTATCTCTGATCAGACAGGCCCTGGAACGCTGTGACAACAACCAGTCGGCTGCGGCGCGCATGCTGGGCATCACCCGGCAGCGCCTGGCCAGAAATCTGAGCAAATTCAGCTGATACGGTATCCGGCTTTCCCGTGTTGTTCCGCAACAGGTGTTATGGTTTGTAACAATTTGCGGATTTTCTTTTGAAATCAAGCTGTTCCAAGTCAATCCCCTGGTTTTCGTTATAAAATGACACGGTCTGTATCGGTCCTTCCTTTCCGGCTGTTTGGTAAATATTTCCAATAAAATCAAAGTAATAAAAAATAGATTTCTCCCTGGTACACCCATTGCAGTCCATGGTGGGTGAAACCGTGCCGGGTGACGCCGGTCAAGCACACAAGGAGAGACCAGGGTGGAATCGATTTTGATCGTGGATGATGAACCGGAAATTCTCAGAATTCAGAAGTTCGGCCTGCAAAGCAACGGATACCGGGTGCTGACGGCGGGAGATGCCGACACGGCCCTTGTCAGACTGGCAGATCCCGACACGTCCGTAGACATGATTCTCACCGATCATGCCATGCCCGGCATGACCGGCCTGGAATTGTTGAAACTGCTCCGGGAAAACAGGATCTTCATTCCGGTCGTCATCATGACGGCGTTCGCTGAAAAAAAAATGGTGATCGAAGCGATGAAAAACCAATGTGACGGATTCATTGAGAAACCCTTCACCATGGCGCAGTTGATCCGGGAGATCCGGCGAGTGAAACAATCCAGGCCGGTGAACACGGATGCCGGCAGGTTCAGGCGCCTGTTTCCACGGCTGCTGCACCAGATCAACAATCCGTTGATGGCTATCTCCGGCCATGCGGAAACCAGCCTTTACAACCCGGATACGCCCGGAGATCTGAAAAAAAAGTTTGAAACCATTGTCAAGTCAGTGGATCAGATCAAGGCCCTGAACCGGCAGATCCTGATGGTGGGGGCGGCCGGATCGGATCACAAGACCCGGATCGATCTGATTGAGGTCATCGATGAGTCGCTGCACCTGTTCGAGGGGGTGATGGCCGGAGAACAGATCGATGTCCGGAAAACAGGGACTGAAAAAAAGGTGATGGTCCTGGGCAACAGGGGGGCGTTGGCTCATGTCTTCAACAACCTGCTGCAAAACGCCATTCATGCCGTGTCCGGCCGAAAGACCCGTTGCATCCGGGTAGCAGTCACCGCCTCCGAAACGTCATCAGCCGTTCGCATCGCCGTGGAAGACACCGGATGCGGCATCAATGATACAGATCTGGCAAAGATCTTTGATCCTTATTTCACGACAAAGAAAAACGGGACCGGGCTCGGGCTTGCCATTGTCAAAGAAATCGTGGAGAGCCATGACGGCGGGATAACGGTCTGCAGCAATGAGGGAACAGGTGCCTGTTTCATGATCGAACTGCCTTTCGCCGCGGAAATACAGGAAAAATCTGAATATATAAGAATCGCCAAATGACAATTCATTTAAAGAAAGGAAAAAAGATGCAGCACATGAAACTGGGGACCAAGTTGATGCTGGGTTTTTCAGCAGTGGCATTGATCACGCTGGTATTGGGAATTTTGGGATATTACGGGATCAGCAATACCCATCGATCGGTGCAGTCGATCGGAATGGAGCAGGTTCCCGGTCTGAGCAGCCTGCTGACGATCAAGGGAGAGGCGGAGCGGATCCGGGGAACCATGGGGATACTGTCCATTCCCGGCCTGTCACCGGAGGAAAGAAACACCCAGTACCGGAATCTTGCCGAATCCAGGAAGCGGTATGCGGCTGCGTTTGAAACGTATGAATCCCTGCCCAGATCCGGGGAGGCGGCCCGGATCTGGCAGCAGTTTCTGCCGGCCTGGAACCTTTGGCGTGCTGAAAACGACACATACATGGCACTGGTCCGGAAACTGGAAAAAACCGGGGTTTCCGATCCCATGCACCTGGGACAGCAGGTGGAATCCGCTCTCAAGGACCATTACCAGCGGATGGAGTCGGTGCTGAGCCTGATCACCCAGAAACGGTGGTTTGACGGCGGAGAAGATCATACCGCCTGCTATCTGGGGAAATGGATGACCGGTTTCCGTTCGGACAATCCGGAGCTGACAGCGACATTGAGTGCCATGAAATCTCCCCACCAGAAATTTCACGAGGCGGTCAAAAAAATCAAGGCGGAATCTTCCCGGATGGCGAGTCAGGAACTGCTGTCGATCTATGAAGCTGAATTGACCCCGGCCCTGAATGAACTTCGTATCCATTTCGATGACATGACGGAAATCATCAACCAGGCAATCACTCTGGCTGAGCAGGCGGAAACCCAGATCCTGGGACCTGCCACCGAGGCCATGAGAAAAGCCGTGCCGATGCTCAACCAGCTGGTGGAGATCAAACAGGCGGAAACGACCCAGGAAGTGGCATCATCCGATCAACGGGCCGCGTTTATGGAATTTTTGTCCATGATTGCGGCGGTGCTGGGCGTGGTGCTGGCCATGGGGCTGGGGATTGTGATCTCCCGGGGGATCAACCGGAACCTGACCCGCATCTCTCTGGGCATGAGCGAAGGCGCGGATGAAGTGGCTTCGGCTTCAGGCCAGGTGGCGTCCGCCAGCCAGTCCATGGCGGAAGGGGCGTCGGAACAGGCCGCCACCATCGAGGAAACCTCTTCCTCCATGGAGGAGATGGCCTCCATGACCAAGCAGAATGCGGAAAACGCCGGAAATGCCGATGGCCTGATGCGGGACACCATTGAGGTGATGGCTTCGGCCAATGAGACCATGACCAAGCTCACCCAGTCCATGGACGAGATTTCCAGGGCCAGTGAGGAGACCTCCAAGATCATCAAGACCATTGATGAGATCGCATTCCAGACCAATCTGCTGGCATTGAACGCGGCTGTGGAAGCGGCCCGGGCCGGAGAAGCCGGTGCCGGGTTCGCCGTGGTGGCGGACGAGGTGAGAAACCTGGCCATGCGGGCCGCGGAAGCCGCCAAGAACACGGCCCAGCTCATCGAAGGCACCGTGAAAAAGGTCAATGACGGGTCCAAACTGGTGTCCGATACCAGTGAGGCGTTCAGCAAAGTGGGAGAAAGCGCTGAGAAAGTGGGCACCCTGGTGTCGGAAATCACCCAGGCGTCCAGAGAGCAGTCCGGCGGCATCGATCAGGTCAACATTGCCGTGTCTGAAATGGACAAAGTGGTGCAGCAGAATGCGGCCACATCGGAACAGACCGCGTCCGCGGCCGAAGAGATGAACGCCCAGGCGGAACAGCTCAGGGATTATGTGGCTGAACTGGTTCAGATGGTGACCGGTGGACGGCAGCCGGCCGTCAGAGACGGCGTGGATGCAAAACGACGGCCTGCCGGACCGGTCCGTCCCCTGTCTTCCGCCCGCGCATCCGGCACACACCGGAACCTGCCGGGTGCGGCCCGTTCCACGGAACTCCGGGCCGACCAGATGATTCCGTTTGACGATGATGACGATTTCAGGAATTTTTAACCGAATGATGGACGACCAGAAAAAAATCCATAAAATCGCCGCCTATTTTCAGAAACAGGCCCCTGTGATTTTTTTCGTGCTCACCCCATCCGGGGATATTCTGGAAACCAATGATCCGGCACGCCGGATCATTGGCCGGACCGTGACGGGAATGAATTTTTCCGACATCATCATCGATTTTACCGGGGAATTCGATCTGGGTGGGGCCGCGGACAACCCGGACCGGGAACATCTGATTCATGTCGGCGGTATATCCGGGTTTCCCCAGAGCTATCATTTCACCTTCACCCGGGTGGATGACCGGATTCTGGCCTTTGGCCGGCAGGATGACGAAGACCTGGAAAACCTGCGCAAGGAGCTGGTGACCCTGAATCAGGAATCCAGCAACCTGACCCGCAAACTTCTCAGGAACAATGCCCAGCTTCAGGAAACGTTAAGCCAGGTGGAAAGCCTGACCCGGGCCAAATCCGAATTTCTGGCCAGAATGAGCCATGAGATCCGGACCCCCATGAATGGGGTGATCGGTATGGCCGGGCTCCTGCTGGACACGGATCTGGATTCGGAGCAGCGCCGGTTTGCCCGGATTATCCAGAGCAGTGGAGAGCTGCTGTTGAACATCATCAACGACATTCTGGATTTTTCCAAGATCGAAGCGGGGCAGCTGGACCTGGAAATGAGAGATTTTGATCTGAAACGGGTCCTGAAGGGGGTGGTGGCGCCCATGGCCGTGGCGGCGGAAAAAAAAGGGGTGACCCTGTGCTGTGAGGTGGCGCCGGATGTGCCCCGGCAGCTGAAAGGAGATGCGACCCGTCTGGGTCAGATATTGAACAATCTGGTGGGCAATGCGGTGAAGTTCACCCATGCGGGCCGGATACGTGTGACGGTGTCCCTGCACCAGGCACCTTCAACACTGCGGTTTGTGGTGCAGGACACGGGCATCGGGATCGAGAAGGCGCATCTGTCCCGGATTTTCGAGAAATTCAGCCAGGCGGATCCGGGAATCACCCGGAATTTCGGGGGCACGGGCCTGGGCCTGGCCATTGCAAAGCAGCTGGTTGAGAAGATGGGCGGGGAAGTGGGGGTAACCAGTGATCCGGGCCGGGGATCGAAGTTCTGGTTCACGGCCGTGTTTGCCGGTCCGGCATCCCAATCCCGGCCGGGGGTTTCAGGGTCCGTGGCTCCAAGAGATCCGATGTCCGGACTGCCGAAGTTCCAGGGACGGGTCCTGGTGGCGGAAGACAATGCCGTGAACCAGGAAGTGGCCCGGGAGATGCTTGGCAGAATGGGGCTGGCGGTGGAGATCGCGGTGAACGGACATGAAGCCCTCAGTGCCCTGTCGTCCCAAACGTTCGATCTGGTGTTCATGGATGTTCAGATGCCGGAGATGGACGGCATATCCGCCACCCGGGAGATCCGGAAATCATATTCCCTTCCCGTCATCGGCATGACCGCCGGCGTGATGCATCAGGACCGGAAAAACTGCCTCGAGGCGGGGATGGATGATTTTCTGGAAAAGCCGGTGAACGCGGCTGATCTGGCCGGAGTTCTGACCCGGTGGCTGCCGGGCCCGGCCTGTTCCCCGGACCGGATCCCCTTGTCCGGCCTGGAATCGGATCATCCGGTTCAGGACAATGTACCGGCCGACGCTTCGGAAGAGATGGTGTTTGACCGGGCCGGGCTCATGCAGCGGGTCATGGGCAGCCAGGAACTGTTTGATAAAGTGGTGGCACTGGTGCTGGAAAACGGGCCGGTCCGTGTGGCGGCCCTGACCGGGGCTCTCGAGGCGGGGGACGGCCGGGCCGCATCCATGGAAGCCCATGGATTGAAAGGCATGGCCCTGAATGCGGGATGCAACGCCCTGGCCGCGGTGAGTGAAAAAGCCGAGGCAGCGGCCCGGGCCGGGGATATGGCACAGGCGGCCCGCTGGGTGCCTGAACTGGAAAAACAGTTTCAACGGTTCAGACAAACGTTGAAAACGCAATAACACCCATGCCCTGACGGGCACAACAAACCATGAAAGCTTTCAGCTGAGTACTGACGGCTTCCATATAAAATAAAAGGAAACACGTCCATGAAACAGATTCTGGTGATCGATGATGAACCATCCATCCAGATGTTACTGAAAAAAATGATTGAACGGGGGGGCTTTGACGTCCTGACCGCGTCAGACGGCAAACAGGGGATGGCACTGGTTCACACCCATTCCGTCGACCTGGTCGTCACGGACCTGATCATGCCGGAAAAAGAGGGCATCGAGGTGATCATGGAATTGCAAAAAATCCGTCCGGACATTCCGGTGATCGCCATATCCGGGGGTGGTTTGAATTCATCGGAAAGTTACCTGAGGATCGCCCGGGAAGCCGGGGCCCATGCCGTGCTTGAAAAACCGGTGGAAAGGACTATGTTACTGCAGACAATTGAAAATTTGCTGTCCATGTAATATAGAAAAGATCATGACCGTGAAAAAAGAACAAGTACAAAAGACCCGGCCGGACTTTTCTTTGAGGTCGGGTTCCGCTGTTTTCGAAAACGAGACCCGGCTCAGGGAAATTCTGGGATGTGTGCCTGATCCCATGTGTATGATGGACTCTGAGTTGACCATTGTCTGGGCCAATGAACCGGCCAGAAAGATGTTCGGCAATGACCTGAAACACAAGAAATGTTTCCGTGTGTTCCGGCGGAAGGACGTCCCCTGTGCCGATTGTCTGATATTGGATACGTTCAGGGATGGGAAAAGCCGGTTCGGTGAGTATGTCCATCTGGATGCCGGCAACCGGGAGCGGGTGTTTCAATGCCGGACCAGTATCGCGGAATACGGCCCGGACAACACCCCCTGCCTGGTCATGGAAACCCTGCACGATATCACGGATCAGAAAAAGATGATCAGCGATCTTGAACAGGCCAAAACCCGGGCCGAATCCGCCACCCGGGCCAAAAGTGAATTTCTGGCCACCATTTCCCACGAAATCCGGACCCCCATGAACGCCATTCTGGGCATGAGCCGGATGGCCCTGGGGTCGGACCTGGCACCGGCGCAGCGGCGGCGTATTGCCAGCATCCAGTCCGCCGGCGAAACCCTGATGACCATTATCAACGATATCCTGGATTTTTCACGCATCGATGCCGGAAAGCTTTCCATCCGGCAAGAACCGTTTCAATTCGGGGATGTCATGGAAAAGATCCTGTCTTTGGTGAAATTTTCAGCCCGGGAAAAAAACCTCCGGCTGGTGTACACCTTTACCCATGATCTGCCTTTTTTCCTGACCGGAGATGCCCCCCGGCTCACCCAGATTCTGCTGCAGCTGGTGGGCAATGCATTGAAATACACTGAAAAAGGGGAAGTGGCGGTGTCTTCGGCGATTCATACCCGAGACGATCAGACCCGGCACCTGACCGTCCGGGTCCGGGATACCGGGATCGGTATGGCCCCGGACCGGTTGTCCACTCTGTTCGATCCGTTTACCCAGATCAACGGCAGCAGTTCCAGAGATTACGGCGGGATCGGCATGGGGCTGGCACTGGTGAAACGGATTACCGACGTCATGAACGGTACGATTCAGGTTCAGAGCGAACCGGGAAAAGGGACGGTTTTCACCATGACCCTGCCGGTGATCTCAGGGCCGGCCCATGGCGGATCCGTGCCGCCGGCAGATATTCTGGCCGGGAAAACCGGTCGGGTCGCAGGGGGGCATGACAGGGAAACAACTGCATTGAAAACCAGCCTGTCCGCCCTGGGCCTGAGGTTTCCGGAATCAGACCCGGACGGGAATGCAGGGATTCCGGATCTTTTTGTGGTGGATCAGAACCTGCTGGAAAGCCAGGATCCGGACGTTCTTTCCTGCATGACGGGCCAGGGCCATGTCAAAGGGACAAAAACAGCCGGTGTACTGGTGATCCATGATCCGGAAACGCTTCCGCTGCCTTTGGATCGATGCCGGCACCTGTTGAATGCCGGTCCTGTCCCTCTGGCTTTCATCGAACGGCCGGTTCTTCCCATGACCCTGGTGAATACCGTGGTGTCTTTGCTGGGGAAAGACCGGTCCCGGGAGACGGGTTCCGGCCGGACCCGGGAGGTCCCGCTTTTGCCCCGGAACATACCGGCCGGTAAAAAGGTCCTGATCGTGGACGATGATCCGGTGAACCGGGAAATCACCGGAGCCCTGGTTGAAAGAACCGGGGCCGGCCTGTATGAGGCGGACAACGGTCAAACCGCCGTGGAAATGGTGTCGAAGTCCCGGTTCGACCTGATTTTCATGGACATGATGATGCCGAAAATGGATGGATTTGAAACCACCCGGCAGATTCGCGGCCTGCCGGTTCCCTGGGCCGCTGAAATACCGGTGGTCGCCCTGACCGGGCATGATCCGTCCCGGTTTCAGGACCAGGGCCGGGCAGCCGGGATCGATGAGTTTCTCACCAAACCGGTGCGCCGCAAAGCCTTTTACGCCGTCATGGAGCGATGGATCGGGCAGAATGAACCGGCAGCAAAGGGGGCCTCTCCTGAAAACAAAGAGAATCCCCTGGTTCATGAAACCGGTCTCATTGACATGGAGGCGGGCCTGTCCTTTGTGGATCATCAGAAAGCGCTGTATGTCAAAATGCTGGAAAAATTCGTGGATACCTATCACCGGGCCGATGCGGATATCGACTCGTTTTTGGCGGCCAAAAATTTTGGTTCGATCCGGTTTCTGCTTCACAATCTGGCCTCCATCGGCAACATGATCGGGGCCGGGTCTCTGGGTGATTCGGCCCGCGGTCTGCTGAACCGGATGGATGACCCGGCCCCGGCGGCCCGGGCCCGGCAATCCGGGATAGAAGCGGATATCAAGGCTTTCCGCAGCCGGCTGCGGCAGGTGGTGGCCCGGGCCCGTGAACTGCTGTCTGCCATGGAAACCGTGGATCCGGTAATGGAACAGGACATGACGGCCCTGCTGGGGTTGATCCGGAAGCACCAGCCGGCGGAAACCCGGGAGATGCTGGCCCGGATTATGGCCAAAGAGATGCCTCAGCCTTTTTCGGCCCAATTGTCCGCCATCGAGAAGCTGGTGGGCCGGTACCGCTTCAAGGAGGCGGAAAAGAAACTGGTTCTGCTGATCAACAAAGAGATGAGATCCTGAGGATGGAGAAAAACAAAAAACAGATACTGGTGGTGGATGATTCCGAACACAACATCGATTTGATCATCGACGCGCTGGGAGAGCAATACTGCATCAGTGTGGCCACCAACGGACCGGATGCATTGAATCTGATGGACAACCTGCTCCCGGAACTCATTTTGCTGGATGTGATGATGCCCGGGATGGATGGATACGAGGTGTGCCGGGTCCTGAAATCCGATTACCGGTTCTCCGGGATTCCCATCATTTTTCTGACGGCCCTCACCGATGACGCGGATGAAACCAAGGGGCTGGCGTTAGGGGCCGTGGATTACATTACCAAGCCGTTCAATCCCCACCTGCTGGCACAGCGGGTCAAGACCCACATGCAGTTAAAGGAACACCGGGACCAGCTGGAGCAGAAAGTGAGGCAGCAGTCCCATCTGCTCAACATCACCCAGGACGTGACCATTGAAATCGCGGGCAAACTGGCGGAATACCGGGATGAAGAAACCGGGGAACACATCATCCGCACCAAGAATTATATCCGGCTTCTGGCCCTCCAGAGCCGTTCCCTGAAAAAAAGCCCGGCCCGGACCATGGATGACCGGTACATCGATCTGCTGACCAAATCCGCGCCCCTGCACGATATCGGCAAGGTGGCGATTCCGGACCATATTCTGCTCAAACCGGGAAAGCTCGATACGGACGAATTCGAGCGGATCAAGCAACACACCGTGTACGGCCGGGACATTATCATGAATTCGACCCGATGCCTTGGCCGGGAATCCTTTCTGACCATTGCCCAGGAGATCGCCTACACCCACCATGAAAAATGGGACGGCACCGGGTACCCGGAAGGATTGAAGGGAACGGATATCCCTCTGACCGGCCGCCTGATGGCCCTGGCGGACGTGTATGATGCCCTTATATCCAAACGGATTTACAAACCGGCGTTTTCCCATGAAAAAGCGGTGCGGATCATCGCTTCGGAAAAAGGGCGGCATTTCGACCCGGAACTGGTGGAGGTGTTTCTGTCCTGTGAAGGGCAGTTTCATGAGATCGCGGTCACCTATGCCGATCCGGACGGGTGCCGTAAAGGCAGGTATTGCTGATGGCCGGGCAGGCCGGTCACGGCCGGGACACAACCGCGGATTCGTTTTGAACGGACACAAAAGATGATGGAAAAAGAGACACACGCCCGAAGACAGGGATTTCCGGATGATACCCGCCGGTTTTTGATCCAGTATGCCGCCTCCCATTCCCTGGACGAATTGATGGTCATGGCCCTGGACACCCTGGAACCCCTGACCGGCAGCTGTATCAGTTTTATTCATTTTGTGGAACCTGACGGGAAAACGCTGTTGCTGCAGCAATGGTCCACCCGGACAAAGACCCGGTTCTGCGAGGCCAGGGCCGGCAACCGTCACTATCCCGTGGACAAAGCCGGGGTATGGGCCGACAGCATCCGCTGTAAAAAGCCGGTCATTCATAACGATTATGCCGCGCTGCCGCATAAACACGGGCTGCCCCCGGGCCATGCCGAAGTGCTCCGGGAACTGGTGGTGCCGGTCCTGAGAAACGACCGGGTCAAGGCCATTCTGGGAATGGGCAACAAGCTGGCCCCCTATACCCAGTCCGATGTCGATACCCTGACCTACCATGCGGACGTGGTCTGGGAAATCATTGAAAAAAAACGGGCCGAACAGGAAATCACGTTTCAGCAGGACATTGAAAAAGCGATGTCCCGGCTGGCCGGCATGCTGCTGACCACCACCAGCCTGGAAGATATATCGGAGTATGTCCTGGATGCCGCCAAAACCCTGACAAAGAGCCGGTATGGGTTTGTGGGCACTTTTGATAATCACCGCCGGCAGTTCATCAGTCACACCATGACCAGGGATATCTGGCAGGAGTGCCGGATACCGGATAAATCCATCGTTTTTGACAAGTTTGGCGGCCTGTGGGGCTGGGTTCTGGAAAACCGGACCTCTGCCATGGTCAATGACATCGGCGCCGATCCCAGGGCCACCGGTGCTCCGTCCGGCCACATCGCCATCACGGCGTTTCTGGGGGTGCCGGCCATGATCGAGGATGAGGTGGCCGGCCTCATCGCTCTGGCCAATCCTTCAGGCGTGTACCGGAAGATCGATCTGACCATTGTCCAGCGGCTGGCCACCCTGTTTTCCATGGCGGTTCAGCGACACCGGTATGAAAAACGTCTGCTTGATTTTCAGGTGCAGAAAGCGAAGTTTCTGGAAAAACGGATGGAAAAGTCGGAAGAGCGCCTGAAACTGATCCTGGATTCGGTGAGTGACGCGATCTGGGACTGGCGCATCGATACCGGGGAGGTATATTTCAGTTCCCGGTACTACGCCATGCTGGGGTATCGCCCCGATGAGCTTCCCCCGACCCTGGATACCTGGAAAGCCCTGCTGCATCCGGAAGACCGGGCCATGGCCGAGGAAACGGTCCAGCGTCATCTGCTGAACTCCGAGCCCTTTGAAATGGAGTTCCGGCTCAAAACCAGGCAGAACGACTTCCGGTGGATTCTGGGCCGGGGAAAGACCGTGGAAAAAGATGCGGCCGGCAAAGCCCTGCGCATGGTAGGGACCCATGTGGATATCACGGAAAGGAAAAAGATGGAGCTGCGGCTGCGCCATGCCCAGAAAATGGAAGCCATGGGGATTCTGGCCGGCGGAATCGCCCATGATTTCAACAATATCCTGGCCGGTATCGTGGGATATGCCGAACTGGTCAAAGAAGATGTCCCGGAAGATTCCAGGGCCGCCAGGCGGGTGGACGGGATTCTGTCCGCCAGCGAGCGGGCCAGGGACCTGATTTCACAGGTTCTGACCTTCAGCCGGAAAAAGGAAACCGTGTTCCTTCCCATGGATATCCGGGCCGTGGTGAAAGAGGCGGTCCGGTTCATGCGGGCATCTTTGCCGGCCACCGTGACCGTGACCCAGGATATCCCGTCGCTGATTCCTTCCGCCAACGGAGACCCTTCCCAGATTCATCAGCTGATCCTCAACCTGGCCGCCAATGCGGCCCAGGCCATGAACCAGGCGGGGACCCTGGCAATTTCCCTGGCAACCGTCGAACTGGACAGCGATTTTACGAAAACCATGCCGGATCTGGTGCCGGGGACCTATATCCGGCTCCGGGTATCTGATACCGGGTGCGGCATTCCCGCGGAAATTCTGCCCCGGATCTTTGACCCGTTTTTCACCACCCGGGAAAAGGGCCGGGGAACCGGCCTGGGCCTGGCCACGGTGCATGGCATCGTCAAGGACCACCAGGGGGAGGTCACGGTGGAAAGCACGCCTGGAAAAGGCACCCGGTTTGATGTGTTTCTGCCGGCATCGGCCCGGGATGTGAAGGTTGAATCCCATGAGACCCGGATCACCCCGGGAGGCCGGGAACGCCTGATGGTGGTGGATGATGAGCAGGTGCTTCCCTGTATCGTTCATGACATGCTCGAGGATCTGGGGTACACGGTCTCCACGTTCACGGACAGCCTGGAAGCCCTGGCTTTTTTTGAAGCCAATTCCCTTCAGGTGGACCTGCTTTTGTCCGACATCACCATGCCCGGGATGACCGGTATCGAACTGGTCCGGGCCTGTCACCGGATCCGGCCGGACCTGCCGGTGATTCTCTGGTCCGGAAACATGGCGTATCTGGAGGATGGAAAAGAAAAGGTTTCAGGTGTATCCCGCGTGCTTCGCAAGCCGTTCAAACGAAAAGACCTTGCCCTGACGATTCGTGACATACTGGGGGACCAGTAGCCGGGGTCCCGGGGTGTCATGTTTTTGAGACTGTCATTTTTTTGTGACGACCCGGTTTTTCCCCGGTATCTTTTCTTGTGGCACTGATTTCGGAACGAACGCGGTGAGGCGATGCCGGGAGTGTCATATTTTTGAGACATTTCCCGGCATGGGATTTCAAAACGATTGTTTTTTCAACTATTTGAAATTTAATATAAATTTTGTTTTTCCAGGGGCTGGCACGAAAATTGATATATTCATGGTAACGTCACTGTATCGGTTTTTGCACTGGATTTAATAAACAGGCCGGCACCCCATGAAAAAAATCATTTTATATGTCGATCCGGATTCGGGTCCCAAAGGACGGGTTTTTCTCCATCAGATTCAGCAGCGGCTGCCGGGCACCCGGATTCAGGTCTGCCAGAGCGTTGACACCTGTGTCACCGCGGTTTGCCGGAAACGCCCGTGTATGGATCTGCCCATTCTGGTCCTGTTCGTTGCCGGCCTTGACCACCTCGATGACCTGTACCGGAAAAAACAGACCTTTATCGACAGCAAGGTGGTGATGGTGGTGCCCGAAGAAAGAACGGAAAACCGCACCGCCCTGATTCACCGGTTTTTCCCCAGGTATGTGGCGGTGATGGATGACCGGTACGATGATCTGTGCGATGTCCTGAACAAAATGATGGTTCAATGAAAAGATCGGCAACCCTGAATAAAAGGAGACAGGAAATGGGACGACAGATGAAACTGGGAACAAAATTGTTGCTGGGGTTTGGGGCCGTGGCCGTGATCACCCTGATCGTGGGGAGCGTGGGGTATTACGGGGCCGTCAAAGGAGAGCAGTCCGTGGCGGAGATCGGCGGCGTCCGGCTGCCCGGCGTGGAAAGCCTGCTGGTGATCAAGGGGGAGGCGGAGCGGATCCGGGGCACCATGCGGACCCTGGTGATACCCGGGCTGTCCCGGGAAGTGCGGGAACGGCAGTACCAGAACCTGGCCGCATCCCGGCAGACGTATGACGCAGCCTGGAAAGTGTACGAGCCCTTTCCCAGGACCGATGAGGAGGCCCGGGTGTGGCAGCAGTTCGTGTCGGCCTGGAACCACTGGCGGGGGGAGAACAATAAACTCATTGAGATGGTCAAGCAGTTCGACGAACTGGGGATGGCCGATCCCATGCTTCTGGGACGTCAGGTGGAGTCCTTTGCCAAGGATCACTGTCTTGTGGTGGAGCAGATCCAGACCCTGATAAACAACAATCAGGCGTTCGCCGGCGGTGACAGCCATACGGCCTGCAATTTCGGGCAATGGCTTTCCACCTTCAAAACAGACAATCCGGCCCTGGCCGCGGAAGTTCAGGCCATGGCCGATCCCCACCGGCGGTTCCATGAAGCCGTGAAAAAGATCAAGGCCCTGCGGGAACAGAACAATGTCTATGGGATGAAAACGGTTTTTACCGATGAAATGAAACCGGCCATGAGAGAGGTTTTCAAGCATTTTCAGGAGATGCTGCGCATCATCGATCAGGCCATTGTTCTGTCTGAACAGGCCAAGGCCCAGATGCTGGGGCCGGTGACCGATGCCCTGAGAACCGCCATGCCCCTGTTGAACCGGCTGGTGGAAATCAACCAGGAGGTGGCGGCCCGGGAAGTGGCGGCGGCCCACAGCCAGGCCACGTTTGTGGAAATCCTGGCCATTGTTGCGGCTCTTCTGGGAGTGGTGCTGGCCATGGGTTCAGGTTTTCTGATTTCCCGGGGCATCAACCGGCGCCTGACCCGCATCACCCAGGGCATGAGCGAAGGCGCGGACCAGGTGGCAGCGGCTTCCGGCCAGGTGTCCTCCGCCAGCCAGTCCATGGCCGAAGGGGCTTCGGAACAGGCCGCCTCCATCGAAGAAACCTCTTCGTCCATGGAGGAGATGGCCTCCATGACCAAACAGAATGCGGAAAATGCCGGGAACGCCGACGGCCTGATGAAAGACACCAATCAGGTGATGGCCACGGCCAACGACGTCATGCACCAGTTGACCCGGTCCATGGATGAGATTTCCAAGGCCAGTGAGGAAACCTCCAAAATCATCAAGACCATCGATGAGATCGCATTCCAGACCAATCTGCTGGCCTTGAACGCGGCCGTGGAAGCGGCCCGGGCCGGGGAAGCCGGTGCCGGGTTCGCCGTGGTGGCCGATGAGGTGAGAAATCTGGCCATGCGGGCCGCGGAAGCGGCCAAGAATACGGCCCAGCTGATTGAGGGCACGGTCAAGAAGGTCAATGACGGGTCCAAACTGGTGTCCGACACCAGCGAAGCGTTCGGCAGGGTGGCGGAAAGCGCCCGGAAAGTCGGCACCCTGGTATCGGAGATCACCCAGGCTTCCAGGGAGCAGTCCAACGGCATCGACCAGGTGAACATCGCCATTTCCGAGATGGACAAGGTGGTGCAGCAGAACGCGGCCAATGCCGAAGAATCCGCGTCCGCCGCTGAAGAGATGAACGCCCAGGCGGAACAGCTCAAGGAGTATGTGGCTGAACTGGTGCTGATGGTGACGGGAAACACCGGGCAGGGACAGGAATCCTATCGTGCCCGGCCTGTCAGAACCGCACCTGCTTACCAGCCCAGAAAAGCGGGCCCGGTCAGACGTCTGGCACCGGCACCCGGGAAAACCCCGGAAGTGCGGCCGGACCAGATGATTCCGTTTGATGACGATGACGAGGATTTCAAAAACTTCTGATCCTGTCCGGACGGTATCCCGGATGTCTCCCGGCAGGGCAGTGTGCCGGGATACCGTTACCTGACAGGCGGGGATCGGCGGGAGAAATATGACCAGTATTAAAAAACTGCTGTTTCAGAACATGTTGTTCATCACTGTTATTTCCTTTTCCGGGCTCTATTCTTTATGGGTGTGGAATGAATATACCCAATTCAAAAAAGAATCCGCATCGATCAGGGAACAGTTCGTTATTTCGGAAAAAGAAAGACTGAAAACACAGGTTCAGGCCGTTCTGGAATATGTCCGGTATATGAGGGGGCAGGCGGAAAAAAGGCGCCGCGGTTCCATCGAGGCGAGGGTGAATGAGGCCCACGCCGCTGCCATGAACACCACCGGGGATTATGTGGAAGACATGGAAAAGGAAATCCAGGACGAGGTCCTGGAAAGAATCGCAACGCTCCGGTTTGGAAAGGAAGGCTATTTTTTCGGCAGTATGTTCGGAGGAGCGCCTTTGTTCACGGACGGGAAAATCACCAAAGGGATGGAAAGTGTCTGGCATCTGACCGATCCCGGCGGGGTCCGGATTATCCAGGAACAGAACCGGGCCGCCAGGGCACCGGAGGGCGGGTTTGTCTCCTATTCGTGGCGGAAACTGGATTCAGACACCCCGTCTCCCAAACTGTCCTATGTGGCCGCCATCCCGGAGTGGGAATGGATCATCGGCGCGGGTGTGTACCTGGATACGATGGATGAAGTGATTGTTTCAAAAAAAACCGATCTGTATCATGATTTCGTCACTCAGGCGGTCCTGTATTTTGGGTTCATGCTTGGCATCGCTTTTCTGATCTTCTTTTGGACCCGGTATCAGACCCGGAGGGTTCAATCCGGGATACAGCTGTTTTCCGATTTTTTTGAAACCGCATCATCACAGGCAACAACCATTGACCCGGCCCAGCTGCAGTTTGAAGAATTTCAGCGGATTGCCAGGGCGGCCAATGAGATGATCGAAACCAGGACCCGGGCCGTCCGGGCACTCCGGGACAGTGAGGAAAAATACCGGCTGATGGCGGAAAACGTGTCAGACGTCATCACCTTGCTGGACATGAACCTTTCGTTTACCTATATCAGTCCGTCCATCAGCCGCCTTACCGGTTATCCGGTCGAAGAAGCGATGCAATTCTCGGTCGAGGAGGTCCTTCCGCCGGATTCTTTACAAAAAATCCGGACGGTCATCCAGGAGGAACTTGCGGCCGAAGCTGCCGGCAACAGTGATCCGGACAGGTCCCGGATCATCGAATATCAACAGTACGTAAAAGGCGATTCCATCGTATGGGTGGAATCCAACTGCCGGTTTTTGCGGGACAGTGAGCAAATTCCCCGCGGATTTTTGATCATCAGCCGGGACATCACCGAACGCAAACACGCGGAAGCGGAAAAGGAAACGCTCCAGGCCCAGTTGAACCAGGCCCGGAAAATGGAGACCGTGGGCCGGCTGGCCGGTGGGGTGGCCCATGACTTCAACAACATGCTGGGGGTGATCCTGGGCCGGACGGAACTGGCATTGTTAAAGACCGATGAACGTCACGATCTGCACAGCGATCTCGAAGAAATTCAGAAAGCGGCAAAACGATCGGCCGATATCACAAAACAGCTCCTGGCTTTTGCCAGAAAACAGACCATTTCCCCCAGAAACCTGGATTTGAACGATACCGTGGAAAGTATGTTGAAGATGCTGCAAAGACTCATCGGGGAAAACATCGAGCTTGTCTGGCAGCCTTCGGTCCATCTGTGGCCGGTGAAAATGGACCCGGCCCAGGTCAACCAGATCCTGGTCAACCTGTGTGTCAACGCCAGGGATGCCATTGAAGGTGTGGGGAAAATTACCATTGAAACCGAAAAGAAATCATTTGACGCGGCATACTGCAAAGACCATTCAGGCGTTATCCCCGGTGATTTTGTGCAGCTTTCGGTCAGCGACAATGGCTGCGGCATGGACAGAGATACCCTGGACAAACTGTTCGAACCGTTTTTTACCACCAAAGAAGTGGGCAAAGGCACCGGTTTAGGGCTTGCAACCATCTATGGCATCGTGAAACAGAACGGCGGCTTCATCGATGTATACAGCGAACCCGGCCAGGGTTCCGCTTTCAGGATTTACCTGCCCCGGAAATGACCGGCCGGAATATAGCCATTGCAATTTTTTTGGGCGGCATATAGTGTTGGATGGTGCCCGGATATGTAAATCCAGAGAGGAGCGAATGTAAATATGGTTGAATCCATTGAGTTGATGGATATTATCGATGTCAACGCCATTCAATCCATGATGGATGATTTTTTTCATCTCACAAAGATCGGGGTCGCCATTCTGGATATGAAAGGAAACATTCTGGTCGCCACCGGCTGGCAGGATATCTGTACGCGGTTCCATCGAAAACATCCCGAAACCTTGAAAAACTGTATTGAAAGTGATCTGGAACTTTCCGCCGGAGTCGCCCCGGGTTCTTTCAAAGCGTACCGGTGCAAGAACAATATGTGGGACATTGCCACTCCGATTGTTGTGGGCGGCATCCATATGGGCAATCTCTATCTGGGCCAGTTTTTCTATGATGGCGAGATGCCTGATGTTGAATGGTTTCGATCCCGGGCAAACCGGTGTGGTTTTGATGAGACCGCTTATCTGGCGGCACTGGAGCGTGTGCCAAGATGGAACAAGGAAACCGTTCAAACGGTGATGCGGTTTTATACCCGGTTTACGCAGTTGATTTCAGAACTGGGCCACACCAATCTGAAACTGGTGAACGAAATCAAGGAGCTCAAGCAGGCGGAGAGATCTCTGAAGGCCAGTGAAAAAGCGCTGCGGGAAAGCGAGGAAAAATACCGGGTTCTGTTCGAGCAGACCAGTGATGCGCTGTTTGTCGCCCAGGACGGCAGGATCATCTTCCAGAATCCCAGGACATTTGAGTTGACCGGATACTCGGCAGAGGAATTCCAGTCAAGGCCGTTTGCCAGTTTTATTCATGAAGATGACCGTGAAATGGTCATGGACCGCCACCTTCAACGGCTCAGGGGAGAAAAACCGCCGGAGCGGTATGAGTTTCGTGTTTTTCACAAAAACGGAAACATTCTGTGGGCCGAACTCAATGTCGTCCTGATCCAGTGGGATCAGAAACCGGCGGCCTTGTGCTTCATGACGGATATCACCGGGCGAAAACATATGGAGACCCGGCTCATCCAGGCCCAGAAACTGGAATCCATCGGTTCTCTGGCCAGCGGAATCGCCCATGACTTCAACAACCTTCTGTTTCCCATTGTGGGGCTCTCGGAAATGATGCTGGATGATTTTCCTCCCGGCAGTCCGCAATACAAAGATGTTCAGCAGATCTTCAAAGCCGGCAAAAGAGGCAGGGAACTGGTGCAGCAGATCCTTTCTTTCAGCCGCCAGTCCAGGTATCAGCTCATACCGGTTCATGTCCAGAAAATTCTCAAGGAAGCGTTCAAACTGTGCCGGGCCACCATTCCAGCCGATATTCCCATCACCCGGGACATTCAAACGGACTGCCGGCCGGTCATGGCGGACCCGACCCAGATCCACCAGATTGTCATGAACCTGATCACCAATGCGTTTCATGCGGTGGAATCGACGGGAGGGACCATATCGATTCACCTCAAAGAGATTTTTTACACTCAAGGGGAAGCCGCTGCCCATGACCTGGCATCCGGCGCCTATGCCATGCTTTCGGTCACCGATACCGGCACGGGCATCGATCCCGCCATCATGGACAAAATCTTTGACCCCTATTTCACCACCAAGGAAAAAGGGCGGGGCACCGGGCTGGGTCTGGCAACGGTGTACGGTATTGTCAAGGCCCATGGCGGGGATATCCGGGTTGACAGTGAGGTGGGAGAAGGGTCTTGTTTTCATGTCTATCTGCCGGTTCTGGAAACATCGGACCCCCCGGAGACGGAGATGCAGCCCCGGCCGCTTCCCACCGGTACGGAACATGTTTTGCTGGTGGATGATGAAGCATCGGTGGTTCACCTGGAAAAACAGATGCTCGAGCGGCTGGGATACCGCACCACCAGTTTCACGGACAGCAGGGATGCCCTGGCCGCTTTTGAAACGGCCCCCTCCCGGTTCGACCTGGTCATCACGGACATGCACATGCCGAATCTGACCGGTTTACAGCTGGCTGAAAAAATGATCGCCGTCAAGCCCGGTCTCCCGGTCATTCTGTGCACCGGATTCAGTGAACGCATCAACAGGGAGAAAATCGGTGCCATGGGGATCCGGGACCTGCTCATGAAACCGGTGGGAATGATGGATCTTGCCCACAAGGTCCGGGAGATGCTGGATGAATGACCGGTTTCCCTCGGTTTTTCCCTTGACCGGACCGAGTGTCAGCCCTAAGGTGTACGCATGGGATAGGAAAGCGTACGTGATTTATTGTGGAGGGAATCAATGAAAGCCATCACCGTCACGGAATTAAGGGGAAATATATACAAACTCCTGGATGAGGTGTTAAGAACCGGTATTCCTATCGAGGTCAAAAAAGGGGGGAAGAAGCTGAGGATTGTCCCGGCGGAACCCTCCAGCAAACTTCAGAATTTAATATCGAGGCCGGATGTGATCAACGGAAATCCTGAAGATATCGTGCATATTACCTGGGAAAGAGAGGTCAACCTTGATCTACCTTGATACCCATGTGGTGGTGTGGCTGTATGATGAAAACGCAAGATGGTGAGTCTTTGTGCGAACGTCCCTGCCGGGGCATTCCCAGGCATCATGCACGGCAGGAACTTTGGTGAGCCGGCAGGAAGGGGGGGACAATGACAATTTTCAGACATACCGTGCTTTTCCTGGTGGCGGCATGGGCGGTGGCGGCGGCCCCGGCCGGATCACTTGCCGGTGAGGCCGGTCCCCGGTCGGTGCTGATTCTGAACTCCTATCATGAGGATTTCAAATGGACCGCCTCCCAGGTGAGTGCCGCCAAAACGGTGCTCAAAGAGGCGTTTGCGGATGTGGAAATTTTTGTGGAATATATGGATACCAAGCGGGTCTATGATGACGGGTATCTGGACTCGCTGTTTCAGATATATCAGCGCAAATATGCCCGCATCGGCCTGGATGCCGTCATCACCACGGATGACAATGCCCTGTGGTTTGCGCTGGCCCATCGGGCGGACCTGTTCAGGGATATCCCGGTCTCTTTTTGCGGAATCAATGATTACGACCACCGCCTTCTGGCCGGGCACGATCGGATCACGGGCGTGGTGGAGGTGCTGGATGTCGGCCCTACCATCGACCTGGCCCTGACCCTTCATCCGGGGACCCGCCGCATCGCGGTGGTGGTGGACAGTACGCCCACCGGCATCGGACAGCTCAAGGATGTGAAGGCTGCGGCCCGGTATTTCCCGGATATCGAATTCATCTACCTGGAGGGAAAAGACCTGTCCCGTGAAGATCTGTTCAAGGTTCTGGAGACCCTGTCTCCGGACACGGTGGTGCTGCTCACGGTGTGGCTGCGGGACCGGCATGACACCTACCTGTCCCCGGAGCAGGGCGGTCCTTTGATTTCCGGTCACAGTGCGGTGCCGGTCTATGGCATCATCGATATGTATTTCGGCACCGGGATCGTGGGCGGAAAGCTGCTCAATTCCGCCACCCACGGACGGGCCGCCGCTGAAAAGGCCGTGACCTGGATGACACAGGATGTCCCGAAAAATCTGCCGGTGGTCAAAACCAGCATCAATCCCTACATGTTTGATTATTCACAGTTGAAGCGATGGCATGTTTCCCTGGATCGGCTGCCGGAAGAACGTGTGATCATCAACCGGCCGGTGTCCCTTTATGACCGGTACAAGACCCTGATCTATTCCGTGCTGGGGGTGTTTGTCCTGCTGGTGGTGCTGATCGGGTATCTGGCCGTCAATATCGCCCACCGGAAAAAAGCGGAGCAGCTGCTGGCCGCTTCAGAGCGCAAATGGCGGGATGTGCTGGTGAACACGCCCCAGATCGGTGTGGGCCTGGACAGAAACGGTGCCATTGTGTTTGCCAATCCCAGCCTGTTGACACTGACCGGGTGGACCGAAGCCGAGGTGATGGGCCGGAACTGGTTCGACCTGTTCGTTCCGGAACCGGTGCGAAAAGAGGTCCGGCAGGTGTTTGACACGGTCATGGCCACCCGGGACACGGCGGCCCTGTCCAGTTATGAAAACGAAATTGTCACCCGGTCCGGGGAATACCGGTATATCGGATGGTCCAATGTGGTGACCCTGGACACCCGGGGTGAGGTGGTGGATGTGACCTGTCTGGGCATCGACCTGACCGAGCGCAAAATCTGGGAAAAAACCCTTCGGGAAAGTGAGGCGGCCCACCGGTCCATTCTGTCTTCCATGGATGACGCCATCTATATCACCTCGCCGGATTTTTGCATCGAATACATGAACCCGGCCATGATCACCAAAATCGGGCGGGATGCCACCGGGGAAACCTGTTTTCAGGCCATTCACGGCCGGAATTCCCGGTGCGGCTGGTGCCGGTATGACGAAGTCCTTGCCGGGCAGGTGGTCAAGGCGGAGTTCGACCGGCTGGGTGACGGCCGGACCTATTATATTTCCTATTCCCCGGTGCGGCATGCAAACGGGTCGGTGTCCAAGCTTTCGGTTTACCGGGACATCACCGAGATGAAGCAGATGGAAGCCCGGATGCAGCAGGCCCAGAAAATGGAATCCATCGGCAGCCTGGCCGGCGGGGTGGCCCACGATTTCAACAACCTGCTGTTTCCCATCATCGGTTTGTCTGAAATGATGCTGTATGATCTGACACCGGGCACGCCGGAATACAAAAATATCCAGGAGATCCTGCGGGCCGGCAAGCGCGGCAAGGACCTGGTCAAACAGATCCTGACCTTCAGCCGCCAGAACGAGACCCAGCGCATGCCGGTCCGGTTCGAGGTGGTCCTCAAGGAAGTGATCAAGCTGTGCCGGGCCACCATTCCCTCGGACATCGCCATCACCCGGGATATCCAGCCGGACTGCGGCAGGGTCCTGGCAGACCCCACCCACCTGCACCGCATTGCCATGAACCTGATCACCAATGCCTATCATGCGGTGGCGCCGCCCGGCGGCAAGATCCACATAGCGCTGACACCGGTGTCGTCGCTGCCGGCGGGCTCCGGCCTCCTGACAGACGGCGCGGACAAGCCGGGGCCGGGACCGTATGTCCGGTTTTCCGTGTCCGACAACGGCTGCGGCATGGACCCCGGGATTGTCAAAAAAATATTCGACCCCTATTTCACCACCAAGGAACCGGGCCGGGGCACCGGGCTGGGCCTGTCTGTGGTCCTGGGAATCGTCAGGCAGTGCCGGGGAGAGGTCACGGTCCACACGGAACCGGGACAGGGCAGCACATTCCAGGTGTATCTGCCCGTCATGACAGAGGATGCCCTGGAAGAAACGCCTGAAAGACAGGAGGCCCCGGCCGGCGGAAACGAACATGTCCTGGTGGTGGATGATGAACCGGTGATCGTGGAAATGCTGCAGCATGCCCTGGAACGCCTGGGATACCGGGTCACGGGATTCACCGCCAGCATGGATGCCCTGACCGCGTTCCGGAAAAATCCGCGGCAGTTCGACCTGGTGCTGGCGGACATGTCCATGCCCAAAATGAACGGGGAACACCTGGTCCGGGAAATGACGGCGGTCCGGCCGGATATCCCAGTGATCATCTGCACCGGTTTCAGCGAACGGCTGAACAGAGACACGGCCGGATCCCTGGGAATCAAAGGGCTGCTCCTCAAGCCGGTGATCCTGTCCGATCTGGCCCGGGTGGCCCGAAGGGTTCTGGACGGGGCCGACGAACTGGTGGAAACCACCTGAAAAAAGAGCTGCATCTTGACCATGTGTCAAAACCGTGTCAGGGTGAAGAATATTTGCGCGGTATCAACCGATTGTTGAAAATATCAGGAAACGGGGAAATCATGGAAAACATGGTGGATGAGCTGGTTCAGGCCCTTCTGGACGTGGACCGGGTGGCGGCCGGGCAGGTGATGGAAAAAAGGGACCGGGACATGCAGCCCCTGGAGTTTGCCGAAAACGTGGTCCTGACGGCTCTGGAACGGATCGGTGCCGGATGGGAGGACGGTTCTCTGGCCCTGTCCCAGGTTTACATGGCCGGCCGGGTCTGCGAAGAACTGATCCGTGAAATTCTGCCGCTGGCGGATCCTTCCAGAAAAAAACAGCCCCGAATGGCCATCTGTGTTCTGGAAGACCACCATATCCTGGGAAAGATGATGGTCAGCGCAGTGCTGCGGGCCGCCGGGTTTGATCTGCTGGATTATGGGGTGACGGGCGTGGATGATCTGGTTTCACGGGTGGAAACCGACCGGGTGGAGGTGCTGATGATCTCCGTGCTGATGCTGCCGTCGGCGTTGAAAATCCAGTCGGTTCGTCAAAAATTGTCGGAACGGGGGTGTGACGTGAAGCTGATTGCGGGCGGGGCCCCGTTCCGGTTCGATGATCAGCTGTGGCAGGCGGTGGGGGCGGATATCATGTGTGAAAACGCGTCAGATGCGGTTCGTGCCATAGAAAGAATCATGGAGGAAAAGAAATGAACCAGGTTTCCATGACATCCATGCAGCGGGTCCTGACCACCCTGGGACACCGGGAACCGGACCGGGTGCCTTTTTTTCTTTTGTTGAGCCTGCATGGGGCAAAGGAACTGGGCGTGTCCATCAAGACCTATTTTTCAAAGCCTGAAAATGTGGTGGAAGGGCAGATGCGGCTGCTGAAAAAATACCGGCATGACTGTGTTTACAGTTTTTTTTACGCACCTGTGGAGATCGAGGCGTTCGGCGGTGAAGTGGTTTTTTGGGATGACGGCCCCCCCAACTCCGGGGAACCGGTGATACAGACCCGTCAGGATATCAGAAACCTGGCTGTGCCGGATATCGGAAACACCCCGTGCCTGAGCCGTGTATTGAGTGCCACCCGGTCGATCAAGGCCCGGGTCCGGGACCAGGTCCCTGTCATCGGGGTGGTGATGTCTCCGTTCTCCCTGCCGGTCATGCAGATGGGATTCAACCGGTACCTGGACCTGATGTTTGAAGAACCGGCCCTGTTTTCGCATCTGATGAAGATCAATCAGTCTTTCTGCATCCAATGGGCCAATGCCCAGCTGGCAGCCGGCGCCACCGCCATCTGTTATTTTGATCCGGTATCTTCTTCCACCATCATTTCCCGGGAAATGTACCTGAAAACCGGATTTGAGATCGCCCGGCAGACCCTGGCACAGATCAAGGGGCCAACGGCCACGCACATGGCTTCGGGCCGGAGCCTGTCCATTCTCCGGGATATCGCGGACACCGGCACGGCCGCGGTGGGGGTCAGCTGTCTGGAGGATATCGAAGCCGTAAAGGCGGCCTGTCAAGAAAAGCTGACCGTGATCGGCAATCTCAACGGCATCGAGATGCGGCGGTGGTCTGAAAAAGAGGCAAAAACCCGTGTCAGGGAAGTGATTGCCAAAGCCGGCGCCGGCGGCGGTTTCATATTGTCCGACAACCATGGGGAAATTCCGTTTCAGGTGCCGGATGAGGTGCTTTCGGCCATATCCGAAGCCGTCCATCAATGGGGGACATATCCTTTGCCGGATCTGACGGCCGGGGAGCGGTAGGCGGATGACGAAAAAACCAGCCGGCACCGTTGAATCAAGGGAAGAGTTGCGGACCGCCCGGAAAACGATTTCCGAATATGCCATGGCGTTCGATCTGTTGACAACAGTCGCCCAGGCATTCACGGAAAAGGAAGCCATCGGGCGCATTCTTCAGGTATTTGATACGCTTTTTTCTCCCGGGGTTCTGTTCTATGCCGCAGTGGATCATGATGACCGGCCGTTGCAGATCCATTCGTTGTCCGCCCTCCAGGAACCGGAGCCGGCCATTCAGGCCCGCTTGTCCGGCTTCAACGGCAAATATGCCTGGACAGGATCGGGAAACGGGTTTCAGCTCATGATCCGGTACAATGAAAAAAATCTGGGAATTCTTGAAATCGATAATCTTCTGTTTCCCGGGCAAAAGGAGCGGTATCTGAACCTGGGCCTGTCCATGGCCGGGGTCTGCGGGCTGGCCATTGAAAATGCCAGGCGGTATCAGGCCATCAAGAACACGGAAAATCAGCTGAGAAAAGAAAAGGAAAAACTGGAAAAAGCCCTGTCCGAGGTCAAGACCCTGAGCGGGTTGATCCCCATCTGCAGCCACTGCAAAAAGATCCGGGATGACAAGGGATACTGGAATCAGGTGGAGGCCTACATTCAGCAGCACTCAGATGCGAAATTCAGCCACGGTATCTGCAAAGACTGTATGCAGCGGTATTATGCCGACTATGTCGACGCCGACAAGGAATAAGCGGCAACCCTTTCCGGTTTGGATGACAAAGAAATTTTCCTTGACAGGATCGTGTGTTGTGTCCTAGGATGCCCCATTGGGGTTGACAGGCGGGTGAATTTCGCCTGCTTCAGACATTAAAAATTTGTGAAGGAGAACCAGACCATGAAAAAAATGATTCGCCGTAGTGTTGCCGTGTTGTGCATGCTGGCGATGGCCGGATTTGCCGTTGTGACGCAGACCGCTGTCGCCGCGGACCTGCCTGAGCTGAACCTGAAGGTGTCCCAGGCCATGATGCCCAAGACCAGCCTGACCCATCAGCTGATCGAAGAATTCGCCGCCAATGTGACCGAACGGACCGGCGGAAAAGTCACGTTCAAGATTTTCGGCCCCGAGATCGGGGACTGGACCGAGCTGGAGCGCATGACCAAACGCGGGGCCGTGGACATGCAGTTCAACGCGTTTGACACCGGCCTGGACGCACGGTGGAATTTTTTCACCCTGCCGTTCATGGTGTCCAACTGGGACCAGGTCAGAAAGGTGTTCAGCAAGGGCGGTATCGTCACGGAGCTGGGGGAAAAATGGTCTGAGGAAAAAGGCCTGTATTACCTGGGCCCCTGGCTCAACAACCTGGCCAGTTTAGGCATGCAGAAAAAAGTGGTCACCACGGAAGCCGAAGCCAAAGGCCTGAAAATCCGGGTCCCGCCCATCGACACCTACCGCTGCTTTGTGGAAAAAATGGGGTTCTCTCCGGTGACCATTCCCTGGGCCGAAGCACCGACCGCCGTGGCCACGGGCCTGGTGGACGGCTGGGTGGGGTCCGGTGCGGTCTATATGTACGACCTGTTCCGGGATGTGGCCAAGGTCATGATCGTGACCTATGACAGCCCGGAAACCTGGCATGTCACCTTCAACCTGGACAAATGGCAGAAGCTGCCGGAAGCCTACCAGACCATCATTACCGAAGAAGTGGAAAAAGTGATCGACAAACACCTGGATCTGGTGGAAAAAGAAGAGCTGGACAACCAGGCCAAACTGACCGAAGCCGGGTGGCAGATCGTGGTTCCCACCGACGAAGAGATGGCGGCCTGGAAAAAGAACTGCCTGGAATGCTGGGATACCTATGAAGAGATCGTGGGTAAGGAAAATATCGATAAACTGCTGGAAGAAGTGAATATGTAGCAGACCGTAAGGCCTGATACTGAACGGATCCCTGCCGCCTGAACCTGAATGGACAGGCGGCAGGTGTTTTTCAACGGCTTCCGCCGGTTATCCTGAAAAAGACAAGACAATGAATACGACCCAATCGACACATCCCCTCCACCGGGCCGGTCTCATCCTGGTCCGGATTCAGCGGTTTTTTCTGTTTTACCTGTTTTTGCTCCTGGTGGTGGCCATGATGCTGGAGCTGCTGGTCCGGTTTTTTCTGAAACAGTCCATTTTCGGGCTGTCGGATTTCATCGGATTCGCGTCCGTGTGGCTGTATGCCATCGGTGCGGCCCTGGCGTCTTACGACCGCACCCATATCAAGGCGGAATTCGTGAACGTGTTCGCCCGGTCCTCCCGGGTCAGAAACCTGTGCCGCCTGATCAGCGCCCTGGTCTCGGCGGGCATGTCGGTGATTTTCACCAAATGGAGCTGGGACCTGTGCGTGTACAGTGTCTCCATCGGCGAGGTCACCCAGGCCTATCCCGTGCCCAAGGTGATTTTCCAGTCCTCTTTTTTTGTGGGCGGCATTCTCATGGTGATCTATTTTCTGTGGGAGGCTGTGGACTGTTTGATTGATTTCAGAAACAATGCATGACCGGTTGAAAAACCGAACCTGTCTGCTTTAGCATATAGAGGAATCCCATGGAATTTGCTCTGATCGGTTTTGCCGTCTGCCTGGTGCTCATCGTCATCGGTGTGCCCGTGGCCATGGCTTTTGGCGTGCTCACGGTCATGCTGCTGTACTTTTTCGGGCAGGATGCCGGGTATCTCATCGAGGTGACCTACAAAAAGGTGGATTCGGTCATCCTGTTTGCCGTTCCGTTGTTCATTCTGTTCGGCACGCTCCTGGATGCGACCGGGCTTGCCAAGCGGCTCATCGATTTTGTCAATCTGTTGATGACCCGGATCCGCAGCGCCCTGGGTGCGGTCACCGTGGTGACCACGGCGCTGTTCAGTTCCATTTCCGGCACCGACTCCGCCGCCATCGCCTGCATCGGCACGGTCATGATCCCGCGGCTGGTGGCCAAGGGGTATCACCGGGGCCATGCCACGGCCCTGGTGGCCTGTTCCGGAATTCTGGGCCAGCTGGTGCCCCCCAGCGTGCCCATGATCTTTTACGCCATCATCACAGGATCTTCGATCCTGGGGGTGTGGTTCGCCACCCTGGGTCCGGCCATTCTCATCGTGATCATGTACTGTTTTCTCAATGCCTGGGCCGTGCGGAAAATGCCCATTGTGCCGGAAGAAAAATTTGATTCATTCGGCGAACAGATGACCCATATCACCAAAGCCGGGATCCACTGCATTCCGGTGCTGCTGCTGCCGTTTTTCATTTTCGGCTCGTTGTATTCCGGCCTGATCACCCCAACGGAAGTGGCGCTCATCGGGGTGTTTTACGTACTGGCCCTGGGGTTCTACTACCGGGCTTTGACCTGGCGGGAGATCAAGACGGCCGCCATCAGCACGGCCGTGATCAGCGGGGCCGTGACCCTGATGTTCTATTTCACGGAAACCACCAGCAAGATCCTGATCCTGGAAGGGATCACCGACGAGCTGGGGGCCTGGGTGGTGGCCAATTCGCCCAACCAGGCCGTGACCCTGCTCATGCTCAACGTGATCCTGCTGCTCATGGGCATGATGATGAACGATTTGTCCGGCACGGTGCTGTCTGCGGGGCTTTTGTGGCCCATTGCATCGGCCGCAGGCGTGGACCCGTATCATTTTGCCGCCATCACCGGGGTGAACCTGGGACTGGGAACGGTGACCCCGCCCACGGCCCCCATGCTGTTTCTGGCGGGCCGCATCGGCAACAGCTCGGCGGAAGAATATATCAAGCCGGCCCTGGTGCTGATGATTGCCGGCATGGTGCCGGTGCTTTTGATCACCACCTACTGGCCGGACCTGTGCCTGTTCATTCCCAAAGCCCTGGGGTTCATTAAATAGAGAGGCCGATCAGAGCGAGATTCGAACGGGACCGGCCCTGAATCAAGGTCCGGTCCTTATTCATTCAACCCAAGAAAATGCAAGGAAGACATTCAATGGAAACCAAATATGATGCCATTGTCATCGGCGCCGGGATCATCGGTGCCTGCACCGGATTCGAACTGGCCAAAAAAGGCCTGAAGGTGCTCAACGTGGACAAACTGCCGGAAGCCGGTCACGGCTCCACCTCCGGGTCCTGTGCCATCATCCGGCTGCACTACTCCACCCCGGACGGGGTGGCCATGGCCAGGGAAGGCTATTTCTACTGGGTGGACTGGGCCAAATACCTGGGCACCGTGGACGAGACCGGGCTGGTGAAATACATCAACACCGGGTGCCTGGTCATGAAAACCCCGAAAAACCACAACCTGGAACGGGTGAAGGCGGCCCTGGATGCACTGAGCGTGCCTTACTGGGATTTCGGGCCTGAAGAGATCACCGGGCTGGTTCCCATCCTGGACACACGGTCGTACGGTCCTCCGACCCTGCCCAAAGACCCCAGATTCGGTACCCCCACAGGCGATGCCATTGCCGGTGCCCTGTACATCCCGGAATCCGGACTGATTTCCGATCCCAAACAGTCCACCCACAATGTGCAGCGGGCCTGTGAGGCCAAAGGCGGCAAATTCCTGTTCAATGCCAGGGTGGCCGAGATCCGGAAAAAAGACAACCAGGTCCGGGGCATTACGCTTGCGGATGGTACGGAAATCGATGCGCCGGTGGTGATCAACGTGGCCGGACCCCACTCCTTCCAGATCAACCGCATGGCCGGCGTGGAGGACGACATGAATATCAAGACCAGGGCCCTGCGCCAGGAAGTGTGCCATGTGCCGGCCCCGGAAGGATTCGACTACAACCACCTGGGCACCATCATTTCCGACGGGGATGTGGGATGTTATTCACGGCCCGAGGTGGGCAACAACATTCTGATCGGATCCGAGGACCCGGAATGCGACACCCTGGAATACATCGAAGATCCGGACAACTACAACACCGATTTCACCGAACAGTGGACCACCCAGGTGATGCGGGAGGCCCAGCGCATCCCGGAGATGCGGATCCCCAACAAGCCCAGCGGCATCGTGGACCTGTACGACTGCACCGATGACTGGATTCCCATTTATGACAGATCCAGCCTCAAGGGCTTTTACATGGCCGTGGGCACCAGCGGGAACCAGTTCAAGAACGCCCCTGTGGTGGGATATCTCATGGCGGAACTGATCCAGGCGGTGGAAAACGGCCACGACCATGACAAAGACCCGGTGCATTTCACCATGAAATACACCAAACGCCCCTGCAACATCGGGTTCTATTCCCGGCTGCGGAAAATCAATCCCGATTCCAGCTTTTCCGTGATCGGATAATAAAAACCGGGGGTCAGGCTTTCCTTATTGTCGGTATAAGGAAGGTCTGATCCCTTGCGGTTCGCCGACCCGTATCAATTCTCTTCGTCCTCATAGAGATCCATGTCAGGATAGAATTTGTCCGCGCATTCCCGGCAGATGCTGTGGCTGAACCGGGCGTCGGAATGCTCGTGGATATAAGTTTCCATCTGCTGCCAGTATCCTTTGTCATTCCGGATTTTTTTGCAGTGCATGCAGATGGGCAGAAGCCCGCTCAGGGTTTTGATCTCCTTCATGGCGGCTTCCAGGTCCTGGTTTTTTTCCTTCAGGCCGGTGTTGGCGGTTCGCAATTCGTCGGTGCGGCGGCGGATGGTCTCTTCCAGGCCCTGCTGGTGTGCCATGAGCCGGTGTTCCGCGTTCCGGCGCAGTTTCCGCTGCCGCAGGGCCAGTGCCAGGGTGATCAGGGCGGTGAGAAATGTGACACTGATCAAAGCGATGTCCCGCCGGGTTTCCTGGCGCCATTTTTTGAGCAGATTTTTTTTGTCATGCATCACCGCCACATGAAACGGAAAATTGCGCAGCTGATAGGTTGAAATCATCCGGGTGCCGTCATCCTCATGCACGTCCCGGTCCCCGGCCAGAAGCCGGCCCTGTGCATCGAAAAGCGTGATCCCGTCGGCATCCAGATGCAGATAGTCATCATATCCGTTGAAAAAAAACGAGGTGTCCATGATCGCGGTAAGGACCCCGGCAAACCGGTTTTGCCGGTCTTCCACCCGGCGGCTCAACAGGATCAGGGCATGTGTGTCATCGGAAAACACCGGTGCCACCGCGAACTCCAGCCAGGCGGACCGAAACTCTTCAAAAGAGGTCAGAGTGACAGACAGGTCCGATTCCAGGATGCGCCATTCCCTGTTTCCGCCGGCATGGGTGAACACAATGTCCCGGATCCGGGGCAGAAAAGAGATCTCCTCTTTGATGAACGCGGATGTTTCCGGACTGAACCCGTCATCGACGGGATCGTCCTGGTTTTTGATCATGGCGGCGGCGGCCAGCAGGGCGTAATCCACCGTATACAGTGTGCCGGAAATGGTTTCTCCCAGCAGCTGGGCCTGGGTCCTGGATTTGATGATGCCTTCGTTGAGATGCTGGGTCCGGTTCCGCAGAATCGATGCCGCGCTCAATGCCAGAAATACGGCGGCGATCAGACAGATCAGCACCAGAATCGGCATGAACAGGTGGTCCCGGAAAAAATCAGCCTGCCGGTTCGTCATTGCCGTTCCAGCTCCTGGGTGATCTGCCGGACCAGTTCCGGATCGATTCCCAGCTGTCTGACAAATCCGTCCTGGAGCGGGAGCAGCCGGTTTCGCCATGCATCCATCTGTTCCGGCAACGGCTCGTACACCATCACTTTTTCTTCCATCAACCGTTCTCTGGCCTGGTTCTGGGATGCGGCAGCCTGGTTCCGGGCGTCTTCGATGTTGTTTTCCCACAGATCCATGATGCGCTGCTGAATGTCCTGGGGCAGCCTTTTCCAGAAGGAGTTGCGGATCAGCGGGATGTACTGGGGAAAATACTGGCGGTCCTCGAACACGGATGTCACGCCCATGTCCCACATGTGAGCGCTTTTGACGGTTTCATAGGTGGTCAGAACGGCATCGACCCGGTCCCGGGAAATGTGATCCGGCAGATCCGGCCAGGGAATGATCACGGGATCGCCGCCCAGTCCCTGGATTCGCAGTTTGTTGGCAAGACCACCCGCCACCCGGACCTTCAGCCCCTCGATGTCCTCATGCCGCCGGATCTGGCGGTGAATGCCGAACAGATGGGCATACCCCAGGTCGATCCATCCGCCGATCACCTTGACGTTGAGGGTGGATTCGATGCGTTTGTCCAGTTCCGTTCCCGCAGGTCCTTCCAGGATGTGATAGATCTCTTCGGCCCTGCCGCCGTAGAACACCGGCAGCAGAAACACCCCGACATCCGGCACATACCGGGTGACGTGCCAGGTGCCGGGAACCGCCATTTCCACCGTTCCCCGTCCCAGGGCCTGGATCACATCCGCATCCCTGAAAAGGCGGGCCCCGGAAAAGAACTGCACATTGATCCGCCCGTCGAGAGCGGTTTTCAACTGCTGCGCAAACCGCTCCACAGCCCGGGTCTGAAAGTGGGATGCCGTGTTTTCCACGGAAATCCGCATTTGTGGAAGCGGCGTTTCCGCCGCTTCCATGATTTCCGGCTGGATCAGCAGCAGAGACAAGGCCATGATAATGGGTATTTTCCAGTTCATGGCACATGAGTATACTACCGATTTTTTCAAAAATCTTCTAAAAGTTTTTAAAATCCCCGTC
>NPIF01003659.1_pt1 | contig 78091 bp, 84 predicted proteins | sample 8637461 | NCBI WGS metagenome assembly NPIF01 (sample SAMN07420641, study PRJNA396082) | bioreactor metagenome | isolation source: sample BR12 brine-fed electro-methanogenic bioreactor BR | place: Japan: Kochi | collected 2016-12-09 | reverse complement strand
CACTTCGGAGTTGAATTCGCGGCCACCAAAAATTTTAGCGGCTTCACTCTGATTAATCCCAAGACGCTCGCGCAGCGCACGCACTTGCGCACCTGTAAGCAAACCATCCACCTCTTTCTTGAATGCGACCATCGTGCGCTTGTTTGCAAGTAACTCTGCAGGTCCAGCTTGTTCGGACCCACAACAATCACATGTGGATACATGACTTACGACCTGCCTGCTGACTCCGCGGTATTCCGCCGGAGCCATCTCGACCTGCGGACTCAAGGAACCTTCCCCGCAAATGGGACAAACTGGTGATTTGATCATACTTAACCTCGATCTTCCGGCAAATGACAGGATACCAACAGTATTACGGTGCCGGTTTTAGCGATCGCAAACTTGATGTAGTACTCAACCGGTAACTCTTTGTACGCATAAGGTATCCATTCCAGAGTAAAACTTCGATACAGTAAGTTTTCACTCCACCACCCTTACCCGCTCCCAGTCATTATTCACTCGCGCCAGCAGTGCCGTGAGTGCGGGGCTGGAATAGCGTACTGAATGATCCTGCCAGCGATGGCGCACGCTGATGTGCACTACCGGCTCCACTTCACGCACGATGCGGCGGCGCAGTACGCGGTAAAAGCCTTTGTATTCGTTGTGCAAAGGGCCGGTGTGGTCAGGGGCCAGGTCGTCTACAACATGTGGCTCAAACGTCAGGCCGCATTGTTCGGCTTCGCGGGCCAACCATTGGCCGGCGTAATCGCCTAATGAGCGGACGGTATAGGCGCCGCGACTGAAGCCAAACAGATAAAGCTGATCGCGCGCGTCATAGTTGTGGACCAGAAAGTGATAGCAATCGAGTATGTTTTTGTCGATTCCCTTGCCTGTGATGCCACCTGTCAGCGTATCGCTGCTTGAGCCCACACCCCAGTCGTAAAATACGATCTGTTTGTTGCCGTCAGCATCTTCACTTGTCCAACCAAGTTGTCAGCAAACCGTTTGAGCATATCAATATTGTTAGCTGCTCTGCTTATGGCATCGTAAACGGTGCGGGCATTTTCGATGTATTCGTGGATCATCTGATTACGCAGCTGACGCAGTGCTACCCACTGGTCTGTGGATTCAAGCCAGCCATATTTTTCGGCTTTGTCCAGGTTGATCAGCAAGGCTCTGTCCGGCTCGCCAAGCGCTTTCAACAATGCAGGCAGAGTTTATCGCCTAACGTGTCTTGCAGGCGGCAGAAGCGACTGGTGAAGGCTTCAACGCGCAATGCAAGCTCCGGGTTTGTATCGAGCGACTCGATCGCTTCATACGTCAGCGCATCGTTGAATACTTGCTGCGCCGCGTAGTCAAGGTGGCGAATTTCTTTGTCGACCAGACGGGTCAGGGAGCTCAGTCGTTCCTGCATTGCGCTTGGTGCGTTCACAAGGTTATTCCTGTTTCTTCGGCGATCCGGTGAATGGCCGCTTTAAGTGTATGCAGTTCAGCCATGGCATTGAGCCTGGCATCGACCAGTTGGTCTGCGTCAGTCAGTCCCGGCTCGATGTAGAGGTCGATGTCACCACCGCGGGCGTTGTCATCCACACGCGATCCAAACAGTAGAATGCGGCTGTTCTGGCCAAAGTAACGGCGCAGTGTGGTGACGATGATCTGTTGCTGTTTTGGGGCCAGGCGCATGGTTGTTTAAAATAGTTCGCTATGGATGCCAAGGCTACGAGTTGACCTTTGAGTAGACCTCAAGCCCTACTCGGTCTATATGTGCCTTGAGTGCCGGTTCTGCCAGGGTGTTGTAATCCAGTACATCGAACATGTAGGGCAGCGGTAGCACTTCATTGAGCTTTTCGGCGAGGGTTGTGATGCTGTCATAGGTAACATCTGCGCCCTGCACGGCCAAGTCAACGTCTGAGCCTTTGCGATAATTGCCTTTTGCGCGAGAGCCAAACAATATCAGGTGCTCGATTTCTGGCTGACGTGCAGCTGCCTGGATGATCATCTCAAAGTCACGTGCCGTGAGACCTGTTTGCTGTTCCAGGCTCATGAGTTGATCATACCTGCAAACCGCCCCCGTAATTGCACCAACAGCGGGTAGTAATCATCACGGATTTTCTGCTCGACGATGATGGCTGTTGCTTCATTGTAGGTGTGCATGGTCAGGTTGCGATCTTCAAGCGCTTGCATCCAGCGGTGACCATCTTCGATCAGTCCGTTCTGAAATGCCTGCTTAAGTGCTGAGCGCGGACTGTTCACATCGAAGCCTTCTGCCTGCTGGTAGTCCTTCAGGAGCTTCCAGGCAAGTTCAAACGCCATCTCAAAAAACTGGATGATGCCAGCCCGCTCAACAACGCTGGGCTGCTGAATGCGGATGGCCTGCTCCAGTAGGGTGAAGGCGTTACAGTACTGCTGGTAACGCTGATGCCAGCGAATGTCTTGTTCAGTCATAGTGTAAATTCCGCATTGTTCATGCCTGCCAGTACCAACGCTTCTTTCAACGCCTGCTTCGCACCCTTGCCCCCGTGCACCAGCCGTATCTCGCGAGGTTTGTGCTTCATGCCTTTCACAAAATTCACCAACCCCTGTTGGTCAGCGTGGGCGGAGTAGCCGCCAATGGTTTCGATGCGGGCGCGAATGGTGTAGCGCTCGCCGTCGAGTTCAACATACCCGCCTTGCGGGCCGTATTGCTGTATAGCTCGCCCCGGTGTGCCTTCAGCCTGGTAGCCCACAAACAGTACGTCGTGACGTTCGTCTCCCAGCATCGCTTTAAGGTAGTTGACGATACGGCCAGCGTTGCACATGCCGCTGCCGGCGATAACAATGACCGGACGACCGGAGCGGGACAGGTGGTGGACCATTTTCAGGTGTTCGTGGTGGCTGTCTACGGTCAGCAGTGTGTCGAATGCCAGTGGCTTGCGGCCCTGTTTCAGCCGGGCGTGAGCTTCATCATCCCAAAAGGGTTTCAACTCACGATAGGCTGCAGTGAATTTGGATGCCAGTGGCGAGTCGAGGATGACCGGCAGTTGGTCATCAAGCAACTCTTCCAGCTCGTATAACAATTCCTGAGTACGCCCAATACTGAAAGCCGGAATCAGGACGGTGCCGTTGTTGTGCAGTGCGCGGTCGATCGCGGCCTTGAGCCGGTGTTTGCGCGTGGCGCGGCTTTCGTGGTTACGGTCGCCATAAGTGCTTTCCAGCACCAGAATGTCGGCACGGTACGGAGGCTTGGGTGAGGGCAGCAAGGGTGTGTGGCGGGCGCCCAGATCGCCGGAAAAGACGATGCGGGTGCCTGGCTTGACACCAGGCTGGCTGATATCCACTTCCACATAGGCGGAGCCGAGAATGTGTCCAGCGCGCTGCAGTCTGATCTGGACCTTGTGTACTGGAGTATCGAGCAAGGCAAACCATTGCTTGTACGGCAGTGCCACAATGCGTGACTCGATCTGCTTCAGGTAGCGCTCGACCAGCGCCTTGTCGCGGCTGATGCCCAGCTTGAAGGCGTCTTCCAGCACCAATGGCAGCAGCTTGGCTGAAGGTTGTGAACATATAATCGGCCCGTCAAAACCTGCTGCCAAAAGCCATGGGATACGACCGACATGGTCGATATGAACATGGGTTGCAACCAGCGCCCTGACACGGCTGATATCGAAATCGATGCTGTGGCGGTCGCTGCTGTTGCCATTACCGGCTTCACCACCCTGAAACAGACCACAATCAACCAGCAGGCTGTTGTTCTGGTCAATGTGAAGTTGGTGGCAAGAACCGGTGACACCCTCGCGTGCACCGTGGTGATCAATTTTCATCGTTGGCAGATCCTATCGCCCTGAGGTGTTGGCGTTCAGACACGCTACCGCCCGGAGGTCTGCTCGGGCAATCCTCAACACCCTGTCCTTGGTCATTATCGGTTTTGTACATTTTGAGCAAATGTAGACGCCTGCAATCATACCCTTGCCTAATGCTAATGCAATCAGCCAAGCTGACCCGCTTGTGCGCTGTATCAAACCTGCGGCCGGTGGTACTTGTTGATAGAATAGGCCAGTTGAAAAAGGGACACCCAATGTCGGATTTCAAATGGTATGTCATTCAGTCAAAGCCCGGCCAGGCCGCACGTGCGGCGCAAGAGTTGTCCAATCAGGGCTATGAAGTGTTTTGCCCGACCATCAAGGTGGAGCGCTTGCAACGGGGTGAACGGGTTGCGCGGGTTGAACCGCTGTTTCCCGGCTATCTGTTTATTGAGCTGTCAGAACTGACCAGCAACTGGCGGCCCATTCGTTCGACACGCGGTGTGGCACGCATGATTACGTTTGGGAACAAGCCCGCTGTGGTGCCGGATGATGTTGTAGAGCACTTACGCGACCGCCTGCAGCAGGAATCTGAGCACCACACACTGAAGCCGCAGCAGCCAGTACGCATCGACGCAGGCCCGTTCAGTCATTTAAACGCTGTTTTTCTGGAATACGACGGCGAGAAGCGGGCATTTTTGTTGCTGGAGTTGCTCGGGCGCTGGCAGAAGCTGTCATTGCCCCTCAGCGCCATCAAGTCAGATTAGCTCAGGGTAGCCACTTTTCGGGGTCAATGGTGACCTCACCATGGTCGCCGCTGATCCAGACCTGCCCATCCTGAATGGTGCAGTTCAGGTGCATACCGCGCTCAGCCAGCGCGGCGAGTGCGTCACTCTGCTGTGGCGGAATACGCAACACTTCGAGGTTATCAAAGCGCCCTATCTGCCCCTGCAGCCCCGACCACCAGGGGTTCACTGCTTGGTCAGTACCATACACCAGCAACAGAACCTGCTTTGAACGGTTACACGCCTTGCGAATACGCTTCTCACTGGGCAAACCGGTATCGATCCACAGCTCGATCTCATCGGAATAACTTTTCAGCCACAAGTCCGGCTCGTCATCAACACACAGGCCACGGGTAAACTCAAGCCGTTCATCAGCACGCAGCATGAACCCCAGCAGTCGCACCATCATGCGCAGGTCGGTTTCGGAGGGGTGCCGCGCCAGGGTGTGGCTGTAATCGGCATAATGGTGCCGATCCATATCGGCGATCTGCAGGTGCACCCTGAATACGGTTGCGTTTTGAGCCATGACTATCAATCCTTAACAAAGTGGCGACATTATAGCGCCCCTCGGCGTCTGCCGTTAACATACCGTAAACCCTTCGGATACAGGCTCCTGCCATGAGTGACGACATCAGCCAGCACATAGACCAGATGATCCGCCACGATGACAACCCCGGCGGACAGCCTCTGCCTGAGTCATTTGAAGCGCTGGAACCGGATCAAATCGCGCTGCTGCTGGAATCATTGCCACTGGATGCACGTCAGCATGCCTGGGAGCATGTACCGGCAGAGCTGCATGCAGATGTACTGGTCGCCATGCGTGGCGAGGCACGCGAGAGTCTGCTGCGTCACTTTGACAGTGCCACGCTGGATCAACTGATTTCGGATCTGGATGCCGAAACGCTGATAGAGTTGGCCGAGTCTCTGCCTGAAGAGGTAGTGGATATCGCGCTGGCGCGCATGGATGACAAACAGCGCACGCATTATGAACAGAGCGCCCGTTACGACGACAACGCCATTGGGCGCTATGTGGACCATGAACTGCTGATACTGCCGCACAACAGCCGCGTACGAGACGCCCAACGGCTGCTGCGACGTGCGGTGCCGGAATATACCGAACACCTCTGGCTGGTGGATCGAACTGGCCGCTATACCGGTGCGGTTCCGATCACAGCCCTGTTCAGCGCGGCCTCACACCTGCCGCTGACAGAGCTGTGCGATTCTGATCTGGAGCCACTTCAGGCCGAAACCGAGCTAAAAGAGGCCGCCGACCGCTTTGAACTGGCGGCCGTAGCCGCACTGCCGGTGGTGGGTGACAACGGCCTGCTGTTGGGTCGCATGCCGCAGCGCCTGAGCACAGAAATTCTTCATGAAACCTACGAAGCCCAGTTGATGGCTACAGCGGGCCTTAATGAGGAAGAAGACCTTTTTGCGCCGGTAATGCGCAGTTCACGCCGCCGCGCAACCTGGCTGGGCATCAACCTGCTCACCGCCTTTCTGGCCTCCTGGACCATTGGCCTGTTTGAAGGCACGCTGGAGCAGATCGTGGCTCTGGCCGTACTGATGCCTGTCGTGGCTTCAATGGGCGGCATCGCCGGCAGCCAGACGCTGACATTGATCATTCGCGGCCTGGCACTGGGGCAGATCACCACCGCCAACATGATGCCTCTGCTGAAAAAGGAGCTCAGTGTAGGCGGCCTGAACGGTGTGCTGTGGGCACTGGTCATAGGGGCGGTGGCGTCGGTGTGGTTCAGCAGCGCCGCCATTGGTGTCGTCATTGCGCTGGCGATTGTGATCAACATCGCCGCTGCCGCGCTCTCGGGTGTCCTGATCCCGGTGGTACTCGAACGCTTCAAGATCGACCCGGCCCTGTCAGGCTCGGTCATCCTGACCACCGTGACCGATGTGGTGGGCTTTGTGGCTTTTCTGGGACTGGGAACGCTGCTGCTGTTGTAACCGCTACGACAGCTTGCCCAGACTGAACACCTCACCGGCACTGTCCAGCACCAGCTCGGTACTGCGTCCGTGCTCTACCATGCGGGCCTGTTCCACCAACTGATAAAACAGATTGCGCGCCAGCTTACCTTCCATGCCGAAGCGAATCATCAGGTAAGGCGAGGGCTCGCCGGTTTTCGCATCGGTCTCGACCCGTATCGGGTGTTCTGCATCTGCCCGTACCCGGTCGCCAGTGGACGTGGTAAAGATCAACTCCGGCCCGTCATCTCCCACTTGATGCTCCACCTGGGTGACCCAAAAAGGCACATCATCCACCTGTATGCCGACCTTCTCGACAGGTGTTTTCAGAAAATACTTGTCCCCCTCCCGCCAGAGCACACGTGCAAACATCCTGACCATCGCCTCGCGACCAATGGGAGAGCCCTCGTAAAACCAGCGCCCATCCGCCGCGATTCGCATATCAATATCGCCACAGAACGCCGGGTTCCACTTTTCCAGCGGCGGAATCTCAGCCTCGCCTTTCAGTTGCTGGCCCAGCTGTGCGGGGTCAAACATTGTACTCATGAAGATACCTCACAGAGTCTGCAGAAGATTTCATCATCCTCTTCACTAAAATGAATATAATTCACAAAACAATCAAGACCAACCGGATAATGGAAAGCCACCATGAGCGATACCCTGCAACATAAATTTGCCGACCCTCACCGCAGCGTCTGTTTTGTGGGCACCACCCCACCCAAGGCCAGCACCGAGGAGATGCAGATGCAGGAGATCGCCGAACGCCTGCTGGCCAGGCTGGACACACTGGAGTATGACGGCCTGATCGTCTACGACATCCAGGACGAGAGCAGCCGCATCGACACACCGCGCCCCTTTCCCTACATGGAAACCCGCGACCCGCGTGACTATTCACGCCTGCTCAGCCAGAAAAGCGGCAAACCGATCATCACCTACAAAAGCGTTGCCCAGCGTGACCGCGCCGATTTTGAACACTGGTTGGAACAAAGCTGGAATGAGTACGGTGTGCGCAACCTGGTACTGGTGGGCAGCCCCTCATCTGAAGGCGACATCAAGCTGTCACTGAGCGAGGCCTATACCGCCCTGCAGGAACACCAGCACCCGTTTCATCTGGGCGGTGTGACCATCGCCGAACGCCACGCGGTAAAGGGCAACGAGCACGAACGCCTGCTGGGCAAGATGAGTAACGGCTGTGAATTTTTTGTATCGCAGGCTGTATACAATGCACAGGCTACCATCGACCTGCTCACCTCCTATGCCCGCAGCTGCAAGGAAAAGAGCCTGACACCACAGCGCATCATCCTGACATTCACCCCCTGCGGCAGTGCCAAAACGCTGGAGTTTATGCAGTGGCTGGGCATATCGGTTCCAGAGGCCACCCGCTACCGCATTATGGATGCGGAAAAGCCGCTGGCGGAATCGATTCGTATCTGCCAGAACAACCTGGAACAGATACTGGACGCCTGTCTGCCGCTGGGCCTGCCGCTCGGGTTGAATATTGAAAGCCTGACCAACCGCAAGGCCGAAATCGATGCTTCAATCCAGCTGTATCAGCTGCTCAAGGCTACCCTCGACCTGCGATTGGCCGAACGGCATCTGGCTCAGGGCTGAGTAGGCTCATCCTGTTTAGCTACAGACGTGGTTTGTGACTCTTCCAGTCGCGCCTGTAGCTTCTCCAAATTCCGACGCGCCGTATCGTATTTATCTCTTTCCCAAATAACCACTGCACGCTCAAAATCAATGTCGTATTTTACCGAACGGAGAAAATCCATTCCCAGCAGGCCGTCATATCGACCAGGCTGCTCATGTTCGATGACACTGGCAGAGACCGACTGCAACTTGTAAGGGCCCACTTCAAACCGGTCAAGTGTCACCTTTCGAGTTTCAATCATCGCCCCGCCGGCAACCTGTGCCCTTCCGCCCTTGCTTGTCCCTACGCCAAGCCCACGTAACGCATCATCGTGAATAATCGTAGAGGTCGCGCCAGTATCGAGAATCAGACTCAAGGTGGTATTCCGGCGCCCAACCGTCACCTTGACAGGCACCATCACACTATTACCCTTGATTTCAACCGAAGTTTCCAGCTGACGCATGTATGCACGCATGGAATCAATCTGATCTTCAATTGACTCATCACCGGTACCATCAGCACTTGGCAGCTGGGCAGTTTCTACCTTGTTATTCACCTGACGGCTTTGTTTCACCACAATGTCATCACGGTACTGTGGAGGTATCTGACTTTTCCGGTCCACATAAATTTTGCGTCCGTCTTCATTGACGTAGTGATAAACCTCAGCAAAAACTGGCTGAGCTGAAAGACACATACCCAGTAAAAAAATACACTTTTTCATCCCTGTACTCTCCTGACTATCAGCCGCCTGAAAGTTTCACCTTATAGCCTTCAGCTTCCAAAGCCTGCCTCAACACTTCACGATGATCGCCCTGAATTTCGATCACCCCCTCTTTTATCGCCCCGCCAGTACCGCAACGCTGCTTCAGTCGTTTTGCCAACACCTTTAACTCTGCACTGGTAAGCGGTACACCACTGATAGTCGTAACCCCCTTACCCTTTCGACCTTTTGTTTCGCGACGAATACGGACCACGCCATCCAGTGTAGCCAAACGTTTAGCCTCACTCAGCTCGTCACACCTGCATTGCCCTTTCACCTCGCCACAATCCGGACAGTGCTGACCACTTTCAGTTGAATATACCAAGCCACCAAGTTGGTCACGTAAACTAGCCATAGCGTTCTAACACCCTGAATACCGATTCTTACCTAAAAGCCAAACCCTATTATGGCGCTTAAAGCCCAACCCCACCAATTTGGCGGGCAAGATAACTCGCATAGTTATCAGTCATGCCTGAGATAAAATCCAGTGCCCTGCGGTAGCTATCGTAAAGCGGCCAATCAGCCTCAGGGGCATGTATACCCATCAAACTGATAATTTTCTGGCTACGATACCCCAGCCCGTCACGGCCTTTGCAGTATTGCTCGTACACCGCTTCCATGAAAGCATCCAACAGAATGCCCAGTGTTGTGTAAGCGCCCACTTCAAGTTCAGCCTTGCGCGTATCGGGGAACACCCGCTCACGAGCCACACGTTTGGCGGTGCTGATCCCCTCCCGCACCAGGGGGTCACCATCCAACAGCAGTTCACCGCTATATGCCCCTGCCATGATCGCCTCATACTGTTGTACAAACACCTGCACTACCGAGTTGACCATATTCTCCATTGCCTTACCCCGTAAGGCAGAAATCTTGCGACGGGCTGATGCCTGAGACGCAAAGATAGCATCATCAAATTCAAGATCGCCACACAACAGCAATAGAATCTGTTTTACATCTTCAAAGCCGAGAATATGTAACTCAATGGCGTCTTCGAGATCAAGGATGGCATAGCAGATATCGTCCGCTGCTTCCAGCAGGTAGGCCAACGGGTGGCGGCACCAGCGCCCCTCCCCCTGAGAAACCAAACCAAGGTCACGCCCCAATGCATTCAAAATTTCACGTTCAGAGCAGAACGCACTGAACTTGCCTCGCCGGCCTGCATGCTCCACACCCCAAGGGTACTTCAATAGTGTGCCCAGCGTCGGAAAGGTTAAACGCAGCCCACCATCAAATAGATGGTTTTCAATGCGTGTGACCACCCTGAAGCCCTGCGCATTACCCTCAAACACCTGCAGATCCATCTGCTCAAGCTCAGACAGAGGGTGTAAACGCTGGTCATCTTGATGGCGACTGAACCAATCACGAATGGCATATTCACCGGCATGACCGAAAGGCGGGTTACCAATATCATGCGCCAGGCAGGCCGACTGGACGATCATGCCCAAATCATGCGGAGTAACCCAGGGTGGTAACTCATCCGCGATCAGCTCACCTACTCGGATACCCAGGCTGCGGCCAAGGCTGCCGACCTCCATCGAGTGCGTCAGGCGAGTATGAATATGGTCGTTGAGGGCAAAAGGATGTACCTGCGTCTTGCGGCCAAGACGACGGAAGGCGCTTGAAAAAATGATCCGGTCGTGGTCTTTATGGAAATGCGAACGCCCGACTTCATCGGGCGTCAGCTCTGCATGACCGTAGCGCTGGGTTGTTAACAACTGCGCCCATTGCATCACAGAGTTACCAACAATCGTCTACATTGCCTGCTGTAACGGCCTTCACCCCCGCCTGATTCACGGACAGGGTCCCACAGCGGTCACCCGCCATGGCCCCCTTGGGAACAGCCTGTAAGGTGTAGTTCTGCGCATCCACATTTTGAAACTGCAAATCATAGAACTTGGTATTGCCATCCCTTGGTGCCTCATTAAAGGGCAACACTGGGGGATTGGCTGCAGCATCAACATACCGGCCGTTTGCTGTGTAGTACCGCTCCATAAACTGGGCCAGCTGCACAAGGTTGGCCCGTGCATCAGAGCGTCGAGAATCTTCGACGTAGCGCTGATATGAAGGGTAGGCAATGGCCGCCAATATCCCGACTACCGCGACTACAATCATAAGCTCGATCAGGGTGAAACCGAACATTTTTTTCATTGCATAACCTTATAGATGACGTCCAACTTTAACGTGCTATCTGGATTGACGGAGTACAGTACTTCATCCCCTTTTTTTAATTGAATTTCATCTTGTTCAATCCACTCATCAACCGGCTGACCTTTGACATAGCCTTTCTCGGTCTCATCATTGATTAAGTAACGTTTACCATCAATCACAACAGTCTGAGCAGAAGTAGAGTAACCATCAACGATTGAGCGCTTAAGTTGCTCATCTCTCAATTCCGCTTGTACATCGGCAGGTGTAAGCCATCCCAAAAACAGCACCGTCGTTAGTATCAGTTTAAAAAAATTCATGCTTATTCCTCCAAAACCTCGCGCCAGCTCTGCCGATCTTCAAAACCAACGCCTTTATTCTCAATGAATTGAGTTTGTTGACTGAAAATTTTGACTTCATTATCTTCGTCAGCTGAAATAACCGGCTTTGGCAAAGCCTCATTAAATTTCACTCCAGACAATGGGTACGAATTGACACCATCCGAATAAAAATCGTTACGATCGAAGGTTTTATCATCATTCATGTCGAATGGACTATACGTGAGACGGCTTCCAGTAAGTGCATCAAGATCCATTACCCAACTGTCTGAATCGCTGTCACACGGATCATCCTTCAGCAAAGGTATGGTCGTTGGAAAAATAACTTTACCGTTGCGTATAGTTGGTGTGGTTATAACTCTTTCATAATTCGGGGCACTTTGATTAAAGTCCATGTACCAGCCCAACTTGGCACCCCAATTAACAGCATTATTACTGGTTACGCGGACTTCATTTATATTACCTCCAAAAGCTTGCGCACCTTCATAAATAATACTTTGTTCTTGAAGGACCCCTCTACCAGAAACAGGAGTTGTATTACCGTCACCGTTTTTATCCCAAATAGCATAGAACGATTGTTTACCAGCACCTTCGAGCGATCTATCAATTGTTTCAATATACTTGCCCGTACCAAAGTAAACCATAAAACCACCCTTAGGGTTACGTGTTACCGTTGGGCGCGCATCAGGAGCTACCAAAATCGGCTGGTAATAAGTATTGCCACTCTCTGTGTATTTTGCCTTGAACAGGGGATTGCCATTGAATGCCACTTCCATTTTCAGGTTAGATGGATTTTTCTCGTTCTTAGGTGTTAAGTCAAACTTCCACAAATTACCAAAAAGATCACCAGCGTAAACATAATCCACAATTGAATCTTGGTTATGATCAACTGGTGCAACTGTACCTAAGCCGTTTGGCCGACTTCGGCCAGCTACTGGATCATCATCAAATCCAATGCCGGTATCAATTTTCTTAATTAACACACCCGTTTCAAGATCCACAACAAAAAGGACAGCATTACCTGTTGCACTCACTAAATTATCGCCGCTGTAACTTTTTTGTGTATTATTGTAGCCATTACCGAATATAGCAACCCAGGTCCCATCAGCCAACCTTGAAATCGCTGGACGACTAAAAGAATAGCCCAAATCCGGGTCTGTAAATTCCCAGAGGAAGCTATTTCCACTAAGGGCATTTGGATTAGTCACATCGACAGCAAAAACAGACTGTCCTCCCGCATTCAAGCCACTAACCAGAACACTTCGCCACTGCTTACTACCAGTACCGTTAGCTTTGATAAATGCATCAATAACCGTAGGGCTACCATCTACAAAATAACGATGGGTGTAGTTGGTGTTTGATAGTTCTGGCAGCTTATGAATAACTTCCTGAGGGATAAAGGCAAACTTTTCAACCCCGGAAGAGTTAAAGCCATGTAACATGCCATCATTAGAACCAACATAGACCATTTCTTCCCGGTTTTTCATGCTGGTTTTAAAATCAGAATAAGGGGTAGACTCAAGACCCATTGGATATCTAAAATTAGGCTCTCCAACAAACACAGGACTTGAATTTACAATATCACCCAATAAACTATTACGCCTGCGATACTCAGCTGCTGACTCATATTGTCTGTCGCCTCTTAAATAGTTCAAAACCGTAGAACCATCAGAGCCAACTTTTCTAGCATTATCAAAGTAAGTGGCAAAGCCGGTATTTTTAATGTTATTCCAGATAAAGGTTTTAGCTGCACCGCTATCATTAAAGAAAATCTTGCGATTCGAGTGGCTTGGTATCCTTGTTGAAGCTTTCCAGACCTCGTCACCATCTTCATCAACTTTGGTTAGCTCACCACTCCAATCCAAGCTGCTGTATGAAGGAAAGAAAATATTGGCTGTTTGCACGATACCACTTGATGCAGCCGGGGATGATGAACTCAATGAACGGGCAGCTATATCTGATAGTGCTGATGTCAATGCTTCTTTCAATTCATCAGCATTATTGGTGACCCAGGATTGCCCTCCGCCTAACGCTGCAGTCTGGCGAAGCAAGTCGTCATCCAACGCAAAACCTATGGTATAGGTTTGCATATTTTGCTGTTTAAAACTTGGGTCATCCCAGCTGCCACCTTTTATGTCGGTCCCAGTTGATAAAAAATCGATATCATTGGCAAACATGGCAACGTCATCTAGAGAATAACGTGAATTTCCTGCCGAACCAGCCCAGTTTTCAGGATTTTGACCATTAGGCCCTTTCGGGTCATCAGAATTATTATTGGGCACACTCGTATCTGATGTAGGCAAACCATCAGAGATAACAACTGCATAGTTTTTTTGACAACGGTATTGAATGGGTGACTTGTATCGCCCCCCTTCACCCAGGGCTCCATTATTTTCACCGAAGTGGGGCCTAAGCCCACGATAGTAACGCGTTACTTCATATAGTGTTTCAGCGACCGGAGTATTACCGTTTGCAGTAAAACCATCAACAATAAACTGAAGTCGTTCCTTAGAAAGTGCACCGCACTCTGCATAATAAGTAGTTTGATTCCACCAATCACCTTCACTACGGGATGATATGGAACCACCTTGATTATCGCGATCAAGATTAAACATACCAAAACGAACGCCTTGAACATCTTCTATTACATCTTTGGCAACTTCTTGCGCAACCTGCATACGCGTTTTGCGGGGCCAAGTTCCAGAAACAGTAGACCTCATGCTTCCTGAGGTATCCATCACCAACACAACATTGGGCTCTACTTTTTCGGTAGAGACTGCCAATGGTTCTGTAGAGATAATGAGGTTATCCACCGCCATAGCATGTTGATTAATGGCAAGACCTATTAAACAGGCCATAAGATTCAATTCAAAAAATTTATTTCTCATGCTACACCTGCCTTATATTCAATCAAACCGTTTTGCACTTGTGCTTTCAAGTACCGTAATGGCATTAGGGCTTTGCCCTGTCCCTCTAGCCATGATTCTGTAAATATCCCGACCTTTACGCCTTTCAAAACCAACCACAAGCTCATCAGGTAAAAATTCCATCTCTTCCACTGCCATCATGGGATCTGCACTTACCCCGGCAATATCAATAACACCTGCGCCACCATACTCCAGGGGGGCATTCCAACTAATTTCATCATCAAACAACCACTGCCCATTTGGCGAAGGTGCGGACGTCAGCCCACGCAGCCAAGCTTCACGTTCCCTCAAGCCAGCCTCTGCTGCCTGAAAGGAAATATTTTTGTCGCGCAGATTGCCTGACATTTTTTCTTCCATAGTGGTTGTCTGCATAGCCCCAAATCCTATGATGGCGATCAAAACCAGCATGATCAGCGCAACAACCAATGTTGCACCCCGCATTCTTTGAATTGGCCTGATTTCTCTCATGGCAACCGGTTCCTGATTCCTACATTTGTCGTGAAGACCCTTCTGAGGCGGCCGTCGCCCGGGTCAGCCAGTGCATCCCAGGGTGCCGGTAATGCCTGAACCTCATCAATGACATTTGTTGAAAGACTTGAGGCGAGCAGATTCACTTGTACGGCCACAACATCATCCCAGTCGGCTACAGCACCAGCTGCCACATAACGGTCTGCCGTTCTATCACCATCGGTATCTTCGCCATATAACAACTGCATGTCTTCGATACCGTTAACCAGCTCTTCATCAACCGCAGCGCCTGTGTTGAAGCTCGCGCGGCGAAGCGCCGGCTGGCCGTCTATGCCGCTGCCTATGTAATAGGCTGTGCTTTCGAACAAGAAGATCTGCATACTTTCATCGTACGCTTGACTAAACTGATTCGTATTGGCGTTGAAGTTTTTATTCCCCGGTGAAACATTACCCCCTGCACGGTTAAGGTTACTCGCCGTGGGTTGACTAGTATTCTGGAATATATCGCAGCTTTGTGAGTTACCTACGAAAATAACTTGTCCTCTTTCCACACCGCTCGCAGTGGTTAAATTAATATTACCAGCATGGGCGGGTGTATTGCCGCTCGCCGTCACACCCGAAACAGTAGATGCGCTCTTCAGCATCAGCACATCTCCTCTCACATATTCAGGCAGAACTGCCGCGAGTGTGCCTGCAGAATCATCCCAGCCAAAAACGGGGTCATTCAGATCGAACAGAGTGTCATCGTAAGCAGCGCTATTTTCATCAAGCAGGTTATTCACTTCCCCTTGACACGCCGACTTGAACCCTGCCTGACGGATATCACGTGCCAGAAAGAAAATACCAAAGCGCCCACTTTCCTGCACACGAGAAGACGCTTCCGTTGTGGCGGCAGTACGGGCACCGCTGAGATACACCAACACAACACCCAACAAAATAAACAGGCCGATCACCAAGCCAATCATCAGCTCAACTAGACTGAAGCCTGCCTGGCGTTGGGGTTGTTTTAAGGATTCACGCTGCATACTTAAATGTCCGTCTGGAAAGTCAAGGAACCAACATCCGCATCATCACTGGCATCTCCAGCGTCATCCAGCACCTCACCTCGCTGGTCGTTCCAGTTGATGGTAATTTGAACCGTATTATCGTTACGTACAACATTAGCCACAGCACCACCGCCAAGCGTGACAGCCAAACGTGCATCCCAATTGGCACGATAGCCTCCGGCACCATCATCAAAGCCACCATCGAGCACTTCAAAACGTTGCGCCCGCATGGCATCAGCCAACTCGTAAGCAAGAATGGTGGCCTGTGATCGCAGGTAAGAACTTTGATTGCCCTTAAGGGTGTATACCTGCATCGACAACAGCCCCAGCAAGCCTATGGTTATTACAAGCAGCGCAACAATAACTTCTATTAATGTAGAGCCAGCCTGCGTATTGAAAGGCTGATATGGCTGCTTGCTCATGGGCATACCCCCTTGAATATCGAGCCAGTCGGCCTGAGGCAGTAATTCTGTAAATCTGTGCCCACACTCACAGCAAAGCCAACAGCAGGGTTGGCGCGGCCATCCGACGAGAAGGCAACTCCATTGGCACCAGCAGCCACGGCTGCGGTCGCAACCGGGTCCCAAACACGAATAACCTGCAGCACATTCCCTCCTGCATCCATTTCAAGCACCATCAAGCCATCAGCCCAGGCAGCATCCCCACTGCAGGCCGTACCTGCAGCGTTTCGCTCACACAGCACAACCACCCCACCAGCCGGCAACTCACGGGTGATCGCTTCAGATCGCGCAAGATTTACGGCTGCAATAAAGTCATCATTAGCGCGGTTGAGGCGGCTGTTTTCGAACAGACTTTGAAAACTGGGGATACCGATTGTGACTATTATCGCGAGAACTGCGATCGTGACCATCAGCTCAATCAGGGAGAACCCTGCATCGAGGATGCGGCATACCTTGGATGAGTATTCGGACTCCACGCTATATCTCCTCTAAGCGCCGACATACGCTCATTATGGCAGAGAACCGACAGGCTTACATAACAGGAGTCGAGGCGGGGAAGAAACCCGCCGACCTGGACTACTCCGTCAGTCCTGAAGATTCACCGTTGCAACTCCAGTCGCGCTTCAACAGCCTTCCTGTCCACAATAAAGCAACATGAAGGCCAAATAGCAAGCCCGATTGGTGTATTACCGGTTATACATTGATCAAAAGCAAAGGCACGCTAGTCAGACCCGGTATAGAAACCGCGAGGCGAACGCTCAAGCACATGACGGTGAGAACCTTTTCGCCCGATGCCCAACTTGATGACGACTATAGGTTCTTCGTCCACGCCGTCGGCCTGAACAGCGTGGTGCGATACATCTTTTACGCGATAGCGGTCATTTTCAAACACAACAAACTCACCAACCAAAGGGCGTGCCGCCAGGTTGACGTGGGTTTCATCACCATCTTCGAAGCACAGCTTTGCACGAAACACTTGCCCACTCCTTGTGTGACTGCCATAAAACCGCGAGTATAGCACTTTGCAGCCGGTTCAGTTCCGTCCCGTCACCTTACCATTAACAAGATACACGTACTGACGCTTTCCATCGCGCTTATATACCCACTGCTCACGATACTCACCGGCCTTGTACTGTGAACGATTAATTTCCAGAGGGCGGCCCCACGCATCACGCACATCGCTTTCAGTCATCCCCATAATCACCTCACGGTTGAATTTCGCTGAGGTGATACGATCTTTTCTGGCTTGCTCGCGCTCCTTCGCTTCTCGCGAAGCAACAGCCTCGCGGGCACGCTGATCAACGATTCGCTCTGATTCACGGGTTTTGTGTTCACGCTGCTGGATATATCGCTGGGTATGATCATCCAGCGTATGATTGGCGGGCTTATCTGCAGGCGCTGGAACGTAGAGCTCAACCGGCCTGCCTCCTGCCTCGCATGGGGTGCTTTGATAGACCTTGCGATCACCGACAGTGCAGGTGTATACCTGAGCAGCGGCTTGCTGAGTCGTGAGTATCAGTGCGACCGCAATGGCGGCTGCAGTAACTGGCTGTAACATGGCCTCGCTCCCTGGCTTCTCAAGATCGGCGACTCAATGCTTACCCAGCAGCACCTCAAGGCTCTCGGCCGAAAGAATGCCTTTTGTCCAAGCATCCAACTGATCGGACTCTGCATGATGGATTCGCGGCGCAGCCCAGCCAGGTAACGGGCCGAACTTCAATTCAATCAAGGCAACCAGTGTTTCACGGCGGCCTTCAAGACGACCTTCTTGCCGACCTTCCAGCCGACCACGCTGGATCCCGGCCTGCTCGCCCTGCAGGCGCTCCTTCTTGACCAGATTCTCTAAATTTTCGGCCAACATGTCTTTGTCCTCTACAAGCCTTGGTCTCCAATTCTGGTCGAAATACGTTAAACTAATCAACGTTCAAGCGATAGCCACGCTTTCGTCTACTGACAAAACCGGGATCATTCCAATGACCACAACTCCACCCTACACTCTGGATCTAACCCCTTTGCGCGATGCCATACAGTCGCTGGAGGACGGTATAGAAGTGGTCAGCGATCTTTCATGGCTTAACCAACAGAATCACAAGGTACGGAACACACTGATCGCAGGGGTCATTCAGAATTTTGAGTTTGTGTATGAAATATGCGTCAAGATGCTGCGCAGACAACTGGAACTGGAAGCCGCCAGCCCGGAAGAAATTGACCATTCCAGTTTTCGTGATCTCCTGCGCTACGGCGGCGAAAAGGGACTGCTGAACGATGTAGAAGCCTGGCTCGGTTACCGACAGATGCGCAATATTACCTCACACACATACAATCATGAAAAAGCCGAGCGTGTCTGGCAGCAAACCAAAGTATTCATCCATGATGCCAGAAAACTGCTGCAACGACTGGAAGCGCGCAATGCCACTCCCCTTGCCTGATATCGAAATAGAACCCCACCACTGGGCAATTGTGGCTGACATCCTCGAACAGCAACTGCCAGAGTATGAAGTATGGGCCTTCGGATCAAGAGCGCGGCACAACTCCAAACGCTACTCTGACCTTGACTTGGCGATCATCAGCAACGAACCTTTACCGCTTCAGTTGCTGGCCCATGTGAACGCGGAGTTCTCCGACTCGGATCTACCATGGCGCGTCGACCTGCTCGACTGGGCAACGACCGGGGAAACGTTTCGCAACCAGATAAGGCAGTGTTATTGCGTTGTTAAAAACGCCGGCAACCATAGCGCAGCTGGCGGTATTTTACTCTGACCCTTTTTTCTTTTTTCTTTTTTCTTTTTTGCTACGACTCAGTGCTTGCCCAGCAGCGTTTCCAGGCTTTCAGCCGTCAGAACACCTTTGATCCAGGCCTCGAGCTTGGTCGCATCTGCCTGGCTGATCATCTCGGTTGCCCAGCCTGGTAGTGCACCGAACTTCAATTCAAGCAGGGTCAGGGCGGTCTCGCGTTGGTTCCGTAGGATACCGATCTGCTCACCCTTCTGGATACCAATCAGCTCACCTTCGTGACGACCTTTCTCCAACCCGACCCGTTCAGCGGTATTGATGTAAGGCATGTTCTTGTCCTCCTCGATCGCATAGATCGTGTTCAAAAAATCTTCATTCAAGCTACTGGGGAGCTGGATCATCCAATCGATCACGTTGAACAGCTCCAGGATCTGCTGCTTGCTGTAACCGCGCTCGTACATCAGGCGGATGATCGCCACCTTGGCATCTTTACGCGCCACACCATCCTTCACCCGCTTGGCCTTGAGCTGCGCCATCACCACCAGGGCAAACACATTGGCGCTCTGCTCGAGCCCTGCCCAGTTAGACTCAAAATCGATCAATTTACTCATCGGGAAGCGGTACTGCAGCGCACATCCCCAACGGTCATAGCAGAAGACATCCGGCCTGAAGCCCGGGCTGGTATCGGCCAGTACGGCCAGGCTCACCACATCCACCCCGTAGCGGTCACGCAGTCGATATTGGTAAGTATACATGCGTTGCGCAAAGGCGTCCTCCGGCTCTCCCTGCACTTCAATATGGATCAACACCCAAGTCTCATGGCCCTCCAGCGTGTGTACCTTGACCAGCTTATCGGCGTAACGCCTACCTGAGTTGGCATCAGGTGTGACCTGCTGCAGCTCCTTATCGAGCGAGGTGTAACCTTTGCTCCAGTCGATCTCTGAGGGGATATGTGGGAACAACAGTTCCAGAAACTCCTTGAAGTAGCCATCCAGAGCAATCTTCCAAGGGCTGTCGTGATCGGTGGAACGATCCGTATCGGTATGGGTCATGGGGCCTCCTGTTGTGCTGGACACAGCATAGCAGTTTGCCTTGGACTGTTGAGCAGAAAACTGAAGCTGCAAGGCAAAGGGAGAGGTTTGGAGTTATTACCCATTTTCCCTTTTATTCACTGCCCTGCATGATTCATGATGTATTCACTCAATGCACGACGCGCCAAGTCATTGAGTGAAATATTTTCTCGGCTCGCAGCCACACTGGCAGCCATATGAAGATCGTGACCGACCCTCACGTTGAACGATCCCTTACAGGGAGTGTCGGGCGCTTTACCAAGCGCAATACAATCTTCAAGATAGCCATCAACCGAAGCCCTGAACTCATGCTCAAGTGCTTTTAGATCAACGGCTTCATATGTGACCAAATCGCGGATAAATGCCAGCTTTCCATATAGGGTGCCACTTTCGATATCTGGCTCGATTGTACCCAGATACCCCTTATACTTGAGATATGTCACAAATAGCCCTCCCGCTTTAACGCAGCTCGTACATCTTTCAATGCGCCGCCTTTAATATGGTTTTCTGGATGAGGCTTGTGCAGACGCAACATATGACCAGTATCCGCGTTATAAAAACGCACCCGTGAGCCTGCCATTTCCTGCATTTCATAGCCCAGACGGGCAAGTAACGTAACAAGGTCAGACCACGCAAACGTATTGCTTGCAGACAACAGCTTGGACAGCAACTTTTCACTCTTACCCATCGAACCTCCTGTTCTTGCGACCAACTATAGTTGCAAAACATCATGCTGACAAGTTAGCTCTGCTGCCAACAGTTACCGTCACAGAGTGGAAGGCAAAAATTTACTCTGACCCTTTTTTCACTTTTTTCCTTTTCAACCGCTCAGGGTTGCGATGCAGCCCTTCAACATGTTGCGCTTTGCGACAACTTGTCGCAAGATAAGACCAAGCATAAAACCAACGACAAAGAAATTGAAAAAACACTGATAACTGAAAGAAAAGTCCGCTTACAACGCAATGAGGAAAGAAAAATGGCTACTAGTGTTCGCCTTGACGACGAGTTCGTTGAGGACGTAAAGATTCACTCAGCAGCCTCTCACCGTACAGTGCCGAAGCAGATTGAACACTGGGCGAAGATTGGGCAAATTGTCGAAGACAACCCAGATCTTACCTATGAGTTCATCCGTGAGGCGCTGATCGCCCGTGAGGCTATCACCGCCGGTAAGGTAACCAGGTATGTCCGGAGAACAAAACGCACAACACGTTAAGGTGTATGAGAGCCCTGTCTTTAAGAATGCGCTCGATAAGCTCCCTGATGAAGATGTCGTCATCATTGAGGATGAAATAGACACCATCATTGACGATCCTGAAATCGGGGAGCAGAAAAAAGGAGACCTCAGCTATCTCCGCGTCCACAAGTTCAGCCTGAATGGGCAACAGGTTCTGCTGGGCTACAACTGGCAAAAGGAGCTGATTACTCTGCACCTTCTGAACATAGGCCCGCACGAGAATTTTTATGAGAAAGCCAAGAAACGGCGCAAGGCCGATCTAAAGTTCATCAAGTAATTAATTTCACAAGGAGTAAGCGTTCTTGCAGCCACTACTCAAAACCGCGTGTCGTTCTCGCAGGGGATACCGTCACGGTCGCCATCCATTTTGGTGTTGGGGCAGTAACGATTGAAATATTCGGCCTCGGCTCTTGAACGCATTTGGCTACAGTGTTGCCGACCGTCACAGGTGAAGTTTTGCGCAGGCTTTTGCGGTTTGGAGGTGAATACAGTCGAAGATTCGCGTGGAGCGGTGCTGTATGAAGAGGCGACTGTATCGGGAGTTGCAGCTGAAGGCGAAACACCACGATCCTGATAGTAGTTCCAACCTGCTACCGCAATCAGCACTACAATGATTCATGATTGAATGGTTGATTTTAATCTGCTCTCTATTCCTTCCCCTTCTTCTACTACTGGCAGGCTTCTGGAAGGTAGCGCGCTTCGACCGCTTCGCTTGCGCCAGCCACGCTGCCATCACCGATACAGGTCCAGCCACTGATTTGAGTACCGGCTATTGAGGGTTCAAGACGCAGACCTGCACCGCTGAGTGCGCCCGCATTAAAACTGATACCGACACTGCCGTTGGCATCATGGATACTCACAGCCCCCACATACTGCCCTTCAAGCGCAGCAGCTGCATTGCGAATCGAAATCGCACTTGCGTCAACAGCATTAAGCACGTCCAGATGACCCGCTTCGTAAAAATAGAGTGCCAATGCCTGGCGCGTACCATCGGTCACAGTTAATGCCTCAACTGCTTGCGCTCTCGCTGCAAAGCCTATGTACGTAGGGATAGCAATAGCAGCAAGGATACCGATAATCACCACAACAATCATTAGCTCAATCAGGGTAAAACCTCGATCTTTATCCATATTGTACATTCCAAGCTGAATAAACTCTCGGGGTAATAAATTGATAGTCGCCTGATCAATAATAAAACAAAAGAAGCTCCAAAAAGGAGCTTCTCATACTTTAGGAAAAAGGGTGTAACTTACAGGACTGAATCGAGCAGAACCTCATTTCCAGTCCTAAGATTGCCACCCTATTACCCTTTATTATCGACAGTTAGACGGGCGATACTGATCCAACAAAGTACCACCTGTGCAATCCCAGTCAATAGAGCCAGCAGGCGGCGCAGGCGGAGCAAGTGCTGCGCCATTAGATGTTGGAACCATAGTAATCGTACCGCCACCAGCAGCAGCCGTATAAGTAATAGTAATCACACCCGTACCCGCAGCAATGCCAACACTGGTAACACTATTAGTCGCTGTCGGTGCAGTCCAACCAGTATCCAAAGTTGCAGCACCGCTGGACGCGTTCTCCGCAACGGTAGTCTTAGCTGCAGCGGCAAGAGTTAAACCTTCAGTTACCCTGGCACGAATCGTATAATCCTGATACGCCGGCAGCGCGATAGCAGCCAGAATACCGATGATCGCCACTACAATCATCAATTCAATCAGGGTAAAACCCTGCTGATTACGTTTCATCATTTCTGTTTTCATGTTTGTCTCTCCAGCGAGTTAACATTCCATCGATACAACACCGAGGACAACTCCTGTCGCCTCTGATGCTGAGTTGATACTAGGACACCCCCTTTGGCGTGTCCAGCCTTAACATAAACTTAACGCTAAATTAAGTTGAGCTGAATCAAGCCCAAGCCATTTTGCCACTGGCTGTTTACAGTTTGAGTGCCGCTGTGCTTTGATTGCGCCTATCATTGCCGCTTACACTACAGCTCACTACCTTACATAGCTCAGCCTTACAGGAGTTACGGTGCAAAGAGGATCACAACCCCTTTCGGGGCTGGCCAAACGACTGGTCAACGACGGTGTTTTCTCGGCCGAGGTCGCGCAGGATGCGGTGGCCGAAGCGCGTGAGGCCAACACAGCCTTTATTACCCATATCATCAAGCACCGCCTGATCAGCGCCAACCGGGCGGCCGTGGCGGCGTCTGAAGAGTTTGGCCTGCCCCTGCTTGACCTTGACGCTCTGCCCGACAATTTTTTTGAGCACGAGCTGATCTCAGACGATTTGGTCACCAAACACCGCGCCCTGCCGCTGGTTAAACGTGACGGGCGCCTGTTTGTGGCGATGTCTGACCCGACCAACATCCAGGCGCTGGATGAGATCAAGTTTCATATTGGCTCGCCCACTGAAGCAGTCATCGTTGAAGATGACAAACTTTCACGCCGGCTAGAACAATACCTTGATAAAGCCAACGACGCCATGGGCGAGCTGGATGATGCCGCGCTGGACAATATCGACCTGGGTGATGGCGACACCTCGAAGAAGGAGGAAGAACAAAGCGCCGAAGAAGCCGCCAGCGAAACCCCGGTGGTGCGTTTTATTAACAAGGTGCTGCTGGACTCAATCAAAAAAGGGGCATCGGATATCCACTTTGAACCCTACGAAAAAACGTATCGGGTGCGCTGCCGCATCGACGGTATTTTGCAAGAGGTTCACCGGCCACCGCTGAACCTGGCCTCGCGCCTGACGGCGCGCCTTAAAGTGATGTCGAAAATGGATATTTCCGAGAAGCGGGTGCCGCAGGATGGCCGCATCAAGCTTAAGGTATCGGCCAAGCGTGCGATTGACTTCCGTGTGAACACCCTGCCCACCCTGTGGGGTGAAAAGATTGTACTGCGTATACTGGACCCAACCAGTGCCCAGCTTGGGGTTGAAGCGCTGGGCTTTGAACCCGACCAGAAAGAAGCCTACCTGAGTACGCTGGAACAGCCCCAGGGGATGATTCTGGTTACAGGCCCCACCGGCTCGGGTAAAACCGTAACGCTGTACACCGGCCTGAATATTCTGAATACGGAAGAACGCAACATCTCAACCGCTGAAGACCCGGTTGAGATCAACCTGGAAGGGATCAACCAGGTACACGTGAACGCCAAGGTGGGGTTGACCTTTGCCGAGGCGCTGCGTTCGTTCCTGCGTCAGGACCCCGACGTTGTAATGGTGGGTGAGATACGTGACCTTGAAACCGCTGAAATCGCGATCAAGGCGGCCCAGACCGGTCACATGGTGCTGTCGACCCTGCACACCAACAGCGCCCCCGAAACCCTGACCCGTTTGCGCAACATGGGGGTACCCGCCTTTAACATTGCGACCTCGGTCAGTTTGATTATTGCCCAACGACTGGGCCGGCGCCTGTGTGAAAGCTGTAAAGTACCGGTACACCTGCCCGAGGCCGCCTTGCTTGAGCAAGGTTTCAGCAAAGAGGCGATACCTCAGCTACAGTTGTACGATGCAAGCCCCGAGGGCTGCAGCCGCTGCAACCGGGGCTACAAGGGACGTGTAGGCATTTACGAGATGTTGCGCATGAGCGGTGAGGTAGCCGAGTGCATTATGGATAACGGCAACTCTATCGATATACTCAGGGTAGCCAAACAGCAGGGCTTTAAAACACTGCGAGAGTCAGGCCTGATCAAGGCGGCCAGTGGTGTAACCAGTTTGGAAGAAGTCAACCGGGTGATCAAAACCTGACAGGGATAGACTATGGCAACCACAGCCAAGCGCAAACAGAAAGACGAAAAACAGTTCACTTTTGCCTGGCAGGGCCGGGACAAAAGCGGCAACATCAGCAAGGGCAAAATTGATGCCGTTGACCTGGCATCTGCCAAAGCGTTGCTGCGCCGCCAGGGCATTAACCCGCACAAAATAAAGCGGGAAGGTTCAGGCCTGCTGAGCAAGCGCAACGCAGCCATCAAGCCGGTGGATATCGCCTATTTTATCCGCCAGCTGGCGACCATGATGAAAGCGGGTGTACCGCTGCTGCAGGCGCTGGACCTGGTCGCGAACGGTTCTGAAAAGGTCAAACTGAAAAAGCTGGTTTACGAGGTACGGGGCGACGTGAACGGTGGCCTTGAATTTGCCGTAGCGCTGTCGCGCCACCCTGACTATTTTGATGACCTGGTCTGTTCACTGGTGCATGCGGGTGAGCAGTCCGGTGCACTGGAGACCATGCTTGACCGCATTGCCACCTATAAGGAAAAAACCGAATCACTGAAGAAAAAGATCAAAAAAGCGATGACCTACCCACTGGCAGTAATCGCCGTGGGCGTCATTGTATCAGCCATACTGCTGGTAAAAGTGGTACCGCAGTTTGAGCAGGTTTTCTCAAGCTTTGGCGCCGACCTGCCCGCCTTTACTCAGATGATTATCAATCTGTCTGAGTGGATGCAGAAGTGGTGGTTTGTATGCCTGCTGGTTCTTGTAGGTGTTATATTCGGGTTTACCAAGTTGCGCGCTAAATCGGAAAAGTTCTCGGATATGGTCGACCGTGCCGTGTTACGCATACCGGTATTTGGCGGCATTTTGCATAAAGCCGCGGTGGCACGTTTTTCACGCACCCTGGCCACCACTTTTGCCGCTGGTGTTCCTTTGGTTGAGGCGCTGGATTCGGCCGCAGGTGCTGCCGGCAATGTGGTGTACCGCAATGCAATTATTCAGATTCGTAATGGCGTATCCACCGGGCAGGCGATGCAACATGCCGTGCAGATGACCGGCGTTTTCCCGGTGATGACAATCCAGATGATCGCCATTGGTGAAGAGGCGGGCTCGCTGGACCATATGCTTGACCGCATCGCCACCTTTTATGAAGAAGATGTGGATAACGCCGTGGACAACCTTTCCAGCCTGCTGGAACCAATGATTATGGTCATTCTTGGCGTGCTGGTGGGCGGGCTTGTTATTGCCATGTACCTGCCGATCTTCCAGCTGGGTAACGTGGTCTAACAGAACATGATCGAGCTGTTAATGACAGAGCCGCTGGTTGCGGCTCTTTTTGCTTTGGTTATCTCACTGCTGGTGGGCAGTTTTCTGAATGTGGTGATACTACGCCTGCCGGTTATGATGCAGCGCGAGTGGGATGCGATGCTGCAGGCTGAGGCTGAGGCGTCTGCGCCCGTACCTCAGGAGCGCTTTAACCTGATGGTGCCTCGTTCACGTTGCGGTGGATGCGGCCATCTGATTCAGTGGTACGAAAACATTCCAGTGGTCAGCTGGCTGTTTTTGCGTGGCCGCTGCAGTGATTGCGGCACACGCATCTCGGTACGCTATCCGCTGGTCGAGCTGATCACAGGCTTGATTGGGGGCTGGTTGATCTGGCATTTCGGCCTGACACCTCAGGGCATGGCACTGGTCGTGCTGAGCTGGGCGCTCATTGTGCTCACTTTTATCGACCTGGACCACCAACTGCTGCCCGACAGTATCACTCTGCCCCTGTTGTGGCTGGGGCTGCTGCTGAATACACAAGGTGTATTTACCACGCTTGAAAGTGCCGTATTCGGTGCGGCCGCCGGCTATCTTGTACTCTGGGCCGTTTACTGGCTGTTCAAGCTGGTGACCGGCAAGGAAGGCATGGGCTATGGTGACTTCAAACTGCTGGCTGCCATCGGTGCCTGGGGCGGGGTACAGGTACTGCCGCTGGTGATTTTGCTGTCATCGGTGGTGGGTGTCGTGCTGGCGTTCAGCCTGATTGCATTACGTCGCCATAGCGCGCAAAATCCACTTCCGTTTGGGCCCTATCTGGCAATTGCCGGGTGGATCGCACTGGTCTGGGGTGATCAGATCATTTCCGCTTATTTGGGGAGCTTTTGATGCTGGTAGCAGGACTTACAGGTGGAATCGGCAGTGGCAAGAGTGCTGCATCCGACTGTTTTATCTCACTGGGCGTACCGGTGATTGATGCCGACCGTGTGGCTCGACTGGTGGTAGAACCCGGCAGTGAGGCGCTGGACAAGATTGCCGCTCACTTTGGTGACCACGTCATCCAGGCCAATGGCAACCTCGACCGCGCTGCACTGCGCCGTATCGTGTTCGACAAGGAACGCGAACGCAACTGGCTTGAGGCGCTGCTGCACCCTCTGATTCGTGACCACATTCTGGATACTCTTGAACAGCTGGACGAGCAGGGCCACGCCTATGCCATTCTGGCTTCACCCCTGCTGCTCGAAACCGACCAGCACCTGCTGATCAGCAAGGTGATTGTGGTAGATGCCCCCGAGGCACTGCAAATCAGTCGCACCATGGCTCGCGATAATATCGAGGAAGCACAGGTACGCCAGATTCTGGCGGCTCAGATGCAACGTGAAGAGCGCCTGAAGCACGCTGACTTTGTGCTGGACAACAGTGGCAACGAAGATCAGTTGCGCGAGTCGGTCAAAGCCCTGCACCCGCAACTTTTGCAACTGGCACAGGAGGAGGTGTAAATGGCCGGTAAACTGCTCGACTGCCCTCAGTGCGGTATACCCACCCTCTACTCCATCGATAACCCGGACCGACCGTTTTGCTCAAAACGCTGCCGCATGATCGACTTGGGTGAGTGGGCCAGTGAGGGGTATCAGATAGCGGCAGAGCCGGAGTTTGATGAATTCAGCTCGGATATGCTGGAAGACCCGGGCATGATGCAAACGCGCCATTAAAGCACACCTGATCTCGTTTCAACGGGCGCCAAAACCAGTCAGAATGACACGCAGAGTGCGCAGTACAATCAACAGGTCAACCCACAGCGAGAAGTGCTTGATGTAGTAAAAGTCATGCTCGATCTTGATGCGGGTTTCGTCACTGTCACCAGCATACCCCTGCATTACCTGTGCCCATCCCGTAATCCCAGGCTTAACAACATGACGGTAGGCGTAAAAAGGGATTTCCTGCTCAAACTGTTCCACAAATACAGACTGTTCAGGGCGTGGCCCTATCAAGCTCATATCCCCTTTCAGCACATTGAAGAACTGCGGCAGTTCATCAAGCCGCGAGCGCCGCAAAAAACGCCCCAACCGGGTGATGCGCTCATCCCCCGACTGCGCCAGCAGCTGACCATTCTTTTCGGCATCATGACGCATGCTGCGGAACTTGCAGATTTTGAAAGGACGCCCTCCCTGCCCCACCCGCTCTTGAATAAACAATACCGCCCCGGGGGAGTCCAGCTTAATGGCGACCGCAACCAACAGCATCAGTGGCAGCCAGGCAGGCAATGTGACCAGCACGATGATGATATCAATCAGCCGCTTGAGTGACTCATAGGCAGGTGATGGCTGCAAACTGCCAAACTCATTTTCGGACAGGTGATCGATACGTACACGACCGGTAATGGATTCGTTCAGCTGCTTGATATGATAAACCGGAATGCGATTGAGCGTGGCATGGGCCAGAAAGCGCTGCCATTGGGGCGACAGTTCCGCGTGAAGATCAGCTACTACGGCATCGAAACGACGACCACCAAAACTCGGCTCGGCCAGGGTATGAAAGCGATAGAATGCGGTCGATTCAAGCCGTTCTGTTCTGACTGAAGGCACTACGGCGATTTTTTGGGTACGAAAGCGACGTCCTACAAAAATGGCTGCGCCACTCCAGAAACAGGCCGCAATAAAGCCATACAGGTGCCAGTGCCACAGTATCGGCTGGTTTAGCAACAGAATAATGGCGCTGACCAGAAACCAGGCAAGTGATACCGTTGGCAGTATGTGTGCAAGCGAGCGCGCCCCGGGATAGATGCGTAACCGGCTGAGAAAAAACAGACTTAACAGGTAAGCACCGACCAAGGCTGTCAGTGTTACGCTACCCACTGACCAGCGCAGCTGCATGTATTCCGGTGCCAGCAGCCCCAGCGGTAACAGGTACAGGCAAACGCTGCCAAGCACAAATTGAAACGGTAATCCCAGCAGCAGCCTCTCATACCAGCGTGAGTGACGGCGCTCATAGTGCGGAATATGTGGGGCTACTGACATGGAGAATGTTTCACGCTGCTGACATCAAGCTGCCAGTATACGCGTTGAAACCTTAATATTCAGCGTCTGTGAACGGTTTCAGTTTGGAGGCGGCAGTGCCATTTTGCGTTTGACCCGCCGCAGCAATACGCCGATCAACGGCAATTGCAGATACACCGGGGAACTGTCCCAGTAGTCCAGATGCTCTACAACCCTGCCCGCCTCATCCAACCGGACGCAGCTGCTGCCTTCTACCCTCAGCTCACCGATCACCGGCACCTGAGCGGCAAACTGCCAGCGTAGCCAGGCACACTGGTTGGGCTCATGCCAGCAGACTTCGAGCAGTTCAAAGGCCGGCTTTCCGGTACGTTCAAACATGTCATTCAGCAGCGCCCGCACCGAGTGGCGTCCGTAAAGATCATTGAACGGGTCACGAAAGTGCACATCTGGTGCCAGCCGCTCGCACAGGTCGTTTACCCGGTCAGGCGTCAGGCTTGCGAAGGCCTCGGCATAGTCGCGCGCCTGCTGTTCTAGTTCTGTGGTGTCTGCTTCCATGATGATTGTGCTCAAAACCCAGTGCTGCGTTTGATGAGTTTGAAGTAGAGACCGTAGGGTAGCATGCGCAGCAGGGCCAGCGTACGCGCAAACGCCGAAGGGAAGCGGATCTCGAAGCGGCGACTTCCGAGCCCCTTGACCAGCTGGTAAGCGGCCTCTTCTGGACTGATCAGCTGCGGCATGTCGAATGGGTTCTGGTCGGTCAGAGGAGTGCGTACAAAGCCGGGGTTGATCACCTGCAACTGCACGCCACTCCCCTGTAGCTCGACCGCCAGTGCTTCGCAGGCGTTGACCAAAGCCGCCTTGCTTGCTCCGTAGGCGGCGGCTGTCGGCAGACCTCGATAGCTTGCCAATGAAGCTACACAGGCCACTTGCCCATGTCCTCGCTTGCGCATGCGCGGCAGCACTGCTTCCAGCCCGGCCATGACCGCCAGAAAGTTGATGTCCATCAGACTGCGGCAGGTTTCCACCGACAGCTCTTCCAGTGTCATAGATGTATGGTTGCCGGCATTGAAGATTACCAGATCAGGCAGGCGCCATTGCGCCTCGATCTGTTCCAGCGCTCGTTGATTGGCACCGGGTTGAGTGACATCCATTTCCAGCGGCAATATACGTCCGATATAACCGGCTTTTTTGGCATCATCCGCCACCTGTTGCAATATTTCACGTCGACGCCCACTGATGACGACATCACTGCCCTGCTCTGCCAGCCTTAGAGCCGTGGCCCGACCAATGCCGGTGCCGGCACCGGTGATCCATACCAAGGGCCAACGTGGAATGCCGTTGATATTCATGGTGCCTCCTTAAGCGCCAATGGCACTGACTCAGGCTGTAATCGCACACGGATGCGACTGCCATCGCGAGCACTGAACTCCATGCCCAGCCAGCGACCATTTTGATCGTACCAGCTGTGAGTATCGTCCAGATCCCCTCCCAACTGGTAGTGAGTGGCCACTATTACTTCGTTGCCAAGCTGCACTGTTTCACGCCCCAGTTCGGTGACATTCAACTCGCTCACCTCGCCGGTCAGTGTATTCAGCAGCTGCTGCTGTAGTGGAAGCTGAGGGTGCCAGTGATTTGAAGTAAGCAGTCGCTGACCCAGAGGCTCACAAACTGCCGCCTCAACACGGCACAGCCGATCATTTTGACGCTCAATGCGGTGTAGTGTCAGCGCTCCATCGTCATCAATTCTGACGTTCAATTTCTGTAGCTGTCCATCAGTCGACCATTGCTCTTGCGCTGCATACTCAAAATGGTAGTTGAAAAGTGCCAGTACACGAATCTGCAGCTGCATCTCTATATCGACCTGCAGCCGGTCAGCCTGTTGGTCAAACCGAAGTCGATAATGACCTATGGTTTTGCCCTTACGTTCAACGCTGTATAACGCCTCAGTGCCGTATAGATTCAGTGGCGACACGAAGCCCGTGGCCACCCCGACCTGAGCGGCAGCTGTCTGGACGGTCGCAAGCAATAGAGCCGACACCAAGATGTGACGAAGTATACGCATAAAAAATCCCCCGCTGACTGATACGCGGTCCAAATGCGGGCGGTTCAGTCAACGAGGGATTATCGGATAGCAAGTGGCGCCGGTTACGCCTTGAAGCGGGATACCAGCTGGTTCAGGCGTGTTTCCAGCTCACCCATCTGACTGGCAGTGCCAGCCAGTTCTTCCGCATTGTGCGTGGCTTTGTCAGCAATATCGGCAATCTGCTGTACGCTCTTGCTGATTTCGTCAGCCACCGCGGTCTGTTCTTCCGCTGCACTGGCGATCTGGGTATTCATTTCAGTAATGGTACTGACCGAGTGGGTAATCTGCTGCAGCGAGTTGCGTGCTTCATCGGCCCGTTCGATGGTGTCTTGGCTTTGTGCCTGCGAGCTTTGCATCTCGGTAACCGCATTGCGTGCGCCGGACTGCAACCGTTCGATCATGCGCTGAATTTCGTCGGTGCTCTGCTGGGTACGGGTTGCCAGGGTGCGCACTTCGTCAGCAACAACAGAGAAACCACGCCCTTGCTCACCGGCGCGGGCTGCCTCAATCGCCGCGTTGAGTGCCAGCAGGTTGGTCTGTTCCGCGATGGACGAGATAACATTGATCACTGTGCCGATCTGATCGGCATCGGTGCCGAGGCTGGCAATGACCTCTGCCGAACGGTTTACGTCATCAGCCAAGCGGTTGATCGATTCGATGGTATGCTCAACCACTTTTTGCCCATTTACCGACTCGCCATCGGCTTCACGAGCGGCATCGGCTGCCTGAGCAGCACTGCCAGCCACTTGCTGAACCGCGGCTGCCATCTGGTGAATGGCGGCAGCGGCCTGTGAGGTTTCACCTTTCTGTTTATGGGCATCTTCATGGGTTTGGCTCACCACATGTTTCATCGACTCGGTTGACTGACTCAGTGAGCGCACCGCAGTTTGCACTTCGCGTACCAGTTGCTGGATTTTTTCGACAAAGTCATTGAACCCCCTGGCCACATCACCGACTTCATCATCGGTTTCAACCGGCAGGCGCTGAGTCAAGTCACCTTCACCGCGCGAGATATCCTTGAGGGCCGCAGCAGTCTGCTGCAGCGGGCGTACCATACGCTGTGCGACATACAGGGTTACCAGCGATACCAGTACCAGCAGGATCAGCGCAGAAATACCAATGATGCCCAGCGTGGTCGCGATAGAAGAGCGAATCTGATTTTCCAGTTGCGCAACCGCGGCATCAATATCATCGATGTAGAAGCCGGTGCCGACAACCCAATCCTTACCCGGCAGCGCCTGTGCATAACTCAGTTTCGGTGCATCACGCCCCAGCTGTGGCTTTTCCCATGAATACTCAACAAAGCCTCCCCCACTGCGCCCTGCCTTGACCAGCTCTTGGGTGAACAAAACACCTTTCGGATCTTTCAGGCCCGAAAGATCTTTGCCAATAAGCGAAGGGTTCGTGCCATGAACTTTCGTGACCCCCTGAGGATCAAAAGCGAAGATATAACCATCCGTGCCAAAACGCATGGCATTCAGCACTTCGGTTACCCGCTCCATTTTTTCATCGTCGGTGATGCCCTTGCGCGCCAACAAAGGCTGCACGGCGCTGATCGCCTGCTCCACGTAGTGACGCAACTCGGTTTGCTTGGTGGCCAGCATATCCTTACGGATGCGCTCCACCTCTTCATCACCCATCGCCTGCATCTGCACGCGAACAATGATCATGATGGCCGCAACCACCAGCAACAGGGGCACCAGAGACAGGAGCAACAACTTACCCTTCAGTCTGAGTTTGCTCATCTTGAATCCTTACATAGGCAGGGGGTTTAAAAATGAGCGTAGTCTACTGCAAAACATTCTGTTGTTCTAATAAACATACGTTTTATGTGTATAGATTGATTTATCTCAATGCAATATCCATGAAGCATTGGTGGCGAAGACCATACCGAAGCGGAAAACGGTTCAATTGCAGCCGGCGCACATTCCGTGTTTCGGCATACGGGTCAGAGAGTCAGACGCGGATCGTAGTCAAATTGAGTGATTGCGCCGACTCTGATTTTGCTGATATCAGGGTGCGCTGGATTGAGCAGGTAGTTGTACTCACCATGGATTGCAGCACTGGGAACCTGCATAACCAGTGAGATCTCATCCTTGACCCAATTATCCCCAACATTTCGAACAGCACTTGCCAGCTGGGGGCTGTTCCAGTTATCAGGCAGGTCGTTCAGATCGATATGTGTGACCAGCGCGGCATCAAAGCTGACTTCGAGCTTGGCATATTGCCTCAGAATGTCGGGACGGCGCAGATGCACGAGCAGTTCCAGCGCTGCCTGGGCAAGGCTGGTACCGAGGTACACAACCCGAACCCCTTTGCTATTCCAACGGCCACCGTACAGAAATGCCCCCTCACCAGAGAGCATCGCTTCGGGCGTACTTGCAAAGGCTGGGTCAGCAATACGCCAACCCGTTAGCCTCAACTGAATACTCCATGGCGGATGCGCCCGATCAGGTCTTCAACATCACGTGCTCCCATTTCTGTACTGGCGTAATACATGGGGGCTTCACCCTGTAACAGGTCATGAGGTGTCTGCAGCCACTCGACTGCAGCCGCATCGTCGCCCTGCATCATTTCAAGCGCAAGGTCTTTGATTCTGGCAAGGCGTACAACGCGATCCGATTCATCAACATGCAGGTAGCCCTCTTTCTGACGCCGCCTCAGGGTTGCAATGGACATGGAAAGGCACTTGACCATTTCTGCCCGAGTAGTTGCGTAGGCTTCCTCAAGCATCTGGACTGAAGCGGCAGGCAGGCCATCACGAATACGACCAATAATTGCACTGTGGTCGTTATTACAAACACCCGTTACGACGCAGACTAGAGTAGAACCCTGACCTGACCGCGTAACCTTTTGCGTCTGGCGCTGCGAGACAGGCCGAATACTGCCTGCCCTTGGCGCTTTCGCAGTAACAGGCCCTTTTTTCGGAGTTGCGATATGCGCCGCTTCCATTTGATCACCTCAAACTGTTCAGATGAACAGCTTAGTCACTACGATGAACGATGGCAAGTTAATGCAATATTCTTAAGCCGCCTCGCATTGGCTACCACAGTGACTGAAGATAGCGCCATGGCTGCGCCGGCGATGGCCGGGTTGAGCAGCAGGCCAAGCAACGGGTACAGCACACCTGCCGCCACCGGAATGGCCAGGCTGTTGTAGATAAAAGCACCAAAGAGGTTCTGTTTGATGTTACGCACTGTTGCCCGCGATATGGCGATGGCATCCACCACTGACGTGAGGCTGGAGCGCATCAGTGTGACATCGGCAGAACTGATCGCCACATCGGTGCCCGACCCCATGGCGTAACCGATATTCGCCTGCGCCAGCGCCGGTGCATCATTGATGCCATCACCCACCATTGCAACGATCTTGCCTTCTGCCTGCAGGTTCTTGATCACCTGCTGTTTCTGCTCCGGCTTGACCTCGGCGATGACACGGTCAATACCCGCCTGTTTCGCGATCGCGTTGGCAGTGCGCTCGTTATCACCCGACAGCATCACCACTTCCAACCCTTGGCGATGGAATTGAGCCACCGCTTCGGCGCTGTCTTCGCGCAGCGGATCAGCTACCGCGAACAGCATCACCGGCTGTTTATCCACCGCCATCCAGATCAGAGAGCGTCCGGTATCACTGAAGCGCTCAGCATGTGGCTCAAACTCAGTGGTATCAACCCCCTGCTCTTGCATCCAAAGTTGATTGCCCAACAGTATGCTATTGCCTTCGACTTCGGCCTGCACCCCACTGCCGGCGGCAGCTTCAAACGATTGGGTGTCTGTCAGTGTGATCGCCTTGTCGCGGGCGTATTCAACCACCGCCTGTGCCAATGGGTGTTCGGAATGCTGTTCGACACTGGCGGCCAAACGCAGCAGTTCGGTTTCGTCACCTTCGCAGTGCAGGCCGACAACCTGTGGTTTGCCTTCGGTGAGGGTGCCGGTTTTATCCAGCACCAACGTGGTGATCGATTGCGCCTGCTGCAGCGCTTCACCGTTGCGAATCAGCACACCCTGTTCGGCTGCACGCCCCACGCCCACCATCACTGACATCGGCGTCGCCAACCCAAGGGCGCAGGGGCAGGCAACGATCAGTACGGTCAAGGCCGCCACGATGGCATAGGGCCAGGCCGGGGCCGGCGCCAGCCAGAGCCAGAGCACAGCGGTCAGCAGCGCGATCACAATCACGACCGGAACAAAGATGGCCGAGATACGGTCGGCCAGCCGGCCCAGGGCAGGCTTGGCGTTCTGCGCTTCACGTACAGTGGCCACAATCTGTGCCAGTACAGTTTTCTGCCCCACGGCACTGACCTCGATCAGCAAACTGCCCTGACCATTTACGGTACCGCCCGTGACCGCGTCACCGGACTCGCGCTTGACCGGTACCGGCTCGCCGGTGAGCATGGACTCATCCACATGGCTGCTGCCCTCCAGCACCTTGCCATCGATCGGAACACGCTCGCCGGGACGAATGCGTACATGATCTTCCGGTAACAACATTGCCACCGGTACTGACTTGCTCTCGCCATCGCGTATCCGCATCGCTTCACGCGGCTGCAGATCCAGCAATTTGCGAAGGGCATCGGTGGTATTGCCGCGCGCGCGGCTTTCCAGCGCCTGCCCCAGCAGGATAAAACCGAGAATCATCACCGCCGCTTCGTAATACAGATGCATGGCGGCGTCAGGCAATATGCCGGGAGCGATCGCTGTGATGATCAGCAGCCCGGTAGAGTAGACCCAGGCGGTGCCGGTACCCAGCGCAATCAGGGTGTCCATGTTCAGGTCACCACGGAATAGCCCCAGCCAGGCGCCTTTATAGATGTGACCTGCGCTGTAGATCATGATTGCCAGGGTCACCACACCCAGCGCCACACCCTGTGCCATACCGCCCGCTGTATTCAAATCCGGCATCCAGCCGATCAACATGGCCAGCATCAACACACCGCCTACTGCGAGTGCGACCATACTTTTACGCAGCGTCAGGCGATAGGCCTCACGCTCCTGCTCGGCCCGTTTTTCGTAGTCGTCCTGATCCTGCATCAGGTCGGCACCGTAGCCGGCTGCCTCCACCGCCCTGATCACCACACTGGGGTCGGCATCGGTCTGTACCGAGGCGGTACGGTCAGCAAAATTGATCGCGAAGTCCTGAATGTCTTCGGTACTGTTGAGGGATTTTTCGACACTGCGCACGCAACCGGCGCAGCGCACGTTATGCAGAGCAAACTGATAGATGGCCATCTTGAACCTCATGTGATGGTGTTCGATGGCTTAAGCATAAACCCTGAAGTGGGGTATAGGGTCAAGGGGAAGGATACTTAACAGTATACCGGGTGCTGCGCCCACCTCCGGGCAACTGCTCAAGGCACCCCAGCTCTACCAACGCAGCCAAATCCCGCGTTGCGGTCGCCTTACTGGTTGCTGCAATGCTTTTGTATTTACTGGCGTTGATACCCTGAGTGAACTCATCCTGATCAGCATCGAGTAAACGGTTGAGAACCTTACGCTGACGGTCGTTCAATTCAGTATCGGCATGGACACGCCAAAAACGAGATTTATCCAGGGTTCTAAGAAATCGGGCCAGACTGCGCTCAATCGCCTCGCGCAAGGTTTCAAGAAACCACACCAGCCAAGGCGTCACATCCATGTCACCTTTTTGGGTATTTTCCAGCACATCATAGTAGGCGTTTCTGTGACGCATGATGGCAGCACTCATGCTGTAGAAGCGAACGCTGGTTTTTTCATCCTGCGCCAATGCTCGATCCGCAACCGCTCGCGTAACACGGCCATTACCATCCGAAAACGGGTGCAGTGTGACCAGCCACAGATGTGCCAAGCCTGCCCGCACAAGTCCATCCAGTACCGATGAGGTGTGATTAAACCAGTGCAGAAAAAGGTCCAGCTCCCGAGGAAGACAATCACTCGGAGGCGCCACAAAATGAACAACCTCGCGATGCCCTTTCTGCGACACCACTGCCATGGGGTGTCCCGGCAAGTCTTGACGCAGGCCTCCGATAATAGCCTCTTTGGGCATAAACAGAGGCCGTTCCGTGAACAAATTCGCTTGCCATCGAAACAGGGTATTGGCATCAAACTGTTCATCAACGTCTGAAACCGCTTCAGCCAGCATTTGTACCAACTGCTCTGTTTCGGGGGTGCCCGGCACCAACCCTGACGTATCCAACCCCAAACGTCGTGCAGCAGAGGAGCGTACCGAGGCCGCGTTGAGAACCTCCCCCTCGATGGCACTGGTTTGAATGGCCTCTTGCACCAGCGCATCAATCTGACTGGCGAGACTGGCACTGTGATCCAAGTAATCTGCGTGCCCTATCAAGCGCCCCTGCAAGAGACGAATATCAGACAACAGAGGCGCAAGTGTCTGATGGTCATAAACAAACTGAGGCCAACCCGATTGCTGCCAGATATACATGGAAGTGGCTCATGGTCATAGTCTTGAGCCGATTATAATGCCCTATTCGGCTCAGAATAGAACTAGAAAATCGTTTTAATGATCCGATTGAGGATTTTCAATCCAAAATCCCTGGCTCATTCAACAGCTTCTTCAGCCGCGGCTTGGATTGCACGGGACGATCCAGCGCATCCTGAAATGCGGCCCATTGCTGTTCATCCAGATTCAATTCGACCTTTGCGGTCAAAGAGCGCAAACGCTGCACAAGCTCTTCGTTCATTACCTGCAGGCGTTCGGAATGTTGTTCAATGTCGGACTCCTGGAATTCAAGGAAAGGCTCCAGAGCCGGATCATCTGACTCGGTTGATTTGGTTTCAAGATTAAGAGTCATGACAACCTCCTCGTTAATTAATGACATATCTGCATCATAATGCAGCTGCATTACACCAATAACAATGCCAGGGTGCGCTTACAAAAAAGGGCCACCCAATGGCAGCCCTCTGTTTTTTCTTTGCTCCCAGTGGAGATCAGAACATGTGCAAACCACCGTTGATAGAGAAGTCAGCACCGGTGATGTAGGCCGATTCGTCTTCCGCGAGGAAGGTCACGATACGGCCGATTTCGTCCGGCTCACCCAAACGCCCTACCGGAATGGACTTGGCGATTTTTTCCAGCACGGAATCATCGATCTTGGCAACCATCGGCGTCATCACGTAACCCGGTGATACGGTGTTGACGGTAACACCCTTCGCCGCCACTTCCTGCGCCAGTGCCTTGGTGAAGCCGTGGATACCGGCCTTCGCTGCAGAGTAGTTGGTCTGACCGAACTGACCTTTCTGTGCGTTAACCGAGGAGATGTTGATGACACGACCGAAGCCCTGATCGATCATCGGGTTGATCACCAGGCGAGTCATGTGGAACATGGAGTCCAGGTTGGCGCTGAGGACTTCATTCCACTGTTCCCAGCTCATTTTCTTGAACTGGCCATCACGGGTAATACCCGCGTTGTTCACCAGCACATCCACATTACGGCCAGTGAGTTCTTTGACAGTTTCGATACAGGCAGCGCAGGATTCTTCACTGGTGACATCGCCATAGGCCACATCGATCTCATAACCCGCCTTGCGCTGCTCTTCCTGCCAGGCTTTGGCCTTGTCGTGGTTGCCGCCACTGTTGTATCCCGCTACAACATGAAAGCCAGCATCGACCAGCTTGCGACAGATTGCTTCACCCAAACCACCAGTACCACCGGTTACCAATGCAACTTTTTTACTCATTGTTTACATCCCTTTTCCATAAAGTGAGCGCCTGCTCCGCCTCTTGCGAGGCTGGGGGCCGTCAGGCATTTTTGGTGCGTTGTGTTGTTGTTTTGTTTTTAAAATCTTTGCAGCAATTGATTCCATCATAGTCTGTTTTGACCATGGCAGAAGTATGACTTTGGTGCAAGGAGATTGTAGTGCCGGACTACGAAGCGGCGATGACACCGGACTCGGCATCCAGTGTGCGCAGATAGCGCAGCACCCAGTAACGCGCCACCATTGCCGTGATGGCGTTGGCGATCACCAGCGCAACAAACATGCCGGTGAGGCCAAACAGCAGGTTACCCAGCCAGCCCAGGGGAACGTACATCAGGAACAGCCGGAACAGGCTGATGCGCATGGCGCGCATCGGCTGATGCAGGGCGTTGAAGGATGATGCGCTCAGGAATGTAACAGCCTGAAAGCCGAAGCCGGCAGGCACGATCAGCATCCAGAGCTGCAGCCAGTGCGCCACTTCAGGATCGTCACTGAACATTCTTGAGATCGAGCCAGACAACAGCACCAACAGCGCGAAAATGATCAGCTGCCACATCAGTGCAAAACGTATGGCACCCCGGTAGGCGGATTTGACGCGTTCCAGCTGCAGGGCACCGAAGTTCTGGCTGATAAACGGTGGCAGCGTCATCGACAAGGCCAGACAGAACAGCAACGACAGGGATTCTATACGGGCACCTGCACCGAAGGCCGCCACAGCCTCGGCACCATGTACCGCCACCAGTGCTGTCAGCACACCATTGGCCAGCGGTGTCATCATGTTGGAAAGCGATGCAGGCAGGCTGATCGAGAGCAGCTGGCGCCAGTGCTGCAGCATCGGCTGCCACTGTGGTAACGCCAGCAGCAACATTCCCTTGCGGTGGTAAAGCAGATGCAGTGCCAACAGTGTGGTGATCGACCAGGCCAGTACGCTGGCCATGGCCGCCCCTTCAATGCCGAAGGCCGGCACGGGGCCCCAGCCAAAGATTAGCAGCGGGTCCAGCACCATGTTCAACAGCGACGAAATCAGCATGATGCTGGCCGACAGACGCGTGTCGCCTGAAGCCCTGAAGGTGCTGTTGCACACCATGTTGAGCACCAGAAACACGGAGCCTGCAAACCAGATCTGCATGTAACCACGAATCAGCGGCATCAGCTCGGGGGCTGCGCCCATCAGGCTGAATACGGGCTCGATCAGAAACTGGCCCCCTGCTCCGACCACCGTCATCAGTACACAGGTGAGCAGCAGGTTGTCAGTTGCCAGCCGTGCAGCGGTTTCGCTGCTGCCGCTGCCTATCAGCCGCGCCAGTGTGGCCGAGGTGCCAATACCCAAACCGATCGCCAGACTGACCACCGAGAATGAAACCGGGAAGGTAAACGCCAGTGCCGCCATTGGTTGGGTACCAAGGCGGGATACAAACCAGATATCGGCCAGATTGAACAGCATCAGGCTGACGATGCCGAACATCATCGGGACCGTCATGCGCACCAGTGTCGGGCGGATGGGCGCGTTGAGCAGGTCGGGACGCCGTGACATGCGATACCTGTCTGGTTAAGTGTATTGGGGCAAGAAAGTGCGAGAGTTTAGCAAAATCGAAGCTCAGGCGCAGGCAAAAAAAGCCCGGGACAGTGCCCGGGCAAATGTTGACATGATGAGTGAAGGGAGTGGATCAGCGGCCGGAGGCGCGCATGTTCTGCACACTGAACTTATCCACAGGGCTCATCTCTGGATCGACGATGCCCTTGAACTGTCCGGTGGTGCAGTGTTGTGCCTGGATATCGATCATGGTGAACGAGTCATCGATCGCGACACCAGTGCCCTTGTTGATCGGCAGATGGTGATCGGGATGCGCCTGACCGATGGTCCAGCTCTTCCACATGTCGCCCTTGCGGTCATAGGTGATGTTGCGCGGAATGATGAATGTCTGGGCATCCATGTAATGCTCACGCTTGCTGATCGGATGGTTCGGATCAACCGGCTCAGACTCAACAACATAGACCTTGCGCAGCTGCCAGGTGATATTCGGGAAACAGCCACCCTTACCACCGAAGGCGATGACCTGATAGCCATCTTCATCCTGATGGGTCTCGGTATCCAGCTCCATTTCATTGTGGTTATACATCGGCATCAGTAGGTGCTTGGTGCCTTTGTAGGTCCATTTCATGTCACTGATGCGGCCGTTGTAGCCTTCGAAATCCTCGATCATGACATCGGTACCAAGGAAGGCATCGGTGGTCTGACCGGAAGACAAACGGCGCACTCGACGCTGGAAGCCCAGATAGAGGTAGGCGTTATCCACCTTGGTGTCATCTTCGAAGCGATGGATCAGCAGCTGCGTGTCCTTCACGTCGTAGGGCTCCAGCACCTGCACGTAGATGCCACGGAACAGCTCTGACGGGTTGGGCTCAATCTTCGGATAGGGCTCCTGAGAAGTACGGTGGGTGAAGTTCAGGAAGTGGAAGTTCATCTTGATGGTACGTTCCTGCTTCCCGCTAGCCATGTCACGCGTGGTCCAGTAGAACGGCATGATGGCAGCGGAGTCGCCCCAGTTGTAACCGTACTTGTAGTTCCAGGCCAGCTTTTCACCCGCACGCGGGTCATCCAGTGAAGGCTCCTGCGGGAACGGGCGACCTGCAACCGTGGGCGAAATTTCACCATGACCAGCCCCCAACTGCACGTCAGCCGAGTACTTGCGCGTAGCCTCTACGTAACTCGGGTGCAGCGAAAAATCGGTGGTTTCTCCAACTTTGATTTCGGTGTCGCCGTTCTTGACGAACATGTACATGGCCGGGTCCAGCGCATCCTTGAACTGGTCCACGTTGCTCTGGTTAATGGTCATGCCCGGCTGCAGCCCGTTAAAGCTGGGCACGCCATCCTTGTAAGGGTAGAAGGATTGCTGAATTACCTCTTCTGGAATATCAGCCGCCTGAACACCGGCTGCCATCGTCATGGCGATAGCCGCAGAGAAAAAAGTCTTTTTCAACATGTTGGTATCCTTATTATCGTTGTCGTACATCAGAAGCTGTAACGCACGCTGAACTGGAGTTCGTCTTCCTGGTTGGCTACACCAATCGGGCCATTAAGGAATCGGGCCAGAGGCTCATACTGCTCCGGTCCAGCCGCACCACCGGTCGGGTTCCAGGGAAACTTCTTGTCGCCACCTGTTTTTACGTTCAAGCCAACGTTGAACATCCAGTGGTTATCGGGTGTCCAGGACACACTCGGAGCAAACACCGTGGCCTCGGCAGCAAAGTCATGTGCGACAATGATCTGCGGACTCAGGCGATTGTTTTTGTAGAAGCCCTTGAACAGCATGGTGGCGATCCAGTTGTCTTCGTCATTGGGCATATCCGCCACATGGTCAAGAATATGTTCACCGAACAACTGAGTTGAGAACAGAAAGGCACTGCGGGTGCCCAGTTCAGGAATGATGATGTTTTTGTCGAAACCGATAACATAACGCAGCATGTCGGTTTCCTGATGCCCCCACAGGTCTCGCGGTTGTTCCTCGCCCTGGGTGTACGCCAGCTCAAGACGCCATACAGCATCCATATTCATCGAATAGTAATCGACTGAACCACCCAGCAGGTTTACCCGCGGGAATTCGATATTGAATACACCATCAGCCGAGGGTACGGCCGGGTTGGCATTGCGCCAATGCAACGAAGGCATCTGCTGACGATAGGTCAAGGCATTCAGGGAGAAGGTTGTATCACCATATACACCTTCCCACTTCAGGCCCAGCTGAGTGTTGGCGAGGCTCCAGTTTGGCTCTTCCACGTCATGAATGATCGGTATTCCGGCGCCAACCGGGCCAAGATATGAACTGAAGAAGCACCCGGCATCCACAATTCGATATGACTGGCCACAGGTACCCAGATTGTTGGGGCGGAACTTGTCAAAATTCCACACCATGGACAGGTTGGAGTCGTCCAGTACTTTGTTCGGACCCATGCGCCATTCGGCAGTCAGCATCCATTGCGGAATACGGATATCTTCAAGCTCGTCATAGATGTTATGGCGCGAGTAGTCCACCGGGTTGATCACGTCGAGTACGCGGAACAGGTCTGTCTTACCCCACACCACCTGTTGCTTACCCAAGCGGAAGGACAGTACGTCTCCGTTGGTCAGTTCCTTGTCGGCACTCAGATAGAGTTCACGGATGAAGTCGAGCTGATCATTGAAGTCGGGAAACCTGGCATCCCGTTCTTCATGATCCATGTAGCCATCCAGGTTGTTACACAACGTCGGATCATTTTCACATGGAAAAGAAACACCGCCCTGCCCGGCATTCAAAATGGTATTGGATGACAGCGTGGAGTTGTCATGCCAGTTGGCCCCCAGGTAATCCTCGGTAGCCCCCTTGCCGAACTCACTGTCATTCAGGTCATACACGCCGTCATAGGTGCCGCGAAAGGTACCGTTCAGCCTGAGTGAACGCAGGCTGTCGGTTTCAAACACGGTTTCAAACTGTGCCTGACCGGTGTTGCGGAACTTGGACAGCCCTACGCCATCACGGAAGTAAGTTGCATTTTCCACATAGCCGGCCCAGGTGGTATCCGCTGCGAAGGCCGGTACCGCCAGTCCGGTACCCAGCGCCGCCGCAACGCCGACTGCGAGATGAGAAAATGTCGTTGTTATTGTTTTCGACATGGTTATTGGCCTCTTATGCCTTGGTTGTCATGACACACGAATCCTCTGCATCCGAGTCGGCATGGATCACACCATCCTCGTCCGCATAGGCTTTACAGATAAACTTGGGCTTGAATACCAGTACCCAGCTCGGCACCAGCAGCATGGCGGCCGCGCCGTTGAGCACCACCATCACGATCAGCAGCAGTGCCGCTTCGGCCTGGAAGCGCAGATCCGACAGCACGACCCACATGACGATGCCGGCAATCAGAGTGATGGCGGTGAAACTGATCGCCAGCCCTGTGGTGCGGATGGCTCGCTGTACGGCGGCACTCAGATCGCCCAGTACCACCATCTCGGCACGGATGCGATCCATCATGTAGATCGAGTAGTCGATACCGATGCCCACACCCACCGCGATGATCGGCACGGTATTGGAGTTGATCCCCATGCTGCTCAGGCCCATGTAGGCGTACGTCAGCGTGGTGGCAAACAGCATGGCACCAAACATCATCACGCCCGCCATCAGCGAGGTGTAGAAGAAGGTGACCATGGCGAAGATCAGCAGGAATACCAGCGGCAGCACCCAGAGGTTGGTCTCAAAGGCGGCTTCGTTCTGCGAGGCGATGACCCCGATGGTGCCGCCGGCCAGGCGGATGGTCAGACCTTCAACCTTGCCTTCATTCTCGGCTATCCACTGCTTGGCAGTATGAATGGCACGGCGCAGGGTTTCGCCCTTGTGATCCTTGTAATAGAACACCAGGTTGGCCACGCGCTCATCGCTGTCGACAAACTCCTTCAGCGCCCCAGGAATCGGGTTCGACATCATGTAGGTAAACATCAAGCCACCCACATATCGCTCGTCATCCGGAATTTGCGCCCAACGTGGGTCGTTGTTGTGCAACAGGCGGTTGACCTGTTTCACCAGATCAGGAATCCCCTTGGAGCCACCGACACCGGGGTCCAGCATCATGTGACGCTGCAGATCTGCCAGCGCTGCCAACACCTCGGGACGCTTGATACCACCCTTTTCATCCGTTTCAGCCACGATGTACATCTCTTCCGAGCCCGGAAAGCTGTCATTGATCGCCTTGGATGAGAGGTTGTAGTCATGATCCTGATACAGAATGGGCGAACCCGGCTCTGATTCGCCGATCACCACATGGGATGAGAAATAGAACCCGGCTGCCAGCAGCACGGCGGATATACCCAATGCCTTTTTGGCCGCCTTTTCACCACTGATCAGGTCCGCACAGACATAGCCCACCTTACGGAACAGGTTATGCTTGATGGTGGTGTTTTTCGGCTTGGGCAAAATGGACAGCAGCAACGGCACCGCCAACAGTACAGTCAGTATGATGCTCAGTGCCCAGATAGAGGCGTAGTGCGCCAGTTTGGTATTGAGGGGAATGGAGCCTATAGCGATCAGCAACAGACCAATGGCATCGGACACAACGCCCAGACTGCCGGGCCGGAACAGGCTTTCAAACGTGAGCCGTGCCGCCACCTGCTGGTTATCGTGCTCGTTCAGCTCAAGGTAGTAGCGTTCGACCAGCTGAATGCCATGTGACATGGCCCGAGCCGATATCAGGAAGGGAATAACCAGGCTCAGCGGATCAAGGTTATAGCCGAACAGCGAGATGATACCAACCCCCCAGATCGAGGAAACAATCACCCCGGCCAGCGGAATGAAAATACCGTACGCCTTGCGGAAATAGAACACCAGCAGCGCCAGCATGATCAGCGCGGTGAACAGGAAGATCTCGATGATCTGGCCCAGATACTGGTACGCCCAGCCCACCAGCATTGGCTGACCGGTCACGTGGATCTTCACGCCTTCAGCCGCTTCAATCGCGCGCATCTGCTGGATATGTTCAAAGGTGGCGGCGTAGTCGAGTTTCCCTTCAATCAGCTGTGCCTTGACCAGAGCCATGCTCAGGTCAGGGCTGACCAGCGGACCCAACACGCGAGGGTCTGCCGCCACGTCCTTGCGCATGATCGCCAGTTCCTGCTCGGACAGATCGGTATGCTCAGGATTGTAATAGGGTTCCGAGTTGACGTTGCCCTCGGGCGTCAGCCACACCTTGCGAGAGTTCCGGTGGGTCACGCTGGTTACCAGGTTGTGATCAACCCCCGGCAGTGAGTCGACCGCCTGAGTGATGCGGTGGATGCGTGCCAGCGCCTCATTGTCGAAGATATCGTGCTCGGTGAACTCAACCCCAACGATAATCACGTTGGCCCCGCCAAACGACTCTTTTATGTCGTTATGCAACTCGATGTAGGGGTGTGTCTGCGGCAGCAGATCCGCAAAGTCCGAGTACATTTTGACGCCGGGGATCTGAGCGGCAAAGAACAGCGTAATCGCAAAAATAAGCGACAGAATGATTTTGGGGTGGTTAAACAGTTTCTGGTCAAGATTGTGCAACCAGTGGGTGGCCTTGTGAGCCTTGGCAGATCGTTTATCCATGATAGAACCGTCGAGTTGTTATTATTGGATATCGAGCGACAGCAGCGTGCCTGCGCCACCTGAAATCAGCAGCTGGCCGTTTTCCTGTTGGGCGGCGTCACGCAGCCATACTGGGATCACGGGAACGTCCAGCGACTGCCACTGTCCCTTGCGACGGCTGAGAACCGTACCGTTCTCACCCAGCGCCACCAGCTCCCCCCCTGCTTCTACAATGCCGTACAGAGGCGCAGCGACGGGCGTGGGTTCAACCTGCCAGCTCATGCCCGCATCTTCGGTTTGCAGCACCATGCCATCGAGCCCAACGACCCAACCGCGCCAGCGGGTGGTGAAGTGAGCGGCCTGTGGATAGAAATCATTCGGAATGTAGTCGAGCAACGCCCAGTTACGACCCGCATCGTCACTGCGAGCCACAATGCCGAACTCACCGGTAACATAGGCTGTACTGTCCGCAAGAAACTGGATGCTGCTGAGCATGGCGTCTTCACCCAGGCTGTTCTCTTCCCAAGTATCACCACGGTCATGGCTGGACAGCAGGGTTGAAAAACTGCCTACCGCCCAATAGCTGCCGTCGGGCGCACAGGCAATATCCAGCAGATTTTCAGGGGTTGGCAGGTCGATCGGTCGCCAGCTGAGAGCTTTGTCATCACTGCGCCAGAGCTGTTGCTCAAAGCCAAGCGCAATCAAAGTGCTGTCGGGACAGATTTCCACATCGATCAGGTTGGGCTGACTGTCGAGCACCTGGCGTTGCCAAGGTGAGTCGCTGTTGTCACGGTGCAGTACCAGGCCATTACTGCCAACCGCCACTTCAAGACCTGGCGCCGTAACGACGGCCTGAATTTGATCTGTACGGCGTACCGGTTCCTGCAGTTGTTGCTCAACACCACTCAGATTGAGCGGCGCTTCACAACCGACCAACAGAATCAGCCCGGGCACGATGCCAAGGCGAAAGGGAAATGAAGATCTTGAGTGCCGTGTACCCGCAGGCTGCACGGCGGTCTGTTCGGTTTTCAGTCTCATCATTTGTTGTTCTTCTGGATGAATGTGGGCACGAAAGTTCGGCTTCATCCGGATAGAGCAACAGCTGTGCCAAAATGGATACTCATTTTGGCGACAAGGCTGAAACCTGCATGATTACTGGGGTTATAGGGTCAGAAAAAAGACTAATTCGGGTAATTGCTTACGTTACAAAATGGAAACTTGATCAACTCTCTTTGATTAAATCATCAATTCAGCAACAGAGTGTTGAGCAAATGATCAATGTGCCATTTCATCATTCCAGCACACCACACGGTTGCGACCGGTCTGTTTGGCCAGGTACAGCGCCACATCAGCTCGCCCCACCAGTTCATCCTGACCCAGCGAAACATCTGCTTCCAGGCAGGCAAGTCCGATACTGGTGGTGACATCCAGCACTTCATCGTTAATCTGAAATGGCGTATCGGCAATGGCATGACGCAACCGCTGCGCGATTTTTTCCGCATCACTCTGGCTGGTATCCGGCAACAGCACCAGAAACTCTTCACCGCCATAACGACCCAGCTGATCCGACTGGCGCAGTTCGCTCTGAAGACGGGATACGAACGTGACCAGTACCTCATCCCCCTTCTGATGACCATAACGGTCGTTGATATGCTTAAAGTAGTCGATATCAAGCATCAATACTGCAAGTGTCCCTGAGCATTGTTCAGCTTCCTGCTTCAGGTAGCCAAGCTGAGCCAAAATCCAGCGCCGGTTACGCGCGCCGGTCAACTCATCATGATGGGCCAGATAGGTCAGCGCCTCCTGAGAGCGGCGGTGTCGTTTGATCTCTTTGTTGAGATTCGCAGTACGATCGACAATGATCGATTCGCGATCATCGCGCTCTTGCTGAAGGCTGCGAAGTAAACGTCGCAAGCCTGCCAGCGCAATCATTCCCGTGACCGACAGCAGCACAAAGGTCACCAGATGAATCAGTATGCTGTCGCGACGCAGGCCAGTAGTCAGACGCTGGGCGTAACTGACCGGAAAGGACACGCTCAAGCCACCCCGCATGTCACCGACTTCAAACCCCATTTTCGCATGACAGGGCATACAACTCTGGTCAATGTGCAGTGGCGCCATATAGCGGAACCGGTCATCGACAATTTCAACAACCGAGGCGTCGCCGCTCTCTTCCAGCTGCGTGAGTGCGCGCTTTTCCCAAGGGTCAGCCTGATTGTTGGGATTCATCAAAGTGTGGCTGGTCAAGTGAATCTCAAGTCTTCCCCCCTCCAGCAGTTCGGCAATCTGTCGGGTCATGTAGGCCGGATTGAGCTTGGTCAGGACAACACCTTCAGGCGACGTGATGGTCTTCTCCGGTATTTCAAGCCAGGGGTTTTCTGGGGTCTGTTCCGTCAGCGGAGCATAGACGCCACCGTGTATGGCGTTCCAATGCCGCATGGTCTGGATCAGCTGAAAGGCAACTTCCCCCCGCTGTTTGGCCAGATCGAAGCCGGCATGCTGCAAGGTCCGGTCGTTGTGGTAGTAAGCAAGCCCCACTACCAGCGCCCAGAAGAGAATAGGGAAAGGCAGCGCAAATGGGGAATGTATCAACCAAAGAAGGCGATCACGCACTGCACTACCCTGCCCTGTAAACACTTGCATAAAAATTCAGCAGAGGATTGTAATAAAAAATGCCTTTTGGCGACAGTTTTGCAGAGCCTGTTATATTCTTTACTGCCTGGCGCTACTTGAAAAATGCATTGGCGGCCCACACATTGATGTAATCAGCATTACACAATCAGACAGACAACCCGGGAGTATTAGATGAGTGCACTTTTCCAGCCCCTGCAGGCCGGCGCGCTGCAGCTGCGCAACCGTATCGTGATGGCTCCGCTGACCCGTTGCCGGGCAGAGGCCGACCGCGTCCCCGGTGAGTTGATGGTGGAGTATTACCGCCAACGTGCCGGTGCGGGTCTGATTATTTCAGAAGCCACGTCCGTAACCCCCATGGGCGTTGGCTACCCCGACACCCCGGGAATATGGTCGGACGAACAGGTGGCCGGATGGAAAAAGGTCACCGATGCCGTTCACGCCGAAGGCGGGCTGATCGTGCTGCAGCTGTGGCACGTGGGTCGCATATCACACACAAGCTATCTTAACGGTGAACTGCCGGTGGCACCCAGTGCAATCAAGCCTGCTGGACATGTCAGCCTGATCCGCCCCAAAACCGAGTACCCGACCCCGCGCGCGCTTGAAACCAATGAGGTTCCGGCCATTGTGGAGGCCTACCGCAAAGGCGCCGAGAACGCCAAGGCAGCCGGTTTTGACGGCGTGGAGATTCACGGTGCCAATGGCTACCTGCTGGAACAGTTTCTGCTGGATGGCTGCAATCAGCGCACCGACCAATACGGTGGTTCACTGGAAAACCGTGCCCGTCTGATGCTGGAAGTAACTGATGCGGTGATCAAAGTATGGGGAGCTGATCGGGTGGGCATGCATCTGTCCCCACGTGCCGATTCACACGATGTCAGCGTGACTGATCGAGAAGGCACTTACGGTTACGTGGCCGAGCAACTGGGACAGCGCAAGCTGGCATTCATCTGCACCCGTGAGCATGTTGCCGATGACAGCATAAGTCCGATGCTGAAGCAGCGCTTTGGTGGTGTTTATATCGCCAACGAAGCCTTCAACGGCGAATCGGCAGAGGAATATGTGGCCAGCGGCAAGGCGGATGCCGTGGCGTTCGGCAAACCCTACATTGCCAACCCTGACCTGGCACAGCGCATTGCAGCCAGCGCTGACTGGAACGAGCAGGACCCCGGCACCTTCTATGCATCAGGGCCTGAAGGCTATACCGATTATCCGTTCATGCCGGGTTGATCCCTGAGGGCACTAACCTGAAGGCATTAGCTTATAGCATATTAGTATTATCTACTGATTGCCTTATTCTTTAAGGGCATTAAAATCCGCATTCAGTGTTACTGAATGATTGGATACAACTGATGAACCCTAAAGAAAACCTCAGCGGCTTTGCTCTGCTGGCCGCTGTCCTGCTGTTGGGCAATGCCCTGCTGGATTCAGCCATTTTTTTCCGTCTGCTGGTCGGCCTGGGTCTGGGCTACGCCCTGACCCGCGCTGCGCTCGGTTTTGCCGGCAGCGTCAACCGCGCCTATCGTGCCGGCTCAACCCGCCTGATGCGCGGTTTGATGTTGATGTTTACCGCCACCGCCGTGGCCTCAACCGCCTTTCTGTACAACCAGAACCCACATGATCTGAACCTTTGGGTCAACCCGATCAACCTCGGTTTGGTGGTCGGCGCGCTGATGTTCGGTTTCGGCATGTCGTTCGCGGGCTGCTGTGCTTCGGGTGTACTGACCTACTTCTCCAGTAACCTGGCACGCCCGGCGCTGATTCTGTTCTGCTTCGGTATGGGGGTATTTCTTGGCTTCCCGTTACAGTCACAGGAAAGCTGGATCACAGACACACTGATCTCGACCCCGACCTATGCCGACAAGGGCGTTTACCTGCCTGACCTGTTCCCGAGCGACCCACTGGGTGGTTATTTTGGGGCCATTGTGATTACGGCAGCCCTAGCAGGGTTGGTGAGCTGGCTAGCCCATCGCTACGAACACCACCGTCGTCGCGACAACACCTATATCGGGGTAGATTCAGAACATCAGGCGTTGAACAGCAAGCCCTCCAACCTGGGTGAGCATCCGTTCTTCAGCCGCCACACCTATGAAGCGCTGTTTGTGTCACGCTGGTCGATGACCACCGGCATCGCCATGATTGTGGTGCTGTTTACTCTGCTGATGGGTGTTACCGGTTCAGGCTGGGGAGCATCCACCCCCTTCGGTCTCTGGTTTGGTCGCCTGCTGATTCTGATCGGTATGGACCCGGCAGCCGTGGCAGCCTTCGCCGACCGTCCGATACAGGCCTTTACCATGCCATTCCTGAGCCATCCGGTGAATGTGCAGAACATGGGCATCATGCTGGGTTCGGTAGTGTCTCTGCTGCTGGCTGGGCGCTTCTTCAGCGGTCTGTCACGGATGCGCCTGACGGCGCGTGAAGCGGGCATGTTGGTCATCGCCGGTTTGGCAATGGGCCTGGGTACCCGATTTGCCAATGGCTGTAACGTGGGCGCCCTGTTTACCCCGATCGCCAACTTCTCCCTGTCGGGCTGGATCTTCCTGGTGTTCATGGTGGCCGGTGGTGTGATCGGCAACATGCTGGGACGGCGGATGCAGGCGGCTTAATCGGGTCTGCTGCAGAGTGGCATGCCTTCTTAAGCCGACAAATGCATCCGTATCTCAAATCATCGAAAAGGATCGTTAGTCGTTATTAATGATCACCTTCATCGCATTTTCACGCGAGGCGTTGCCGAACACTTCATAGGCGCCCATGAAGTCGTCGAAGCTGAAGCGATGGGTGATCAGCCCTTCCGGCTGCAGTTTGCCCGAGGTAACGGTTTTCAACAGCATGGGAGTGGTGTTGGTATTTACCAAGCCGGTGGTGAGGGTGATGTTCTTGATCCACAGGTCCTGAATCTGCAGGTCCACTTTGGTGCCGTGTACACCCACGTTCGCAATATGCCCGCCCGGACGCACGACCTGCTGGCAGATATCGAAAGTGTGTGGAATGCCCACCGCTTCAATCGCTACATCCACCCCATCTTTGGTATGCGCCATGATCTGTGCAACCGTATCGCCACTGCCGCTGTTAATAAGGTCAGTGGCGCCAAAGGTTTTGGCCATCTCCAGCCGACCATCGTCCAGGTCCACCATGATGATCTTGGCGGGGGAATAGAACTGTGCCGTCAGCAATGCGCCCATCCCCACAGGGCCTGCACCCACAATCGCAACCGTATCACCGGGTTTGACCGCGCCGTAGAGCACACCAATCTCGTGACCGGTGGGCAGGATATCACTGAGCATTACCAGCGCCTCTTCATCCGCGCCTTCGGGGATCGGGTAGAGACTGTTGTCAGCATGAGGAATGCGGACATACTCAGCCTGAGTGCCATCAATCAGGTGGCCCAGAATCCAGCCGCCATCCTCGCAGTGGGAATACATCTGTTGCTTGCAGTATTCACACTTGCCGCAGGAGGTAATGCATGAGATCAGTACTCGATCACCCGGTTTGAAATTGCTGACGGCATCGCCAACCGACTCAATGATCCCCACGCCTTCATGGCCCAGAATTCGGCCTTCGGTCACGGCAGGCACATCGCCTTTGAGAATGTGCAGATCGGTACCACAGATGGTGGTTTTGACGATTCTGACCACCGCATCGGTGGGTTTCTGCACCTTGGGCATCGGTACGGTGTCCAAAGACTTTTTACTCGGGCCGTGATAGACCACCGCTTTCATGCTGTCCTGTGTCATTGCTGTCTCCATTGACCAAAGATGAAAGATGTCTCGGTCAAATCAGCATAGCGAATATGTGGAAATCTGCCAGCGTCACGGTGTACCTTCACGTCATCGATGCTCCTGTGCATCCATGCACCCGCAGCATACCGTTCGCCCTGTACGTAAAAGCCCGCTGCGGAACGAACCGGAGCGGGCTTGATACAGCTAGAACAGAGGATCAGGTCAAAACGGTCAGGAAACGCTCGTTGAGCTGACGGTCATGGTAGAAGATCGCCTTGCCCAGTTGCTCGGCATCCCAGGTCACCGGTTCGTGGTCCGGGTAATGGTAGTCTCCACCGGCAAATACTTCGTTGCGGTTGCCTGACGGGTCAAAGAAGTAGATGGTCTGGCCATGGGTCAGGCCGTGACGGGTCGGACCGATATCAATGGAAGTATCGGTCATGGAGATCAGATCCGCTGCTTTCAACACATCGTTCCAGGTTTCCAGGAAGAAGGATGCATGGTGCAGCTTGGCAGGTTCGGGATGCTCAATGAACGCTACGTCGTGTGCTTTCATGCTTGCGGTCATGAAGCCGGCCAGCTGTTTGCCTTCAGGATCGACAACCTGTTCGGCCAGGTCCATACCCAGTACATCAGTGAGCAGCTTGACGGTAGCAGGCACGTCCGGCCCGTACAACAGACAGTGGTCAAAGCGAGTCGCTTTCATGCCTTTCAGATCGCGCGGCCAGGCTTCCGGGTTGCGGTTGCCCACGCCCCACTTGCCGGTTTGCTCCTTGGTGGCAAACAGCTCGAAGCGATGCCCAGTCGGCACTGTGAAGGCGATGCGGCGGCCGCAGTCCTTCAGGTCACCGGCTGCGATCTCTTCGGTGGCAACACCCGCCGCCTGCAGCTCGGCACTGAGACGATCAATGGTGGCTTCATCAAGACATTTGAAACCGACAAAATCCATCCCTGGTTGATCCGCCTCACGCAGTACCAGAGAGAATTTATCCACTTCGGTCCAGCCCTTGAGGTAGACACGACCTTGAGTGTCACGATCAACTTCGATCATGCCCATCAGGTCAACGTAGTGCTTCAGAGCTTCATCCATATCCAGAACGCGCAACTGGATATGACCGGGACGCATTACACCTTTTTTCATAGCCGTTTCCTTATAGTTGTTAGCTTGCTCGATCTGCCTTACCACAGCTGGTGGCGACTTCGGGCGGATCAGGTTCGATTGTCAGATTACTGCGGGCATAGACCCTGCAGGCCAGCACAGTGCCCTCGGCTTCCTGTTCGGGGGAAACCCAGGCTCTGCTCATGCGTTTACTGAAATACTCACCCTTTAAAATCCGGATGCGGCATTTGCCACAACCGCCGCCACGACAACCAACCGGTATCAGCGCCTGCCCTGCCCGTTCCATGGCGACCAGCAGGCTCAACTCCGAACTGGCGTTGAAACTGGTCTCCTCATCCGTCAGCTCGATACGGTGGCGCTGCGGTGTTTCCGGAGTCGATGCGTTATAGTTGTTATTCATATTCAGACCTCACGTGATGTCTGATAATCCCGCCTCGGGGCTGGGGTTTCCACCGCCTCAGATGGAAACATGAAATCCCGAAAGCGGGTGAAACCATCCCTGATTCGGGATCAGATTCGTTTAAACAGCGCTGAACGAGTCTGCTCATCAGCACCGTCTGCAGCCGTCACAAAGCGCTCCATGTGGATGTCCCGCTCGAACAGGCGCCCCTGCATCAGCGCAGTGATGGCAGCATCGATCATTGGCGGCGGCCCGCAAAGGTAAGCCTTGTGACCGCTGAAGCGGTTATCAAACCGGTCGATGGCCGCTTCATGCACAAAACCCTTGAAGCCTTGCCATTGATCCTCGTCAAGCGGTTCATTCAAAGCCGGAATGTAGTGGAAGTTGTCGTGCTCACGGTCGAGCGCTTCGAACATCTCACGGTTGTACAACTCACTGACGTTGCGCGCGCCCTGGAACAGATAGATCTGGCGATTGTCGCCCGCTTCCAGCAGATCCAGAATCATCGATTGCGGACTGGAAAGACCGGAACCACCCGCGATAAAGATCACGTCCTGATCATCTGACTTGCGGACAAAGAACTGACCGTAGGGACCGGAAATATCCAGTGTATCACCCACCTGCAGTTGCTCATGCAGCCAGGTGGTGCCGGCGCCACCCTGAACCCGACGAATATGCAGTTCGACATGGCGGTCATCACTGGGCTTGTTGGCAATCGAAAAGGCTCGCGTACCCTCAACGCCCGGAATTTTCAGGTTGATGTACTGCCCCGCCTGAAATTCCATCGCACTGTCCAGTTCAAAGGTGATGCCCTTGATGGTGGGCGACAGATCAACGATGTCGGTGACGGTGCCAACGTAGTCCTGTACCGGGTAGCCCAGAAAATCGGGGTCGACGTCGATGTCGGCTTCGATCACCAGATCACTCTCTGGTGTGGCACAGCAAACCAGAATCTTGCCCTCTTCACGCTCCATATCCATCAGCGCGAAGGGTGAGGCGTTGCCCAGATCGGCATCACCTTCAAGTACCTGCACCTTGCAGGTGGCACAGGTTCCATGACCACAGGCAAACGGCAGCCAGACCCCCTGACGCAGGGCAGCATCCAGAATGGTCTGCCCCTCGTCGACTTCGATCACATCGCCGGTCGGTTCGACCCTGACTTCATAACTCATAACGCTCTCCTCAAACGCCCGCGCCCTTGTAACCCTTGAGATCAGGGGTTTGGAAGCGCAACAGGGACTTGTGGCCAATGCCCTGATCCTTGAGGGACACATCCAGTTGCGGCTCAAACGGCTGGCCGTCCAGAAGCCAGGTTGCTTTGGACCAGTCGATTTTGGACCACTCCGGGTGCAGTGAAAAACCCTCAGGCATTACCTCATCACGCAGCGCACGGAACGGCGTTTCCGGCGGCAGCGGGTAGGCAAAGGCGGCACAGAACATCAGATGATGATCCCAGCCTACATAGACGATCTGATTGCCGTGGAAATTTTCAACACGGTCTTTAACATCACCCTTATAGTCGGGTGTGATGGCATGTACTGGCATTATTGTTATCCTCAAACTCGTGTAGATACACCAACTTGAGAAGCGGCTGCGTGTGCAGCGCGCCTCTCAGTGACCTCAGGCAACGCCCTTCCACTTCTTCCAGCGCTCTTCATCCGGAGAGCCCTTGATGTCCATGTTGTCGACGCCGACGTTCATCTGGTAGTAGTCACGCAGGATGTCTTCAACACCCGGACCACCACAGTTGCCCTGGAAGATCTGGTGCACCGGCAGCCAGGACTGCACAAACTTCTCCGGTTCATCATCGAAGATGTCCTTACAGCCATCCGAGCAGAAGTGGTAACGATCACCGTTGTAGACCGAATCGCGATAGCAGGTCTGGCTCGGATCATCCATCTCGGTAAACAGCATCGGGATCTGACAAGTAGTACACAGCTGAGGCAGAGCCTTGGTATAGAAACGCTCACCGCGGGCTTCCATCTCTTTCGCCAACTCCCAGCGCGGACGGTAGTATTTGTCGAACGTATCGGGGTACTTCTCGCTCAACCAGTCCAGCTCTTCATCGGTCGGGATCCAGGTGTGGAAGCCGGCCGCATGACCATGGGTATAGAAGGTCCACCAAGCCTGATGCGAAACGTGTTCCTTTTCCTTCTCGATGGTATCGGCGTACTTCGGCATGCGGATGCCGTAGCGAGCCAAGTCCTTGAACAAAGCGCCACCGGCCTCTTCAAAGTACACTTCCCAGGCTTCTTTCCAGCTCATCACCTTGTTGGGCAGCATGTAGTCCATCATCATCGCCACGATGGTAAGCAGACGGGTGCCGCGCCAGAACCACTTATCGATCCATTTCTGTACGATCGGCACGTTGTCTTCATGCTGCTCCAGCAGGAACTTGATCACCTCAAGCCCAAGGGTCATGTGGCGCGCTTCGTCGGACTGGGCCGAGAAGCCGAAGGTTACGGTGGCCATATCACCGTTGTAGGCTGCGCCGGACATGAAGGGTACAAACAGCAGGTTGGTCAGCACGTATTCGAAGCTGAAGCCGATTGCCACCATGAACTCGAACGGACCCGCTGCACGCGCATCGTTGAAGAACGATTTGGGTACAGACAGGTACCACACGCGGTCGTGCATGTGCGACCAGTCCTGCAGACCGTCAAAGAACTTGTTGTAGTGACTCATGGCGTGAACCTGAGTCTGGACGTGACGCAGTTCATCGATGGACTGCATCTGGCAGGCGACGCGAGCGCCAACACCGCCGAACTGGCGACCGGTGTGAGCAAAGCCCTGGAACGCCTGATACTCAAGCGGCGAAACACCGGTGAGGAAGATTTTCAGTGCGTTGACATAACGCGGATCGGAGATGTTGAGCTGGCCGTTGTTCTGAGAAAACGCATCAAAAATGGCGTACAGCTTTTTCTCTTTTTCAGCCTGATACTTCCAGTAGGAATCCATGGTCAGGCGGAACGGATCTTCCCATTTGGACCAGTCGGTAATCTTGATCCCTTCGAACTCTTCGAACGGGAATGCATCTTTACGATCCTGATAGGAAAAGTCCCAATCCAGATCACGGGTCAGCAGGCGATATTTGTCTTTGATGTTGAGTTTCTTGGCTGCCATCGGGGTTACCTTCTTGTTATGAGTTCCAGGTCAGGGTGATCTGATCGTCGTCTTCGTCGACGTTGCCACCGATCGTGATCAGGTTCAGGTGCAGCTCCTGCACGTCCCAGTCACGTCCCATTTTTTCTTCCACGGTTTCACGTTTCACCGCGAGATAGTTTTCGGCTTCAATGCGAATCATGGCCGGCATGTGAATCACGGTCGCTTCAGGATTGTCTTCCTCGATAGCCTCGACGATGTAGCGAGATTCATCGTTATCCTGCAGCGCGATATATACTTTGGACATGGGGCATTTCCTTGTTGTTATTTGATGCCGGCCTTCGCGACCCGCTTATCCAGTTCTGCCAGCGACTGTGCCAGCGCGTCGTCATTCAGCATGGCGGATGCAAGCGGTGCCAGGGCTTCTGCAGCCTTGCCACGCCACTTCTCGATCCACTGCGCCAGCAGCGCCTTGTTTTCTTCGGACTCAGCCGCTGTCGTTTTCATTACGGCATCTACCCAGCGTGTCGTGTCCTTGTACCAGAGCTGCATGAACTCGGTGAGCATGGCGACATCCTGAGCACCGTTGTCTGCCAGGTACTGATCAAACTGGGCATAGACAAGGTCATACACCAGGGTGTCCACAACAAGGTTCTGAGCGACACTCACTTCAAACCAGTCTTCGGTTACCAGCATCTCTTCACACAACGCACGCAGCCCCTGCCAGATGTCAGCTTCCATCCATTGCTGTTTTGCCTCGGCCAGTGCATCGCCGCTGTTGCCGTCCAGTATCAAACCGATACGCGAGAGATACTGTGCGATGCCAAGCCGATCCATGCCATCAAACAGCAACGCCTGAGTGATCGCGGTACCGTAGCCGTAAGCCGCTCCATACATGTTGTTCAGGTTGGCGGTGTGCTCCAGGTGACGCAGCGGCACCAGGTAGCGGATTACCTCGGCCTGGCGTTCTTCGCTCAGATGGCGGGCAAGATCGCGCTTTTCAAAGAACGCGTAGTTGCTCTCGGCGTTTTCCTGCATTTTGGCGCGCTGCTGCACGTAAGTGCCGTAGTAGAACTGTCGCGGATCCTTGAGGGCGTACCAGTCAGCCATCTGGATGGCGGTACGGCGAGTATCATTCAGCTCAAGGTCCGGCTGCCACAGTGGGCGGTAATGAAAATTAGTTTCAGACTGAAGGTCGTAGGTTGCTTCCTGATAGCGGGTAGCCGGCTTGTCGCCGAAGCGGCGCTCTACGTTGGCATAGGTATTGCGAACCGGTTCCAGCGTGGCTGTTTTGATTTCAATGGTCATGGAACTCTTCCCAGCTGCAGTTGTTGTTATTCGGAATCACGATCGTGGTTGTGTGACATGAGCGTATCTTCTCCATAACGCCATTTTTCCATTTCGGAATCGACTTCACGGATCTGATCTTCGGTCATGTGGACAACATCGTTGGCGGCACAAAATTCGTCGAATGCGCCTTTTGGCATCACCAGCTCGACAAACAGGGAGGGGTCACCAATGGCAAAATCGAACTCGACGAAACGAGCTCCGGGCTGGCTTCGCACCCGAATGAATTTGGTCAGACGATCAAAATCCGAGCGCTTTGGCAGATCATCATTTCGTGAGTGCAGTGTGAGTTTTGTCATTGTTGTCCTCAGCTCATCGGCGTATGCATTCGCTAATGAAGAGAGCAACAGCTGTGCCAGATTGGAAAAAACGGCTGAAACACGACACCCAATAAACTACCAAGCTATTGATTTAAATAAGATAAAAACATCCAATTCGTTGGAAACAATATCGCAACAGTGCGTTGCATAGATGAATAGTCACACTTGAAAAAATGCTCATTTCATAAAATTTCAGGAATTTTTTTGATGAGATGATCAAATACGCGTTGATTTTGATAAGAACACCGAATGATACTTTAGTCGTATGTTTTGCACTTTCTCTTTCAAATCCGCATGAAATCTTTCAACAATGAAAAAGGGCTGCAGGCCCGCTCACAGAACATCGCTCACACCAAGCCGGTATAAAAACAACTATGGCAACTACACAAGAACTAGAGTTTCCCGGCAGCGGAGACCTACTGTCACAGATCCGCTTTGAAAGCGACAAAGGCAAGATCTGGCTGAATGAACAGCGCATGCTGATGATCCATTCCAGTGTAATGGGTCTGCTGCGCAAAGAGCTGATTGACACTTTGGGCATCAACCGTGCCAAGGGCTTCTTGATGCGTTTCGGCTACCACTCCGGCTGGAAAGATGCCGAACTGGTAGCCAAGGTCAGGCCGGACATGTCAAAAGAGGATGCCTTCTTCGTTGGCCCCCAGCTGCATTGCATCAAAGGGATGGTTAACGTTAAACCCGTTGCACTCAATATCGACATGGATAACGGCATTTTCCATGGAGAATTCGACTGGTTCGACTCATATGAGGCCGATGTGCACCTGCACGATTTTGGCCCTGCAGAGGAGCCTATCTGCTGGACACTGATCGGCTATGCCAGCGGCTATACGACCTATTTCATGGGCCAACAGGTGATTTTCAAGGAAACCCAATGCGCCGGCATGGGACATGATCACTGCCATATTGTCGGTAAGCCGGTCGAGCAGTGGGATGACCAAGCCGAGCTGGAGCGCTACCTGTTGCCTGACCCCATCGCCGAAGAGCTGTTTTCACTGCAGAGCCAGCTAAGTGATCTGCGCGACAACTTCCGCAGCTCTGACCAGAGTGAAGACCTGCTGTTCAACTCGGTGGGACGCTCAGGCGCGTTCAAGAATGTGTGTCAGCTGATTCGCCGCGCCTCCTCCAGTCGCGTCACGGTACTGCTGCAGGGCGAAACCGGCGTTGGCAAGGAGATTGTCGCCCGCGGCCTGCATCTTAGCTCAGACCGTGCCGACAAGGCATTTGTGGCAGTCAACTGCGCCTGTATTCCGCCGGACCTGATTGAAGCCGAGCTGTTCGGGGTTGAGAAGGGAGCCTTTACCGGTGCGGTTCAGTCCCGCGAAGGCAAGTTCGAGCGCGCTCACGGCGGCACAATCTTCCTGGATGAAGTGATCGAGCTATCACCGCGCGCCCAGGCCAGTCTGTTACGCGTGCTGCAGGAAAGCGAAATGGAGCGGGTGGGCGATACCCGTACCCGCCGCATCGATGTGCGTGTGGTGGCTGCTGCCAACGAAGATCTTGAAGAGGCGGTTCGCAACGGCAAATTCCGCCCTGACCTGTTCTATCGGCTCAATGTGTATCCGGTGCATATTCCACCATTGCGAGACCGCACAGAGGATATTCCACTGTTGATTGAGCATTTTCTCGAGAAGTACCACACCCTGTACAACAAGCGCACGCTGGGTGTATCCGATCTGGCAATGCAGGCGCTGATGAACTACAAGTGGCCCGGTAATATCCGCGAGCTGGAAAACATGATCGAACGCGGTGTAATTCTGACCGATAACAATCACACCATCGATCTGGATGCGTTTTTCCCCTCATTATCGGAGCCGACTCATCCGCTTAACAGTATCAAGCGCAATGGAACCCTGGGGGCCGAGCGCCTGCCGCTGGACCGCCAGCCGCTGCAATCAGACAGCGGCATGCTGCCGCAGGACCTGCTGTGCGATCAATTATTGAGCGAAGAGTTCAGCCTGGAAGCAATGGAAGAGCAACTGATCCGAACCGCGATGGACCGCGTTGAGGGCAACGTTTCAAAGGCGGCTCGTCTGCTGGGGATGACTCGGCCGCAGCTGGCCTATCGATTGAAAAAACTGGATAGTGATTGAACACTGACCCCGGTCCGGCAGGGATGCTATGATCGCCGGTTTTCAGCCTGCATGATGAAACTACCGTGAACCTGATTCTGCTGTATACCTCAGACTTTATCGGGCCGCACCGAGTCCGCCTCGACGGCCGCCGCTTGCGCCACTTGCAGGAGGTTCACCGTGGACAGGTTGGTGAACATTTCCGGGTGGGAGTTCTCAATGGCTTGATCGGGCAGGGAACACTGATCCACCTGGATCAGCACAGTGCGGAACTTGAGGTGAGCCTGAATCAGGCTCCACCTCCTGTACTGCCTCTGCGACTTGTAATGGCCCTGCCAAGACCGAAAATGCTCAAGCGCTGTATCGAGACGATCGCCACTCTGGGGGTCAAGGAGCTGTGGTTGATCAACTCCTACCGTGTCGATAAAAGCTACTGGTCCACCCCCCTGCTGCACCCCGAACGCCTGCATGAGCACCTGCTGCTGGGGCTGGAGCAGTCCGGTGACACCCGCCTGCCGCGGGTGGAGATTCGCAAGCGGTTCAAACCCTTTGTGGAGGATGAATTGCCCACTCTGGCCCTCAATACCCGCGCACTGGTGGCTCACCCCTACAACGCGGCCCCTTGCCCGGCTCCGATGGATACACCAACCACTCTGGCTATTGGTCCTGAAGGCGGATTTATCGCTTATGAGGTGGAAAAGCTGGAGCAGGCTGGCCTGCAAGCCATTCATCTGGGGCCACGCATTTTACGGGTTGAAACCGCTGTCCCCGTTCTACTGTCGCGTCTGTTTCCGCTGCCGGCATGATCTGCCTCAATATATGCCCTCCCTTTACATCTATATACTATTTTAATCTCTAGCGAAAACAAGAATCAGATGCACTAGCATTGACTTGAACGCAAACAGTGATAATAATTCGCATTAAGTTTTTGATATTCGGACTACATGGCTCACGCCACAACCGATGGAGATGTACATGAACGCGAAACACGCCCTTCTTGCTGGTCTGGCCTTTTCTACCTTTGGCGCCGTTGCACAGGCAGCCGATGAGGTCAACATCTACTCCTATCGGCAAGAGTTCCTGATCAAGCCTCTGCTGGAGGCGTTCACCGCCGAAACCGGCATCAAGGCCAATGTCATCTTCTCCAAAAGCGGCCTGCTGGAACGACTGGAGCACGAGGGTGCCAACTCTCCAGCCGATGTCATTCTGACCTCAGATGTCGGCCCACTGCACGATGCGGTCGAGCGTCAACTGGTTGCGCCGATCAATAGCAGCACCGTAGAAGAAAACGTACCGGCTCAGTACCGCTCGAAGGATGACCTTTGGGTTGGTCTGACGGCACGCTCTCGTATCATCTACACATCAAAGGATCGTGTGGAGCCGGGTGAGATCCAGACCTATGAAGACCTGGCCGATCCGAAATGGAAAGGCCGTGTCTGCACCCGCAGTGGCAAACACTCCTACAACCTGTCCCTGATCGGATCAATCATTGAACATAAGGGCGAAGAGCAGGCCGAGCAGTGGCTCAGCGCCGTGAAGGATAATCTGGCACGCCGCCCACAGGGTAATGACCGCGGCCAGGTCAAGGCGGTTATGGAAGGACAGTGCGATGTTGCGCTGGGCAATACCTACTACTATGGCAAGATGCTGACCAACCAGGAAGAGCCGGAGCAGATCGAGTGGGCCAAATCGGTCAATCTGCTGTTCCCGAACCAGGATGGTCGCGGTGCGCACATGAGCATCTCTGGTGCGGCACTGGCCAAGCATGCGCCCAACCCTGAAGCTGCCATCAAGCTGATCGAGTTCCTGACCAGCGAGCAGGCCCAGAAAATGTACGCGGAAGTAAACTACGAGTTCCCGGTGCGTCCCGGCATCGAGTGGTCTGCCCTGCTCAAGGAGCACATGGGTGAATTCAAGGCTGATGACATCAACCTGGGTGATGTAGTCAAACACCGCGCAACAGCATCACGACTGGTTGACAAGGTCGGCTTTGACAACTGATTCGCGCCTGACAATCGACAGCTGCGACCTGAAGCGGTAGTCTTCCCGGCTACCGTTTCTGTGCGTTCACCGTCCTATGTCTGAAACCGCTACCGCAACTGCCCCGCTGGTTGATACCCGCAAGCCGCGCCGCTACATGCCCGGCTGGTATTCCGTTGCCTGGGGCAGCGCTCTGCTGGTGATGCTGCCGGTTCTGGCCGTTCTGTGGCTGGCGCTTTTTCCCACCGAAAACATCTGGCCCCATCTGGTCGATACCATACTGCCGGTTTACATCCGCTCTACCCTGCTGTTGCTGGCCGGTGTCGGCAGCCTGTCAGTCGTAATCGGTGTCAGTACCGCCTGGCTTGTGACCATGTGTCATTTCCCTGGTCGGCGCCTGTTTGAGTGGGCCCTGTTGCTTCCGTTCGCCATGCCCGCGTATGTAATAGCATACCTCTACACCGATCTGCTGGAATATGCAGGCCCGGTACAAAGCACATTGCGTGAGCTGTTCGGTTGGCAAACTGCGCGCGACTACTGGTTTCCCGATATTCGAAGCCTTGGCGGCGCCATCGCCATGCTGACGCTGGTCCTCTACCCCTATGTGTATCTGCTGGCTCGCGCCAGCTTCCTTGAACAGTCGATGAGCATTCGGGATGCCAGCCGCATCTTTGGCTGCACTCCGCTGCAGAGCTTTGTGCGCATCTCGCTGCCCATTGCCCGGCCCTCCATCGCTGTGGGCCTTGCACTGGTATCCATGGAAACCCTGAACGACTTTGGCACGGTTGACTACTTCGCGGTCAAAAGTCTGTCTGCCGGTATCTATGATGCCTGGCTGAACATGGGCAACCTCGGAGCCGCCGCCCAGATTGCCAGCCTGATGATGCTGTTTGTAGTACTGCTGATTTCACTTGAGCGCATTGCACGCGCCCGTCAGCGTCAGTTCAGCGGCTCCGACCGGTTCCGTTCAATTGAACGCTTCCGCCTCAGCCCCGCACGACAACTGATGGCGACACTGGCTTGCGCCCTGCCGGTCGTGCTCGGTTTTGCAATTCCTTTTATCGTGCTCGGAAGCTATGCACTGCGGCGGCTGGACCAGTTCGCCGAGCCCGGCTTTATTGCCAATGCAGTGCACAGCTTTACCCTTTCCGCTCTGGCTGCTGCACTGACAGTCGTGATCGCAGTTGTACTGGCCTACAGTAAGCGACTTTATCCGCAGCAACGCTCGCTTACAGTGGCCGCTCGCTTCAGCAGCCTGGGCTATGCCTTGCCAGGTGCAGTTCTTGCGATCGGTGTCATTATTCCTCTGGCGGCTTTCGACAACAGCGTCGACGCGTTCATGCAACGTCACTTCGGCTTTGGTACGGGCCTGCTACTGAGCGGTACACCCTTCGCCATCGTATTTGCCTATTCCGTGCGCTTTCTGGCGGTATCAACCGGCAGCGTGGAGTCATCACTGGCCAAAGTTACACCCAGCATGGACATGGCATCGCGCTCCCTCGGCCTTAACCCACTGCAAACCCTCCGGCGCGTCCACCTGCCACTGATCCGAGGCGGATTGTTAACGGCCGTTCTGGTAGTTTTTGTCGACTCCATGAAGGAATTGCCGGCCACTCTGATTCTGCGACCGTTCAATTACGATACGCTGGCAACCTATGTGTACCAGTATGCGTCAGATGAAATGCTGGAAACCAGTGCACTGTCTGCGATGCTGATTGTGCTGGTTGGAATTGTGCCGGTCATTCTGCTCAGTCGCACTATCACGGCGACCCGGCAGGGCAAGTAGGCCACCGTCTAAAACAGGAACAGGCCTCAGCGCTTTATCGCGACATAGAGTCCTTCCAGACGCATGCAGACCTGACCATTGCAGATGACCTCTACCACCAACGCCAGCTTACCCTTGCCCCGCTCCACTACACGCTCGGCCAAGGCATCAGAAGCGGCGGTGTCAATCAGCTCAACTTGTGTCACAAAATCCGCCGTAACCGGCTTGAGGTATTGGAGATGGCTGTCAGCGATCACCACGTCACACTCCAGCCCTCGCTCCTTGAGACACAGGGTCGTCAGGCACCACCCCGCTACAGTGGCGATCGCCGCCTGAGAACCGCCAAAACCGGTTCCCTTGTCGTTTACATTGGGTGCCAGCGGCGTGGGGATCTTCAGCGTTTGACCATCCCATGTCAGCTGTGAAATACCCAGGTGTTCCAGCAGTGGAATCTGGGTCTTGAGCCAACCAAGGAATTCAACCGTATCGGTTTTCATCAGCCCTCCCAGCGAGTCACGAACTCGGCAAGATCCAGCATCGGAGCCTCGCGCTCGCGACAGCGCTGGCCCAGATAGATAAAGCCAACCACCTGCTCATGTTCGGCCAGCTCCAGTCCTGATCGCACATGCGAGTTATGGGTCATTTCACCGGTGCGCCACATCGCCCCAAGGCCCTGCGCGAAAGCCGCTTGGGTGATGGCATGAGCCGCACATCCTGCCGAGATTAACTGTTCGTCCAGCGGGACTTTGGGATGCTCTCGAGTGACAGCAACTACCGTGATGATCATTGGTGCCCGCAGCGGCATTTGCAGGCATTTGTCATGCCTTGCCTGCGGCAACTCCGGATCAGCCTTCAAAGCGGCACGGGCAAACAGCTCACCCATGCGTACCAGACCTTCGCCTTCCGTAATAATAAAGCGCCAAGGGCGCAGCGATCCATGATCCGGCGCTCTCAGAGCTGCACGCAACATCAGGTCAAGCTGTTGCGGCGTTGGAGCCGGGCCTTCCAGGCGGGGGCATGAGGTACGGTTGATCAGGGCGTCGAGTGCATCCATGATACTATCCTTTTACTGGCGTGACAGGCGCAAGTTTTGCGGCTCGTCGTTGATACTGGAGCGGTAGGGGTTGATATCCAGACCACCGCGACGGACATAGCGCGCATAGACACTGAGTTTCTGCGGTCGGCAGCGCTGCCAGATATCCATGAAGATATTTTCGACACACTGCTCGTGAAAGTCGCCGTGTTCACGATAGGAGATCAGATAGGCCAGCAGCCCTTTGTGATCGATCTGAGCCCCCTTGTATCGGATCTGCACACTGGCCCAATCAGGCTGCCCGGTGACGGGGCAGTTGGACTTGAGCAAGTGACTGACCAGAGTTTCCTCGGTAACAGGACCTGAGGCGTTCAGCAACTCAGGGGCCGGCGAGTAGTGCTCGACCTGAAGTGGCAGATCATCCAGGCATCGCCCCTTGAGCTGGCTCACTTCAACAGCCTGAGTCAGCGGGATCAATTTGACCTGCACCGGCGCACCTGCAGCCGCCGACAGATCCGCCTGCATCCGCTCGCGCACCTCACTTTCCTGTGCAAAGCGACTCAAGTTGAAAGAGTTCAGGTACAGTTTGAACGACTTGGATTCAATGATGCAGGGTGAGCTGGCCGGTATACGAAATTCAGCCAGCCGTACCACCGGCTTGCCGCCGGCGTCCAGCCAAGAAACCTCATAGGCATTCCATATATCCAGTCCGCGAAACGGCAGGCTACTGCGTTTGACGCCCTTGGCCTCCCAGTTCAGGTCACGCCGAATCGGGTACAGCAACGAGGCGTCGTACTCATTGACGTAGACCGTGTCCTGCCCCAGCGGGGATGCCTTTACCTGATCATGTTCGCTCATTCTCGAATCCCCTTGCCAGTATTCAGCAAATGAATGGCAACGCCTCCCAACACGACAATAAACCCAATAATCATGGCGAAGGCAAAACCGATATCGATGTCACTGACGCCCAAAATGCCATAACGGAAACTGTTTACCATATACAGAATCGGGTTCAGCTGTGACACCCCCTGCCAGAATCCCGGCAACAGCTGGATGCTGTAGAACACGCCACCCAGATAGGTCAGCGGGGTCAGGATGAAGGTAGGCACGATCGCGATATCATCAAAGGTTTTGGCGTACACGGCATTGATGAAACCACCCAGCGAAAACAGAATCGCGGTCAGCAATACCACAGTAATAGTGATGAAGAGGTGGTTGATCTGCAACTTGGTGAAAAACAGTGACAGCAGGGTCACGATAAAGCCTACCATCAACCCTCGTGTGGCGCCGCCAATCACATAGCCGGCCAGGATAATCCAATTGGGCACCGGCGAGACCAACAGTTCCTCGATATTGCGCTGAAACTTGGTGCCGAAGAAAGAGGACACCACGTTACCGTAGGAGTTGGTGATAACTGACATCATGATCAGGCCCGGAACGATATACTCCATGTAATCGAAGCCACCCATGTCACCAATGCGAGAGCCGATCAGATTGCCGAAAATAATGAAATAGAGCGTCATGGTGATCGCTGGCGGCAGCAGGGTCTGAACCCAGATACGGGTAAAGCGACGGATCTCCTTGACGACGATAGTGACGAACGCGGTCCATAGCAGCCGGGAATTCATTTTGACTCCTGTTTCAAATTCTTGTCGACCAGCGACACAAACAGTTCTTCCAGCCGGTTGGCCTTGTTGCGCATGCTGCTCACTTCCAGCCCCTGCTCGGCCAAGTGGCTGAACAGCGCATTGAGCCCTGCCGCCTTTGGCACATCGACCTCAAGGGTATGTGCATCACGCGGCCGGATCACGTACCCATCAAGTTTGGGCAGCTCGGTAAAATCCTGGCGCAGATCCAGAATGAAGGTTTCCGTATCCAGCTTCTGCAGCAGTGCTTTCATACTGGTGTTCTGGATAATGCTGCCATGATCGATGATGGCGATATTGCGACACAGGCTTTCAGCTTCTTCCAGATAGTGTGTGGTGAGGATAATGGTTGTCCCTGCAGCGTTTATTTCACTCAGGAAGTCCCACATGGAACGGCGCAGCTCGATATCGACCCCTGCAGTCGGCTCGTCCAGAATCAACAACTTGGGTTCATGCACCAACGCACGGGCAATCATCAGGCGGCGCTTCATTCCACCGGACAGCATGCGAGCACGCTCATCGCGCTTTTCCCAAAGCCCAAGTTTGCCCAGGTAAATTTCAGCACGCTGCAACGCCTGCCTGCGCGGAATACCGTAATACCCAGCCTGAGTGACAACGATATCCACTACTTTTTCAAACGGGTTGAAGTTGAACTCCTGCGGTACAACCCCAAGGCACTGCTTGGCCTGCGCCAGCTGGGTATCAATATCGTAACCAAACACACTGACCTTGCCGGCCGTTTTGTTGACCAGCGAGGAAACGATCCCCAGCGTTGTTGATTTGCCGGCACCATTTGGGCCCAACAGGGCAAAGAAATCTCCCTGCTGCACGTCCAGAGAGATCCCTTTGAGAGCCTCGAAGCCGTTACCGTATACCTTTCTTAAATCCTGTATCGAAAGCGCCGTTGTCATGCCTTGCCTTTGAATGGAGTGTAGATGTGGGTAGATGCGGCCGGGGATTGAAATTTCAACCGCCGCCCCCCATTGTACCCGTTTGCGCGGACATCCGATGCCCGCTCCCGTGACTGCAACAACCGGAGTACCCCGTGACCGATCGCCACAGCTTTCATCTGAACCTGCTCAAGATCGCCTATAACAACTTGATTCAGCAGCCAACCTTCAAGGACGCCGAGGCCAGCGAGGAGCTTGAATTTCTGGACCAGTTTGCCGCAGTGGTGGATGATTTCGAACATCATCGCCCAGAAGCATACGAAGATGGCCAAACCCTGCTGGTCCGACTGGTACGTGGCTACCCACAATTCGTACCACTATTGGCACGTGACCTCTTCTGGCTGTTTGGCGGCGAGTGTCTGCACTTTATGAGCGACGAGGAGATCGAGCAGTTCCAGCAGCTTGATGAAACACAGGCTGAGCTTGAGGCCAGCAACAACCCTGTAGATTACCTGTCACTGCGACAGAGTATTCTTGGGGATGCATCAGACACCCGACACTGAAGACACTCTTGTACCTATGCCGGGCCATCCCCTCTGTGCGAGGCATGCCCGGCCTGAGGTTTTGCTTTACGGAACCAATGTACAGACCATGAAACGAAAAAAACCATGCAGCTTTCGCCGGATGGTTATCGTATTAAACGCTGTGTGCTGACAGTTTGTACTGAATTTGGAGCGGGAAACGAGACTCGAACTCGCGACCCCGACCTTGGCAAGGTCGTGCTCTACCAACTGAGCTATTCCCGCATTTGGATGGCATCCCGTAGGGGGTTCGAACCCCTGTTACCGCCGTGAAAGGGCGGTGTCCTGGACCACTAGACGAACGGGACACAGTCTTGAGCGCTTTCGCTTTCCTCATCGAGGAGGCGCATATATTACGTATGGGCCTTTTAGTGGTCAACCCCCTTTCGACAGTTTTTTTCTATACCGTCCATTAGCTGCCCCAGCCACTCCTCGGCAGGCGATGGCTTGTGAAGCAAATAGCCCTGCAACAGCTCACAGCCATGGGCGACAAGAAAGTCAGCCTGCGCAGACGTTTCAACACCTTCTGCTACAACTCTAAGTCTTAACTGGCGAGCGATCGAGATAATCGAAAGTACAATGGCCCGGTTATCTTCATCCTGCGGTAAACCATCCACAAAACTCTTATCGATCTTGAGCTCACTCAAGTGCAAACGCTTCAGATAGGCCAGATTGGAGTACCCTGTACCGAAGTCGTCCAATGAAAAGGCAAACCCCAACTCCGCCAGCCGCGCCATGTTCCGCAACAAGTCCGGATGAGTATCGATAAACAGGCTTTCGGTAATTTCAAGCATCAACGCGTCAGGTGTTACAACGCTATCAGCCACCAGATCGACCAGTGCATCGATCAGCGCACTATCACGGAACAGATCCGAACTGAGATTGATTGACAGCGGAATTCGCAAGCCGGCAGCCTTGAGTTGCGCCGCAATCTCAAGCGCCTGCCTGAACACCGTCAATGTCAGAGGCTTGATGAGACCGGAAGCTTCCGCCACCGGTATAAACTCAGCGGGCGACACCGGAACGCCTTCCGGACCACGCAACCAGCGCACCAGGACCTCGGCCCCCCGAATATCGCCAGCGGGCCCGAACTGTGACTGTACAGCAAGGCTGAGCTCATCCCGCAGAATCGTGAGGCGAAGTGATTCTTCAAGCCTTACCCTGCGTTGAGCCGCCACGTTCAGCTCCGCCGTGAACGTGGCGTAGCCTCCCTTACCATCAGCCTTGGCCTTGTACAGAGCAAGATCGGCATTGCGCTGCAGGGTTACAAAGCTGCGACCATGTTGCGGAATTCTGGCAACACCAATGCTGCCGGCAAGCAGCAGTGTTTCACCATCAATATTGAGTGGTCTGGCCAACTGTTGGCTCAAGGCCTCCAATCTCCAGATCAGGTCAGACTCGGCATCTGTTGTTCGGCCGCACAAAAGCACGCCAAACTCATCACCCCCAAGGCGAGCGACCAATTCGCTCTCACTTAACAGCTGTTTTTGCAGACGAGAGCCGATTTTCTGCAGCACTCGATCGCCAAATCCATGACCATGCGCATCGTTGATCCGTTTGAAATCATCCAGATCTATCAGCAACAGTGCAGCTGACGGGGCAATGAGTGGAGCATGGAGCAATGCTTCGACCCTCTGCTGCAGCAGGCGACGGTTGGGCATCTGAGTCACGGGGTCGTGGTAGGCCAAATACTCCAGTTGAGACAGGGCCTCCTTTTCCGCCGTAATATCCTGCTCGACCGACAGGAAATGGCTGATGTTTCCTTCCAGATTACGCACCGGTGAAACTACGGCGCGCTTGACCACGCGGTGTCCCTGTTTATGCCGATTAATGAACTCACCTCGCCAGGGCAAACCACTATCCAGACGGTCCCAGAAAGCCCTCTTTTCAACCTCACTTTTAGGTTCCCAGGCCCGAAAGCCGGGGGTTCGCCCCAAAACATCGTCACGACTGTAGCCGGAGTTGATTTCAAAGCCGTTATTAACGTAGGTAATATGCCCACTGTTGTCAGTAATAATGACGCTGGAAGGACTTTGGTCGATCGCCTGGCGAAACAGCAGCAGATCGGATTCAATGCGCTTGCGTGAGGTAATATCACTTTGGGTACTGACAAAGTGTGTGAGCTGCCCGTTGTCATCAAAAAGAGGCACTATGCTGATGCCGATCCAATACGCATCACCACTGCTGGTATAATTCAGCAACTCTTCGCGCACCCTTTCACCGCGGCGCAAGGCATTGCCGATTCGATTCAACGCTTCTCTACAGGTATCTTTTCCCTGAAATAGACGCGGGCTGGCGCCTATCAACCGTTCACGGTCATAGCCCGTACGCTCAATAACGGCCTGATTGACATAGACAATACGCGGACCTGGGGGCGTCAGGTCCGCATCCGTCACCACCACAAGATCAGAAAGATGTTCAAGACTCGCCTGCATGATGCGCAACTGCTCATCAACGGAGGTGTTAAGGCTGGTCGTTTGTGGGGGCACAGATTCCCTCGGCATTGTAAACGGCACATACTTGCTGGCAAGCGCCTTTTATATAAGCAATTTCTTAAGCACGCGATTGTAGAGATTTATGACAGCTTCGTGAATACTTAACGCCGATAGTCTGTAATCGATTTAGGCTTGAACTTGTCTTCTTTTGCTGCCTCTTCGGCCCGCTTGCGCTCCTCTTCCGCTTCGCGCAGCAGACGTTCACGCTCAACAAGCGCCTGGAGTTTATCCATATGCGCACTTAGCTCATAGATCTGGCGATCCAATTGCTGGGTCTGATTGAGCCGTTGCAACTTGCCTGCTGCCGTACGATAGCGCGGCAAGGCTGGGGCCGGTCCTCTTTGCTGCTCGACTTCAAGCGCTTCCATAATCTCAACATCAATGCGTGTACGGGTATAGGCTTCCTTCACCTGGTAAATAACATCCCGCGTTATGGCCGGAGGCAGAAGCCCGCCGTTCTGCAGCTCTGTCAAAAACTGGAACAGCTCCCGCAACAGAGCCGCAGTGCGTTGAGCATGATTACGATCAGTGTGCAACGTCATGGAACCGGGTGGATGTTCAACCACAGGTAAAGGTTGAGCGGCGAAGGCTTCCATCTCAGACAGTTTCTGTCGATTTTCAGATGTGTTTTCCAGCTCCATCACCTGCTTCCAGCGATTCTGCAGATATCTGACCAGCACATCGCGAATCTCACGGGTGATGTAGTGCTCAGGCAAAGTGTGCAGCAGATGATCAGCCCGGCGAATCTGGTCTTTCAGCATAAGCAGGCGCATGCGACGTTCACGACGTTGATTTTCGACCGTCTGAATACTGAAGGCTATCATCGCCATCACCACCACTACAGCCACGATGATTAGGCCGGTTTCAGTCGGGCTCATCGGCACATGTCCATCCGAGTTAAACAGAAGACTTTGATTCTATAACAAAAAACGAAAGAAAACGCTTGACCGGAAAAATCTCTGTTATTAATATTCGCACCGCTGTCAGGCACAGTCTGATTGTACCGCGTCCCGTTCGTCTAGTGGTCCAGNNNGCGGGAATAGCTCAGTTGGTAGAGCACGACCTTGCCAAGGTCGGGGTCGCGAGTTCGAGTCTCGTTTCCCGCTCCAATTTCTAGTTCAAATTACGTCAAATTGCCTTTCTGTCTTCATATCGTTCAAAGATCTGAGGCAGACATTCAGCCGGCTGCGGTTTCGCGATGTAATACCCCTGCACTACATCGGCTCCCGATTCAGCCAGAATGTCGAGTTGCTCTTCCAGTTCAACACCCTCGGCAATCACTTCCATGTGCAGTCCCCTGGCCATCCAGATAATCGCCTGGCACAGCGTTGCAGCGTCTTGATCCATATGAATATCTCGCACGAATTGGCGATCAATCTTGAGAATATCTACAGGAAAACGCTTCAGGTAACCCAGAGCCGAGAACCCCGTACCAAAGTCATCAATCGACAGGCGTACACCAAGACTTCTCAATTGTTTTAATGTCTCAATAGTACGGCTTTCTGCTTCAATATCGAGAAAAATAGACTCGGTAATTTCAAGCTCCAGGCTGCCTGGCGTCAGCTCATGAATAATCAACAGCTGTTTAACCTGCTGCACAAAATCGGGCTGCTGAATCTGTCGGGGCGAAATATTCACTGCGATATTCAGCTTCAGCCCCATCTGTCTTTGCCAACTGGCTGCCTGACGAATGGCCTCGGCCAGTACCCAGTGTCCGAGTGGCAAAATCTGACCGCTTTCTTCAGCCCTTGGAATAAATTCGTCCGGTGGAACCAGCCCGTAACCCGGACGGTGCCAGCGCACAAGTGCCTCAACACCTGTAATGCGGCGGGTTTTCAGATCAAGCAGTGGCTGATACCAAAGTACAAATTCGTTTCGCTCAAGCGCATCATGCAGCGCCTGCTCCATCTCAAGTGAGTGCCGTGCATGTTCATTCATCTCTTCCATGAAAAAACAGTAACCTGACTCCTTACGCATGCGCACTTGTTGCATTGCCGCATCAGCATGACGCAGCAGCATATCTGCGTGCAATCCATCGTCAGGGTACAGGGCAATACCGATACAGGCCGCCACACGAGCCTCGGTATCACTCAGCTGAAAAGGGACATCAAACTGCTGTAACAGACAGCGCGTGAGATTTTCAACCGCCTGCATGCGAGTCACTTCCGGCACAACGACCACAAACTCGTCACTGCCAATCCGACCGAGGCTTTCCAGGGGCGAAAGTACCTGCTGCAAGCGTTGAGCGGCCTGACAGAGTAGTGCATCTCCTGCCTGGTGACCCTGGACTTCATTCACGCGACGGAATTGCAATAGATTGATGAACAGAACAGCAACCTGATGCTGCTGCACCTCAGCCATTTCAATTGCTTGCTGCAAACGATCCTGGATCAATTCTCGATTTGGAAGATCCGTGAGTGCATCATAATTGCTGCGGTGAAACAGTTGCTCTTCGTAACTTTTACGCAGTGAAATATCTTCCTCAATGGCCAGGTAGCGATCTGGCTGACCCTTCTCGTCACGCAACACTGAAATGGTAGCCGCCACCCAGAACTGCTCACCATTCTTGCGCTGATTGAGCAGCTCGCCATGCCACTCGCCCTTACTGCTTAGTGAACTCCAGAGCTGACCAAAGGTGTCAGCATGGGTTGAAGAGGATTTAAGCAGACTAACCGGCCGCCCTTTCACATCAGCAGCGCTATAGCCTGTCACACGGCAAAAACCCGGATTAACATACTGAATAATGCCTTGGAGATCCGTGATGATAATACAGGCTGGACTTTGTTCCAGTGCAGCAGACAACTGCCGCAATTCACGACTACTGTCCCTTAGCGCTTCTTCACGCTCATTGAGCGCCGTCACCATGGTGTTGAATGACGATGCCAGGCGACCCAGGTCGCTTTTTTGATCAAATCCCTCAATACGTTGATAGTTGCCTTCTTTCAGGTTCTGTACTGCAAGCGACAGCTTGCCCAGCGGGCGTGTAATCACCCGACTTATGAACCAGCCACCCAACGGGGTAAACCCAACCAGAGCAAGCAGTAAAAGTACCAGCATCGACTGCCCAAGCGTCTCCAGCTCATGGCCCAAGCCTTTAACCGGTACCGCGAAAATCAATCGCGCTTCAATTCCTGGCTCAGCAAACGTAATAACACCATAGTATTCATCATCCGCCCCGACCCAGCCCTGCTGACTCCGTTCAAGTTGCTGCAAGCGTTGTAATGAGAGTCGTGACTCGAACCCTTGCCCTACACTGAGTTCTTCGGCCTGTAACAGCAGTGGGTATTCAAGCCTATGCGCAAGGCGGCCTATCGTATCACCACTGAGTTTTACCCCACCGTGAAGCCTTGAACCACCCGGCACGTCCTGCCACCCCAACAGGTAGAGCTGGTCTCGCGTGCGAGCAATCACAGGCTCTGAATGACTGGACAGGGACAGTCGCAACAAATCATACGGAAGGAAGTGGCTCTGGTAGGAGGGTTCATCATCAGAGGGCCGTATACGGAAACCAGTGCGGCCAAGGGGCTTGGTATTATAGGCATAAAGCCTAACACCTCCTTGGCACCGACAGGCCATGGCCTGTAACCGACCTCGCTCATCATGGATGGCGAGATAGTCCAGACCTCGTGTCTCAAGCCGACGGAGCAGCCTCAATGCAAGCAACTCCAGTTCAATTTCGAGTCTCTCGTTATTGCCGGGAAAATCAGGTAAAGCAAGCTCTGACTGTTCTGCCAGCTGATCCAGCTGCTCCTTTACAGCCTGCCGGGTGGTATCCCACCGCCCGGCCAGAAAATGACGCGCCTGTTCTAACTCATGGAGTGACTGCTGCTCCCTCGTATGCCCTAGCAGCAGTGTGAATATCAGGCCAACAAACATCAATGCTCCGGCTAGTGACAGAAGCCAGAGCAACAGCAGTTTGTGGTGCAAGCGTGAAAAAAACACAGGTTGTTTCCTGCTTTTTGTATTTATTTTTCATGAGCTTGCCACAAGGCTCCTCAACAGCAAAGTTATGTTTTGTATAAAAACGTCTCACGACTGAAGTTCTGCACGTGCGGCGCTCAGAGACTCAGCCTGAGTAGGCTCCCCCATATTCAGGCCTTCTGCGTAAACGGTTCGTACATCCTTGAGGCCGAGAAAGCCCAGGAACTGTTTTACAAATGGAATCTGGAAGTCATATCCCCCATCCTTATACTGACCGCCTCTCGTTGCAATCAGTACCACCGGCTTGTCTTCAAGTAACCCGACAGGCCCCTGATCCGTATACTTAAATGTCACACCACTACGAGCAAGCAGGTCGAACCAGGCCTTCATCTGCACTGGGATTCCAAAGTTGTACATTGGAACTCCGATCAGGATCTGATCGGCCGAGCGGACTTCTGCCAGCAAGCGATTTGCCAAATTCACGATGGATTGCTGTTTCGCTGTGCGACTTTCAGCTGAACTCACCAACGCCGACACCAACTCGGCATCAAGCAGAGGCAAAGGGTCTGAAATCAGATCACGCGTAATAACCTCAGCCTTGTCGTGGTTCAGATGCCACTGTGTAATGAAATCATTGGCCAATACGGACGACTGCCCGCTGTCACCAAAGATACTGCTGCGTATATGAAGAAGAGTCGCCATTGTTTAAGTTCAGCCTCAATCGTTAATTCAGGCAATATTTTCATATCAACACGGTCTATATAAAACAGTAAAATCATGTTTGGTTTGAACAACAAAATAGATCGTTCGAGGGCGTATGCAGATATCACTGGAACAGTGGCAGGCCATGCTGGCAGTTGTGGATGCCGGAGGGTACGCCAAGGCAGCCGAACGTCTTGGCAAAAGCCAGTCGGCCATCAGTTATTCGGTTCAAAAACTGGAGTCTGGCCTTAATGTTCGCGTGTTTCGGCTGGAAGGGCGCCGGGCAGTCCTCACTGAAGCAGGAGAAGCCTTGTGTCATCATGCAAGGCGCCTGCTCGAACAGGCGGAGCAGGCTGAACAACTGGCTGAACAGTTTGGGATGGGCTATGAAGCACAAATTCATATCGCAATGGATACCATTTTCCCGAAGGAGTTAATGCTCGATACCCTCGCCAATTATGCTGCCACCCATCCACAGACGCGCATCACCTTGCTTGAAACGGTCCTCAGCGGCAGTGACGAAGCCGTGCTCAAGCGAGACGTAGACATGGCCATCAGCGGTCGACTCCCGCCAGGCTTTCTGGGTGAGCGTTTACTGCAGATTCGCTTTCTAGCATGTGCACATCCTGAACATCCCCTTCATCAACTTGACCGTCCACTGAGCCTGGAGGATTTGCGTCAACACCGCCAACTGGTCGTACGTGATTCTGGCAGTCGCAATGATGACGCAGGTTGGCTTGGGGCTGACCAGCGCTGGACTCTCAGTAATGTTTCCACGTCGATAATGGCGGCAACAAAAGGTATCGGATATGCATGGTACCCAATGACACATGCAGCCAGTGCGATTGAATCTGGACAGCTCAAGCCTCTTCAGCTTGAAGTCGGTGCCGAACGCTATGCTGACCTTTACCTGATCCTAACCGATGGTGAGCTGGCTAGACCCGGGGTGCAAAAACTCGCTGCCATGATTAAGGAAGCTGTTCGTGGAGCAAAACAGCATGACCAGTTAGAATGAAGGCCATTTTGATGGAGTCGATAATGAGCGACAAACCGACACCACCTGCAGATGGCGAGTGCTGCGAAAATGGCTGCGAGCCATGCGTGTGGGACACCTATTACGAAGAGTTGAGACTGTGGCAGGAAGAACAGTCACGACAACAGAAGGAATCCGAAAATGCTGAATAAAGTCATTATTCCAGTCGCCGGGCTTGGGACTCGAGTTTTGCCTGCCAGCAAAGCGATTCCAAAAGAGATGTTGCCTGTTGTCGATAAACCGGTCATTCAATATGTAGTCGAAGAAGCGGTTTCTGCAGGATTTACTCAGATCATTCTGGTCACACGTAGTGGCAAGGAATCGATCGAGGATCACTTTGATCGCAATGCGGAGCTGGAAGAGGCTCTGACTGCGAAAGGCAAGGAGGAACTGCTTCAGGCAGTGCGCAATACGCTCCCGACAGGTTCACAGCTCATATCAGTACGTCAGGATCAGGCCCTAGGCCTGGGGCATGCGGTTCTCTGTGCGGCTCAACTGATTCATGACGAGGAAGACTTTGCGGTTATGCTACCAGACATGCTGATCGACACTAATGGTGAGTCCAGCGATCTAAAGCAAATGGTTGCACACTACTATGAGCACCAGTGCGGCCAGATCATGGTTGAGGCGGTACCGGAACATCAGGTAGAGCGATACGGAATCGTTGACTGTGGTGGTATGCCGCCTGCCATCGGTACAAGTTCAAAGCTGCATAATTTGGTTGAAAAACCTACACGGTCCGAAGCACCGTCCAACCTTGCCATAGTCGGTCGTTATATCCTGCCAGGCAAGATCATGCACCTGCTGCGTAAAACCACAGCCGGCGCAGGTGGAGAAATACAACTCACTGATGCAATCAAATCACTGGTGGAATCGGGAGACCTTCTTCACGCTTTTACCATGTCCGGTGATCTGTATGACTGCGGAAACAAATCGGGCCTGCTGCAGGCCAACCTGGCATTTGGGCTCAAGCACTCAGAAACAGCAGCCGACCTGAAGGCATACATAAATAAAATAGTGGGCGATGGCCTGCTATTGTCACAATAAATGCAAGGTAACGGCGACTGACAGGGAAGTCAGTGCCAGGGCCCGCCGCAGGGATAGCGCCGGGCCCTTTCTTTTGCCTGCCATCTGCGCGTGCTTAGCCCCAATGCAAAAACCCCGGCC